>Ga0194041_10001208_pt1 | contig 10861 bp, 8 predicted proteins | sample JunL449m_MetaG_FD_160082 | JGI IMG/M metagenome (GOLD analysis project Ga0194041, IMG submission 160082) | Anoxic zone freshwater microbial communities from boreal shield lake in IISD Experimental Lakes Area, Ontario, Canada - Jun2016-L442-9m | ecosystem: Environmental > Aquatic > Freshwater >...
GGATCACACCGAGAGCATGCGTGTAATTGCCGATCATTTGCGAGCCGCTACCTTTTTAGCGGTAGATGGCCTACTTCCTAGCAACAAAGAACAGGGATACGTAATGCGCCGACTAATTAGACGAGCTGTGCGCTATGCATTTGATCTTGGAATAGAACAGAATTTCTTGCAAGAAATTGTTCCTGTAATTGCCGATATCTATCAAAATGATTATCCAGAAGTGAAAGCCAATCGTGATCAAATTATAGAAGTTTTAATTCGTGAAGAAAAAATATTTAGACAAACTCTTCGAAAAGGTATTGTAGAATTTAGCCGCCTTGCTACAGACAAATTAACTGGCGACATAATATTCAAACTGTATGATACCTATGGTTTTCCTGTGGAATTGACACATGAAGAAGCCATCAAAAACGAAGTTCCGATTGCTGAAGACGCAGAAGGCGAATTTGCCAGACTAATGGAAGAACAGCGCCAAAGATCCAAAGCGGCAAGCCAAAAATAGCTATAATATATTACTGTATTCAAGAGGTGGATGTGCTAAAATAAAGCATATGCTTCATAAACTCAAAAAAGTTACAGGCAGCGTAGCTGACAAGGCCAAAATCGGTCTTGGAACTGTTAAAAACAAAGCATCCAAGCAAGATGATAAATACCTAGTGGCACTAGATATTGGAACAGAGTTTGTGAAAGCCTTAATTGGCAAAGTTCAAGATGACGGAGTTAGCGTAGAGATAGTTGGCGTGGGCAAATGCCACCAGGCTTTGAGCGATATGCAAGCAGGGGCCATTTCCGACATTGCCGGTGTAGTTGAAAATTGTGATAAGGCGCTAAATATTGCCGAAGAAGAAGCCGGTGTTAGCGTCCGAACTGCTGTAATTGGAATAGCTGGCGAGTTGGTAAAAGGCACCACCACAACCGTAAGAGTAGCTCGTCAAAAAGCCGATAAACCTCTAGATATTGAAGAAATGGAAAAAATCATTGCTGTAGTGCAAGAGCGTGCCCAACTAAAGGCCAAGCAACAGCTTGCTTGGGAGCTTGGCGGTAAAGACGTTGATGTTCGACTGGTTAACAGTGCGCTTGTAAGCATAGAAATCGATGGTTATCCGGTTACTAATCCTATTGGTTTTCAAGGTAAAGACGTTGTTGTTCAGCTATATACTGCTTTCGCACCGATGATTCACATTGGAGCGCTAGAAAAAACTGCCGAGGAGCTAGATTTAGACCTACTAGCAGTGGCCGCTGAGCCGTTTGCTGTGTCTAGAGCAGTAATTGGCAATGACCCTAATCAAAATCTTAGCGCCATTCTTATGGACATCGGTGGCGGTACAACCGATATTGCCGTAGTCAATGAAGGCGGGGTGCAAGGTACAAAAATGTTTGGCATTGGCGGACGAGCTTATACCCACGCAATTGAGCGTGATTTATCAATCGATTTTCAAAAAGCCGAACGCTATAAGCTAGGCCTAAGTGACGATACTCTGCCTAGCGATAAAAAAGCGGCTGTTGAATCAGCAATCGAAAAAACTGCTGATACTTGGGTTGGTGGAATAGAGTTAGCCTTGAGCGAATTCAACAAGCTAGATCACCTTCCGCACCGCATGTTTTTGTGTGGAGGCGGTTCATCACTGGAATCATTGATAGATAAATTATCAAAAACCGACTGGTATAAGCCCCTGCCCTTTACCCGCAAACCAACTGTTAACTTAATTAAACCCGAGCAAGTTCCGGGTGTAAAAGACAAAACTGGACATGCTAATGACCATACTTACATAACAGCCATGGGCTTACTAAGAGTTGGAATGGATACCCGACAATATGCTAGTGGTGGTGGCACAATAAGAGACAAACTTGATAAAATGTTAAGTACATAAATAAGTAGGCAAATTATGGCAGATAAAAAAGACACAATTTACGTAGACATAGACGACGAAATAACCACAGTCATCGACAAGGTTAAAAGTAGTGACGCCAAGGTGGTTGCTTTAGTCTTGCCAAAAAGAGCTGGAGTTTTTCAAAGCATCGTAAATATGAAACTGCTAAAGCGTGCTGCCGAAGCCGATAAAAAGAACTTAGTTTTGATAACTAGCGAAGCAGGATTATTGCCCCTAGCTGGAGCTGCCATGATTCATGTCGCTAAAACACCGAGTTCTAAGCCTGAAATTCCAGAAGGTCCAGATATGGAAGACAGCAATGAGCCAATCGAAGCCGATGCACTTAGCGAAGAAGACATAAATAAGCCCGTCGGCGAATTAGCTCAAGGCACCTCTGCTGACGAAATGGAAACCCTTACTTTACCTGAAAAAGATGCTTCCGACGACGAACATCTTCCTCCCAAGAAAAAAGATTTCAAACCTAAGAAAGACAAGAAATTAGCAGTACCTAATTTTGATAAATTCAGGCTTTATTTACTAATTGGTGGAGGCACACTACTAGTTTTACTAATCGGTTTTTTGTGTGGAACTTTCATTTTCAACAGAGCAACAATCAACATCCAGACTAACGCGGCAAAGGTAAATGTCGATAAGGATTTAAATTTATCAACTACAGCGCGGTCAATGGATACCAAGACCAATACATTGCCGGCTAAGCTTGCTCAAGAACAAAAAACTTATACTGCTCAAGCCACAGCCACCGGACAAAAAAATACCGGTAACAAAGCTAGCGGATCAGTAAAAATGACAGCTTGCTCAAAAGACGCAAGCCTACCTAGTGCCTTGGCTGCAGGATCAGGCGTCAGCTCTAGTGGACAGACCTACATAACACAGCAAACCACAAAATTTAGTGATACCGGCAAGAGCGACGGTAGTCGCATTTGCTATGAAGCACTATCTAGCACTGCAATTGTTGCTCAGAGTGGCGGAACGGCCTTTAATGGTGCTAGCACCTTTAGTGTGCCAGGACGCAGTGACATAACGGCATCTCTTGCTTCAGCCGTATCGGGTGGAACTGACAATATTGTTACTGTCGTCAATCAGACCGACATCAATACTGCTAAGTCAAAAATCAGTCCATCGGATAGTGATATGCGCAAAAAACTTCAAAGCAAAATCAAATCAGATAATTATTACCCGATTAACTCTACTTATTCAGCAGGTACGCCCAATATCACAACTAGCGTAGAGGCTGGTCAGCCTGCCAATACCGTTACAGTCACTGAAACTATTACATACACCATGTTCGGAGTTCGGGAGAATGACATTAATTCGATACTAGAAGCAGATATCAACAAACAACTAGACAATAAATCCCAGGGTATCCTAGACAATGGTCTATCGACTGCCAATTTCACTGTTAATAACCAAAATAATACTTCCGCTCAACTTTCAATTTCGGCAACCGCTAGTGTTGGTCCCCAGGTAAATGTTGATGACATCAAACAACAAAGCCTAGGCAAAAAGCCAGGTGAAGTGCGAGCCATCTTAGAAACTAACCAAGACATCACCAAGGTTGATATCAAGCTTAGTCCATTCTTTGTAAGTAGTATTCCAAATTCAGATAAAAAAGTTAATGTAGTAATAGTAAAGCCAACACTCACAAAGTCTAGTAATGGCAGTAATTAATAATGTTATGGCCTTGGATGTGGGATCTGTACGCATCGGCGTAGCTGTGTCTTCGTTGGGTGCAAAAATTCCTAGACCCTTAACTACTCTCATAAATTCCAATAATATTTTTGATGAAATTAATAATCTAGTTATTAGTCAAGATGTTCAAGTTATTGTAGTAGGCTTGCCAAGGGGGATGGATGGTCAAATAACAGAGCAAACTAAGCAAACACAAAATTTTGTGAAAAAATTACAGTCTAATGTTAAGTTGCCTATTTACACTCAAGACGAAGCATTAACTTCTCATAAGGCCAAAGAGGAATTAGATAGTAGGGGAAAGCCTTACGCCAAAGAAGACATTGATGCTTTAGCGGCTACCTACATTTTAGACGATTTTATACTAGATAATGCCAAAAAGTTGGAGCAAGAGTTGTAGTGAAAAAATACAAAAAATACAAAAAGCGCTCAAAGCTACCAAAACGTGTAAAGCTGGTAGTGTTTGCTATAATTTTGGTGGCAATTTTTGGTACTATTTTGGTTAGAAATATATATAACGCCGGTCTTGGTCCTGTAAGCAAAAGCCAGACCACTCAGCTTTTTATTGTTGAGCCAGGCAGTACTGTTAGGCAAATTTCGTCTAAGCTCGAAAAAGACAAACTCATAAAAAGTGCATGGGCCATGGAACTATACATTCACAGTAAAGATCTAAATGACAAATTACAGGCTGGAACTTATGCTTTTTCACCTAGTCAGGGTACAGCGTCGATTGTTAAAACAATGACCAGAGGAGATATTTCCACAAAGTTAGTGGTAATTCTGCCTGGTAGGCGAATAGATCAAATAAGAGCCGATTTGATTAATCAAGGTTTCAGTCCGGCAAGTGTAGATGACGCACTTAAACCAAGCAAATACAGCGGACTAGCGATATTAGCTTTTAAACCGTCTAGTGTAAATTCGCTTGAGGGTTTACTTTGGCCTGAGTCATTTCAAAAAGACTCAACTACTACCCCAGAAATGATTATTAGGCAGTCATTGCAAATGATGGGCAGGCAGATAACCCCAGAAGTACAGGCTTCTTTTGCGTCACAAGGCCTAACGGTTTACCAAGGACTGACTTTGGCATCTATCATTACTCAAGAAGTAAGCAAGGCTTCAGATCAGACTCAAGTGTCTCAGGTATTTCTGTCTAGACTAAAAACTGACATGGCTCTCGGTTCAGACGTGACGGCCGTTTATGGCTCAGTTGCCGCAGGCTATGCGCCAAGTCTAACCTATGACTCTCCGTATAATACTCATTACCACAAAGGCCTACCACCAACACCAATTAGTAATGTTACGGCTTCGGCACTATATGCCGCTTCACATCCAACTAGCACGGGCTGGCTATTTTTTGTGACTGGTGATGATGGGACGACTTATTTTTCAACTAACCTCAAAGACCATCAGGCGTACGTTGATAAGTATTGTCACAAACTTTGTGGTAGATAATCATCTAACAGATGTAAAAGCTCTTACACGGGTTGTTTTTAAGGGCTGATTTTGCTATAATTCAAGGGGTAATTTTATATTAGAAACTTTTTAATAAGTAAAATTACTACCTAAATATGACACTTCCATTTTCTAAAACTTTTAAGAAAATCCAATCCAAGCTAAGAATTAAAAGAATTCGAACGCGTGTGATTAGATTTTCACTACTTGGTGTGAATTTATTCGCATTAACTATTATTCTTGTTGTTGTTTTTTATCCTAATTCTACTGGCAGTACAGTCACCAATGACACTGCCACTCCGGCCAATGCCGATAGCACTGTTACAAATCCACTGGATAGAGTATCTTCTGTCGACATTGCCTTAACCGTTGCAAGAATGAGTAGCTTGCCCGAAACAACAGCCATCACCAACCAGGCTCAGTCTGAATCTGCCAACGTTACCATAGCGCCTACAACCGACAATGTTATCACTAAGCCACAGGTTGTGGCTACAGCCTTAAAATCAAAAGCCGATATCAAGAACTACACAACTGTTGCTGGAGATACCGTTTCGTCTGTTGCCAATAAATTTGGTGTTACATCCGATAGCATTAGATGGTCCAATGGCATAAGCGGAGAAGCCCTAGCCCCTAATACCAAGCTAGTAATTCCACCCGTGAACGGAGTAGTATATACAGTCAGAGCTGGCGATTCTATTGACTCAATAGTTCAAAAATATGGTGCAAATCGTGAAAGCCTTGTAGCGTTCAATGACTTGGATTTCGGCGGTTTGGTTGTAGGATCTCAAATAGTCGTACCGAATGGTTTTGTCAGAGGTTTATCTACAGCTCCACAAATTCGTGCAGCTAGTTTTCCCTGGGGGACTTCGCCAGTATATGGCTATAACGGCTACGACTACGGTTATTGCACATGGTATGTAGCTAACCGACTGCCCGTGCCAGGTAATTGGGGTAATGCCAATACTTGGGACAACTTAGCCCCAATGAGCGGCTGGACAGTTAGCACTGCGCCTAAGCCAGGTGCTGTTGCGCAGAGTAACCGCGGGTATTTCGGTCACGTGGCTGTAATTGAGGCAGTTTCACCCGATGGTACTATGATTAAATACTCCGATATGAACGGTTTAGCAGGTTTTGGCCGAGTTGGTTACAGTGACTGGGTTCCTGCCGATAAATTTAATAATTATATATATAGATAACAGATGTGGGCAGGTGGACAAAAACTAGATAATCTGGTAATATATACTTAATGAGTTTTGTAGACAAAGTAAATGTAGTAGTCAAGGCTGGCGCTGGTGGAAACGGCAAGCTAAGTTTTCGCCGTGAAAAATTTATCTCTAAGGGTGGACCAGATGGCGGTGACGGTGGTCATGGTGGCGATATAATCCTGCAAGCTAGTCGTAATCAAAATACCCTTGCGGCGTATAGGCACAAAAAAGAGTATAAAGCCGATGATGGTAATTCGGGTGGAAAATCTAGAAAACACGGCAGGAGCGCCAAGCCTTTGATACTCAAGGTGCCCGTAGGCACAGTGGCAACCAATATTCAAAATGAGGTAGTTGCCGATTTAGTTGAAGACAATCAAACCGTTGTTGTAGCCAGAGGTGGACTAGGAGGATTTGGTAATGCTCACTTCGTATCGTCCAGACGACAAGCGCCTAATTTTGCTGAAAAAGGTGAACCAGGTGAAGAAGTTGATTTGCAATTAGAACTTAAAATGATTGCCGATGTAGGTTTAGTTGGCAAGCCTAACGCCGGTAAATCTACTCTACTGAGTAGAATCAGCAACGCTCGCCCGGAAATTGCTGATTATCCTTTTACAACTTTGTCTCCTAATCTAGGAGTTGTAGATGTCGATCAAGACACAAGTATTTTATTCGCCGATATTCCAGGACTCATAGAAGGAGCAGCCGAAGGCAAGGGCTTAGGTCATGACTTTTTGAAACACGTGGAACGCACAGCTGTAATGTTGCACTTAGTCGAAGCTTACAACGATGATGTAGCCGATACTTACAAAAAAATTCGGGCCGAGCTAAAAGCATACAAATCTATTTTATCTAAAAAACCTGAAATCATTGCCCTAACTAAAATTGAAGGTCTCGATAAAGAAATTACAGACTATCTGATAAGTGAGTTACAAAAAGCTGGCGGCAAAAAAACTAAAGTAGTAGCTATTTCATCGCTGTCAGGGGAAGGCTTAAAAGACCTGCTCTATCAAATAAAAGACATAGTTAAGACCGAACGTAATAAAACCATGAAAAACAAGACAGAAGAAGTAATACCTGTATATAGACTCACAAATACAGAAGATGCCTATGAAGTTATAAAAGAAGAAGACGACTTTGTGATCACTGGAGTTAGGATTGAAAAATTTGCTATTCGCACAAACTTTGATAATAATGAGGGCGTACAAAGACTTAGGACTATTATGCAAAAAGCTGGCATCATGCATGAATTAGTTAGACAAGGCATTAGTCCGGGAGATAAAATATATTTTGGCAAAAATCGTAACGATTACGTGGAGTATTAATTAGAACTATGAAAGAAACTTTATTTTTTTACGATCTGGAAACAAGTGGTATTAGTTCTACCGATGCCCAGATTGTGCAATTTGCAGGTCAACGAACGGATACTAATTTTAATTTAATCGGCGACCCAGTCAATGTCTTAATTAAGCCTCTTGCAGACAGGTTGCCGGCACCTGACGCAGTACTAGTGCACGGTATTACTCCGCAAAAAGCCATGGAAGAAGGCTTGAGCGAGTCTGAGTTCTTAAAATATTTCCATAAAGAAATAGTTCAAGAAAATACTACTTTTGTGGGCTTTAATAGCATAAGATTTGATGATGAATTTATGCGAAATATTAATTATCGAAATTTTTGGGATCCTTACGAGTGGCAGTGGGACAACGGTAATTCGCGCTGGGACATTTTGGACTTAAGCCGTCAGACCCGTGCTCTTCGTCCAGAAGATATCGAGTGGCCTTTCAACGATAAAGGTGAGCCGTCCAATAAATTAGAACTAATTGCTTCCGCAAATAATTTAATTCATGAAAATGCCCACGATGCACTTAGCGACGTTTTAGCAACGATTGCTGTTGCTAAAATGATTCAAGATAAACAGCCCAAGCTAGTGGAATATCAATTTGGTAATCGTACCAAAAACCGCGTTAATTATTTCTTAGATAACAATAAAAATTTTGTCTATACATCAGGTAGAGTTCCAAAAGAATTTTTGCACACCACTATAATGTCCAGCTTGGTTCGACTAGATAGTCGTAATTTACTTGCCTATGATCTCAGGCATGACCCAACCGAATTTATAAACATGTCTGTCGAGGAATTAGCCGAAGGCTTAAGACCGTCTAGAGACCAAGAAAAGAAAAAAGTTCCGGTAAAGACTATTCAACTTAATAAATGTCCAGCTTTAGCGCCGTTAAGTTTAGCTAAAGATGAAGCAGTGCAGGAACGAATACAATTAACTTACGATGATGCATATGAAAATTATAAAAAATTAGTCAGCAATCAGGGTGATTTTACTGCCAAGTTAATGTCAGCTATGGATATTATTGAAAAAGAGAAAAAGGTGCAATATGCTGAACGCGACGCTAAGTTGTCTGCTGATCAAAAAATATACAGTGGTTTTATTGGTGTATCTGATCAAGCTCAGCTGAGCAAAATACGAAACTCTAACCCTGAGCAGATTACTGATTATGAGTCTAGAGTGCGAGACCCAAGATTAAAAGACATGTTGCCACTTTATAAAGCCCGAAACTATCCTAAATCTCTAACGAGCGAAGAAGCCCAAGCCTTCGAAGAGTATTGCGCAAATAAACTACTCGATGGCGGCGACAGTAGCCAGGCAGCAAAATTCTTTAAGAGATTAGGTGAACTGGCTGCTAAAGAAGGCATGACTTTAGAGCAAGACTATTTATTACAAGAACTTAAGCTCTACGCTGAATCTATTTTGCCCGTAGATGTAGACGGCTAGCATGCATCGCATCTTGATCGTTTTTGTCAGTACTTAAATCTTCAGTAAAATAGCGATAAATTGAAGGGCCAAAAACAATAGCCATCATTGTTAATATCACCCATACTTGAAAACTGATGTGAACGTTTGTGCCTGGAATTTGTCCAAGAATGATATAGGTATACATAATACACCCCCTAATTTAATTTAATATTCCCGCTTTATTTTGAAGCGATTTTTATAAACTTAATTATACACCTAATTGGCAAATCGTCAATAATATTTCATTGTTGCTAATGCTTATCTTGGTAAGATATTTCATAGTTATCTATTTAGTCCTTTAATTACCTGTTAAGGTATCGATTTTTTCTGAAATTTAATGTATAATACTTCGACCTTAGAGGAAGGATTTTAAGTGTCTGATTTTATAACAGTAAAAGGTGCCCGCGAGCATAATTTAAAAAATGTTGACGTAACTATACCTAGAAATAAGCTAGTTGTAATTACTGGACTAAGTGGTTCAGGTAAATCTAGTTTAGCTTTTGATACTATCTATGCCGAAGGCCAGCGTCGATATGTTGAGTCACTTAGTTCTTACGCTAGACAGTTTTTGGGACTTATGGAAAAGCCTGATGTTGACCAAATTGATGGTTTAAGCCCAGCTATTTCAATTGATCAAAAATCAACATCTAGAAATCCTCGTTCTACAGTGGCGACAGTCACTGAAATTTATGACTACTTACGATTGCTTTTTGCGAGAATTGGCACACCACACTGTCCAGTTGATGGCAAAGCAGTTGTTCGCCAGACTACGACTGGCATTATTGACCAAATCGTTCAAAACTCAACCGATAAACGAATCATGGTTTTAGCGCCAATAGTTGTCGATAAAAAAGGTGCTTTTGAGCACATTCCAGAGCAGTATCAACGCGTTGGTTTCGCAAGAGTGCGAGTAGACGGAGTTGTTTATGCTATTGATGAGTTTCCAGAACTCGATAAAAATTATCGACACTCGATTGAAGTTGTTGTTGATAGGTTGGTTAATGATAGCGCGAGTCGTTCACGTTTAGTTCAATCAGTGGAACAGGCTTTGGACATAACCGAAGGCAAAGTTCTAATAAACCTGCCTGACACAAATGAAACATTATTATATAGCCTGATGTATTCCTGCCCAGACCATCCTGAGATCAGAATCCCAGAGCTAGAACCTCGAACATTTAGTTTTAATAGCCCTCATGGTGCATGCCCAATTTGCACTGGCCTAGGTAGCCGCTTAGAAGTTGATCCAGATCTAGTCATTCCAAATGGTAATCTAACTATAGCTGAAGGCGCCATTCGCCCATACAACCGCATCAATGTCGACAATTGGTACATGAAAAAATTACAAGCTGTTGCTGAGAAATACAATTTCTCTTTGCACGTACCGACTGGCCAGCTAACACCAGAGCAGATGGAAGTTGTGATGTATGGAACGGGCAAAGAAACCTATAACGTGCTTTTAGGTAACGGACGTAGTTTTGACACTACTTATGAAGGCGTAGTAAATAACCTAGAACGCCGCCACAAAGAAACAGATAGTGAATTTATAAGGCGAGACATAGAAAGATTTATGCAAGAAAAGCCCTGTCATGCCTGTCATGGTTTAAGGCTGAAACCCGAAGTGTTGGCTATAACTGTTGGCAAAGAGTCAATTATGGATGTATGTTTACTTTCCATAGATGACGCCCTGAAATGGTTTAAATCACTAAAATTAGACGCTAAAGAAACAAAAATTGCCGACATGATCCTGAAAGAAATTGGTGCTCGTTTGCAGTTCCTTCAAGATGTAGGCTTAAATTACCTTAACTTACTTCGCAGTGCAGCGA
>Ga0194041_10001209_pt1 | contig 10857 bp, 9 predicted proteins | sample JunL449m_MetaG_FD_160082 | JGI IMG/M metagenome (GOLD analysis project Ga0194041, IMG submission 160082) | Anoxic zone freshwater microbial communities from boreal shield lake in IISD Experimental Lakes Area, Ontario, Canada - Jun2016-L442-9m | ecosystem: Environmental > Aquatic > Freshwater >...
GGCTTTGGCCAATATGAGTCGCACCACAGACATTATTGCTGATGCCGCTTTTTATATTTTAAGTAAAGAAAAATTACAATACACAGGAAAAACTTTTATTGACGAAGAGGTATTGGCAGCCGAGGGCATTACCGATTTAGCACATTATTCGGTGGTGCCAGGTGCTAAATTATTTTACGATTTATTTTTATAATATTTTTTATTCTTCCTTTTTAATTTAAAGAAACTTTTTATGAAACGAATTTTAATAGCTGGATTTTTATTTTGTAGTGTTGGTTCGTTTGCACAGAAGAAAAATAAAATTGATCCTGCCAGCCAACAAATCAATGCCAATAAAGAAGCAACCCTGGTTGCTTTAAATAATGCGTATGAGGCTGATAAAAAAACAGCCTTTCAAATTTGGGAATGGGCAGAAGTAGGTTACAAAGAAATTAAAAGTGCGGCATTGCATGTACAAAATTTAAAAAATGCAGGCTTCACGGTAGAAACAGGTGTTGCTGAAATACCCACAGCTTTTGTAGCGAGCTATGGCAGTGGTGCTCCGGTGATTGGCATTTTAGCAGAATTTGATGCGCTACCAGGATTGGCGCAAACAGCTAGCCCAGAAAAAACTACGATCGAAGGAAAAATTGCTGGTCATGCTTGTGGTCATCACTTGTTTGGAACTGCTTCGGTAAGCGCAGGCATTGCGATAAAAAATTTAATTGCTGCTGGAAAATTAAAAGGCACTATCAAAGTATATGGTTGCCCTGCGGAAGAAGGCGGTAGTGGTAAAGTATTTATGGTACGTGCTGGTTTATTTAATGGAGTGGATGCTGTGATACATTGGCATCCTGATTTTTACAATGGAGTGACTACGATGAGTGCCCTTGCCAATAAATCGGCGAAGTTTAAATTTTATGGCATTGCTTCTCATGCAGCCATGTTGCCTGAACAAGGCAGATCGGCATTAGATGCAGTGGAAGCCATGGACAATATGGTGAACATGATGCGCGAACATATTCCACAAGAAACTAGAATTCATTATATTATTACGAGTGGGGGCAAGGCGCCGAACGTAGTTCCTGATTTTGCGGAATCCTATTATTATGTACGCCATCCCAAACGCAAAGAGGTAGTGGATATTTTTGAAAGAGTGGTAAAAGCCGCAGAAGGTGCAGCTTTAGGAACTGGAACGAGATTTCAATATGATATCATTGGTGGCACACATGATTTGTTGATTAATAAAACATTGGCAGAAGTGATGCAAACCAATTTAGAAAAAGTGGGGGGCGTTACTTATACGGAAGCTGAATTAAATTTTGCAAAAAAAATTCAAACTAGTTTTATGGGTGCTCAAATAGATATTGCTGCTGCTGCAACCGTGAAGCCACTTAGTTATGTTAATGAAGGCAACAATGGCTCTACCGATGTGGGAGATGTAAGTTATGCATTGCCTACTGTTGGTATGCGAGCTGCCACCTGGGTGCCTGGAACAGCTGCGCATAGTTGGCAAGCCGTAGCTGCTGGCGGAACTGAAATAGGCACAAAGGGAATGTTGGTAGCGAGTAAAGCAATGGCCTTGACTGCAATTGATTTAATGAGCAACCCTGTATTACTTGCCAAAGCACTTGAAGAATTTAATCAATCAAGAGGTGATTATAAATACAAAGCTTTATTAGGTGATATTAAGCCCTCTTTAAATTATAGAGATTAAGATTCATTAGAAAATGATAAAGAATTTATTCAATGCACTCTTATGATTAAAAAAAAGGCTACCAAAATGGTAGCCTTTTTTTATAGAAATTTTTATTAAGCGCTCTTTGCGCCAATAAAAAAAGCAGAGGCAGACAATGCTAAATCTTTTAATATCCCCGCCATTGGACCTTGTTTGCCAGCTTCGTCTGCAGCATGCAACAACATGGGCAAATGAATGGTCAAAACAAAAATAATTAACTGAGCTCCTAATAAATTACAAGCCAATTTGGTTTGTTTGCCTGTAATAATAGAAACAGCGGCAAGAATTAAACCTAGCCCTGAAACATAAACCCATAATACGCCTCCTGGTAAAAAGGCAGGAACAGCGCCTGTCATCGCACTGGCATTCATAAAATGAAATAGCCCGAAAATGGCCATGACTAATGCAAAAACAATTTGTGAAATTTTTGTAATGGTGTTGGTGTTCATAGTTGTTAAGTTTTGGTTTTGTCTATTAAATTAAGCGACTCTGCCATCATTTTAACAAATGGAAATAAATTTTACTAGTTCTTTAACATTTGAACATCTAGTAGAAGGGGGATAAGCTACCCCAGTAAATATTCTTATGAATTGATTCTTAACTACTTACTCCCCCTCGATGCACTCCGTAAACTACGGTATCGAGAAAATCATTAGAGGAATAATGAGTGGGTGCTTATTTTCTTTAAGCACTTATTCATTAAACTATAAAGGAGAACCTTTGGTTCTCCTTTATAAAATCATTAGAGGAATCATGAGTGGGTGCTAAATTTCTTATAGCACTTAATCCCCCTCGATGCCGTAGTTTACGGAGTGCATCGAGAAAATCATTAGAGGAATAATGAGTAAGTGCTAATTTACTTATAGCACTTACTCATTATTATTCTCGGGGCGCATTTGCGGGAAAAACAACACATCTTGAATAGAAGGTTGATTCAACATCATCATACACAATCTATCAATACCGATGCCAATACCAGAAGTTGGTGGCATGCCATATTCTAGCGCTCTTAAAAAATCATGATCAATAAACATCGCTTCGTCATCTCCTCTTTCCATTAAAGCAACCTGGTCTTCAAATCGCTTCCGTTGATCGATGGGATCATTTAACTCGGTATATGCATTGGCCAATTCTTTACCATTCACCATGAGCTCAAATCTTTCTACCAAACCTGGTTTTGAACGGTGCTTCTTGGTTAAAGGACTCATTTCAATAGGATAGTCAATAATAAAAGTGGGCTGTATGTATTTTGGTTCGCTTGTAGCACCAAATATTTCGTCAATCAATTTTCCTTTTCCAATGGTAGGGGCTACATCAATATGTAATTTTTTACACACTTCTCTTAATGCCGCTTCCTCCATACCCGTAATATCAATACCTGTATTTTCTTGTATGGCTTCTATGATACTTATTCTTCTAAAGGGTGCTTTAAAATTAATCGTCTTATCTCCTACTGTTAATTCGGTAGTGCCATGCAAAGTCAGGGCAATTTTTTCAAACAGTTGTTCTGTAATTTCCATCATCCACAGATAATCTTTATAGGCCGTATACCATTCCAAAACTGTAAACTCTGGATTGTGCGTTCGATCCATTCCTTCGTTTCTAAAATTTCTACTAAACTCATACACCCATTCAAAACCACCCACAATCAATCTTTTTAAATACAATTCGTTGGCAATACGTAAATAAAATGGAACATCTAATGCATTGTGATGTGTTGCAAAAGGCCTAGCAGCAGCACCTCCAGGGATTGCTTGCAATACAGGGGTGTCTACTTCTAAAGCACCTCTGCTATTTAAAAATTCACGAATAGTAGCCACCAATAAAGTACGCTTTACAAAAGTTTCTTTAACCGATGGATTGATAATTAAATCGGCATACCGTTGGCGATATCTAAATTCTGGATCGGTAACTGCATCAAATACATGTCCTTCTTCATCTCTTTTTACCACAGGAAGTGGCTTTAAAGATTTCGCCAATAAGGTAAGTGTGCTAGCGTGGACCGATGTCTCTCCTGTTTTGGTGATGAAAACATACCCAGTGGAGCCAATAATGTCTCCCAAGTCCATCCCATTTTTAGTAATAACGTCCCAATAAGATTTATCCTCGTCTGGACAAATTTCATCTCTTTTAATATAGAGTTGTATAATACCCTTGTCGTCTTGTATTTTAACAAATAGCACTTTGCCCTTATCATTCACACTCATAATTCTTCCTGCAACACATACGGCAGCATATTGATCTTTATTTTCTTCGGTAAAGTTTTGCTTGATATCGTTGGAATAATGAGAAACAGGATACAAAGGAGCAGGATAAGGATTGATGCCTGCCGCCTCTAAATGGGCTAGTTTTTCACGTCTTATAATTTCCTGTTCTGATAGCGTTTGACTCATTGATGATTTATTATTACTGCAAAAGTAAAACTTAGCAGTCAATTAACGAAAGAAGCCTTGCCGAACCTCCTCATTACTTAATGTAATGACATCCCCAGGCTGCATGCCTTGAATTGTAAATGCCCCTATTTGAGCCCGTATTAAGCGCAATACAGGGAAATGAACCGCTGCAAACATTTTTCTTACCTGTCTATTCTTTCCTTCTGTTAATTGTATCTCTACCCAAGTGGTGGGAATGTTTTTTCTAAAGCGAATTGGGGGATTTCGCTCCGGTACTGCTATATCGTCCCCTAATAGGTCAAGACGCGCTGGTTTAGTTTGAATAATCATCCCGTTGTTATTAATAGATACGCCCGCTGTAAGCATAGCAATGGCTTTGGTAGTTATCATTCCTTCTACTTGAACCCAATAAATTCTTTTGTGTTCCAATGCTGGTGTAAGTAATTGATGATTGATTTTGGTATCATTGGTTAATAACAATAAACCTTCACTATCGTAATCTAATCGGCCTACTGGATAAACATCAGTAGGTACATCAACGATATCCTTTAAACAACGTTTACCATCCATAGAGGTAAATTGACTCAGCACCTGGAATGGTTTATATATTAAATAGTGGTTGATAAAAATAAAAGTTTCTATAATAACAAAGTCCCCCTGAATGCTCAAGAGGACCTCGTATATAGATGGGTTAGTAAGTACGGGAATTAGATTCCCTTCACAATATTAAATATACTTTTTTCTAATTCAAAAAATATTTTAAACAAATTTATTGACGTTATCCACAATTGGGCCTAAAATAGAACTATTTAAAAATATATTTTAGGATGAATTTATAGAATAAAAATTATTATTGTCTGTAAAAAAAATTTATGCGTCGGCTTGAAACATTGATGAATAAAGGATTACAGAAGTCATTCATTTTTTAATTTTTATAAAATTCCTACACCTATAATCCACTCAACAGCAACATTAGGACCCTTTTTTTATAGAGAATAGGGGTAAAAAGATTTTTTTACAAAAAACCCTCGTTACCTTTGATTTAGGCCAAAAACATACTTATGAAGCTCCTTGCACCTATTTCTGTAAAATGGTTATCTACCTTCACAGCGTCTGAAATTATTGGTAATAATGAATTAGAAATTACTGGCATCAATGAAATTCATCAAGTGGAAATGGGCGATATTGTTTTTGTAGATCATCCTAAATATTATGAAACCTGTTTAAATAGCGCTGCAACTTGTATCCTTATCAATAATAAAGACGTTGCGGTTCCCAAAGGAAAGACTTTATTGTATTGTGCAGATCCTTTTGAAGCCTATTCAAAAATTGTAAATCACTTTAAGCCATTAAAGCTTAGTGATAAAGCCATCGCTGAAGATGCCCTTATTGGCGAAGGTGCTGTTATTATGCCACAGGTTTTTATTGGTGCCAATGTACAAATTGGAAAAAATTGTTTGATTCATCCTAATGTCACCATATTGGCAGATACAATTATTGGAGACGATGTAATTATACAAGCCGGTACCGTCATTGGCAGCGACGCTTTTTATTATAATTCCAAAAAAACACGTGCGGCTTGGTATAAAAAAATGCCTAGTTGTGGAAGGGTTATTATAGAAGATAAGGTAGAAATAGGCGCCTGTTGTACCGTTGATAGAGGGGTAAGTGGAGATACTATTATAGGTAAGGGGACCAAGATTGACAATATGGTCCATATTGGACATGATACCCAAATTGAGGAGAATTGTTTATTTGCAGCTCAAGTAGGTATAGCAGGAGGGGTTAAAATAAAATCGGGGGTTACGATTTGGGGGCAAGCCGGCGTAAATAAAACATTAACCATTGGCGAAAATGCTGTGGTTTTATCCCAAGCAGCCGTTTTATCAAGTATCGAGGGGAATAAAGTATATATGGGATTCCCTGCAGAAGATGCCTCTATTAAAAGAAGGGAGTTGGTTTGGATTAGGCGTATTCCAGCGCTTTGGAAAAAAATAATGGAACAAGGCTAAGCAATGCTCCTTTTATTTCAATTGGTGCAAGGCAGTTAATTCGGTACAAACCCTTTTTATAGTGCTATCCATGGAACGATATTTAAAAGTAGGAAAGGCTTTTAAAAATTTCTCATTGTTAAAATGAACTACCGCCTGCGCTGTAGCTGCTGTCTCTTTAGTAAGCAATGGCGTTTTCCCGGTAATCATTCCTTTTAAAGCTTCCAGCCTCCAAACAATGGCTGCCAATAAAGGCGTTACTTTTCTATGAGGTGGTCTTTTATTAAATGCTTGTGCAATTTTAGTAAATACATTTTGATAACTTAGATTTTCTGCGCTTATAATATAACGTTGTCCAGTAATTGGGCTGTCCATTAATATTTGCATAGAATCAATTACATCTAATACATCTACAAAGCCACTCACGCCGTTGGTATACCATGGAAATTGATCATAAGCAGATTTAAAAATTTCAGAAGAGCCTTTGGTCCAATCACCAGCTCCAAAAATTATCACTGGATTTACGATTGCTACATTCAATCCTTCTGCCATCCCACGCCACACTTCCATTTCGGCTAAATATTTAGATTGACCATACACGCTATTGCTCGTTGCCGGTGTCCAACTCATGCTTTCATCAATAGGCGCGTCTTCTCTGATACGACCCAATGCCGCCACAGAACTTACAAATACCAACTTATCAATTTTCTTCTCTATACATACATTTACTACATTGGCCGTCCCCTCCTGATTGGCTTTTAACATGCGCGCACTTTGACTTGGCGCAAAGGATACAATGGCTGCACAATGATATACTTGTTGTATGCCTTCCATGGCTTGTTCTAAAGAAACAAGGTCTAATAAATCGCCTTGCACCCAATGTACGTTTTCAGCACCTGGAAAGACAGGTTTTGCCCTTCTATACAAGGCAGTCACTTTTTTTTCTTTGGCAACTAAAGATTGAATTAAATGAGCTCCTACTAAACCACTGGCGCCGGTAACAAATATCATGGAGTGCTTATTTATCTTTTAACAATTTAGCAATGTCTTGTTTTAATTGTTCGATTTCTAATGTTTTCAACCCATCATAAATCTTCCCTCTTACCTTGCCATTTCTATCTATTAAGGCAAAAAATTGAGTATGAATAAATTGATCTTCTATTTTTTCTACATTGTTTTTGGGGTCGTCTAATAAATAAGATCCTCTCGCCATTTGGTACAAGCTGTCTTTTCTTCCGGTTAAAAAAACCCATGTTTTAGTGTTTACTCCTAATGAATCTGCATATTTTTTTAATACGGAAACCGAGTCTGTGCCTGGATTACAAGTGTGAGAGACAATTTGAAAATCGGGTTCGTTTTTATAAATAGCATAGATGTCTTTCATATGGGTATTCAATTTGGGACAAATGCCTTTACAGGTGGTGAAGAAATATTCTACGACCGTTATTTTATGTAAGAGCTCTTTATCGGTAAAACTATTGCCATCTTGATTGGTAAAATGAAAGGGCTGCACATAACTTAAAATAGGCAATTGTACTTTCCAATTATCGGTCCCTTTAAATAAAAAATAATAAAAGCCAACTAGCAATAGGGCAAAAAACAACAGATAGAATCGAAATTTTTTTGACATAAAAAGGAGCGATTTAAAAGGTCTTATAAATACCCCCTAAAGGTAATATTATTTTTCTGCTGCTATTTGAATTACCTTTACACCATGTTTAAAAAATGGAATTGGGACGCCATCGGTATAGGAGCTTCTTTGGCTTGCGCTATACATTGTGCATTATTGCCTTTGTTTTTTAGCAGTTTGCCCTTATTGGGAATGAATATATTACACAATACTTCATTCGAATTGGGCATGATTCTACTTTCCTTTGCCATTGGTACTTATTCCTTATACCATGGCTACAAAAAACATCATCATTCTTTTAGGCCCATCCTCTTGTTTTCCTTGGGCATTGTAATCATGTTAAGTAGAATGTGGTTTAGATCCATTGAGATTTGGTTATTGATTCCAGCTGCTTTTCTGATCATTTTTGCACATATCACCAACCACTTGCGCTGTCGTGTACACAATCATGCGCACGAAGACGATTGTGATCACTCTTAATTATTGTAAGGTAATAGGGTCGGTTAAGAAAAGGTAAAACTTACCTCTCCATCTTTATCATCCTTTATCTGTATGCCCATTTCCATTAATTGATTGCGAATTTTATCGCTGGTGGCAAAATCTTTTTTGGCTTTTGCTTCTTTGCGAATCTCAATTAATAAATGAATCACGCTGTTTAATTGTTTTCGATTGGCACCCGATTCTACTCTTATTCCAAGCACTTGCTCTATATACAGAGCCAATTGAGCTTGAACGAATTGCCAGGTGACACCTGATACAGCCTCTGCAGCAATGTGTTTGTCTTTAAGAGAATTGATAACGGGCACGATTTCAAATAAGTTGGCTACTACTTTTGCCGTATTTAAATCATCTTCCATAAACGCTGCTAATTCATTCACCCAAGTATTTAATTGTTGATCTAGTGCAGCATCTTTCGGCTTTTTTTCGTTCGTAAAAGTTTGGGCTTTGAGCCATTCATAGGCATCCATTAAACGACGCAGTGCTTTTTCAGAAGCTTGTAAGGCTTCATTGCTAAAATCAAGTGTGCCTCGGTATTGACTTTGTAAAATAAAAAACCTTACCGTCATGGGGCTATAGGCCTGCGTTAAAATAGGATGACTTCCATCAAATAATTCACTCAACTTAACAACATTATTGTAACTCTTTCCCATCTTACGTCCATTGATGGTAATCATATTGTTATGTACCCAATAACGCGCAGGCATTTCATGATTGCATACGGTGCTTTGTGCTATCTCACACTCATGATGCGGAAATTGCAAATCCATTCCACCTCCGTGTATATCAAATTTCTTACCTAAATATTTTGTGGCCATGGCAGAACATTCTATATGCCAGCCCGGAAACCCTTCGCCCCAGGGGCTTTGCCAACGCATGATGTGTTCTACAGGCGCTTTTTTCCATAAAGCAAAATCTACTTTATTTTTTTTCTCGTCTTGATTGTCTAGCTCTCGTGTCGTGTCTAATTGATCTTCTAAATTGCGTCCACTTAATATTCCATAAGGTTGATTCTTTTTGGAATACACTTCATTGTACTTAATCACATCAAAATAAATCGACCCATTGGCTTCGTAAGCAAACCCATCTGCAATGATTTTTTTAATCATTTCGATTTGTTCAATGATATGCCCCGTAGCAGTAGGTTCAATGCTTGGTGGTAAATTATTAAACTGATCCATGGCCCAATGGTACAAGTGTGTATATTTTTGCACCAATTCCATGGGCTCTAACTTTTCTAAAATGGCTTTACTGGTAATTTTATCTTCGGCTAGTTTTCCTTCTTCTTCAAAATGTCCCGCATCGGTAATATTTCTTACATACCTTACTTTATAACCAACATGTAATAAATAACGATACAGCACATCAAAAGTGATAAATGGCCTTGCGTGACCCAAATGACTTTCCCCACTTACCGTTGGTCCACATACATACATCCCCACATAGGGTGCATTAATAGGTTCGAAAACTTCTTTTTGTCTGGTAAGTGAATTGTATAACTTAAGTGGCATAATGAGTATTGCCTCAAAGATATTTTATTTTAAAGAAACTAGGTTAATTCTTCTTTAAAAGTAGGTCGGCCATGATCATGTGGTGATCGCTTAAGTTTTCATCTATCGACTCCCAAGCCTTGACCTCCCAAGCCTTGTTGGCTAATATATAATCAATTCTTAAAGTGGGCGAGATACCTAAATAAGTGGCTCCAATACCAAAACCTTTTTCCAAAAAAGCATCCTGCCAATCTCCTTTTATAAGGTGATAGGTATAGGAACTGGGCACATCGTTAAAGTCACCAGTAACAATGGTTGGATAGGGGCTTTTTAATAGATGTTTTTGCACCATTTCTGCTTGAACAGCGCGTTCTGTAAAGGAATGACGTAGTTTTCTTAGGACCCCGCGTTTCGCATTAAGGGCCTTTTTGCTTGCAACAGTACTTTCATCAATGGCTTGAAAATCATTTTGATTAAATCTATAGGAGGCTAAATGGGTGGTATTGATCTGAATGGTATCATCTCCTTTTAAAATAGTTACCGAAATCAAACTTTCTTGATTCAAAAAACCAATACGTTCCGCTGCAATAATTTTATACTTTGAAAAAATTATACAGCCCGCATAGTACTCTTTTTGTTTGGTCTGAAAATCTTTTGAAAAAAAGTAATAGGGTAATTTTTTAGTAAAATAAAGGGAGTGATTGGCCAAATCATTGGGGCGCTCATTGGTATTGTATTCCTGTAAACAAACTAGGTCAGGATCCCATTTTTGTATAGAATAAGCAATTTCTTGCGTGCGTAATTTTAAATTACTATTCACACCCATACCATTAAATCCTTTGACATTCCAACTAATAATTCTTAAAGTATTGTCTTTCTTTTTTTGTGAAAAAGGGATGCCCGGATGCCATGCAAATAAAACCAAACAGATTTTCCAACCTATCACTAAAGTAAATAAGGGGAACAAAGAAACTACTGGCTTGGCAATGAGCCAAATAATAAATAATAGAATTTCAATGGCAATTAAATAGGGGGCCATCAAACCTAAAAAACCATTGACCCAAATAAAAGAAATGGGTGAAAAAAATATTGGATATAAAAATAAAAGGGTAGCAAAAAGATTAATTAAGAATAAGAT
>Ga0194041_10001216_pt1 | contig 10849 bp, 10 predicted proteins | sample JunL449m_MetaG_FD_160082 | JGI IMG/M metagenome (GOLD analysis project Ga0194041, IMG submission 160082) | Anoxic zone freshwater microbial communities from boreal shield lake in IISD Experimental Lakes Area, Ontario, Canada - Jun2016-L442-9m | ecosystem: Environmental > Aquatic > Freshwater >...
CTTACTGACAAAATCCATACCGCATTATCGGCGGTGGCACTTGTCTTGGCCGATCCCGTCACTGTAATTCCATTTCCTGCGCGAGTTGCAAAACCAGTTCCGACTTTGGTTAATCCAACGCCAAGTGCGAGCGCAATAATTACTGCTGAAACAATAATTGTTACTGCCTTACGACGCTCTACTGTGATAATCGGGGATTCATTGAGTTGGCTCATATCTTTATTCTATCTAGTTAGATCGCATGCAAGCGAGCGATTTCGGCCATGCCAGCACCCCTAAATTTTTCTAACTGCTCATCCCACGGCTGACCCAGTGCATGTGCCAATCCTTGGCGAATAGCTTCTTCATCAAATGAACTCTGCAGCACATTATTGATTTGATGTTCGCTCAGTACTGCTCCCCCGCTCAAATCTGTAAGAACTCTGTGAATTCCAAGCTCTGGCGTGAAGCGAAATAACTCTCCACCGTTTTCATGGTTTTCGATGACTTCAAAGTTTAAGTAATGCCAACTGCGAAGCGTGCTCGCAATTTCTGCGCCAGATCCACCGTAGGCGCTCCACTGGCATTTAGTTTTAAATGTGCCCACCATCATTGGTTGAGGTAACCAATTCAACTGTGCATCTGGGCCAAGGATGTTTTGTATCGCCCAATCAATATGAGCGCACAGAGCAGAGGGTGCTGAATGAATAGTAAGTAAGCCCCGCACCGATTTTTGGGCAGAAGGCGTGACAAGACGTTGCATGATGATCTCCTAGCAAGGGCGCCAAATGCGACCTTCCCCAGCTGCATTTGCTCTTACTAGTGCCTTAATTGAACACCGTGCACGCTCAAACTGTCCAGCCCCACTTTAGGCATACGGGTCAGTAGGCGGTAGAGTTCACCTTAGTCGGACGCTTAATCAGTACCCGTTTCATGTAACACATATTCGGTATCGCTGGCGCAAGAGGAAGACCGTGATCCGAGGATTTCTCGGAACACCCACATATCGAAGGAAAAGTAAAAACATGGCAACAGGCACAGTTAAGTGGTTCAACTCTGAAAAGGGTTTCGGTTTCATTGCAGTTGATGGTGGCGGACAAGATGTATTCGTTCACTACTCAGCAATCCAAGGAAACGGTTACAAGTCCCTTGAAGAGGGTCAGGCAGTTTCATTTGAGGTCGTACAGGGTCCAAAGGGTCCTCAGGCTGATGCAGTTAATCCTGCCTAATTAAAACCGCTTTATAAATAACCCTCACTGGAAACAGTGGGGGTTATTTTTTTGGCACAGGTGGAATCTCACCAACTTTTAATTTACGTGCATTAACTTCTTTAACAGGTGATAAATCCTTACCTTTTTTCCAAGCATCTAAATATTTCCAAGGCAACACTTCACCGCGGCGAACCCACCATGTGTCTTGCGGTGTCGGCCAAGAAATACCAAAATGTAAATGTGGCGCAGTTCCACGAGCACTTCCAGTGGCTCCTACTGCCCCAAGCAAGCGTCCAGCTAAAACTGAAACGCCAGGTTGAATGCTGGCAGGAATTGAACGCAGATGTGATCCGTAATAGCGGACTCCATCTTCACCAATGATTGAAACATAGAGTCCCCCACGGTCAATTCCTAGATTAGTTTTTCCACTCCAAAGATCTGTGCGATTAACTTCATCTACCACGCCATTGATAGGTGCCACGAACTTACAACCAGCTTTAGTCAAAATGTCGGTGGCAGCATAATCATGATGAGCCCTGGCATAGTTGACTTCACATCCGGCCACTGGAAATACATAAACAGGCGCAGCGTTTGCGCTACTGATAGGAATTAACATCAGCAGGCTAACGAGCGTGGAAATACGGCGCAGATTCATATGTCTGACCTTATCTTTGCCACTATAGAAATAGCCCCGTAACATACGCATGCACTCAAAGATGTTTTAGGGGCGGTAGCTCAGTTGGTTAGAGCCCAGAACTCATAATTCTGTCGTCGTCGGTTCGAGCCCGACCCGCCCCACTCTACTTATTAAGGAGAAATGAAATGGCTGTTGCAGTGAAAAAATGGTCATCTCGAGATGCAAGCAAATGCGTTATCACCCCTTCTGATCTTGACCACAAATACAGTCGCGGAGTTCTCGGTGTTATCACTGGTTCTGCCCAGTATCCAGGTGCTGCAGTTCTAACAACGTCTGCAGCAGCTGCCACTGGAATCGGGATGATTCGCTTTCATAGTTCTTCAGGTTTGGCACATTTAGTCTTGCACTCAACACCTTCAGCTGTGGTGCAACCTGGAAAAGTAACGGCTTGGCTTATCGGTTCTGGCATTCCCGCAAAGAAGTATTCAGATATCACCACATGGCTTCGCCACCGGTGGTTTGTTTTAGCGCACAAACAAAACGTTCCAACAGTTCTAGATGCTGGCGCTCTTTATTTAGCCGGTTCGTTAGAACAACCAACACTTATTACTCCCCATAGCGGAGAACTCTCAGCCCTACTAACTGCAAGGGGTGTTCCAGTTACGGCAGAGGCGATAGAAGGAGATCCGAAAAAGTGGGTATGTGGCGCTGCACAAACTTTAGGTGTGACGGTTCTGCTAAAAGGCTCAGTTACCTACGTTGCAAATGATGATCTACTTATAGAGCTTCCTGTTGCAACACCTTGGCTGGCAACCGCTGGAAGTGGTGATGTTCTTGCAGGAATCATCGGTGCTCTAGTTGCCACTAATACTGTTGAAATTCTAAACGACATCAATCGTTTAGCTCAGGTTGCTGCAACTGGTGCCTACATTCATGCTCAAGCTGCAAAGAATGCTTCTAGGGGTGGCCCTATTTCAGCAGAAATGATTACAGCACAGATATCTGGTGCCATCTCTCAAATAATTAAGTAATTAGTATTTAAGGTAGTAATTACTAACTTCAGGTTTAACCTTAAAGACATGAACGAGCGTGTATTAGTTGTTATCGATGATTCATTTGAAATGTCTACATTAGTTGCGGCACTACGTTTACATGATATTGACGTTATCGCAGAAGCTAAAAGTGAGAGCGTCGGAATGAATCTTCTTCGACGACTGCAACCAGATGTAATCCTCTTAGATATGAGCGTTGTCGGTATTTCAGCTGTGAAGATTGCAGTGAATATGCGCAAGGAAAATCAAAGTGTTGGAATCGTGATTCTCACAAGTTGTTCTGATCTGCGCCTTATGGGTGAATCAAATGATGAAATTCCTGCTGGAGCCAAAATACTAGTTAAAAAATCAATCGTAGATTTTACAGTTTTATGTGATGCAATTAGAGAATCAAAAATTGCAGGCATTGAAAAACAAAAGGTGACATGGATTAACGGCAATACTTCTTTTCAAGACCACGGAGTTGCTGTTTTGATGGCCCACTTGACTAACACACAGGCCGAGGTGCTCCGATTAGTTGCAGACGGAATGACCAATGCCCAAATAGGACGTACGCGATATGTCAGTGAAAAGTCTGTGGAACAAGTAATTTCTAGAGTCGCACAGGAGTTGCATCTACAACCAGACCAGAATAAGAATATGAGAGTGCAACTTGTTGGTGAGTATTACCGTTGGTTAGGCGCGCCTCACCACTAATAGTGCAGGATTAATAGGTAAAGTTTGCGCCTATGGAGCTGCAAGAAATACGCAATCGATGGAACGAAGTCCTCGATGCAGTTCTAGAAGTTGATCGAGTTTCATGGATTTCATTCTTTGACGCCCGTTTAGCCGACTTTGATGGTCGAGTCCTCACTTTAGATTTTTCTGATGCGCGCAAACTTTCCAGCTCTCACGAATTCTCACAGACCCGTTTGAAGCAACAAGAGTTACTTATTCATACGATTAAATCTGTTTTGGATATTGACGTTGAAATTAGTGAGCGATGAAGGTACGGGCTGTAATTTCCTCTATTGCTCTGGCGCTTTTGCTTATCGATGTGCCACAAGTTCAGGCTGCTACTACATCCCTTACTCTTTCTTTAAGACAAACACCTTCGGCCACAGATTCAGTTGTAACTTTCTATGGAACTATAAAGCCTGCTCGTTCAGGCTTAAGCGTAAAAATTCAAGGCAATACTTCAGGTGCTTGGAAGAACACGCGATTTGCGGCTAAAACCACCAAAGCGGGAACTTGGAAGATTGTTGCTGTTGCTACCTCATTTGATATCCCTATCAAATACCGTGCTCAGGTAAATGTTGCAGGCAAGATTGCAACCTCTCCAATTCGTACCATTACGATAAAAAAACTTCCTCAGATTTCAAACATTGATCCATCTTTAGTTGTTGAGTCCTTCGGTCCTGGTAGTCGCATTCATGGAGCCGATATAAGCAGGTGGCAGCATCCTAATGATAAGCAAATAGATTTCGCAGTCGCCTATGCTTCTGGACTTCGCTTTGTCATGATTAAAGCTTCTGACACCAGAGATGATGCAGATGCACTTTCACTCAAATACCTTGTAATGGATCACTCGGCAGCCCAGGCTGCTGGACTCTATACGGGCTTTTATCATTATACGATTTTGCCTGATGTCAGTGATTCAGATGCAATTATCCGAGATGCAACAGCACAAGCTCAAAAAGCTCTGTGGAGATTGGCTTCTATTGGTGGGTATACCGAAAAAGATTTGCCCTATGCCTTAGATCTTGAAAACAAATGCGTTCGATTATCTTCTTCAGGTGCTTGTCAGAAGTATGCCACTCGAGCTGCAGTGACTTTATGGGCTGAAACATTCTTGGGAATACTTAAAGAAAAGACTGGAAGAACTCCAATCATTTACTCCTATTCAAACTTTCTAGAGAGCTCAATGAATAAGAGTGCGAAATTATCCCAATACCCACTGTGGCTTGCTCAATATGCAATTGATCCATTTAATCCCATCAACCAACCAGGCATTAAAGCGGGAGGTTGCTATGTTCATTCATGGACTGGCGCTAACTGTGATTCACAATGGACCATTTGGCAATACACATCCTGTGGAATTGCTCCTAAGTATGGTGTTCCAGGAACTCGCCTTGACCTCAACATCTTTAGAGGAAGCGCTGCAGATCTCCTCAATCTCTCTAAAGGTAGCTGGGTGCCGACATTAGTAGATTTAATGCCAAATAATGAGCCAACACAAATGGTTATTAATGCTCAGTCGGCTAGTACAACAAACAAATTAGTCACCTTTAAAGCAACTGTCACACGCCCTGACTCAACCCCGGTTGTTACTGGGGCAATTAAGCTTGTCTTTGACCCTGCTACAACGCCAGCAACAAAGCCAGTTCAAACGGTTTTGCGTGCAACAAGTGGTGAATGGACTTTGGCAGTAAAAGATGTGCCCGCTGGAACTTATAGTGGAAAAGTTGTTTATACAGATGTGTCACAAACACATGCTCAGAGTTTTCAACAAGTCACTTTCACCGTAACTCAAGGCCCAACACCTTCGCCAACACCTGTATCAACTAAGAAGCCAACACCAAAACCTTCAGTTGATGGCTGCGCTAATCAGATTAAGAATTAATGCTCTCGTGCTCTTCTAGAAGTTCATCAAGTGCTTCCAGTTCACGATCTACGAGATCCTCATAGGCAGCAATAGAAGCTTTTCGATCTTTTGCACTCCACCCAAGAACTGGTGCAATAATCGCTGCAATCTCATCTGCTAAGTGCACGCCGTGGTCACTGGCTTCAAAAGCAATGCGAGTTCGGCGAGAAATAACATCATCAACCGTCCTTGCTCCCTCATGGCTTGCGGCATATTCAATTTCAGCTTTTATATAGAGCAAATCTTTATCAACTTTAGCGGCAAGCTTTGGGTTAGCTTCGATGAGAGAAAGAACCTCACTTATCATCGAACCATAGCGATTGAGTAAATGAGTAATAGTTTGAGCATCCAGTCCACTGGTTTCACTTAAACGCTCAACTTGTTGCGCTAATGCAAAATATCCATCGGCTCCTACTAATGGGAGCTTCTCAGTTACAGACTCAGGCTTTATGGCGCGAAGTTCAATGACAGCTCGATCAATAGCATCTTTGGCCATCACTCGGTATGTGGTGTATTTGCCACCAGCAACGCTTATAAATCCAGCAGCTGGGCGATCAACTGTGTGCTCGCGCGAAAGCTTAGTAGTTGCAGAATCCTTCTTATTTGCAACAAGCGGACGCAAGCCAGCATAAACACCAATTATTTGGGAAACATCCAACTTCGGACTCAATACTCGGTTAGCTTGATCCAAAATGTATTGAACATCTTCGCGACTTGCAAAAGGTTCTGCTCGATCTCCTGTGTAAGGAGTATCAGTAGTTCCAACAATCCACTTATCTCCCCATGGAATCAAGAACAGGACAGAAACTGGGGTCTTGAGAATAATTCCAGCGTTGGATTTAATCGCCGAACCTGGCAAAACAATATGAACACCCTTACTCATAGTCACGCCATATCCTGGTTTCACATCAAATTTTGCATGGAGCTCATCGCTCCAAATACCAGCACACATAACTGTGGCGGTTGCAGTGATATTTATAGTTTTTCCGGAGACTAAATCTTTTGCTTTAACTCCGACTACTCGCTTACCTTCACGAAGAAGTGACTGTGCACTTACTCGAGTTGCAATTACTGCTCCATGACGTGCTGCGGTGCGCGCAATTGTCATTGTGTGCCGTGCATCATCTACTTGTGCATCAAAATATTTGATTGCCCCAGTGATCAGATCTGGACGCAAAGATGGTGCGATTTCATTGATCTGCTTTTGACCAATGTGCTTATGCCAAGGCAGAGCGCGCTGGAAACCACGAAGTGCGTCATAGAGGGCAAGACCTGCGCCAACATATGTGCGTTCTTTGAATTTTTCAGTTAGAGGAAATAAGAATCCAACTGGCTTTACTAAATGTGGTGAAAGGGAAGAAACCATAAGTTCGCGCTCATGTAGAGCTTCTCGAACTAATTTAAAGTCGTACTGTTCTAAATATCGCAGACCACCGTGGATTAATTTGCTAGAACGACTAGAAGTTCCTGAGGCTAAATCTTGAGATTCGATCAATGCAACTTTCAGACCACGTGATGCCGCATCAAGGGCTGCGCCAACGCCTGTAACTCCCCCGCCAATGACCAAGATGTCGAAAGATTCGCTCGATAATTGTGCAATGGCGCTATCACGCTGCTCGGGGCTTAGCTGTGACAGGAACATAAGCGTTGATTCTCCATTGCATCTGGGTAGAGTAAGCCTAACTTAATTGTGAAAGGTTTTCACTCCGTGACTTATATCGGCAGTTTGGATCAAGGAACTTCTAGTACTCGTTTCATGATCTTTGACCATACAGGCAAAGTTATTGGCCAACATCAACTTGAACATCGCCAAATAATGCCTAACCCTGGTTGGGTTGAGCATGATGCCAGTGAGATTTGGCAGCGAGTTCAAGAAGTAATCACTGGGGCTCTCAAGCAGGCCGATATTTTGGGTTCTGATTTGGCAGCTATTGGAATCACCAATCAACGTGAAACTACTGTGGTTTGGGATGTGAGCACAGGACAGCCTTTATCCAACGCTATTGTCTGGCAGGACACTCGCACAACCGATTTTCTATCGACCTTAACTGATGCCCAAAGAGAGAAGATCCGCTTTAAAACTGGTCTCACTATTGCTCCTTACTTTGCCGGCAGCAAAATGAATTGGTTTCTCAACAATGTTCCTGCGGCAAAAAATGAAAATGCCCGCATGGGAACAATTGATTCTTGGATACTTTGGAATCTTTCAGGTGGAGTTCGTGGCGGGGTGCACCTCACCGATGTGACTAACGCCAGTCGCACATTACTAATGAACCTTGAAACCCTTGAGTGGGATCAAGAGCTTCTAGATATCTTTGGAGTTTCTCGCAATTCACTTCCAGAGATTAAATCCTCATCTGAGGTTTATGCACACACCGATCCACATGGCCCATTTGGAACTGCAATTCCAATCGCTGGGATCTTAGGAGATCAACAGGCAGCAATGGTTGGACAGGTTTGCTTTGAACGCGGGGAATCTAAAACAACGTATGGAACCGGAAATTTTGCGCTTCTCAACACTGGAACCGAAATCGTTAGATCAAAAAATGGTTTGCTGACAACTGTCTGCTTTAAATTTGGAGACCAGCCTGCCCGTTATGCATTGGAAGGTTCAGTTGCCGTAACTGGCTCTGCTATTCAATGGCTGCGCGATCAATTAGGAATTATTACGAACGCTGCTGAAACTGAAAACCTTGCATCCTCTGTTACAGATACGGCTGGAGTTTATTTCGTCCCGGCATTCTCTGGTCTCTTTGCCCCATACTGGCGAAGCGATGCACGTGGTGCAATCGTTGGTTTAACTCGCGCAGCAACTAAGGCTCACCTTGCGCGCGCAGCTCTTGAGGCAATTTGTTATCAAACCCGCGATGTCATGGATGCCATGGTCGCCGATAGCGGTGTGCCAATGAGTGAAATGCGCGTTGACGGTGGCATAACTGCTAACTCTTTGTGCATGCAGATGCAGGCTGACATTATGGGAATTGATATCACTCGCCCACTTATTGGTGAGACAACTGCCCTTGGTGCTGCTTATGCAGCTGGTTTAGCTGTTGGCTTCTGGAGCTCACAAGATGAAGTTAAGAAGCAATGGCAACAATCCCGTCGCTGGTCACCCACTTCAACTTTAGATGTGCGCGAAGCTGGTTATAAGCAGTGGAAGAAAGCAGTTGAGCGTACGTTGAACTGGGTTGATTAAAGCTTTGTAATTTCGATCAGCACTGCATTCGCCGGTGCAAGAATCGGCGCAGCAACTCCAATTGTTTCAAGAGCTGATCCAGACATTGTGATTCCATCCATCCAAACGGGTGGTGAAATCAACATGAAACGTGGTTGTCCTGCAGGGAATACAGCCTTGATTGAATAAGAAGCAGCTGCGTCTAATCCAACAAATTTAAGCGCAGCAGGATGCACAGTAACTGTTGGTGTTAATTGAACATAGGCAAATATGCTCTTCTTAGTATCTGCTGCAACTACGCCATAGAGATATCCATGCTCATCCGGATAATCAATGCGAACAGATTTGCCACTGTGTAAGAGAGCGCGGTTGTCTTTGTAGTACTTGGCCCACATAGCAAGGTTTGCACGCTCCTTGGCAGTTGCTTCAGTGATGTTCCATTCAATTCCAGCATGCCCAAAGAGGGCAGTTATTGCGCGCATAGAGAGTTCTAATGTTCGTCCAGTTTGGTGACCGTGAGTTGGTCCAATGTGTGTACCTAGTAGTTCAGGTGGGATAACTTGCGATGTCCATCGCTGAATTCTTTGGCGCTCAAGGGCATCATTATTATCACTTGTCCAGAAGCGATCAACATAATCAATTACACCTAGGTCAATGCGTGCTCCGCCTGATGCGCAGGATTCAATTTCAAGTCCTGGGTGTCGCTTTTTTAACTCAGTAAATAAACGATAGATGGCTTGCGTTTGGCGGCGAACTCCCGCAGTCCCTAAATGCCCTGCATCAACTAATACACGGTTGTGATCCCATTTGATGTAAGCAATGTTGTGAGCTGCTAATACTGCAGATGTTTGTTCCAGTACATGCTTGTATGCCTCTTCATGTCCTAGATCTAGAACCAGTTGGTGGCGCCATAGTGGTGGAACACGATCACCTTCATGCAAAATCCATTCAGGATGAGCACGATATAAATCGGAGTCCGGGTTAACCATTTCCCCCTCAAACCAAAGACCAAACTCAATACCTTTGTCATTGATGTATTCGATGATTGGAGTTAAACCATTTGGCCAGACAGCTGGATCTATAACCCAATCCCCTAAACCTGCGCGGTCATTGCGGCGGGAGTGAAACCAACCATCATCTAAAACAACGCGCTCAACACCAACTTCGGCAGCAACATCAACTAATTCTTTAATCTTTGCTTCATCATGAGCAAAATAGAGGGCTTCCCACATATTCAGTGTCAATGGGCGTGGACGCTTAGGGTGAATTTCACGTGCACGAAGATGTGAATGGAAAGCTGCGCTAATTCCATCTAAACCTTGGTTTGAATAAACAGCAAACAATGCTGGGGCTTCATAACTTGCATTTGCCTTAAGAATCACTTCACCGGCAAGTAAGAGTTCGCCAGCACCAATTGATTGTTGTCCATCAAAACCACGTTCCACCAAATAATGAGAATTGCCGCTCCAGGCAATAGATGTTGCCCAAGCAGAACCAGATTGGAAAGAAGTTTGTGGGGTTAATGCAATATCTGCAATAGAGAAATTGTGTCCACTGCGTCCCTCGCGAGATTCACGAACCCACGTTCCAATTTGAATATCACGACGTTGCGGATTGCGCTCATTTGACCAACGTCCTGCAAAATCTAAAGTCTGCGTTGCCTCTTGTGGCAAAGGTAACCAGAGAATAAATTCATTGAGAACATAATCTGAGCTTCCAATGTTTTTAACCGTTGCTTTCTCGATGAGAACACCAAAAGTATCTAAATCAAAACTTATGCAAACTTCTAATTCTGCATGAAAATCACGAAGTGTTACGGCGCAGTGATTACCTTGATGGTGAAAATCTGTTACTTCAAATTTGGTTGACCAAGCTTTTCCATTTCGGTGACCAGATAGTGATGGACGTCCTAAACAACCACGCGCACTCTCGCGCATCAAACCTGGAACCTGTGGTTCATCCCAAGAACTATTTGCAATCGATACTCGACTAGCTGCTGTGATGTCATGGTTTTGCCCAAGAATCGGGGCTCCCCAATGGCGTATCACCAAGGCTCCATTAACAACCTCAATAAGCAACGAGGAAGTTGGAGCGCTCAGAAGTGCAGATTGCTTAGTCACAAAGGTAGAGTAACGACACTATGGAGCAGAGTAAAAAACTAAGCGCTGGCAT
>Ga0194041_10001218_pt1 | contig 10847 bp, 14 predicted proteins | sample JunL449m_MetaG_FD_160082 | JGI IMG/M metagenome (GOLD analysis project Ga0194041, IMG submission 160082) | Anoxic zone freshwater microbial communities from boreal shield lake in IISD Experimental Lakes Area, Ontario, Canada - Jun2016-L442-9m | ecosystem: Environmental > Aquatic > Freshwater >...
AATCCTTCGGTGTAGCAAGAGCGTTGTGGATCTCTCCAATATTGTTCAGGCTCAGCGACGCTCACCTTCATCATATCAGCCACCATGCCCCAACCACGCCCGTCTTCAAGGGGTTCTAAGCCAGGCGGTAAAAAACGTGCAACGATCTGAGGGTCGGCAGAAAAAACAACGTGAATGGCGTCAGTGCTGATGTGGTGAGGCAACGGTTCAACCAAAGCACTCTTGCCCGTGCTACTTCGTGGAGAACTTTGACCGATCCAATTACGTTGCGTCATGATGAATTGACCTTTAATTAACTTCAGTTTAAGATAATTTTTACATTTCAAAAAAGTTGTGTCTGTTGCAAAATTCGAACTAATTCTGAGTTCCCTCAACTCCAGCCGCTTTAGCCATCGCACGCCAGCTCGCAAGTTCTGTCCGAATGTAAGCAGCAAACTGCTCAGCCGTATGAGGTGGAAAAGATTGCAAGCTCTGTGCGGCCAACATATCGCGCATCTCTGAACTGGCAAAAATGCGCACAACTTCTGCATTCAATGCGGCAACAATTTCTTTGGGTGTGCCTGCTGGAGCGAGTAAGCCAGTCCAACCGACCACATCGATGCTTTGTAAACCTGTCACACTGCTCTCCGACATGGTTGGTACACCCGTTAAAAATGGTGAACGCTTTTTGGACAACGTTGCGATGGGTTTGAACTTACCTGCTTTGATCTGAACCAATGCTTGTGGCATGCCATCCATCATAAGTGAGACTTGATTACCGATGATATCGGTATAAGCTTGACTGCTACCCTTGTACGGAATATGTCGCATCTTGAGGCCCGCGCGCATCGTAAAAAGCTCCATCACCAAATGACCCAGTGTGCCATTGCCAATGGAAGCATAGGTCATGCTATCGGGATTACTTTTGGCTAAGTTGATCAACTCAGCCAACGAGTTAACTGGAATTTCTGGGCCTGCAACCAAAACAACGTCGTTAAATCCCAGCAAGGCAACAGGCGCAAAGTCTCGCTCGGTATCGTAGGGCAATGATTTATTGGTTGCCGGCGTAACTACTAGTGGTGACAAAGAACCCACAAGCAGTGTTGCCCCATCTGGCTTTGCAGCAGCAACATATTGCAGTGCAATACCACCCGATGCGCCTGGTCGGTTATCAACAACAACTGTCAAACCCAGCGATTTGCGAAGTTGCTCGCCCAGTGCCCGCGCCTGGATGTCCGCGGCATTACCGGGAGGAAAAGGAACAACCAACCGTATATTTTTAGGTAATATGTTTGTCTGCGCAGAGGCGACTTGAAATGATAAACACATCAATAATATTGACACTGATATGGACAAGCGAAAAATAAATACAATATAAGTTTTCATGATGACATCCTACTTTTGTTGAGTGCCTTTTGGTAGGCGAATGCTTCTCTGTACTTCGATGGAGTATGTGAAGCGGTCATGTGGGTGGGTATTAATCACCATTTCAACCAATTGATCATTGGCACCTAAATACCGCCGCACAGTTTGAAGTCCTGGTGAACCAGGCTCCACTTTTAAACAATGAGCCAAACTTTTTGAAATTGGAACTGCGGTCAGTTCGTGACGTACACGCATAATCAATGGGCCGTATTTTTCTTCGATCAGAGTAAATATCATCGCTGGACGATCAATGATTCTTTCTCTGACGCCTTTATAACTTGGATGCACCCAAATCTCAGATGTGCATGCTGGTAAAGACATGCCTTTTGCTTTTCTTACGCCAAAGAGATACAACCACTTTTGACGATTGGCACGTCCACCAATCAATTTAGGTGATGGCACAATCTCTTGGACAGTTTCAATCTTTAAAACAAACTCTCTGCCGTAGCCAACCCACTCCTGTAATATGCCGCCCTTCTCCGCCAAACTTTCAATCGGAAACCGTGAGATTACTTGGGTGCCTCGACGAGGCTTGCGCGACACCATGCCCAACCTCTCAAGTTTTTCGAGTGCGTGTGCTATGGTGAAGCGACTCACGCCAAACATTGCGCAGAGTTGATGTTCAGTTGGAATATTTTCACCTATCGCGTAATGCCCTACCGCAATCGTATCGATGAGATTGTCAGCAATGGTTTCGTATTGTGGCTTTTCTCGATTCATCGTTTTCAAACTATGCCACTATTGTGTAGGTCTTTAACTTGTTGTTCGCTGTATCCCAAGCCACGCAGCACAGCATCTGTATCTGCACCCAATTCGGGTGAACGCCGTGTTGGCAGCGCTTCCCCCGAAATGGTAATGGGACTTGCAACGAGTTTGACGGTGTCTCCCTCGTCTCCATATTCGACGATTCTGGAACGCTCGCGCACAAAATTGCTCTCCAGCGCCTGTGATACATCGTAGATGGGAGCAGACGGAATTTTCCCGCCAAACAAGCTCATCCATTGCTCTGTCGTTTTGTGCATCAATGCTTCATCTAAAACTTCGGTTAAGGCTGTGCGGTTTTTAGCGCGCTCGCTCAAGCCTTTGAACAATGGATCATCTGCGAGTTCAGGTCTACCAATTAATTGCGTTAACGTGACCCAAAATTTTTGAATGGGACACATCAGAAATATCCATCCATCGCTGGTTCTGTACAACTGTGTGGGGCCTAGTGACGCATGAGCAGAACGAGGTGCGCGCTCTTGCGTATGCCCAGCATTCAGATACCAACTAGAGCTGTACCAAAGACTTGACAGCGCCACATCGAACAAGCTCGTGTCATAGTCACGACCGCTCCCACTTTTCCTTGCGTCAATAATTCCAGATAGCAAAGCAATACCCGCAGCCATTCCACCCATCATGTCAACGACAGAAACACCACATCTCGCGGGCGGCCCACCCGGCTCACCTGTAAGAGACATATAGCCCGTTTCCGCCTGCATTAAAAAATCGTATCCAGGCCACGCAGCCCTCGAACCTTCTCTACCGTAAGCGGATAAATGCACACAAACTATTTTGGAGTTGATTTTTCCCATAGACGCATAGTCCAAGCCAAGCTTGGCCGGTACATCGCCGCGGAGATTATTCATCAAAGCATCGGCATTACGCACTAGATCCTCTAACACTTGCTTTCCCTCTCGGCGACTAAGGTCGAGAGTGATGCTACGCTTGTTGCGATTAAAAGTTTCGTAAAAGTAACTGCGCCCTTTTTCATCAAAAAATGGGCCAGAGTGTCGCGTTGAATCCCCACCGACGCTGCGATCCTCCACCTTAATAACGTTAGCCCCCAAATCGGCCAAAAGCATACTGCCATAAGGACCGGCGCCGTATGACTCTACGGCAACGATGGTGATCTCTCGCAGTGGCAACATATGTTCTAATTGTCCAGTCAAATGAATGATTTGAATAATATCATCTTTAACCCAATATGTTCAAAAAAAAGAGCCTCCAATGATCTCCCCAAAAATTTACGAAACCCTTCGCCTGTCACAACCGTCCCCTCATGTTTTATTGATTGAACTCAATCGACCAGAAGTGCGTAATGCGCTCAATACACAGATGGGTATTGATTTGCGTGATATTTTTGGACCATTGGTTTTCACACCAGGCGATCTGCGTTGCATCGTCATCACAGGAAATGGTGACAAGGCATTCTGTTCTGGCGGTGACCTCAAACAGCGCCACGGGATGACGGATACCGATTGGAGACTGCAACATGCAATTTTTGAAGAAGCCTATTACGCAGTCATGGACTGTCCCATACCCGTCATTGCTGCAGTCAATGGAGTCGCCTATGCCGGCGGATGTGAGTTGGCATTAGCCTGTGACTTCATCTATGCAGTTAGCGGTGCACGATTTGCATTAACTGAGGTTTCAATTGGCATCATGCCTGGCGGGGGTGGCACACAAAATCTACCTCGCGCTGTGGGTGAACGACGAGCCAAGGAGTTGATATTGGCGGCACAACCTTTCACTGCAGAACAAGCCGAGCAATGGGGCATGGTTAATGGCGTGGTTCCATTTGCTGAGTTGATGCCCAAAGTACTTGCCATCGCTCAACGATTGGCCGATAACGCTCCTATATCCGTGCGACAGGCCAAGAAGTCAATCCACCAAGGACTGCAAACAGATTTAAAAACTGGTTTGTATTTTGAAGTGCAAGCCTACGACCGCATGATCTCCACCGAAGACCGCCTAGAAGGCATTCGCGCATTCAATGAAAAACGCAAACCTATATTTAAGGGGCGATAGAACCAATAATAGAGTTTGTTCATTATAGTTTAAATAAATCACTCAAAAACCCTTGTACGGGTCCTTTAGCTTGAGGGAATGTTAAAAGAGTATGTGGGCCACCTGGAATCAGAACCACACTCGCTTTTTTATTGTTTTTAAGAACTGCTTGGCAGTGGCCAACTGCTTTTGGATTACCTATCCAATTGTTACTGGGCGAAAAAAAGGGGTCAATTGAACTGATGATATTGAGGGTTGGTTGATCGTCAGGGATCGCCGTTTTATGCGAAGAAACAAAATAGTTGTCTTCACATGACCATGCAAACATTATCCTTCCTAAAAACTCCCTTCCCAAATAACGTGCGACTGGGACAGAGCCTTCGCTGGTACCAGCTAAAACTATTTTGGTTTGATCAACCCATGGCATTTTTTGAAGTGCCTTTAGTGTGATTTCAATTTCAGTGGATCGAAAAGCATGAAGTTTTTCATACATATCCTTGTCAATCGGTGATGTGTATGTCATTCGATTTTTAAGCGCGAAGGAATTAGGTGCAATGCTTGCAACTCCTAAGCTAGCCAACCAATGCTGCCACTCAGCAATTGCCTTTAAGCCCAAACCAGAGGATCCATGCATAAATAAAACAACCGGAACTCTACCTTCTTTCATTTGTGGAGCATCTTTGAATGAGCCAACATAGACACCGCCAGGGATTAAAGATAACGGAAGTGATAATTGAGCTTCCTTAACCAAGTTTTCACTTGATTCAATGGTATGAATAAGGGGGCCATCTTTTAATTCACCCTTCGGTGCTTGCGCATTAGCCGTGTAATTAAACGTTAAGGTCAGTGACAATAGAAAGCAGAGTATGTGTTTTTTCATGAGGTCTAGCAAATTAAGTTTTGTATTAAATTTAACCACTAGTTGTTGTAGTGTCAACAGATATGTTAGGCCCAATGCACCATGGGCAGACCAGCTACTGGTGACTGAAAACAAGGAATAGTCGACCCCAGCAAGCTACCAATATAGACGGTACGTAAATCTGGCCCGCCAAAAGTGACACTGGCCATCCAAGGAGCAATCGTTCCGCGAGCCCGACTCATATCTTCCGAAGTAACCTGCCTATTGGCTATGCGCTCTAACAAAATGCGACTGGCCTCTTTGTCGCCATCATCCAAAAGCAGCAGCTTATCCCCCTGCGGTGTCAGCGCAATTAATTGATCCACCATGATTAAAGTGCACCAAAGATTTCCAAAGCTATCAAATGCAATGCCATCTGGGTATCCACCCAAATGACTGGGGCCAAATACTTCTCGATGAGTGAGCGTCACGCCTTTGTCTGATTCACTAACGCGCATACGAGTGATATGCGGGCCAGTGGTTTCAACGATATACATCCACTTTTCATCAGCGTCTAATCGAATCTCGTTTGTAAAATAAAAATTATCAGCAACAACACGAATTCCGTGTTCATCAACGACTGCAATATAACCATCACACACACGACTGCTCGCCGCAAGCGTCCAAGGGTTAACTTGAGTTGATACAGTGAGCCATATTCGATTTTTACGATCGCGCAATACAAAGTTAACTTTGCCAATTGGCTTTCCATCAATTTGGTCATACAGCGTACGTGTATGACCTTGGCGATCCATGATCTCGAGGACATCAGTTCCAAAGTTAGCAATCAGGATCTGACCGTCTTTTGAAAAAGCCATTCCGTTAGGAAGAGTTCCTTGCGTGAACTTGGCTTCAAAATCATCATGACTAGAGACATTCGCATCGACAAAGGTGTTGTCTGCTTTTTGTCCGATGAACTTCTGGGTTCCATCAGAATTAATTTGCGTCACACCGCCACGCGCATCAGCCACCCATAAAGTCCCATCTCGTTCGGCCAATATACATTCGGGCCTTTGAAGATCCTTACCCACATAAGAAAGCAGACTGCGGTCTACTGAAAAGTCTATCAGTAGGTTAATTGCATTTTTTTTCATGTTTTACTCATTTAAACTCAGGTTTGAATATACTAAGATTCAAGCACAAATTGCGCAAGTCGGTGACACCGTACTTGACGGCTCGGATTTCAAATTTTTTAACAAATGGGACAAAGTATGACAAAAGCATATTGGATCAGCGCATATCGCAGCATCAACGACGACGACGCCTTGGCAGCTTATGCCAAATTGGCAGGGCCTAGTTTGACTGCCGCAGGCGGCAAATTTTTAGCTCGCGGAATACCTGCAGTAGTCAAAGAAAGCGGAATACAACAACGAACTGTTTTAATTGAGTTTGAAAGCGTTGCTGCTGCTCTTGCGGCTTACGATAGCCCAGGATACAAAGAGGCGCTTGCTGCTTTGGGAAACAATGCCGTGGTTCGTGAAATTCGAATCATTGAAGGCGTCTGATCCTTTAAAGCAGGATGTTAATTTACTGAGTTGGGTTAACCCCATTTTTTCCTACTTGTACACGCACAGCGGTATAGCCATTGGTCTCATTGAGACGCGATGCCACATACACTGACGCGCCTAAGATCAAGTCACTGCGAACGCCAGGTGCAGCTCGTGACATGGCTGTACCTGTGGGTACCAACACCTTGACGGAACCCGTTTTATAGTTGAGTACCAATTCATGCGTATCGAGACTTGTGACAGCAGCCTCCAATACAGCATTAGTCATCGTCGATTGAGGTTGCAAGTCATAGGCTGACAAACCTTGTGGAGCAGCGGCAGAAATAGGTCGAATATCGATTGCCACTTTGGCACCGTCTGCACGATTGATCGTCGTCACACCCAGCACCATGCCAGGTTTGACATCGGCCATTGAGAAACGCTCTGTCGTAGATATCAACAAACCTTCGGGCAAATCAACCAACACTTTTTGACCATCGCGCAAGGCCACGCCTAAGACTTTGCCATCGTAAGAAGCAATAGTGCCACGCCAGTTGATGTTTTGTGCCCAAACTGTAAGAGCAAAACAAAATAAGGCTAAAGCGAAGAATAATTTTTGTATCGGTTTCATTAAAATATATTGTATGGGCATGCGGCGACTATGCGCATGGTCTATTTTTACTTTTTATTAAAGGCTTGCAAACACCATCCCGCGTGACTCGCCAATAAAAGTTGTGGCCAATTCAGATGACCCTTGGCTACGCAATGCATTTTGCTTAGTGATGGCAGCAGTTGCAGTCACTGCATCTGGGTAAATCACAATAATACTAACAGTAGTATCACTTGTATAAATAAAATATACGTGGTTTGCACCCATCGCCTTTAAAGCAGGAATGTACTTTTCGTTGATTGTTTTTTCATTATTATTTGCGGCATCAGAGCCACGCTTGACTGACGAACTCCAATTTGAAATAGTTGCATATGACATGATTATTCTTCATTCAGATTGATTAAATATTGCATTAGCAATTGTTAATGCCGTTTACCAACTTCTAAACCTTCAGTTATATAGACTCGATAGGTGCAATATTTTCTTCCGATTTCCATTGCATCTTTGTAGTCAATAGAGGCGATCATTTCTTTGGCTTTCGCCAATGAAGGAAACTCAATGATCGCTACTCGTGATGAAGCTTCTTGACCTTCTACCTGAAGCACCTCGCCTCCTCTAGAAAGATGAAAGCCTCCAAATTTATTAAAGACTTTAGTGATGATGGGTGCAAAATTATTGACATAACCATCTTTATCAGTAAGCGCCACTTCTGCAATAAAGTAAGCGGGCTGAGAATCAAGAGCAGTGACCATCATCTTTTCCTTAATTATGATTGTGTAACAGGTGTCAGACGTTCTGAGAGGTTGTGCAGAATAATCAAAAGAGCAGCCCCTTGAGCTGTTTTTGCAATATTGCCAACGATAGCAGCCAAATACGAACCAACCTCAGGTATAGCAACCAGAGCGCTTGCAAAAGTTGTAAGTGCGATAGCACTCACAATCAATCGAACTTGAAACTCAGACGGTGTGTAATAACCAAAAACCAAACCGCAGACAAGTAGCAATAGTGGTGCGAACGGAATCGCAACTCCAATCCCCACCAGGACGGCAATCAACAAACCTATTAACCCAACGATCTTGTCTGTATTTAATGTATTCATGGTTGCTCCAATAAAAAAATTTGAAATTAAAAGACCATGCACAGCAAATGTGCAAAGTCAGTTTACACAGAAGCATGATTCACACTTCCATAATTACCCTTAGGGGAGAAATCAAATTTCTCATTTCGTTCTAGACAAACACAGCTATAAAAATACGCACGATAGAGGCAACTGCCATAGAATGATTCACGAGGCAGCGTCGCTCAGCTGCATGAGAAAACCAAGCTCACCTCAAACTCGCATCCAGTTTGTCTTGTTTTCGGAGTCACCTTTTAAGGAAGAATTTCATGGAAAATACACTCGTTCAAATTATTTGGGCTATTTCAATCCCTTTTTCTGGAATTTTTTGCGCATGGTATGCAAAGAGAAATGACGATGCATTTGGTGAATGGTTTATTATTGGATTAATTTATCCATTCATTATTAGTATTCCTGCCGTGCTTTATTGCTCAAGAAAAAGTAATGTTTAAATTGAAGTCAGACATCCCAGAGGTCGATCACCACTGATTTGAATGCGTCGCATCAACCGGTGGTATGGACCAGTATCGTTAATTGCTAAATGCATTACACAACGGTTATCCCAAATAGCAACAGAGCCTTGCTCCCATTGAAATCGACAAGTGAACTCTGGCCGAACACAGTGAGCAAATAAAAACTCAAGCAAAGCTTTACTTTCTGTTTCATGCATTCCATCAATAGCGATGGTATATGGTCGACTGATGAAAAGGGCTTTTCGTCCAGTTTTAGGATGAACTCTGACCACAGGATGAATATGGGTTGTTTCACGCCACAGTGAATCTTCGCGGACTTTGGTTGAGCGCTTGTTATTGAGACCTGAATTGGGGCCAGCCACGTTTCTATCAGAATTCACAGCCATCAGCGAATGGATAATTTTCTTCATGGACTCAGACAGTGCGTTATAGGCCATGTATTGAGACGCAAACAAAGTATCGCCCCCTACAGGCGGAATATCAATTCCATAGAGCACTGCACCCATTGGCGGCTCGGCCATCATGGCGGTATCGCTATGCCAATCTTCTCCAACAATCGCTGCGTCACCTGGATTGCGTTTGACCATCACAACTTCTGGATCATCTCCTGAGCCTTGAAAATTAGGATGTATAAAAATATTTCCAAAATAACGCGCAACTTTTTTTTGCTCTTGAATATCAAGTTTTTGATTGCGAAAAAAAATCACACCATGACTGAACAATGTTTGCTGCATCGTATCAATCTGTGAATCGCTTAATTTTTTTGAAAGATCAATGCCTTCAATCAGTGCGCCTACTGCGCCCGATACCTTTTGTATTGAAATATTTTTTGTTGAAATACTATTCAACTTTTGCACCAGAAGCACGAACAATGGCAGGCCACTGAGCGAGCCCACTTTTGATTGCACTGGCAAATTCAGCAGAGGTATTGCCGACTGGGTTAAACCCAAGATCTACAAGTCTTTTTTTAACCGATTCATTAGCCATCACTTTTTTGATTGCTAAATTTATTTTTTCAACCACTGCAGGCGGAGTTTTTGCGGGCGCAAGTAATCCAACCCAAAGTGGCACCTCATAATTTGGAAGAACATCTGTGATAGAGGGAAGATCTGGTTTTAATGGGGACTTTTCTTTTCCAACTGTCGCCAGTACTTTGATTTTGTCGGAATTAATATACCCCCCCACTTCGGCCCATGTGACAATCATGAATTCAACTTGGCCAGCCATTACAGCATTAAATCCAGGCCCGCCGCCCGAGTAAGGAACGTGTGTCATTTGTACACCTAGCATGGATCCAAACAATGCACCCGACATATGATGAAAGGTTCCAATGCCTGCTGAGCTGTAGTTAATTTTGCCTGGATTTTTTTTAAGATAGTCAACAAGCTCTTTGACTGAATTGACAGGTAAAGATGGATTAACAACTAAAAAAGCTTGCGACGTTGCAACCATTGAAACAGGTACAAAGTCTGTCACTGGATCGTAGGTTAATTTAGAAAATAAAACTTTAACCGATCCAAAAGTTGAGCTGCTGCCCATGACCAGGGTGTATCCATCGGGTGCAGCACGAGCGACAAAATCAGTTCCCACCATTCCAGATGCCCCTACCCTATTTTCAACAACAACAGATTGACCTAAATCTTCTTGTAATTTTTGCGCAACGATTCGAGCAGCAACGTCTGTAGTCCCGGTGGGTGCAAATGGAACGACTATTTTTATGGGTCGATTCGGCCAGTCAGTCGCAGTTTGTGAATGCGCTCGAATACCAAAGAGCGAACAAACGACAATAACTCCCAAACACAGTCTTGCACTTTTAAACATCTTGAGTGGCCTCTTTTTATCATTCATAATTGCTGAATAGGTGAGGTTAACTTGTAATGGGCTTGGGGTCCTATAGGTGTAATTACTAACAATCCTTCATTCGACAATACGTGACACCCATTGAGCTAAAAATATGCAAAAATATGTCAGAAATTTTAAATAGAAAAAATAAAGGAGATATTCTTATGAAGCGCAGAGAATTTATTTCGTCATCCGCCTTGGCTCTTGCTCCAATGCCTTTTCCTTCACTCGGCGCAGACCCTTATCC
>Ga0194041_10001219_pt1 | contig 10844 bp, 8 predicted proteins | sample JunL449m_MetaG_FD_160082 | JGI IMG/M metagenome (GOLD analysis project Ga0194041, IMG submission 160082) | Anoxic zone freshwater microbial communities from boreal shield lake in IISD Experimental Lakes Area, Ontario, Canada - Jun2016-L442-9m | ecosystem: Environmental > Aquatic > Freshwater >...
TCACGATTTTTGTAGTACTTGTAAATGAGCGGAACAGATACTTCGGCCTTTTCAGCTACCACTTCCATACGCAATCCGAGGATGCCGGAATCACTCAACTCCTGGCGCGCTGCTGCTTTGATTCGTTCACGAGATGAGAGCGTGCCGAGCAGATGCATCGTTGCAATCTATCTTCTTTCGGGGTGGCTAATTTCTTTTAGGTCTTCACGGTTAGTGTGTTGCTTCGCACAACTGACCGACCCTTTTTCGGAAGGTAAATGATCACAATTGTGCATTTACCCTTTCGCACGGCCCTCAACGTCATTCCTACAAATGCGCAGTATTTCTTGCCTTTCGTGATGCTGATTCGCATTGTGCCCACTGATCGTTTCGGAATTTTCATTGACACAGATGCGGCCAACTTGGACGCACTGACCAACGATCCTTTCTTCATCGCCATCGGATGAATCGTCACTACTACTTTTGGCGCTTGCTGTACGGGAAGAGTCGTTGTACTCGATGTCGTGCTTGTTGACGATGACGATGATGTTGTTGATGTTGTCTCGGGCACGGTTGACGTTGAAGATGACGTCGACGATGACGTTGACGATGTACCCGATGGCACCGGTACAGATGTGGTTGTTGACGTACTTGTTGTCGTGGTAGTCGTTGACGATGTTGATGTCGTTGCATCAGTTGTTGTTGGCGCAATTGTTGTGGGTGGCACCGTTGTGGGTGGCACCGTTGTGGGAGGCACTGTTGTCGGAGCAACAGTTGTGGTTGTCGTGGTTGTGGTTGTGGTTGTCGTGGTTGTGGTTGTCGTAGATGTGGTTGTCGTAGTTGTAGTGGTTGTCGTGGTGGGTACAACATTCAGGGTTGCAATTGCAGTTGCAGTTGCCACATCAGATTGTGTGCCAATCCCCAATTGCCCTTGATCATTCAGCCCCCAACAACGAACCTCACCCGTTGACATCACCGCACATGCATGGCTTGTGCCTGTTGTTACATCAACCACCGTGCCTGTGAGCCCAGTAACTGCATCAGGTGTCTGGCGAGCAGAACCCGATGTGCCGGAACCCAATTGGCCACTTGCATTCTGTCCAAAGCAATGGACCACAGCAGTCGACAGCAATGCACATGTGAACTGCCCACCGGCAACAACGTGAGAAGCCGAAGCGGCAAGTGTTACCGCTGTCGGGGTGGAATTGGATGTCGTCGATAACACTTGACCAAGTTGGCCCATGTTGTTGCTACCAAAACAGCTCAACGTGCCGTTTGTTAACAATGCGCACGTATGCGCGCCCCCGGCAGCAACTTCTGATGCAGTGCCGCCCAAAGATGCAGTGGCTGTTGGCGTTACCGCGTTTGATAACGCCGTTGTACCAAGGCGACCATTAGTAAATTCACCCCAACACCATGCAGCGCCCGTAGCTGAAATTGCGCACGAATGTGTGGCGCCGATTTCTAGGTGTGCCACCGTGAACGATGCAGGAATGAACGACACATACACCGGTGAAGTCACTGCAGTATTTCCAGATGTGCCGTTTCCTAATTGCCCTTTGTTGTTACGTCCCCAACACTTCACACCATTGTCAGACAACACTGCACACGTTGTAAACCCACCCGCAGCAATCATGGTCGCTGACGCACCCAATGTGACTTGCACGGGATCTGGTTGGTTTCCACCTGTCACACCGATTGACCCATACCCGTTGTATCCCCAGCACCACACCGTGCCGTCAGTAGCTAAGACACATGTGTGGTTTGCGCCGGCAACAATTCGCTTCGCAATACGTGATCCAGGCAATGCAGTTGTCTGAATCGGGTCGAGCGAAAGCCCATCAGGAAATATTGCAGACCCAAGCTGGCTGTATGTGTTGTCGCCCCAACACCAAATGGTGTCGTTGACTGCGATGGCACATGTGTGTTTGTCGCCCGCTGCAATACGTCCGGTTGGGTCAATTGCAGAAATGGAAACGTTTGCATGAACTGGCACGGAAGATGGGATTACTAGGGCCACGCATGCCGTAATGAAAATTGCCCATATCGAGCCTGTACGCCGTAGGCGACGCACACGCTCCTGACGGAACGTCCCCATGCAGGGAACTTAATTAATTGTTGTTGTCTTTTTCAAGCATCTCAATTTCAGCGCGAACTTCATCCATGTTGAGTTCTTCTGCTGAAGTGAGTATTTGCTCTAAAGAGTGCGCAGGAAGTGCGCCTGCCTGGTTGAACAACAAGATTCCATCACGAAACAACATCAATGTCGGGATCGATTGGATATGCAGTGCAGCTGCTAACCCTTGTTCTGCTTCGGTGTCAACTTTTGCAAATTTGATTCCGGGATGACCCTCGGAAGCCTTTTCGAAAACTGGTCCGAACATCTTGCACGGCCCGCACCACTCAGCCCAGAAATCAATAATGGTGATTCCTTCGCCGAGCACCGTGGACTCAAACGTTTCTTCAGTCAGTGTGATAGTTGCCATTGTGCATCCGTTTCTTCTCTGTCTCTTCAACAAGATCTAACGATGACCTATTCCACCGCGATGCGAACTGTAGTTGACATTGCGGGAAATTTGCCCTTTTTGGCAACCTTCAGTGTGACTAGGCATGAGGCGCGAGCCTTTGGGGCTTTGAGTTTGGTGCCCACGATGGAACATGGGCCAGATTCGCTCCACGTTTTACTCCCTGTCGACAACGACGACACAAGACGAGACAATAGGGTCAGAGAATTTTTCTTCACTGTAGAACTTTTCACCGTGAACCCAGGTCGCGCGGCAAGTTCTAATGCTGTCGAGGCAACTTGGCCTGTGGCGGTTCGTGTCGTGATTGCAAACGTGTAGTTGACACCATTTTTCAATCCGGTGACAACGCATGACGTCTCGGTTGTAGTGCACGTGAAATTTCCCGGCGTAGAGGTCACCACATACGTCACGCCAATCGATGTAGTAATTGCTGGCCATGCCACGGTGACAGACTTGCTTCCTACCGTCGACATTGAAGTAAATGGAACATCTGGGACTCCATCGGCGAGTCCCGTCGCAGTTGTAGCAGTACCAGTGCCGTACGTGTTGGTGCCCACAACAGCAACTGAGTATTGGGTGCCATTAACAAGACCTGTAATCGTGCACGCAGTCAATGTGGTTTCTGTCGACGAACACGTGCCGCCTCCAGGAGTCGCAGTTGCCATATACGTAATACCGGTGCCGTCACCTTCGGCTTGCACCCATGAGACGTCAAGTGCGTTCTTCTGTGTGGCAGCAACAAGTGACGTCACTGCGCCTGGTGGACCAACAGGCGTAATTGCAACTGCGGTGGATGGCGTGCCGACACCGACACTATTTGTGGCTGCAACAGAAATCGAATACGCAGTGTTATTGACAAGGCCCGTAATAGTGCACGTGGTACCAGACGGAACTGAACATGTTTTTCCACCTGGAGTTGCAGTGGCCGTATAGGCAGTTGCTGCAGCTCCATTCCCGGCTGCGACTTCGTCCCACGTAACCACTGAACTTCTACTTGTCACAGTTGCAGTGACATTGCCGGGAGCACATGGCACAGCTGCTGGTGCATCAACTGCCAACAATCGGTTCGGAGTCTTGACAGCACCCGCACGTGACACTTCTGTTGCGGTAGGTGTGTAATACGTAATGGCGTTACATGTTGCGTTTGTCTTTAGCCAGTTCCACGCCTCAGTGGGTGTCGTTGCAGTCACTGTTGCTGATTGCAGATATCGAGCAACAGCTCCGGCAACATGCGGTGCCGCCATTGACGTGCCCGATTCACTCACATACGTATTTGAATATGAAAGATATTTGGGCCAACTAGACACAATGGTTTGGCCCGGCGCATAAATATCAACGCATGCGCCGAAGTTTGTAAAGGATGGCTCGCCATCGTTGTACATCGATGCACCTACTGAAATTGTGCCATCCGTACCTGCCGGCGTTATGCCACACGCTGATTCGCCGTCATTGCCTGATGCAGCGACAACGACAATTCCTTCTGCAAGCAAACTCTTGATTGCCGTATCGATACTGGTTGCGGTACTTTCAAAACCGATACTCATATTGATCACTGCTTTTTCACCGTCTTTATGATCAGCCAATATCCAGTTGAGACCATTCAAGACCATGGTGGTAGTTCCAGCTCCACACGAATCAAGTACGCGCACTGGCACGATGGATACGCCTTTGGCGACACCGGTGGTGATTCCTCCGATAGTTCCCGCAACGTGTGTGCCATGGCCATCGTTGTCGACAATTCCAACATCTGTTGCGCTGTAGACACCGTCAATTGAAGATGGAACGTACTGATGAACTGTCGAGTTAAACGCACAAGCCGTCATCCCGGTTGCAGGATTTGAAACAGCGGCGTTGTACGAGCTAACTGCCGTTCGGTCAGAGCGATAGCTCCAGCCCGGAAGAACACGCGCAGAAAATTCTGGGTGCGTTGCGTTGACACCTGAGTCAACGATGTATGCCTTCACGCCCGTGCCGTCGGTTGTGTACGTAAACGTATTGTCGCGACCCGTTCGAGCATCAATGCGGTCGATGCCCCACGGAATCACAGCGTTTGGTGCAAGAAACCCCAATGGCCCTGTTGTTTGTGTACCGATGGCGTGCGCAATCATTTCTGGTTGAGGTGCAGTGTTCGACGCATGAACAGTTGTAGGTACTGAAAATGCCACTAACGCAGAGCACACCAATGCAATTGCGGCTGCAATTCGGCGCTTCAGACGCGAACACCTTGCATCGCAGCTGCATTCACGGTGTTCTCCATCAGACACGCAACAGTCATGATGCCCGTGCCGCCAGGCATGGGTGTGAGAGCTCCAGCGATTCCGGTTACAGACTTTGCATCAACATCACCGATGATCCCTGCTTCAGTTCGCGAGATACCAACGTCTATCACTGTAGTACCAGGTGAAACATGCTCTGAAGTGATCGAACGCGCAACACCTGTTGCAGAAATAATGATGTCTGCTGTTTTACATATAGCTTCAAGATTCTCTGTACGCGAATGTGCGAGCGTGACGGTGGCATCGATCCCCTTGCGTGCAAGCAATACCGATAGCGGAAGACCTACAAGAGTGGAACGTCCAATCACCACTGCATGCTTTCCGCTCGTTGTGATTCCGTAATGCTGCAATAAGCGCAATACACCAAGTGGCGTGCACCCAATGTGCCCCGGCACATCACGTACGAGTCGACCTAGCGATGCTTCGGTGAGGCCGTCAACATCTTTGTCGGCGGGTATCAAGCGCAAGATTGCTTCTGTATCCAGATGTGAAGGCAGAGGTAATTGCACCAAGATGCCGTGCACTCGCGGGTCAGAAACCAAGCGTGATACTTCAGCTTCGAGTTCAGATTGTGTGGCGGTAGCAGATAATTCCACTTGCACCGATTCGATGCCGATTGATTGCGCCGTCGAATGTTTGCTGGCTACGTATTTGCGGCTGGGGGCATCGTCTCCCACCAAAACTGTTGCAAGCGCAATGTGCGGTGAACCGGCCTGTGTAATTCGCGCAGTAAGGCTGGCAAGAATTGCATCACGTGCGGGCGCGCCTGCCATGACAACAGTGGAAATCGGGGCGCCAGACATGACTCATATCGTACTTGTGCCCCTATCTCAACGAGTTCGGGGTTAGTAAAGAATTGGCTAATCCTGCTCTTTTGCAGGCGCAGACGGCAACAAAACGAGGGCTACCACTGACCCAACAAGTGCGACTCCTGAGGCCACAACACACGCAGTCGTAAACCCGTGAATGAAAGAGTTACTGACTGCTTCATGCACGCGACCTTGGATTGCCACAGGAGATTTACTTGCCACTTGGTAGGCAGCCCCAACAGATTTCTGAGCAATTCCGAAAAGGCCAGCAGGAAGATGTTCGACCAAACCAGGAATGCTGGAAAACGAGCTCGCAAGTTTTGGTGTGTACAGGCTGACAAATACTGAGCCGACCACTGCAACACCGAGTGTGCCACCAACTTCGCGACCAACATCGTTGATAGCCGAGCCAACACCTGCTTTGTCCCGATTTAGTGTTCCCATGATTGCGTCAGTACTTGGTGAGGTCACCAGTGAAAGTCCGTTAGCGATAAAGACCATCCCGATGATGATGTGGCCCCAATAGGACGAATGTTGATCCATGCGACTTGCAATTGCGAGCCCGATAGCCATGTTGAGTAGCCCCATTGCTACAACGCGCTTTGTGCCAAAACGTAAGGCAGCTCGCGCAGCAAATGGTGCTGTCACTCCGGCGCCAACAGCGAATGGGATTGTGTGAACACCTGAACTCAACGTGTCATACCCCAATACGAATTGGAAATACTGAGTTACTAAGAATGTGAAACCGAAAAGACAAAAGAATGCAACAAAAATGCTTCCTGCTGCAGCACTGAGGCGAGGGTTGGCAAATACGCGTACGTCAAGAAGTGGTTCTTTGTTCCGCAATTCGGCAGTAATGAAGGCTGCAAACGCAACAACGGCAACTGCAAAACCAGCATTGGAGTGGAATGAACCCCATCCCCAGTTGGGCGACTCAATCACGGTGTAGACAAGCGAACCAACCGCGATGACTGAGAGCATGAATCCTGGAATATCAATGCGATGAGGATTTTCATCACGAGATTTCGGAATCAAAATTGCTCCAGCGACTAATGCGATGACAACAATAGGAATATTGACTAGGAAAACAGAACCCCACCAGTAGTGCTTGAGCAATGCGCCACCAACAATGGGGCCAAACGCAACGGCCATACCCGACACTGCTGACCACAAGCCAATCGCTTTCGCACGCTCGATTGGATCAATAAAAATATTGGTGATGATCGCAAGAGTTGCGGGGAACACGAGTGCTGCACCAATTCCCATTGCGCCACGCCAGAAAATGAGTTGATTACTTGTCGTTGCGAAAGCTGCAAATGTGCTGCATGCCGCAAACAACACAAGACCAAGTTGCAATGCGCCTTTGCGTCCGAAACGATCTCCAAGACCACCACCGGCAAGCAATAGGCCTGCAAACACCAATGCATACGAATCAACAATCCATTGCAAAGAAGTTGTTGATGCTTTCAATTCACTTTGCAATGTGGGCAGGGCCACATTCACAATGAGGTTGTCCACGACAACGAGGAACACACTGATGGCAAGTACCCCAAGTACCCACCAACGACGGTCATAAGTTTTTTGATCAATAGTCACTTGACAGTGTCTAGTCGTTGTACTTGACACTGTCAAGTTGTACGGTGAGGGCATGGTTTCTGCCCCTTCTGAGCAACACGGCGATGTTCGCCGACTCGTTCTCGATGCCGCCATCGCAATCATCGAATCGGACGGTGCCGAATCGCTCTCTATGCGAGAAGTCGCACGTCGAGCAGGTGTGAGCCACCAAGCGCCGTATCACTATTTCAGAGATCGCAGTGGAATTTTTGCAGTGATTTCTGAAGAAGGATTTAGCAGTTTGGCCCAAGCGTTTCGTGACGTAGACGAAACTGAAATGCCCGCTGCAAAGGCTGGTTTTATTGCCTATTTGAACTTTGCTCGCAAGCACACCGGACATTTTCGTGTGATGTTTCGTAATGATATTTGCGGCGTCATGACCCATGATTCAACAGCTGTGGCAGCGGATTCAGCATTCAATGAATTACGTCTGATGGTGGCGCGCATCACGGGCCCATCAATCGACCCGAAAGATGCGTTTACGTTTGCCGCCATGCTGTGGTCACTCTCCCACGGCCTTGCCACTTTGGTCATCGATGGCCCGCTTCCGAACAAGATTCCGCCCGGAACCAGCCTCGAAGACCAGATCTCTGCGGTGATTGACCTTTCCTCCCACATGGTGGCCCTTGAGGCAGCCGAAAAGGGACTTCTCCCTCGTCGATAGTAAACCCGACCAAAGTTGTCGGGTTTTGGAAATTCGCCCGTATCCTGACCGTAGACACCTACTTCAAGGAGACCAACATGAGCGTACGTTTAGGCGACATCGCACCCGATTTCACAGCAGACACCACTCAAGGAACCATCAAGTTCCACGAGTGGTTGGGCGACTCATGGGGCGTTCTCTTTAGCCACCCAAAGGACTTCACCCCGGTCTGCACAACAGAGCTCGGATACGTCGCTCGCATCAAGCCAGATTTCGACAAGCGCAATGTAAAAGTCATCGGACTTTCCGTTGACCCAGTTGACAGCCACGTGAAGTGGGAAGCAGACATTGCTGAGACACAGGGCACACCAGTGAACTTCCCCATGATCGGTGATGGAGACAAGAAAGTCTCTGACTTGTACGAAATGATCCACCCAAATGCAAGCGACACAATGACCGTTCGTTCAGTGTTCATTATTGGACCAGACAAGAAAATCAAGTTGTCACTCACCTACCCAGCATCTACTGGTCGTAACTTCGATGAAATTCTTCGCGTCATTGACTCATTGCAACTCACTGCAAAATTCAAAGTGGCAACACCAGCAAACTGGGTCAACGGCAACGATGTCATTATTGGTGCTGCAGTTTCTGATGAAGAAGCAAAAACCCTGTTCCCACAGGGTTGGAAGACCGTGAAGCCATATCTTCGCGTTCTTGCACAACCTAAGTAAATCCCACTTAGTACCATGGGGATATGACCCCCCAGACATCGACAATCGCTGCTTCCACTATTTCTGCATCGAAGGTGTATGGCTCCGACGACGATGCCGTCTACGCACTTCGTGATGTTTCAGTTGACTTCTACGAAGGACAATTCACTGCAATCATGGGCCCTAGCGGTTCTGGTAAATCAACATTGATGCATTGCATTGCCGGCCTCGACGAACTGTCGTCCGGTTCCGCAATTATTGATGGAATTGATTTGTCCACCATGAAGGACAAACAGCTCACGGAACTTCGCCGCGAAAAAATTGGCTTTGTCTTTCAATCATTCAACCTTGTTCCTACATTGACTGCGAATGAGAACATTCGTCTGCCGTTGATGTTGGGAAACGAAAAGGGTGACGAAGCGTGGATACAAAAAGTAATTGACACAGTTCACTTGCAAGATCGTTTGACGCATCGCCCCAGTGAGTTATCTGGTGGACAACAACAACGCGTTGCGGTTGCTCGTGCACTTGCTTCACGGCCGCGAATCATTTTTGCTGACGAACCAACAGGAAACCTCGACTCCATCACTGGTGCTGAAATCTTGACGTTCATGCGCAAGGCAGTTGATGAACTCGGCCAGACAATCGTGATGGTCACCCACGACCCAGTTGCCGCCGCATACGCAGACCGCATCATCTTTTTGGCCGATGGTCGTGTTGTCAACGAAATGACTGAGCCCACAGCAGCTCGCGTTCTTGACCTCATGAAGAGCCTCGGAAACTAAGACATGTTTCGTATTGCTATCAAGGGAATCTTGGGTAGAAAGGCCCGCCTGATTCTCACATCGCTTGCCGTTATTCTCGGCACATCGTTCTTGGCGGGTACTTCAGTATTTTCTGACACCTTGAACCGCACGTTCGACAACTTGTTCTCCGATGTGTTTAAGAATGTTGATTCATACGTTCGTTCTTCTCAAGTAATCGAAGGCAACTTTGGGCAAGAAGAACGGCAGCGTATCCCTGCTGAATTAGTTGATCTTGTAAAGAAGGTGCCAGGCGTGAGCGATGCGGCACCAGACGTACAAGCCTTTGCACGCATCATTGGCAAGGACGGAAAACCACTCGGTTCAGAAGGTCAAGGTCCTCCAACTTTCGGCAGTGTCGGAGTGAAATTCAAAGGCGCACTCTGGACAATTTCGCAAGGTGAATGGCCCATGGGGCCAAACGATGTCGCCATTGACGAAGCATCTGCAAAGAACGGTAAATACGTCGTTGGTGACACTGTAAAAGTGGTGGCTCAATCTGGTAGTCGCGAATTCACATTGGTCGGCATCGCTTCATACGGAGACGTACGTTCACCTGGTGGTGCAACGTTTGCATTATTTGATCCAACTACTGCTTCAGAATTCCTCGCAAAACCAGGCCTCTTTGATGACATTCTCGTCAGCGGCGATGGATCATTATCTGATGTTGAACTGGCGAGAGCAATTAACGCAGCAATTCCTGCCTCGTATAAAACAGAGACATTAACCGGCGCAGAAATTACTGCTGAAACACAAGACCAAATTGGTACCGCCCTTAGTTTCTTTGGCATTTTGCTGAAGACATTCAGCTTCATTGCTCTAGGCGTCGGCTGTTTTGTTATCTACAACGTGTTTTCTATTAGTGCTGCACAACGTCAACGTGAGAATGCCTTGCTGCGAGCAATCGGTGCAAGTCGCAAGCAAATCACTCGCGCCATGCTGATCGAATCAGTCGCTGTAGGCCTTGTTGGTTCCATTGTCGGTCTTGTTGCTGGTATTGGATTATCAGCTGGTCTTAGTGCACTCCTTCGAGCCGTCAATATTGATATACCAAGTGGCGGACTTGTCGTGTCGCAGAACACAGTGACCTCAACCATCATCATTGGGCTCATCGTTACAGTGCTGTCAGCAATCTTGCCTGCGCGACGAGCCGGCAAAGTTCCGCCGCTTGCCGCTATGCGTGCAACGGCACTTGAAATTGCAGCACCTGGCCGCAAACGCCTCGTCACTGGATTCGCATCAATCATCCTTGGTGTTGCTGTTGTCGGTTTCGTGATGTCTGGTGCTAGCAACTCATACCTTGGAATCGGAATCTTGCTGGTGTTTATTGGCACCATTGTGCTCGGGCCAATCATCGCCCGACCAGTCGCCTTGTTCCTTGGTCGTCCTGCTGCTCGATTCCGCGGAATCACCGGAGTAATGGCTCGACAGAACTCTGCACGCAACCCGAAGCGCACATCGCGTACCGCGTCCCCCGTATTGATC
>Ga0194041_10001220_pt1 | contig 10843 bp, 11 predicted proteins | sample JunL449m_MetaG_FD_160082 | JGI IMG/M metagenome (GOLD analysis project Ga0194041, IMG submission 160082) | Anoxic zone freshwater microbial communities from boreal shield lake in IISD Experimental Lakes Area, Ontario, Canada - Jun2016-L442-9m | ecosystem: Environmental > Aquatic > Freshwater >...
GCGAGGCAGAAGCAGCTCTGGAAGCGGCGGCAGAGGCAGCTCTAGATGCGGATCTTGAGGCAGCTCTGGAAGCGGAACGGGAAGCGCGGATTCTACGGTTAGTACGAGTTTTAGCCATGGTATATATATATAATTAAACAAAAAAAAAATTTTTAAAAGGGAATAAATTTTTTTGTGAATTCTCCTAAAGGAACAAAAAACTGTAATTAATATTACAATAGCTATAAAAATTTGTTTTCTATTTTGTTAAATAAATCTTCACTATATAATAATTGACCAGAAGGCTTGTATGTTTTGATAGGGGTATAATTTTTTTTGATATTATTTTGGGAATTGTTTTGAACATCTGTAGATTCCTTAATGTTTAACATAAAATGATTGGGGTTTTTATCTTCTACAGAGGTTGTTTTGTTTTCTGCATCTATTTTTTTACCATACTCATTTATTTCTATTCCTGTTTTCTTTTTAAGTTCTGACCTCACATAAGAAGGCACCCAATGAGACCATACAATTAATAATGTATTTGGGTGAATATATTTTACATGAAACCCATTAATAGTAAGTTTATCCATTAAATAAGCTATGCATGCGCCTTGGTCATATTTAGGTACTCCTATAATGATTTCTGGGACTACGAACCAACAAAACGTTTCATCTATTTTTTGTCTAGATACAGTTTTAATTCTTACATGTATACGGTTTAAAATTTTATTAAAGAGAGAAAGCTTATGTAAATCGGATTGTTGTTTTTTTTCATAAAGTTCGTCAATATTTATTTTTTCAGAAAAATCATCTATATTTTCTAGAGTAAATATGTTTGCCATTAAACACACGATAGAAAAAAGTTATTAAAAAATATTGTATTGTATAAATATTTTTGTATAAAAAGATAAAATATATAATAAAGATTTTTGTATAAAAAGATAAATCTAAAAATATAATTATAATATTATGACTATAAAACACCTAGTAATATCTGGAGGAGGACCAACACTTGTCCAAACATTAGCTTCCATTCAGGAGCTAGAGAGAAAAAAATATATTGATAGAAAAGAAATACAAACTATATATGGAACCTCGGCAGGAGCCATATTAGGAATTTTGTTATGTTTAAATATGGATTGGGAAAGTATTAATGATTATATTATTAAACGTCCTTGGCATGAGGTATTCATAATATCTGTTCAACACGTTCTGGATGCTTATACAAAAAAGGGAATTTTTGACCACCACATTGTAGAAAAATGTTTTAAACCGCTTTTTGACGCAAAAGATATTTCCATGGAAATCACATTAGAAGAATTTTATCAATATTCAAAAATAGAATTACATGTATTTGCATTTGAAATAAATCAATTTCAAATAGAAGATATTTCTTATAAAACACATCCTACATTATCTTTAATGCGTGCAATTCAAATGACAAGTGCTCTTCCTGTTATTATAAGTCCCGTTTTTTTGGATGATAAATGTTATATTGATGGAGGAGTTGTATGTAACTATCCATTAAAATATTGTGTAGAACATCACGATTCTAATGAAATACTTGGATTTAAAAATAAATATGATAATTTTGGAAAAAATCATGTTCGTCCCACATGTACATTATTAGATTTTGTGATGAATTTTTTATTTAAAATTATATATAGTCTTAGTACAGACAATGCACAACCAAAAATAAAAAATGAATTTATCTGTAATGCAACCTTAATGAGTATTGAATTATTGCAAAATTCACTGAAAAATATAGAAACAAGAAAGACATTATTTGAAAGTGGAATTCAATCTGCAACCGATTTTTTATCTACTTTTGAAAAGGAAGAAGAAAAATAATACAATATATTTTATAATTTTTACTTTTTATATATTTTTTACTTTTTATATATTTTTTATTATATTATACAACGATTTTACCTTTACATTTTTTGGCATATTTGTTGAGTTTTTTCACCATTTTTTCTTTCAGCTTTTCATATTTTTGTTGTATATCTTCAAATTCATTCCCAGTTGTTTGAGGCCCAATTATAAATCCAAAGAATTCACGCTTTGGATTTATACGATATTTTGCAAACTTTGCATGCATTTTTTGTTCAACCCATTTACAGTATTCGGTTTCAATAACTGCAATTGGTTCAAATTTGGTTGATATGTTTGTCCCAGACAACCCCTTAATTCTAGTATTTATATCATAATGTTCTGTAAATCCACACTTCAATTGAAATGGCTGACTTGCAGAAGCGATTATATACGTTTTCCCTATTTTTGGTTTAGGGTTGTTAGATTTGTTAGGCAAATATAATTGCGTATCATCCTCTTCAGGAGTTAGAATATCATTTTTTAACGATGGGAAATATGTTGTAATTTTTGAAATAGACGGAATGTGTTCTATAATTGTTTTAGTAACTGTTTTTTTGACACACGAATATGCTTTTGCTGCCTTTTTGAAAATAGATGAAGAACTGGGAAATTTTACCATTTGTAAATATAGTCGTTGCGTTTTATATTTGTATGTTGTTATCTTATTAATACATTACACAATTATGTAGTCATTTTTTTATTAAATTATAAAACTGTATTTAAGAATTGTGTCAAATTATCTTTTGTGGGTTTGGCATCAAACTCAATCACTTGTCCATCTTTAATTAATTTAAATGTTGGGAACCCCTCTATTTTGTATTTATTCATCAATTCTTCTACTTTAGCACTTTCAGTTGTACAATTTACTTCTGTAAAGGTTACAGAATATCCATGTATAGTTTTATTTTCATATTCGGATACTAAATCTTCCCAAACTGGTTTTGCTGTTTTACAATGAGGACACCAATCTGCATAGAAAAATAAAAGTTCTGCCTGTCCGGTTGCGCCACTATTACCCGTTTCTAGTTCATTGTTTGCAACAAATTTTGTTTTAAAAAAAGGTACTACAAAGGTATACCCTAAATATATAGCTAATATGATTATTACAATAATAAAAATAATATACAAAATAGAATTACTTGTTGTTGAAGACCCGCCTCCTAAAAAATTTATATTAGGAAGATAATTACTAGAATTGAATCCGCCAGTAAGATTGTTCATATTAAAATTTACGAATTTTGTCATTTATATATATATATATGACATAATTTTTGAATATATTTTTAACGAATGTAATAATGTAATAATACAAACTTACTTTATGTATATTTATTACGGTTTCTCTCGTAGGGGTAGTTTATTTTAGTATTTTTTATTTCATAAGTTTTTTTACTAAATCTTTTACTACAAAAAAGAATAATACAATCAAAAATAATGTAAAAATATAGCTACAAATTACATTTGTGCTGATTTGATTGACTAATTTTGGATTTACACTTGTATTTTTTTGAAACAAAATATGTTGATGTATATTTAAATATAATGTATATCCTAAAATAATTAGCACCAATACCTTCATAAAGGCAGAAGTCTTAACAAAATTATTTAATGGACTCATAATAAAAAGAATAATAAAAAAAATAGAAATGTATGTACACATACATATTTTTTTGGATAAATCCATTAATTTATCATTCATACTATATTTTAAATTATTATTTTATTTTTTATTTTTATATATAATTTATATATGAATAAAAATACACGTAAATATATTGTAAAATCAAAAACACATAATAACACAAATACAAATAAACATAATAGAACTAAAAAAAGTGCAGTATTTAAAAAGCATGACTATAATGCAAATGATGGATTCTTAACTAGCACATGGGGACCGCCATTATGGCATTATTTGCATACTATGAGTTTTAATTATCCGGTTCATCCAAATTTGCAAGATAAAATGCATTATAGAAATTTTGTCTTACAACTACAATATGTATTGCCGTGCAAATATTGTAGAATGAATTTAACTAAAAATTTTAAACAGTTGCCTTTAACCATGACAGTTATGAAAAATCGCGAAAGCTTTTCTAGGTATATTTATGAATTACACGAGTTAATTAATGCTATGTTACATAAAAAATCCAATCTTACTTATTATCAAGTGAGAGAAAGATATGAACATTTTAGGTCAAGATGCACAAAAGAAACGCCCACATTATTTGAATTTAAACACACTGCGCATAACAATACCAAAAAGAAAGGACACAAAAAAGAAAGTGGTTGTACCGAATCCCTCTATGGAAAAAAATCTAAATGCATTATTAAAATTGTTCCTCAAGAAGAAAGAGGAAAAACATTTCAAATAGATAAAAAGTGTATCAAACGAAGACATCCAAACTAATTAAATTAATTTTACATGCCAAAAGTAGAGAAATCATTTAATATTGGTGCAGGCAAATAGTCTGCATTCATTGCATTGTAATTAGGAACTTTTTTGCAGTCAAAATTTGGCTCAGGACAACGAGCACAAGCAGGGCATGGAGGGGGCGGTTCTTCTCTAGGATATGTCCCTGCAACTGGACAAACGGGACACACAGGGGGAATAACTTCTGATTTAAGTATGTATAAATCTTCTTGTCCTGGTGGTATTTGACTATATGGAATTCCCATACCAGCGTACGCACTTCCGCCAGGTGGATTGTATCCAGGACCTCCAGCAGCCCCCGGCGGATTGTACCCTGGCGGATTGTACCCTGGCGGATTGTACCCTGGCGGATTGTACCCTGGCGGATTGTACCCTGGTGGATTATACCCTGTCGGATTGTACCCTGGACCTCCAGCAGCCCCCGGCGGATTATACCCTGGCGGATTATACCCTGGCGGATTGTACCCTGGACCTCCAGCAGCCCCCGGCGGATTGTACCCTGGAGAACTAGAAGTTCCAGGCGGATTATACCCTGGTGGATTGTACCCTGGACCTCCAGCAGCCCCCGGCGGATTGTACCCTGGAGAACTAGAAGTTCCTGGAGGATTGTACCCTGGACCACCAGCAACTCCAGGTGGATTGTACCCGGGAGGGTTATTATACACACTAGCAGTGCCAATTGTATTATGAATATTGGAAGTAGTAGAGGCATTTGTGTCACCAGATAATGTATATGTAACAGAACCTGAATTTGTATTTACCTGAATTGCTTGTTGTCCACTATTAGTTGTAACTACTGTAGCAGTCGCATTTCCTGGGCCATAAAAGGTAGTAGCTGAAACTGAACTACCATTGTAATTAGTCATGCTTTCTCTTTTATTATTACTTGCATCTGCCGAATAAGTTACTGAATTTCCACCACTAGAAGTTGTTATTTTTAAATATTGATTCCCATTATTATCCGTAACTACAGTTACCGTGCCGCCATTTGGACCATAAAATACAGTACCGGTTGTTAAAGCAGTACTAGAACCTGTATAGTGGTTGTAGTTATCATAATTATTAGAAGATTTATTATTATTACTATTACTGGTATTGTTAGTGTTATTTTGGTTGTTATTGCGGTTATTATTATTGTTTTTATGGTAATTATTACTGCTATCATAATTATTATTACCTGTAAAACTCTCTTTGCAGTAATTACTTCCTAAAAAGGAACATAAAATTAACCCTAATAATAAAATCAGAAACAGAAATAAAGCTTCAGTATTCATTATATATTTTATATAGTGAAAAAAGTTTAATTATAATTTTGAATTGAATAAATCATAAATTGAATAAATCATAAATTGAATAAGTGAAGAATGAATTGAAAATATAATTGAATTGAAAATTAAATTGTATTAATATTTATATAGCAAAAGAAGGTATAAAATGAAATCATCTTACACAAATATAGAAATAATAGAGGATGATGAAGAGGGGAATAATGATAATACTTTATCAATGCCCATAATAAAACCTAAAAGAATCAAAAAAGAATCTAGTTTATTAAAAAAATATTATTTTGAAGATTCCGCCATTTTTGAAATAGGAGTAGATGAAGTTGGTCGTGGTCCTTTATTTGGTCGTGTTTATACGGCTGCTGTAATTTTACCTAAAGACGATAGTTTTGATTCTTCGCAAATTAAAGATAGTAAAAAATTCCATTCTAAAAAAAAAATAGAAGAAGTTGCTAATTATATAAAAGAAAAGGCGATTGCTTGGTATGTCAGTTTTGAAGATGAAAAAACAATTGATGAAATCAATATATTACAAGCCACACAAAAATCAATGCACCATTCTATTATAGAAACAAGAAAAACGGCAGTCCAATACATGAATAAAAAAGAAATAAATTCATATTCTTTTCATTTACTAATAGATGGGAACTATTTCAAACCTATTACGGTATTTAATTCTATAACAAACAAAATGGAAACTTTGGCTAATACATGTGTGGAAGGGGGAGATAATAAATATATTGCGATTGCGGCTGCATCTATTTTGGCTAAAGTGGAACGAGATAAATATATTGATGCATTGTGCGTAGAAAATCCAGACTTGTGTGAAAAATATAGTATTGATAGTAATAAAGGGTATGGAGCCAAAAAACATATGGATGGAATAAAAGAACATGGTATTACTATTTGGCATCGAAGGAGTTTTGGCATTTGTAAAAATTACAATTAAATAATTATTATTACAGAAATTTCGTTAATTCACAATAGAATGGAAGAATTCAAAAATATACCAGGTTTCAACAATTAACAATTATTCGAGAAATAGAAATAAAAATGGGCAAATCAAAAATAATTTAACAGATAAAATATTAAATTATTCTAGTAATGGTGAAAGTTAATATCGTTCAAACTTTATATTAGATATTAGATAATAAAATAAACGACGTTTGAAATGTAAAAAAGTGTAAATCGTCAACGGTGTAAAATAATCTTAACTTTTCTTAATCCATCTGCGGTTGGTAACAACCTAACATATCCTTTTGCACCTAAATAACTACCAGTAGTAGATGTAATATTTGATGCAGCAATTTTATTAACTGGATAAAATACTTCAGGTTTCCTATTAAGAAATGAATATTCCCAATTTATAGTTCCGTAATTGTTTAAATAATATGTATTATGTATTCTTACTGAATATTTATCAGCATCTACTTGTTGAACATAATCATCTGATACTTTATATCCTATTTGACTTTTATTACCATTAGAATCTTTTGTATAAATAGGACATTTAATAAAGACATGTGATACATATTTTCCAGGTGTATCGTTTACTATAATAGTTTTACTAAAAAACTTAGGGTCATTAATGTCAAAAAAGAATTTTATCTGAACCGGGTTGCTCATTATAATATTAATAGAGATTTATATTTTTGCAAAAAATTTACACATTTGGGCATTGTATATATTATCATACTTGGTTTACACCTTTTCTCATTTAAAATTCACATTTTCTATATATCCTAAATAATCGGTGTTTTAGTGTTTTAAATTAGAAATAATTATTATTTAAAAATATAATTAAAGAATTAAAAATATAATTAAAGAATTAAAAATATAATTAAAGAATTAAAAATGAAATGAAATATGAAGTATAAAATAAATTAACATAATTATCTTCAACCCAACACCCACCAAGAGAATGATTATATTAGTATTTGATACGGAAACTACTGGGCTAATAAAAACAACCACCATTGCGCATTATGAGTTAGATTCATTGCCTTATATAGTCCAGTTCAGTTATTTATTATATGATACAGAAAAAAGTTTCATTGAAAAAATAAGTGATGATATTATCAAAATTCCTGAAAAGATTGTTATTCCAGAAGAGTGTGTTAACATTCACGGGATTACAAAGGGAATGACTTTAAAAGGAAAAGATGTTGGTAAATGTTTATTAGAATTTGCAAAAAGTTATTCTCAAGCAGATGTAATTGTCGGTCATAATCTGTCTTTTGATATAAATATGGTGAAAACCGAATTAATGAGAACTATTCAAAATAGCAAAGGAATAACACATCTGTTAGATTATAACAACTTATTATATTCTTTAAATAATCCGCCTAAAAATAAAACCTACTTTTGCACATTGCAAAATTCTATTGTTTTATGCAATATAAAATCCATTAACAAAAGGACCGGTAAGGAATTCATAAAATATCCTAGATTAATGGAATTACATGAAAAGTTGTTTTCATGTAGCCCTAAAAATTTACACAACTCTTTAAATGATGTGATTGTTTGTTTTCGGTGTTATTACATGTTGGAATATAAAACAGATATAATTGAAACAAATATGTATATAAAAAAAATGTATAATAGATTACTTTTATAATCATGGTTATATTTATTAAACTGTTTCATAATACGATTTGCTTTGTAATATTATTTTAAGCACTACACATCTCACATATTTCATAGTCATCTTCTTCTCTTTGATTTTCTTTTTTTTCTGGTTCTATGGTGAATTGTTGGGCTTGGTGTTTTGCCTTTCTTCTCAAATAATAAATTCCAGTTTTTAATCCTTTGTTCCATGAGTAAAAATGCATGGATGTGAGGGTATTATACGTTGGGTCTTCTATCCATAAATTCATACTTTGACTTTGACATACAAACGCACCTCGGTCTGATGCCATATCAATCACATGTTTCATAGGAATTTCCCAAACGATTTTATATTTATTTCTTATATGTTCTGGCAATATAGTTAATTGTTGAACACTCCCCTTATTTGCTATAATATTATTCTTAATTTTTTCATCCCATAAGCCAATGTCAATAAGTTCTTTCATTAAATATTTATTGACTACCACAAATTCACCGGCTAATGTACGTCGTGTATATAAATTACTAGTAAATGGCTCAAAACATTCATTATATCCTAAAATTTGGGATGTACTTGCGGTTGGCATTGGAGCCACTAACAATGAATTTCTTAATCCATATGTTTTAATGGATTCTTTTAATGCATTCCAATCGTATCTATCACTTGGTGTTATATTCCACATATCAAATTGTAAAATTCCATTGGAAGCAGGAGATCCCACAAAAGAACTATATGCACCACATAAAGAAGTTGGTAACTCTAACTCTTTTAATATAAAATGCTGGTTTATATGTGCATCATCGTGTTCAAAATGAAAAATTTGTTTGTTTTGTCCGTTTACAAGCTTATCAAACATAGTACTATAATTATTAAATCGCATTTGTGCAATTTCATTGCTTTTTGTTAAAGCAGCGTGATATATGGTTTCAAATATTTGTTTATTTATTTCTTTCGCTTCTTCGCTATGAAATGCAAGGTCCATTAAAACAAATGTATCTGCTAATCCTTGTACTCCTAATCCAATAGGTCTATGAAAAAAATTGCTGCGTTTTGTTTTTGGGGTTGGATAAAAATTAATATCAATCACCTTATTTAAATTTGCAGTAATCACCTTGACAACTTCATGCAATTTATCATACTCAAATTGCTTTGTTTCTCTATTTACAAAACAGGGTAATCCAATGGAGGCTAAATTACATACTGCAGTTTCTTTATCGTCAGAGTACTGTAGTACTTCACAGCATAAATTGCTTGATTTAATGGTTCCCAAATTTTGTTGATTAGATTTTTTATTTGCTGCATCTTTATAAAGTAAATATGGTGTTCCTGTTTCCATTTGTGCATCTAAAATTTTAAACCATAGTTCACGCGCATTTACTGTTTTTTGTTGTTTATTTCCAGTTTCATATGTTTCGTATAATTCATCAAATTTATCTCCGAATACATCAGACAATCCTGGACATTTATGAGGACAGAACAGAGACCATTTTCCATTTTCTTTTACTCTTTTCATAAATAAATCGGATATCCAAAGTGCATAAAATAAATCGCGCGCTTTTGTTTCTTCGTCTCCATGGTTTTTTCTCATTTCTAAAAAGTCCTCAATATCTGGGTGCCATGGTTCCAAATAAATCGCAAACGAACCATTGCGTTTTCCACCTTGGTCAATATATCGGGCTGTATTATTAAATACACGCAACATGGGAACAATACCATTTGAAACACCATTCGTTCCTTGAATGTGACTTCCATTTCCTCTTACATTGTGAATATGTAATCCAATACCACCAGACCATTTTGATATAGACGCACAGTCTTTTAATGTATTAAAAATACCATCTAAACTATCCTCTTCCATTGCAATTAAATAACAAGAACTTAATTGTGGCTTTGGAGTACCTGCATTAAAGAGTGTAGGGGTTGCATGTGTAAAATATTTTTGGGACATTAAATCGTATGTCTCTTTTACTAATTCCATATTTTTTCCATGAATTCCAATTGCTACGCGCATCCACATATGTTGAATTCTCTCTACTATCTTATTATTAAATTTAAACAAGTAGGCGCGTTCTAATGTTTTAAAACCGAAAAAATCAATTAAATAATCTCTGCTATAATCTATCATGGATTCAATTTCGTCCTTCTTTTCATTTACTACATTAAATAACTCTTCTGATACCAAAGGTCTATTTATCCCTTGAAAATCCGTAAAAAAATATAACTTATTTACCACATTATAAAAAGAAGAATCTGTATTTTTTTGATGGTTAGAAATAACAATTCTAGAAGCAAGTGTGCCATAATCAAGATGTTGTGTAGATAAAGATGCACATTGTTCAGCAGCCAATTCATCAATTTTAGTAGTTTCAATTGTATCATATAATTGGTCTATGACTTTCATAGCTAATGCTGAATAATTAATTTGAATTCCTACTTCATTGCCTAATTTTTTTATTCTATTTAATATTTTATCAAATTGAATATCTACTAATTCGCCATTTCGTTTGGTCACTCTCATATCATTTGTATTTCCAATATCTGCCATTTGTGTTCCTTTCATTTATTATAATTAAACAAGCCAAAACTTTAAATGATTTCTATTGAATCATTGTTTTATGTTTTATGTTTTATGTTTTATATTATGTTTTATTTTTATGATAA
>Ga0194041_10001221_pt1 | contig 10842 bp, 9 predicted proteins | sample JunL449m_MetaG_FD_160082 | JGI IMG/M metagenome (GOLD analysis project Ga0194041, IMG submission 160082) | Anoxic zone freshwater microbial communities from boreal shield lake in IISD Experimental Lakes Area, Ontario, Canada - Jun2016-L442-9m | ecosystem: Environmental > Aquatic > Freshwater >...
ATCCTAAACAGTAGGTAAATTGGGTTGAGGAACGAAACCCAACATCTTTATAATGTTATCGCTGTCCTTCCCCAATGAATCGTATACCTTGGCAGAATTTTTCTAGTTGTGTCAGGATCATCATATCAATGATTTATTACTTTTTATGGGTAAAACTCGCGGTTCTATTCAAGTTCCTGCAAAAGCTGATAAAGCGGAGTTGGAGAAGTATGCGCGGGAGTCGGAGGTGGCACAGCGTTATCTGGAAGGGAAGGAAGTTAAAAAGGTGATTGTTGTTCCTGGTAAGTTGGTGAATTTCGTTTTGGGTTAGTTTTTGTTTCGCGCAAAGACGCTAAGGAGCAAAGGCGCAAAGTAAGATTTAGGGTGGGTTACGCTGTCGCTAACCCACCTATTATTGTTTTTGAATAGACCTCTTGCGAAAGTGTCAGGCGATCGCAATCCCCTTTTACGTATTATTACGATTTTTACGTATTATTACGATTTTTTATCTTTAGATAATTTTTATATTAGGCTAAGTTTAGCACTAGAAAAATTTGCTGGTAATGAATACAAAGGGTAATAATCAATGATAGTCTCAATTGAAGATAAGTTTTTTGACACAGAAAAAGCTATATTCAACCTTCTTTTAACTGAAAAGACAGGTAATCTACAATATCCAAAAACAGGAGAGATTTACTTATCTTCAGATAATATTTGGTACTTACGGAAACCTGATATAAACAATAAAGGTGAGTGGAAACTTACGACACCATCTGAAATTTTAAGTGAGTATCTTTCATGTATAAGTCCAGAAGATACTATAAAAATTGCAAATGCAGCAAAAATAGAAACTGCATAAATTTGTAAATTGTTGTTCCTGGTAAGTTGGTGAATTTCGTTTTGGGTTAATATTTGTTTCCCTCAGAGACGCAAAGGCACAAAGAGTAAGACGTAAGGTGGGTTAGCGAATGTGTAACCCACTTTTATTTTTGGATTGTGATTGATGTTTTTTGGTAATGGCTAATTTCTAAGTTTTGCAATATTTCAGCGTCTGAACAAGATATTGAAATTATTGAATCTTGTTTACTAGAAGAGTCTGAAACAATCAAATTTTTCAACTTCAAAAACAAGTTAATAAAAGGGTTGTGCCAAGGTAAATGTAATTATGGAATAATACCTTATGCGAAAGAACCATTATTGTACCACGCTTTCATCGTTGACAAGAATGGTAAAAGTAGATTTGCTCATGAAGAATTAGATAAAATAAATCAGCTTAAACAAAATTCATTATATTTTGAATATGTCTGTGATGGAGAAGAAATAGATTTAAGTTCTCTTTACAAAGAGAAAGTAGTTAAAAGTTATCAAGATGGCGTAAAAATCAAAAATTGTTTTTTGTGTAGATATCATGGCATAAATTACTCTTTTAAGAAAGAAGGAAGTATATTTTGTAAATTCCTAAAAAAATACTGGTAATTCTAATATGGCTGTTGATTGTCAATATTTTTTACCCGATTCAAAAGTTTTTCTTAAATATCAAAATTATTATTATTGATAGGTAATAGAAAATGCCCCTACGTACATAAGAACGAATATCGACTAAATTTTGCCAATGTTAATAAACCTACACTAACTAAACTACGAACTTGGAAATCAAAAGATTAGTTTAATTTTGATTTATCGAATTACTTGTAGCAGCAACATATTTTGTGCATAAAGTCTTATAAGATAAGGGATTCATTTAATGTCGGAGTTTGTCGCGGTTTAAAAATCTAATGGTTTACCATTAAAATGATCATGTATCTTTTGAGGATGAAGCCAACTTGGTAGCGTCTTTTCAACATCCTCAAAATTATTACCATTAGCATCCACTAAACCATACCTAACAACGATTCTAGGTAATGGTGTTTCCCCATTAGCTGAAAACTTTTGCACTAGAATCATGCCAGCCTTGCGAGTATCCTTAGGTGATTGTGTTATCATAATAATCACTTTTCTACATATTGGTTTAATACCCTGTCATGGTAATTGATAGGGTATTTTTTATTATTAGAATCCTAAAGCAGATCTAATTTCTGCCATTCTTCCCCTTATTCCTGATAAATAATCTTTTTGTGGAATAAGGTCATAACGAGCATTTTTACCCTTACCTAATGCTTCGTTAATAGTTTTAGCTTGATAAGCTTCATGTGCTACTAATTGTTTTACTTCTGAACGATTTGACTGATCTAACAGTGAGGTCTGTTGATCAACTTTAGTAAAATGAGCATCTACATATCCCTTAATTTGAGCATAATTCATTTGATATTTATGACGAATATTTTCGGCATTTGTCCCAATTACAAATTCTTGTGCTGATTCTTGTCTTTCGTGATTATATTTTTGCTGCCCCAAAGTCACCTGTGAGGCAGATTTATTAATAGCTGTAGCACTTTTCCCAGCCTGTAATAGAATATCAGCGATCGCTTTGTTATAAACTTCTGAAATGAAATTATTGATTTTAGCCTGATTTACAGATGCTTTATGAGTTACAAAAACCATAATAGCTGATTTAATAGCATCAAGATCACTTGAAAAATCATTGATATTTTCAGCTATTAAAGATATCTCAGAAGCATCAAGTACAATTCCCATCTGACCAGCACTTGAAGAGCTTGTTATTACTCATTCTGTTATTGGTATTAATGTGCATGATGTGAGACTTGTAGCTGCAATGCTAGTTCATGGGATAACTCACATTCTGACATTTAACACCAAGGATTTTGCTCGTTACTCGGAAATAATAGCTGTTAATCCCACAAAGATGAATGAATCTGAGAACTCTATCTTTTAACATCACTCTGGTAATCTCTCTAAATTCTCCCTCGCAATATTCCCCCAATATTCATCTTTATATTCAACATATATCTCTAACGCTTTTTGTAAATTTGTTCTAGCTTTTGTATAATCTTCCTGTGCTTCTGCCAGTGCGCCTAAACCGTGGTAAGTTGAGGCTTGAGAATATCTATCGCCAAATTCGATTTTGATAGATAAAGCTTGTTGATAATAGTTCCGTGCTTGGGCATATTCCCGCATTTTTTGGGCTACTATTCCCAAATTGTGGTAGGTACTAGCTTGTTCATAGCGATCACCAAATTCGATTTTGATAGATAAAGCTTGTTGATAATAGTTCCGTGCTTGGGCATATTCCCGCATTTTTTGGGCTACTATTCCCAAATCGTGGTAGGTTGCGGATTGAGAATATCTATTGCCAAATTCGATTTTGATAGATAAAGCTTGTTGATAAAAGTCCCGTGCTTGGGTATATTCCCGCATTTCTTGGGCTACTCTTCCCAAATTGTGGTAGGTTCTAGCTTGAGAATAGCGATCGCTAAATTCGATAAAGATAGATAAAGCTTGTTGAAAAAAGTCCCGTGCTTGGGCATATTCCCGCATTTCTTGGGCTACATATCCCAACTGGTGGTAGGTTCTAGCAGTAGATATTTTTTTACGTCTTAATTCTGTATTTTCAACCTCCGATAATATTGTTAATTTCTTTTGATATAATTCTTGAGCTTTTTGATAATCTTTGGTTTGCAAATAACAATTGGCTAGATAATCAAAATTAGTTTTCTGCCACCATTCCTGCAGATACTTTAACAGTGTTGTTTTTCCCGTTCCTCCCATTCCTTTTAACAATAAAACATTGTGTTTTAACAATGCCTTCTCAATTTTGAGAATTTCCAAATCTCGCCCCACAAAGCCATAAGTCGGTAAAGGAAACCGATATTCACTACCAACAGTTTCAAAATATTTCTCTTCTTCTTCTGGAGTAAACTGACGTAAATTAAAATTCACCGACTGGTTATAATAAACCACAGGTAATAACCAATCTTCTAATTTAATCAACTTATTAAAATAGGCTTTCCGTTCCTTATCATTAAACAATTCTCGCCGACTTAATCTAATAGCTTCCGTGATAGGTTTATCAGCAAACAAATGTTTATATAAATGTTCCATCATCAACTTAGCCGCAGTCACGGTGACAGAATAACCCATTGCTACCACCATCTGCATTCCCGCACTCATTAACCGACTACCTAAACTGGTTTCTCTGACCTCCTCCCCTATTGTATTTTTGGCATTTTTATCTATTGTGGCTCCTTCTATTGTGGGTTGGGCATCTTGCCCGACCTCCTGCACCAATGACAGGCTAGAAGCCTGTCCCACAAGAGTTTTAACTTGTTTACCCGACTGACAAGCATTGAGAATACACACAGGAATACCCTTACCAGTCAGCAAAGCGGCTAATTCCGACGCTTCCACCAAATCAACCTTCCCTTGATTCTCCCCCTCAAACGCCAAAAACGCCTTCACACCCTCAAAAGGCTGCAAATCATCCCGTCCATAGCGTCCTTTGAACAAATAACGATTAACTGCACTGGGTTTTTCAACCTGTTTATGAGTCAATAACGCCCCGTGCATATCCAAATGGATAATATGATAAAAATTCGCGCCCTGTGCCTCCAAATGCTGGGATAATGCCTGAAATGTTCCCGGACGCAGCAATTTCACCTTTACCCGTAATTGACCATTTTCGATTAATTCTACCAAAGGTCGGGAAATTGTCCGATAACCCGCATCCTTTTCTTCATCAGGACGCGCTACCACTACCAGCAAGTTAATAACTGGAGAAAGTGGCAAATTTACAGACCCAACAGCAGAGTTAACGCTTTTTCGCAGCATTACACAATCTACAGCTAAAGGTCGGGGAAAATCTGGATCTTGCAATGCTTCCCAATGCAATGCTTGAAATTCCGGCGTTTTACTAACTATTTCTATTTGTACTTGACTGAGATTATTTTTAACTTGTTGATATTTGCTGTATGCTTTCTTATCCTGAAAAACTTGTTCAAACAGCTTTTCACCGTAGGTTTTAACGCTATTTTTTGCCCTTTCAGCTTTGACTGTCCCAGTCATAGGAAAAACCAGCCACTCTTCAAAATACCATTCTAGATCCTCTTCTTCCTGATGAGTGAAGGGGTCAGTAATAATAATGTCATATTCACCGTCACCAAAACTGAGACTGGCTGCAAATCCTGTTGCTGTTTGCTGTTGTTCCCGAATGGTAATCACTGGCATAAAAATGACATTCCCTAGATCATCTCATGAAGCAAATAGAACCCATGGCTGGAAACCCACGGAGGTGGGTTTTGCCTGTGTAGATGCGGTTTTTAAACGCCTTTTTATTTTAACTTACTTACTTTGATTTGGCTTCTAGATTTTCCAAACGGCTTTTCAATTCCTGATTTTGCTGTTTAATTTGATCTAGTTCCTCTCGTAACTGCTTTAGAGTTTTGTCTGTGCCTATATTCTTTTGCACCTTACTAACTTCTTCCTCAGCGTAGCGACGAACACGACCATCTGCGGTTTGATTCGCTAAAGATTGCAAAATACCAATCGCTTTTGGGGTTTCCATTTGTCCCAAAGCTGTTAAAACCGCTACCTGAGTTAAAAAGAATGTTTCCCTGGCGATTTCCGATAATCGATCTAAAATCCTTTCTATATTAGCCGGAGTTTGACCAGTGGAAATTTTGCCTAAAGCGCGAATTGCGGAGAGTCGTAAGGGTTGTGGTATACCTATTTTTGTGTATTCCAACAGTAAATTTAAAGCCGCTTCCGAAGATTTAAATTCAGATAAACCAGCTACAGCCCCACTGCGAACAACTTCATTCCAACCCGCTCTTTCCTCTAATACAGATTTTAGCAGTTTAATTACTTTATCTTCATGGGGTTTATCTTCTAAATGCGCCGCTGCTATAGCTCCAACAGTTCTACAAGCGGCAGCTTCTACATAATAGCTTGCATCTCCATCTTGTACAAAACCTTTTACAGCTTTATAGCTATTATGAGTTTTTATTTGTGATAAAGCACCAATCACCGCTCGACGCACAAAGGGGCTAGGATCATTTAAACCAGCTACTAAACCATCAAAGGCTTGATCTAATTGAACTTCTGCCAATTGTTTAACTACTTCAACGCGAACGCCCCAAAAAGAATCATTTTTCAAAGCTGAGGAGAGAGCTTGAGTTGCTTCCAATCCGCCTTTTTTCGCTAAAGCTTCCGCCGCATAAATGCGAGAAATCGGGTCGAGATCAAATTCTAACTGGGCTTTTAATTCAGAAATTGGGTATTCTAAAGTAACAGTTTTTAAGTAATTATTCCCCACATCAAAACTAATAAAATCAGGTTTTTGTGATAAAGGAAAGTAAAAACTTTGTTCTTTTTCATGTATCCGCACTGTAAAATTTATTAGCTGTGGATTTTTCTTGTATCCAAAACCAATGGGAATTTTCAGATTAAATAAATCCTTACTTTCAGCTTTAGCTTGGGTTTGAGTGACAGTCACCTTTGCCAAATTTGCATCATTATCCCAAGAATAAGCTACCTTAAAGTCAGGATGACCACCACGATAGACATATTGATCAAAAAGGAAAGCTAAATTCCGTCCTGTGGCTTTTTCAATGGCTCTTAATAAATCTATAGTTTCCACAGTTTGGTGAGCATTGTCCTGGACAAAAGTTTGCACAGCTTGCCAAAATAACTCATCTCCCAATTCTGCCCGAATCATGTGATAAACACAAGATCCCTTTTCGTAAATATGGCGGTCATAAAGTTCGATCGCTTCTCGGTAAACATGAGTTACCATAGGTCTACGGTAGCGACTACTATCTTCATTAAAATAACTTCGCGCTTCCGATAATCGGTAATATGCGGCTTCTTGGTTGCCATATTCCCGTTCTGTCCACATTACCTCAGAATAAGAAGCCATACCTTCCTTAATCCAAGCGTGGGACCAATGTTTAATAACCACCAAATCCCCAAACCATTGGTGTGCCAGTTCGTGAACGACTAAACTTTCAGTATTACGGTTGTCTAATATAGCTCGTTCGTCCAATAAACATCGGTCAGTTAATAGAGTGGTAGAAGTATTTTCCATTCCTCCAAAAATAAAGTCATCTACACAAACTTGGGCATATTTGGGGAAAGCGTAAGGATAACCATACTTTTCGCTCAAGAATTCGATCATTTGGGGAGTTTTGCCCATACTGCGTTTAGCATCTGCTTCTCGCCCCTTTTCGACGTAATAGGTAACGGGTTTACCATGCCACTCGTCCCGAATTTCCGCAAAATCACCAACGGCCAAAGTCATTAAGTAGGTAGGATGGACTTGTTGCTGTGACCAATGGTAGGTTGTATGTTTTGCCTCTGCTATGGTGTCAACCAGTTCACCATTGGAGATAGCTACCAACGGTTGAGGAACACGGACGCGAATTTCTGAGGTTGATAATTGACCGGGGTAGTCGAAACAAGGAAACCAATAGCGAGAATCTTCGTCTTCTCCTTGAGTCCAGACCTGGGTGGGTTTGTGGGGGTAGTGTTTGTCTGGTTGAATAAAGTAAATACCTCGCTGGGGTTTTTCAGCAGAGTAAGCGATCGCAATTAACAAGCGATGACCAATTTCGGTTGGTTGTGACAGGTTAATACAAAGTTGTTCTCCATCATATTCAAACTTTTCTACAACTTCGTTTACCTGTACAGCCTCAATCTTCAAATTGACAGCATCCAAAGTCAAGAGCTCAATGCCATTCCGAACTGGCAATAGACGAATATTACAACTTCCGTAGCACTTTTGGGCAGGAATATCCAAACTGATATCCAAAAATATATGTTCTACCTGTCCAGGACGGTCAGGGTTATAGTGTGGTTTTGCCCCTGGTAACTCGAACCTTTTGTGTCCGGTTTTTTCGGTATCAAAATAAAACTGCGACATTGATTATTACTAGCCTTATAATCCTGAAACATTTACTGGGATGTAAGTCATACAAATAAAGAAGTGTAGCGTAGTATGACATCTTTTGACTGCTTGATCCTCCTAGCGTCGGCACTATCTGATCTACAGATTGATACAGCTAATTTAGCTACTACTGTTACACTTAAAACTCCAGATATCGCACTCTTTGCTGCCTCGGTTCAAGAGGATCTTGGTCCGTGATCAATTTTTATTGAGTACAAATACCGCTAATTTTCCATATAGTTTTAGAATAACTTGAAGGTGACAAATTGACTATTTTTTTGAAGAATTAAGAGATCATTTGCGGATTCAGCCCTGACATGGTGTAGTATTATTTAGAGCCAACTACAAATATTAGACGAGAATAAATTCTTGAATGATACGTGAATTTTATCAGTAAATGCTGTAAAATTAGCTCTACTAAACTAACAAATCCCTAGAATATACTTGTTTGTCATGAATTATCAATAAATTCCCCCACTCACCAATAAATATTTCATAAAATCTGTTACAACATTTACACGAATAAGGATCATTTATCAATGTCTGACCAGAAATCATCATTTTTAATTCCTGTGATTGGTACTGCTGTAATCATAGCAGGAGGTCTAGCAGTTTATATGTATCTCAAAGGTAGTCCGATTAGTTCTAACCCTTTAACTAGTGCTAAATTAGTACCTGGAACTGCATTAATGGCAACTTATATTGACACTAATCCTGAGTTCTGGAATAAGTTACAGCAGTTTGGTACACCAGAAGCACGGAAATTACTGACAAAAGAGTTTGAGAATTTCAACCAACAAATGTTGAATAATACTCAGATTTCTTACGAAGCAGATATCAAGCCTTGGGCTGGTGGTATAATGATTGCAGCCCTACCACCAGATGCAAAAAAAGTATCCCAGGATAACTTTCGCTCACCCGAAAACCCCAATTATTTGTTAGTGGTAAGTATTAAAGACAAAATAGCTGCTCTGAAATTTGCCAATAAATTAAAAGACCAAAAAAACATCAAAAATCAGGAATCGGACTACAAAGGTCAAAAAATTATCGAATCTATAGGTCAAGGGAAACCGATATATACAACTGTTTTAAATAATGACCATTTACTTTTAACATCAAATAAACAATCTGTAGAAAAAGCTATTGATACCTATAAAGGTGAACCTTCTTTTGCAACTAAAGAAGGTGCATACGATATTCTTACCAAGGGTGTGGATATTAAGAATAGTTTAGCGCAAATTTATGTGCCTGATTATGCCAATATGGTACAAAAATTAACGGCTTCCAATCCCCAATCTCAACAATTACCCCCACAAACTATGGCACAAATTAAGCAAGTTAAATCACTTATAGCAAGTGTGGGAATAGATGATGAGGGATTGAGATTTAAAACCATTGTGAATTTAGATCCGAAATTGAATAAATTTCAATATCAAACCACTCCGGGAAAGGTAATAGGACAATTTCCTAGTGAAACAGTTACTTTAATCAGTGGACAGGGGATTAGTAAAAGTTGGCAAACTTTTGTGGAACAGTCTAAAGATTATCCTGAATTAAATCAAGGAATACAACAAGCACGAACTCAATCAAAAACCCTGCAAATTGATTTAGATAAAGATATTTTTAGTTGGATGAATGGAGAATTTGGCTTAGGTGCAATTCAATCTAATCAAGGGTTGTTAGCTAGTGTGGGTTTTGGGGGTGCGTTAGTATTGGATACGAGCGATCGCAAAACGGCCGAAGCCACTCTCACTAAACTCGATAATTTTGCTAAACAGCAACAGCTGAATGTCGCTCAAAAAACCATTGGTGGTAAAAATGTCACAGAATGGCAAATTCCCCAACAAGGCGCTTTGGTGGCACATGGTTGGCTCAATGATAATACAGTATTTATAGCTATTGGTGAACCCATTGCGGAAACACTAGCAGATCGCAAAGGTGCAGCACTTGATCAAAGTGATAATTTTAAAAATATCACGGGTTCTTTGCAAAAACCTAATGGTGGTTATTTCTATTTAGATATGAACAAAACTAAAACTATAATTGAGCGTTTATCGGCTCAAAGTCAGCCTTTATCTGCGGACGCTACAGCTATTTTTGATTCTATTCGCGGTGTTGGTGTGACTATTAATAGTCCTAGTCAATCAATGACGCAAATGGAAATGTTGTTGTCTCTGAAATCTGGTAAAGGGAAATAATATTCTTGATGAATTTTTTCAAGCAGAGGCGCTCTAGTCCTGGGGTGAGATATAAACTCATTCCATGACGGCTAATACGGATTTTGGTATAAGTTTTTCTTTAAACCAAATTATTCTCGCGGGTAAGTTGTCTAGCTTGATTCCGGCTTTTTCTAAGTTCAATCTTTCGGAAATTGCTAAAATCAAATTATCACAATTTGCCCGTCTAACTTGAGCAAATTTCTTTTGTAAATATTCTGGTCGCCAATAACCAACAATTTCTAAAATAAACACCCGTCCGTCGGGGTGAACTAGCCGAAAATCGGGAATCATCACACTACCAGGAATAGGAATTAAATCCACTTCTCTTTCTAAAATCCAACCACTTTTTAAGGCATCCCATTTACTCGCAAAAGATTCCTCCAACATACTATCATAGGGTTTACCAGGGGGATAGTGAGAGACTAATCCGCATTCAGAATTAAGGGTAAAACGTCCGGTTTTCCATTCATTTGTGTAAAAATCACGGGTTTGTAAGGTCGCTGACAAACTCCATTTTGTGACATGAAGTAAAGCGGGAATTAATTTGGCTATGGCTAAACCATAGCGGGTACTGGGGGTAAATAAACTTGTCGGACCATCTACACTAATTGTAAAACCATGCTCGGCATCACCTTCAATATAAGCCATTAATTGAAATAGCTTTAAATAACGAAATAAAAGTTTATATTCTCCAGGAACATTACGATGAGCATTTAATACTAATTGACTAGCTTTGTAAAAAACTCCTTGAATTTGAGATAAATTATAACGATGTAAAACTTCTTCTGGTTTAGGAGTATCAAAAGC
>Ga0194041_10001222_pt1 | contig 10840 bp, 13 predicted proteins | sample JunL449m_MetaG_FD_160082 | JGI IMG/M metagenome (GOLD analysis project Ga0194041, IMG submission 160082) | Anoxic zone freshwater microbial communities from boreal shield lake in IISD Experimental Lakes Area, Ontario, Canada - Jun2016-L442-9m | ecosystem: Environmental > Aquatic > Freshwater >...
CAAGGAGCTCCTCAACGGCGAGGCTGCCGCCAGCGAAGAGCGCCACGCGCAGGTGCGTAGCAGTGCCATTGCCAGTGCCACCGGGGTTTTACCCGTTGCAGGGGCTGGCTCGGCGCCAACGCTCCGCTCGCTCCCGGAGACCTTCGCCGCCATCCACGGTGCCAGTGGGCAGCGCCGCCACGACCTGCTGACGCAGCTCTTCTATGGCACCTCACCGATCGCTGCGAAGTACATCGTGCGCATGCTCTCGGGCGACGTGCAGATCGGCCTTCGCGACGGTCTCCTGGAGAGTGCGATCGCCGCAGCATTCGACGCCGACGTGAGTGCCGTGCGATGGGCGATGACCCTTGAGGGGGATGCCGGCCGCGTGGCGCTTCTTGCGAAGCGCGGCACCCTCGCCGAGGCGAAATTGCACTACTTCCATCCAATCCCAGCGATGCTCGCGGCACCGGCCGCCAGTGCCGCAGAGGCAATGGAGCGGCTGAGCGAGATTGCTGCTGGCGCAATTGCCGTCGAAGATAAGTACGACGGCATCCGCGCGCAACTCCACGTCGTGGATGGCCACGTTACAATCTATGGGCGCGATGCCAACGACATCACCGTTGCATTTCCCGAGATCGCCGCCGCCGCAGCGCAACTCTCCGAATCAATGGTGCTCGACGGAGAGATCATCGCATTTGACGAGGGGCACCTCCTTCCAGTCAGTGCGGTGCAGTCTCGACTCAGCGGCGCGGGAACCACGTTGCACGAGCGTGAGCGAACCGCCGTGCAGTTCATCGCGTTCGACCTGATCGCCCACGGCGAGCAACTTCTGATCGGCGCCCCGCTGGAAGAGCGGCACGCCGCACTTTCAACGATTGGCATCACGGGACAATGTGATGGTGTGATTCAACTTGCGCCGCAGCGTGTGATGAACGGCATTGAAGAGATTGAGGCGGAGTTTATCGCCGCACGTATGCGCGGCTCTGAAGGGATCGTGTTGAAGTCGACGACTGCAGCCTATGCCCCAGGTCGTCGCGGCTCAGCGTGGCTGAAGTTGAAGCATCCGATCGATAGTGTTGATTGCGTGGTGGTTGGCGTGGAGTATGGCGTTGGGCGCCGCCGAACGCTCTTGTCAGAGTTGACCTTTGCGGTGCGCGACGATCTCTCGGGCCGACTAACCACCCTCGGTCGCGCCTCGGCACAGCTCGGCGAGCGCGAGATGAGCGAGATGGGCCGTTGGTTTGAAGAGCACACGGTTGCGCAGCTCGGCAACTATCGCAGTGTTGAGCCACGCATTGTGGTTGAGGTCTCGTTCGACGAACTACGCCGCAGCCATCAAAGTGGGTCAGGCTACAGCCTTCGTGGCGCACGCATCGTGCGCTTTCGCACCGACCTTGGCCCTGACCAAATCGCCTCACTCTCGGCGATTGAGGCGCGCTGTCGTGCATCCAGCGGACCAGTAGGAGAGGGAGAATGAGCGACAACGAGAAGGTTACGGAGCTCCGCACGCTGATGCCTTCAACGGAGGCGAGTATCTACCTCAATGCGGGGAGTAACGGTCCGGTCCCCGCTGAGGTTGATGCGGCGATGCGCGCGGTGCACGACCAAGAGCTTCAGACGGGTCGAGCGACCGAACATGCCATGGACGACGTAGAAGAGCGCGCCAATGAGTTGCGCGGCGTCTTCGCTGGTGTGCTTGCCACCGATCTCGAACTTGTCGCTATTGGCCACAGCACCACCGAATCGGTTCTGCGTCCAGTGCTCGGCATGGAGTGGCGCGCCGGCGACCGCATTATTACGTTTGACGAAGAGTACCCGGCGATTCGCGGCAGCCTTGCCGCACTTGCATCGCGCACCGGTGTCCTGATTCAGACGCTTTCACTCTGCAACGCCGCTGGCCAGCCACTCAGCGATGAAGAGATCGTAGCGAGCGTCCTTCCACTACTGAACGCACCAACAAAGCTGCTACTCCTCTCGCGCGTCTCGTGGATCAGCGGCCGAGTTCTTCCAGTAGCGCCACTACTTGTAGCCGCACGCGCCTCGGGCGTAACGACGGTGCTCGACGGTGCCCAGGGGGTCGGCGCACTGCGTGACGACATTGATGCGCTGAATCCCGACCTCCTCGCATTCCCCTCGCAGAAGTGGCTCCTCGGTGTGGAGGGGCTTGCCGGCATTCGCGTGTCGCGCGAGGCACTGGTCAATGAAACCTTCCGTCCGATCATTGGGGGCTTTATGGCGTTCGACGGGCAACCGCTGAACGGAGTGGGGACCTTCCGCTCCGATGCGCGCCGATATCAGGTCTCGGGGTTCAGCCGGCCATCACTCGCGGGGGCCGCCCGAGCGGCTGGTTGGCTCTCGATGCAGGTTGGCCTCCCGTGGGCCACAGATCGTGCCCAGCGCCTCGCCGCCGAGTTCCACGCCTCTGTGCGGGACCTGCCAGGGGTGGAGATGCTCGCCCCAGCAGGGGGGCACGCCACGATTGTCTCCCTCCGCGTGGCTGGCTGGAAGCCCGAACAGCTCGTGGAGGAGCTCACACGTCGCGCCTTTGCCATCACGCGCCGGGTGCCGAGCCTCCCAGCCATCGACGGCCGCCCAGGCTCCGCCGCTGCACTTCGTACCTCATGGGGCTTCTGGAACACCGAGGCTGAGGTGGCGCGCATCGCGGAGCTCATCGCCCTCTTCGCCGCACACACCCCAGAGACACTACCGAAGCGCCCCACGATCGAGATCCTGCATGGCTAAGGCACGCCAACCACGCGGCTTCATCGGCCGCCGCATCTATCAGTTGCTGCACGCGCCGAAGCCGGTCTTTCGCGCCGTCTTCTCCAATGTCTCCATCGCCGCGCTGCTGACCTACGTCTACCTGCTTTACGACCTGCAAGTTGAGACAGCACTTCGCAACGGTGCCGATTTGAGTGGCGTCATCGGCGGGCGCGATCTGCGCACTGAGGCGGCGGCGCTCCTCGTTCTCGGCACGGTGATCTTCGGCAGCCTTATGACCTATGTGATCGTTCCGCAACCGCGCCCAGATGGGAAGGGAACAGCACGTTCGGGGTGGTCGGCGGTGCTTGGATTTTTTGCGAGCCTGCCCGTGGCATACATCGCCTTGGTGATTGAGAGTCAGTTCCTGAAGCCGCTCTTCGCGCGGCCGTAGCGGAGCGTTACGCCTGGCGCGTGCCGATCAGGCGGTAGCCGATGCCGCGAACACTGACCAGAATTTGTGGGCGACGCTGATTGGTTTCAAACTTCTTGCGGAGGCGGTTCACGGCGACGCGCAGCGCCTCGTCGCCGCCGGCCCAGTTCTCGCCCCAGACGTAGTCACGAATCTCTTGATGCGATACAGCGTCACCGAGGCGCTCGATCAAAAGCGAAAGGAGTCGCAGCTCCGTGCCGGTCAGGGTGACCGTTCGCTCAGCGAGTCGCAAGGCGCCACTGGCGCGATCAATCGCGATGGGCGTCGGCTCAACAGGTGATACGTCAGTCATGGGAGAGCGATAGTAGCGGGTCTGTAACAGTTCGTCTACGCCACTCTACCTAGGGCGATCGCAATGGTTGCAACGCCCGCCAAGCCAATTCCCAACCCTTGTCGCGAGGTCACGCGTTCTCCAAGTAGTAGGGCCGCAAAGATCACCGTGGTGATTGGTGCGATCGAGGTAAAGACCGCTGCTACCGCCACACCGCTCTCTCCCTTTGAGAGGAAGAAGAAGAGATTTCCCGCCGTTTCGCATGTACCCGCCACGGTAAGGAGCAGCAGTAGACGCAGTCGAGGCAGCAGTTCTGCGGGGATCGCGCCGGCGCGAATCGGCTCATCGCCGGGTGGCCTACGGCCGACTAGGCGAGCGACAGCGAAGACCAGCGCTAACGCAGAGACGCTGGCAATACGCAGGATAGTGATGAGCCACACCGTTGCGTCAGATTCAACACCGGCGAAGATCAGGCTGAATCCCGCGAAGCAGATGCCGGCCGTGATGCCGTAGATTGCGCCACCGCGAGCCGCTGCGCCACTTGATGCGTCGGCGTGTGCACCCGCTTCGCCGGCGACTGCATGTTCAACAGAGCTGGTCGAGACGATGATGATCGCAACGATAGCCGCCAAGAATCCGAAGAGCCGAAGGAGCGATGGGATCTCGCCCTGCGCAATGCTGACCGCAACGGGAATCAGCGCGGAGAGTGTGCCGGCAATGCTGGCAACGATGGAGATGCGCCCGTGTGCAAACCCGTGATAGAGCAAGAGCACACCCGTGCCGCCCACAATTCCGGCGATCGCCGTGGTGAGCAGAGCAATTCCTGTCGGCGGAACGCCGCCTGTGATGAGGGCAACGGGAACAAGAAGCGCGAGTGTTGCCGTCTGGCTTGCGGCGACAACCAGGAAGGTTGGGAGGCGACGGCTGGCGAGCCCACCCAGGAAGTCGCCACCACCCCACGCGAAGGCGGCGATCACGCCGAATAGGGCGCCGATCATGTGGCGACCCAGCGCATGCGCTGATGTGGGCCCACTTGGGGGAACTCAAAGCGCTCCCCCTCAGCGACAAATCCGAGTCGTTCATAGAGGGTGATCGCCGCTACCCGCGCATTGCACCAGAGGTCGCGCGGGGCGCTCTTGTCATCCCACCAGGCGGTGATGGCGGTGCGCATCAGCGCCTCGCCGATTCCTTGATTGCGCCAGTGGGGGGCGGTTGCCGCGCCGCGGAGTTGGGTGCTGGGACCCTCAACGGCGTAGAGCGAGACGCAGGCGGCGAGCTCACCGTTGCTCCAGGCGCCCCAATGGGTACCCGCGCCCGCCTCATCACCAGGGTAGTAGGCGCTCTCCAGCGGCCTTCCGGCACGCAGCACAGCGTGGCGCAAGTTCAGGATCTCCTCGAACGTCGCAGGTCGAATCTCCAGCATGCGTACAGGCTACCTGCTCACCCCGTGCATGTACTACCGTTCCCTCATGCCCGACCTACTTGCACGAGAACAGCGCCCCGCCTATCCGCCGCTTCCAACCACCGACCCGCTGACGGGCGAGCCATTCAGCATGGATCTGAAGGCGGTGAAAGACGCGGTGCAGCGGACGGCAGGGAAGCTGCACATCACACCAATCCTCTCGTCAGTTGGCGCTGCCGACGCGATTCGCCGGAGTGGCGGGCCACTCCTTGGCGACGGCCGCGTGCGATTCAAGTCGGAGCACCTGCAGCGCAGCGGCTCATACAAGGTTCGCGGCATGCTGAATCGCGTCGCGCGACTCGTTGAGTTCTTTGGCATTGACGACGTGAAGCGCCGCGGAATCATCACCTTCAGCGCCGGTAATGCCGCAGCCGCATACGCCTGGGCAGGCCGCGCCTACGGCATCCCTGTTGAGGTGGTCATGCCCGCCAAGGCAGTTCCCGCAAAGATTGCCGCCTGCAAAGCGTACGGTGCGACCGTGCATCTCGTTGAAGGGAATATGGGCACCGCTGGCGAGCTGAAAGAGAAGATGGTTGCGGAACGCGGCCTCATCGATGCGCATCCATTCAATGATCCATTTGTCATCGCGGGTCATGGAAGCATGGGGATTGAGATCCTCGATCAGATCCCAGAGGCTGACGTTGTGATCGGCGGCCTTGGTGGAGGCGGCATGCTCTGCGGTGCGTCGGTTGCCTTGCGGGCGCTGAAGCCCGAGATTCGCATCTACGGTGTTGAACCAGACGGATCGTCTGCCGTGCAGCAGGCGGTCAGCTCTGGTTCCATCGTTCCGGTGACCCCCTCAACGATCGCCGATGGCCTCGCCGCCCCCTACGCGGGTTCGTGGAATCTCCCACTCGCCTCATCGCTCCTCGATGGGCTGATCACCCTTCCCGACGAAGAGATCCTCGGTGGCCTGCGGTTTGCCATGGAACGACTCAAGCAGGTCGTTGAGCCCGCTGGTGCCGCCGCACTCGCCGCGCTCCTCTTCGGGCGTATTCCGGTTATTCCTGGCGACCGAGTGGTCGTCATCCTGAGTGGTGGCAACGTCGACCTCGCCCGCATCCCAGAGTTTCTCGAGCGCGCTGCCCCGGTCCCTGGGGCGTAGTCCCTCTGGGTTGCCGCGCGACTGTGCCAAACAGTCGGCACACTGATCAGGGAAGATGCTCCGCATGAACGATCTGCTATTGCCACTCGCCGTCCTCTTCACTGGCGTCGCTGCCCTCGCATCGATCTATGCAGCGCTGCGTGCTGGGCGCCCAACTCCGCCCGACCAGAGTGCGGCTATGCAGGCTGCGCAGCTTGCGGCAATGGTGCAGGGGCTCGTAACTCAGTCCAACCTTGATCGCGAGAGCGTGCAGCAGGCGCTCGCAGCTGGCGCGAAGGGCACCACCGAGCAGCTGCACCAGGTGGGTGAACGTCTCGGCATCATTGACCGCGCCCAGCAGCAGATCGAAGAGTTGAAGGGCCAGGTTGTCGACCTGGTCGGCATCCTTGGGAGCAATCAGGCGCGTGGTGCGTTTGGCGAGGTTCGCCTTGAGCAGATCGTTGAAGATGTACTCCCCGCCGAGCTCTACGAATTTCAGGCAACGCTTTCAAATCGTGCCCGTGTCGACTGTCTCATTCGATTCGGTGAGCGCGGCGGTGATCTTGCCGTTGATTCAAAGTTTCCGCTTGAGTCGTATCGCAGCATGTTGGCCGCCGGAGACGATGCGACGCGCATCGTTGCCGAACGCCAGTTCAAGGTCGACGTCAAGAAGCACATCGATGACATTTCGTCGAAGTACCTCATCAAGGGGGAGACCCGTGATCTCGCCCTGATGTTCATTCCGGCAGAGTCCATCTACGGTGAGCTACTGCAGCACTTCGCCGATCTAGTGGAGTACGCCAGCAAGAGGCGGGTCTACCTCGCCAGTCCGAACACGATTCACGGTTGGCTGACCAATCTCCGTTCGGTCTACATCGACACCAAGATCGCCGCGCAGGCCTCCCTCATCCAGCGTGAGGTGCGCCTCATTCTCGACGACGTTGGCCGCCTCGGCGAGCGTGTGGAGAGCCTCGAAACCCACTTCGGGCAGGCCAATAAAGACATCGAGCAGATCAAGATCTCCGCGAAGAAGGTGCTGGACCGAGGCGAGAAGATCGAGCGGGTAGAACTCACGGCGAGCGAGGAGTCGGGAAGCCCAAGCCTGAAGAGTTGAGCACTTTCGCGTAATCCGCTACGGTTTATTCCTGAGTTGAAAATCAACTCAAGTAAGAGGGGGAAAAACCATGAACACAAAGAACCTGTACATCGTTGCCGCTGGGGCAAGCCTCGTATTCTCGATCGCTCTTTACTTCGGCTTCGGCGTTGCCGAGGACAAGACGGCGGGCACCTACGTCGGCCTCTGGGTCGGCGCGATCCTCGCTCTCGGCAACCTGCTCGCGAAGAAGAGTAAGTGAACAACCCGATCGTTTTCGCACTCGGCGTCCTGGTGATGCTGCCCGTAATTTGGGCGGTCTACAAGGATCTCCGTAGCTAACGCTAGCGATCAGTAGGCGCCCCGCTGTGGCTTCGGCCGCGGCGGGGCGTTTCTATTTGCCGATGTTCTCTGGGCCGAAGGAGTTCGGCAGCAGCAGTTCGAACGGGTAGCGGTTGATGCGCAAAATCTCAAGCTTCTCATCAAGGTTGACGGCAACGATTGGCATGGAGAGCGTCGAGGCGAACTCGCGGATCCGTTGACGACAGATTCCGCATGGCGCTGGCGCCTCTGCCGGTGACTGCACCGCGAAGGCCAACGCGACGGCCCGCGCATCGGTCGCAAGGCGCATTGCATTCATCGTGTGTTGCTCCGCGTGCACCGTCAGCGTGAAGTCAACACCCTCCATGTTCGCGCCAACGTGGATCACGCCATTCTCATCGGCTGCCGCAGCGCCGACGGCGTAGCCCGAATACGGCGCGTATGCCCGGGGGCGAATGGCACGCGCTGCAGCAACAAGGGCCGCTTCGATTGGTGTGAGATCTGCCTCGGTGATTCTCATCGTGGACTCCACCCCTCTACTTGGCCGATCAGTCGGCGAATGTGCAGCGCATGCAACGGTGCAAACGGGAGCGACCAGGCGCGTTTCAACCACGCCTCCGAACCGAGCGAGCAGGCGTCGGCGCCCGCCCAGCCGTACTCGCGCACGTCGTTGAAGGTGCGTACGCCGCCGCCCGCGATGATTGGGAGCTTGATCCCCGCCTCGCGCAGCTCGCTCACCACGCGCAGGCCAATCGGCTTGATCGCGCGCCCGGAGAGCCCGCCGTAGCGATTCTTCAAGAGCGGTGCGCCCGTTGCCGGATTCAGTCGAAGGCCCTTCACCGTGTTGATCGCGGAGATCGCCGCAACCCCCGTCGCCTCGGCAAGGCGCGCATGCTCGAGGTAGTCGAAGTCAGGAGAGAGCTTCAGGATCACCGGGAAGCGCGAGGCGGGAACGGCGCGCCGCAGCACCTCTTCGATAATCGCGCTGAAGTCGAAGTTGACGTTGTGGCAGGAGACATTGAACTCTACGGCGGCAAGCTCACCAGGCTTGGCGCGGCGATTGACCGTCTCCACGAGCGAGGAGAACTCATCGGCGCTGAAGCCGCCGAGCGAGAGGATGCGGTTCTGCTCGCTCGTGCGTGGAAAGTACTCGTCGAAGTAGCGCTCAATCCCAATGTTCGACCAGCCGAAGGCGTTGAGCCACCCGCCGTCCGCCTCTTGTAGCGCGCCGCGGTAGAGGCGGAAGAACTCAGGAAGAGCCGTCACGCCCCAGGATTCGCGCAGGGTGAAGTGCCCCTCGCGCGGCTGCTCGGTAACGGTGCGTACGGTGACGGCGCCGAAGCGACGTAGATCAACGAAGTTCGCAAGTGGTGAGAGACCAGTGATTGCTAGGCGTCCCTTCGGCGCGCCGTAGCCGAGCAGGCTCGAGCTGGTGATCAGACGATTCCGAAGTTGGATCCCGTTCAGGTCAATCATGCGCCAAGGGTAGCGCGCAGCGTTAGCACCACCAGCACCGACACCACCAGCCCCAACAGCAGGTTGCCGCGCCAGCGCCCCACGGCGGCGCCGGCGAACACCGCGACCGCTTCGGGGCCAACGGTGAACGCCCCGTTGTGCACGAACACTGAAGCTGCAGCGATCGCACCGAGCACCGCTGGCCCGATCAGTCGCAGGTACTCGAGGACGACAGGCGGCAGGCGATCAATGCCGGGGACCAGCATCGGCAGTGCGCGCGCCGCGTAGGTACCGAGGCCACCAAGGATCGCAAGTGGAACCAGATCAGTGCTAAAGAGATCGTTGGTCACGCGCGCCTCCGAAATAGTGTCAGCCCTACCAGTGGACCAACAAGGCCGCCGATCATGATCGCGGCACTTGGATCAATCAGGAGCGCGGCAACGACAGCACTGCTGCAACCGACGAGGAGCGCAAGCAGCGCCGCGCGATCTTTCACAAGGCCAATGGCGAGTCCAGCCATTGCTGCAGCGAAGACCACATCGAGGCCGATCGTGGCAGGGTCGGGGAGTGCTGCCCCAGCAAGCCAGCCGAGGATCGTGGCGACATTCCATGGAACAAAGATTGTGATCCCTGCGTACCACGCGCCGCGCACATCGATCCGTCCGAGCCGTGCGATGTGCGCTGTCGTGAGGGCAAACGCCTCGTCAGTCAGAAGATAGGCGAGCGCCGCTCGCAACGTACGGGAGAGCTTTGCGGTGTACGGGGCAACTGACGCAGAGTAGAGAAGGTGTCGCGCGTTCAGCAGCCACACAAGAATCACAATGGATGGCCATGGCGTGTTGGCTACCAGGAGGCCGACGGCAGCATATTGCGCCGCACCAGCAAAGAGGACTGAACTAAAGGCGATCGCCTCAACGAGCGAGAGGCCGCCCTCTCGCGCCGTGAAGCCGAAGATGCCGCCAACAATGGTGGCGATGACCCAGATACCAATCGAATCAACGACGAGGCGGCGTCGAGCGGTACTAAGTGTGGCTGCAGCCCCGCTCATTTCGGAGCAGGTTCAAGGACGACAACAGGAATCTCACGCGCCGTCTTCCGCGCATACGCCGCATACACGCCGTAGGTAGCATCGTCGGTTGCGCGGAGGTACTTCAGGCGTTCCTCGCCAACTGCGATGCGCGCGCGATACGGTCGCCGGAAACGCTTGTAGATGATCGTGACGTTTGGCTGAGCCTCGATATTCCGATACCAGGCGGGATGCCCTTCACGACCGTAGTTACTCGCGATCACCACGATGCGTTCACCATCTGGGAGATACGTCAGCACGACGCGACGCGGCTGCCCGCTTCGTCGCCCAGTGGTTTCAAGGATGATCCCCGGCCGCCCACCAAGGTTTGGTGAGATCCAACCGTTCGTCGCGAGCGCCAGGCGCGCATGGAACGGCGCAACCAGCCCAATCAGTCGACCGAACCAGCGCTGCGCCCCCTTCAACCACGACGGGCGCTGCGCCGCCCAATCGTCGCCTGGCATTTATCGCTCGGCGAAGAGGTAGCGAACGGAGAGCGCAGCGACGACCGCACCGATGAGCGGCCCGACGATGTAGACGACGGCCCCTGAGAGGTCACCGAACGCAATCGCTGGACCGAACCAACGCGCCGGGTTCATTGCTGCGCCAGTGAGCGGGCCGCCCACCATGATGTCGGCGATGATCACGCCGCCAATAAGGAGTGCGCCGAGCTGTGGTGCGCGCTTATCAACGGCGGTCAGGAGGACGGCGTAGACCAGAAGTGCGGTGAGAACCGCCTCGACGGCGATCGCCGTGACCTGGGTCAGGCCCGCTGCGACGCTAGGCGCACCGCCCCCAGCAATCGACCAAGCGGTGTCACCCGCATCGAATCCGCCGAAGGCCAACTTGAGAGCGAACCCGGCGGCGGCAGCACCGACCAGCTGGGCCACGATGTAACGAATCCCCTCGATGG
>Ga0194041_10001225_pt1 | contig 10829 bp, 9 predicted proteins | sample JunL449m_MetaG_FD_160082 | JGI IMG/M metagenome (GOLD analysis project Ga0194041, IMG submission 160082) | Anoxic zone freshwater microbial communities from boreal shield lake in IISD Experimental Lakes Area, Ontario, Canada - Jun2016-L442-9m | ecosystem: Environmental > Aquatic > Freshwater >...
TGCTGCCGCGCCAGCTGGTGCCCCTGCAACCGCCGCCCCCGCAACCGCCGCCCCTGCTGCTTCGCCTGCAACGACGTGCACCGGCGACGTGGTGAAGAGCCCGCCCGCAAACTTCAGATGGGGAACAATTCAACTGCAAACCACGTTCACCCCAGGCAATGTGCTGTGCGATATCCAAGTGCTGCAGTATCCAAGCGACCGAGGAACGTCAATCAGTATCAATCAGTATGCGTTGCCTGTCTACATCAAGGAATCTCTGTCTACGCATAGCGCCAAGATACGTGCGGTTTCGGGTGCAACTCTGTCATGGCGCGCCTATACGTCGGCTCTGCAAGCAGTATTGGACGCTCGACCAAAATGATCGATGCTGCAGTAATCACGCGGCAAAAGTTTGTGGCTCGAGCAATGGGCACTGCGATGAGTTGGCATATTGATAACGATGATGTGCAGCTAGTTAACGATGCATGGCAAATTGCTCTTGCTGAAGTTGAGCGTTGTGAGCAAATTTTCTCAACATTTAGGCACAGCAGCGAGGTTTCTCAAATCAATCGAGGCGAACTGCACATGCTTGATGCCTCGCAAGAAGTACTTGAAGTTTTGGATGCATGCACTTGGCTTGAACACTTAAGCGGTGGCGTGTTTCGTGCGCGACGACCTGACGGCTCGCTTGACCCAGCTGGATTCGTTAAAGGTTGGGCGGTTGAACGTGCCGCACAAAAGTTGCGCGAATTTGGTTTGAACAACTGGTACTTGGGTGCTGGAGGCGACATTCAAACCTGTGGAACGCAGAGTTCTGGGGAAAAGTGGACGGTGGGTGTTGTTGACCCACATGATGCATCGCGTGTGCGCTGCACAGTGGACATCCCTGTTGACTTTGCCATTGCAACTTCAGGAACCTCGGCTCGTGGAATGCATATTTGGGATGGCACGTCTAACGCGCTCGTTTCGCCAGTTGCTTCGTTCACCGTGATTGGTCCGCAGTTGATGTGGGCCGATGCATTGGCGACGACAGGCTTTGTAATGGGTGAACCTGGCGTGAAGTGGGTAGAAGAATCTTTTCCTGGTTACATTGCCTTTTCACTCGCCTGACTCTGGCAGAGTAGAGCCATGCATGCAGTAGTACTCAATGGTCATGGTGGTCCAGAAGTTTTAACTTTCGCCGATATTCCCACACCCCAGCCCAGTCCGGAAGAAATCGTGGTGCAAGTTCGTGCAACAAGTTTGAATCGTGCCGATCTATTGCAGCGCATGGGTTTTTATCCAGATCCATTTCCTAGTGAGCACGAAGTGCCAGGAATGGAGTTTTCTGGTCGAGTGCAGGCGTTGGGGTCGCGGGTTCGTGCGTGGCGCGTAGGCGATGAAGTGATGGGCATCGTGAGCGGTGGCGCTTATGCAGAACAATTGGTGGTGCACGAGCGGCAAGCCATGCGCATTCCAAGCAGTGTGTCCCTTGCAGATGCCGCGGCAATTCCAGAGGTGTTTATTACGGCATGGGATGCACTCGTGGTGCAAGGTGGGCTAACGAGCGGACGCTGGGCGTTAGTGCATGCTGGGGCTTCCGGTGTCGGTACGGCAGCCGTACAAATTTGTAAAGCAATTGGCGCACATGTCATTGCCACCTGTTCTGCTGGGAAGGTGGCAGCGGTGAAAGCGCTTGGTGCAGATGTGGCGGTTGATTATTCGTCGACAGATTTTGTTGATGCTGTTAAGACCGCAACTGGCGGTCGTGGAGTAGATGTGGTGTTGTGTGTAATCGGTGGCGACTATTTGGATCGCAACGTTGCATCACTTGCACAAAAAGGGCACATTGTTCAGGTTGGAGTGATGGGCGGAGGAAATATCCCGTTCAACCTCGCAGGACTCATGCCCAAGCGCGCAAAACTTTCAGGAACAGTGTTGCGGGCGCGACCAATTGAAGAAAAGATTGCGATTAGTCAAAAATTTGCGGCCGAAGTAATTCCATTATTTGAATCAGGTCGTTTACGCCCTGTGATTGACTGCAGGTATCCGTTTGCGGACATCGCCCATGCGCATATACATATGGGCGCAAATGCAAATACCGGCAAGATTGTTATTGACATTGGCGCCTAAGGCGCTCAATATTTAGCGCTTCTGTAGGTCGGTGTACGAACGCTCGTCTTGGCCGGTATACCACTGGCGCGGACGGCTGATCTTTTGTTCCTTGTCGTTGAGCAGCTCGACCATGTGTGCGAGCCAGCCCACAGTGCGTGGAATGGCGAACAGCACCGTGAACATTTCCTCAGGGAAACCAAGGGCTTGATAGATAAGTCCAGAGTAAAAGTCAACATTCGGGTACAACTTGCGTGAGATGAAGTACTCATCTTTAAGCGCAGTTTCTTCGAGTTTGAGTGCAATATCAAGCAGTGGGTTCATTCCCGTTACTTCAAACACTTCGTACGCAGTTTTCTTGATGATGACAGCGCGCGGATCGAAGTTTTTGTAGACGCGGTGTCCGAAGCCCATGAGCTTCTCTTCACCCTTTTTCACACGTTCGATGAATGCCGGAACATTGGCGACGCTACCTATGTCGGTGAGCATGTGGATCACTGCCTCATTTGCGCCACCATGTAGTGGCCCGAAGAGGGCAGCGGCAGCTGCAGATGTTGCGGAGTACGGGTCGGAGTTTGCACTGGCAACAACGCGCATAGTGGTGGTGCCACAGTTCTGCTCGTGATCGGCATGCAAAATGAACAGTACATCCATTGCGCGTGCAAGCGTTGGGTTCACCTCGTAGTCATCGCCAATGCGATACATCATGTTCAAGAAGTTGTGGGCGTACGACAACGAATTGTTTGGAAGCACGAACGGTAGTCCTGCTGAAAATCGGTAGGTCATTGCCGCAATGGTTGGCACCTTGGCAATCAATCGAAGTATCTGTTTGTTGAGAATCTCAGGATTGAAAATGTCGCGGGCATCGTCGTAGAAAGTTCCAAGCGCAGCAACGGCAGAAATGAACATTCCCATTGGGTGTGCGTCGTAGTGGAATCCGTCCACGAAACGCTTGCGCATGTTTTCGTGAATCATGGTGTGATGGGTGATGTCGAAGTTCCATTGCGCAAGTTGTTCGGTGTTTGGAAGTTCGCCATTAAGCAACAAATACGCAACTTCGGTAAAGGTCGACTTGGCAGCAAGTTCTTCAATCGGGTATCCGCGATAGCGCAGGATTCCCTTCTCACCATCGAGGTAGGTGATTGCAGACTGACACGCTGCGGTAGACAAAAACGCAGGGTCGTACATCCGCAAATCTGGGTCTAGTTCGCGTAGCGCAGACGACGCGAATACCGAGTCAGTAACCGGAACAGTAACTTTCTTGCCTGTTCGGTCATCAATGATGGTGATTGTTTCAGCCATCGTGATTCCCTTCTAATCGTGTTAGGGAGCTTCCTCTCCCTGTCAGCAAGTGTAGAGGGGCGGCCTTTATAAAGGTGTGTTGTCGTGTTTGCGGGGTATCAGGCGCTCGCGTTTGTCGCGCAGCATGGTGAATGCGGCGGAAACTTCACGTCGTGTTTCCTCTGGGTTAATGACCGAGTCAACATAGCCACGCTCGGCGGCAACGTAAGGATTGAGGAGACGCTCGGCATAGTCCGATTCAAAAACGGCGCGTTCTTCGGGTGTGGCTCGGCGTTGCAAAATAGCCGCAGCTTGACCAGCCCCCATAACCGCAAGTTCAGCAGTTGGCCACGCGAGACATAAGTCATTGCCCATATTTTTTGAATCCATCACGATGTAAGCGCCGCCGTAGCTCTTGCGCAAAATGACACACACCCGTGGAACGGTTGCGCGCGCGTAGGCAAACACCAACTGACCGCCATGGCGAATCATTCCCCTCCACTCCAAGTCTTTGCCTGGATAAAAACCTGGTGTGTCAACAAGGGTGAGCAGCGGAATATTGAATGCATCGCAAAATGACACGAAGCGGGCAGCTTTTTGTGACGCAGGAATATCGAGGGTTCCCGCGAGCACCATTGGTTGGTTGGCAACAACACCGATTGATTCGCCATCAATCGTGATAAATCCGGTGATCACATTCGATGCCCATCGTTCACGGACTTCAAACAGGTAATCGTCATCGGCAATTGATTGGATGACTTTGCGAACGTCGTAGCTACCTGTTGTTGACTCAGGAATGAGTGCTCCAGCCTCTGGAGTGAGTCGGTCTGATGGATCGCCGGTTTCAATTCGCGGTGCAAGTTCATCCACGTTGTTTGGGATAAAAGCAAGAAGCTGTTCAAGGGTTTCAACTGCAGCCGCATAATCTGAAACGACCAAACTTGCAACACCGCTTTGCTTGGCGTGCGCTTCGATGCCGCCTAAATCTTCGTTGCTAATTGCAATGCCAGTGAACTCTGCAACCATGGTTGGCCCGGAGACGAATGCATACGAGTCTGCAGTCATGATTACGAAGTCACTGAGGCCAATGAGCAGCGCAGGGCCAGAAACAGCTGGCCCTGTGACGATGGTAAAAGTAGGAACTACTCCTGAACAATTTGCAATTGCTCGTGCCGCTTGACCCCAGCCATGCAGGGCGGCAATTCCTTCAAGTATGTCTGCACCTGATGAAGCCATAGCGAGAACAAGGGGAATGCGCTGGTGTAACGCAGTGGAGGCGGCATTGGCGATTACACCGGATGCCTCTGCCGAGAGAGCGCCACGGTGGTGCTCGGCGTCAATGTCTACCCACACCACGTGTCGATTGATGTTTCCAAGAAAGCGAACTTCAGCTGAAGCCGCACCTTTCACCGCATGCTGCAATTGCACGCCAGACGAAAGAGCGGACACGGTCGACACGACTAGAGATTAGTAGTAACGCCAGGTTGGCGTCCGCCGGACTTGGCAATGACGGCCTTGGTCACTTCAAGTGCAGCTCGCGTTGGTTTGTTGGGTAACGGACGCTTGCGTGAAGCCCAACCCACTACACGTGGTGGTAGCTCGGGAATGGCGACGCGCGCGTAGTCACCTTTTAACCAACCAGGTATTGCTGTGGCGGGAACAATTGCCGCACCAAATCCTTCGAATGCCAAAGAGGCGAGAAGACGTACACCGTCAATTTCCGCCTGCGCGGTGAGGGCTAACCGTTGCGCGCCAGCTGCTCGATCAATAACTCGCCGCATAGATGTGTTGCGTGGAGGAAGCAACAGGGGTTCGGTGGCAAGTTCGGCAAGAGTGATGGACTCTTTGTTTGCCCAATGATGCTTGGAATGAATTAACAGTAAGAGATCCTCAGAAAAAAGCTCAACAAGATCGAGCTCTGGGTTGTCGATAGGGAAGTGCACGATTGCTGCGTCGAGGTCACCTGTAAGAAGTCGAGGTAACAGCGCCGATGAACTGCCTTCGTGAATGATGGCTCGAACCTTTGGATGTTCGCGTTGAAGTGCCGGCAGTAGGCGAGGCATCAACCATCTTCCCGTGGTTCCGATAACGCCAAGGCGCGTGTCACCCTCAACCTCGGTCTCTGTTGACTGAATATCGGCTTCGATGTCTTCAAGTTCGTGAATAATGCGCCGGGCGCGGTCAACAACGAGTTCTCCATCGTCGGTGAGTTTGCCGCTCGTGCGTTCGACAAGGTTGACGCCAAGCTCCTTTTCAAGGCGCGAAATATGAGCTGAAACGTTGCTCTGCACAGTTCCGAGTGCCCGTGACGCAGCCGAGAAAGATCCGTGGTCGGCAATGGCGATAAGGCTGGCAAGGTGGCGGATTTCCATATCCGACACGGTACTCGGGGCAGGGCGGGGTATCACGAAAATAGATGGGCAGTATCGTGTCGTTCGCCTTGAACGCTTACCGACGGGTAAGGCATACTTGATCTCATATCGCGGTGAGACCTCCCCCAAGGTCCACCCGAAAGTGTCCAGATGGCTCCCCCAGCCAACTGGATCTTAGGTTGAGAGGCCCCGCATAACAGCGGGGCCTTTCCCGTTTCTGAGACTTCATTTTCAAGTCAATAGCCTGCGAGTGTGAGTAACGACCTCTCGCGCGCTGCCGCGTTTATCGATCTTGATCGCACGCTGATTAGTGAAGCGTCGGGTCCATTATTGAGCGCGGCGTTACGTGAGGCAGGAGTGGTGTCGGCAACTCGCATACCGGGCGAAGACATGTTGTATCGCGTGTTCAACGTGGTGGGCGAAACACTGCCGAGCATGTTGCTTGCGCGACAGGGTGTTGCAGTATTGAAGGGTAAACCTCGTCATGCTGTTGTCGCGGCAGCAAACGCAGTTGCTTCACAACTTGTGCAGTTGGTGCGCACGAATGCGCGAAACATCATTGATGAACACCGCGCTAATGGAGTGAAAGTAGTACTTGCAACGACAACTCCACACGATTTGATTGCAACATTTGCACGACAATTGGGATTCGATGATGTTGTTGCAACTCGCTTCGAAGTCGATGCCGAAGGCGCCTATACGGGGCAACTCGTTGGGCCATTTGCATGGTCTGCAGGGAAACTCGAAGCTGTGAAGGCATGGTGTGCAGACCACAACGTGGATTTGGCACGCAGTTACGCCTATTCAGACAGTGTGTACGACGCACCGCTGCTCGGTGCCGTTGGATATCCGCACGTGGTGAACCCGGATTCGCGACTAGCGGTGATGGCAACAGCACGAAATTGGCCGAGTGCACAGTTTGATGCACAAGGCGAATCGCCAAAAACATCGCTGCAAATTTCAGACATTCAAAAACTGGGGTTGCTGTTTGCTCGGCCAGAAGTATTTCCGTTCGCCAAGACAACTCTTGATGGAATCGAAAATGTTCCACGCACTGGTCCAGTTATTTTGGTGGCGAATCATCGCAGCTACTTCGACGTGTTTGCTGTAGCGATGATGGTTGCTAAGACAGGTCGCACCGTTCGATTTTTGGGTAAAAAGGAAGTGTTCGATGCGCCACTTGTCGGGCAACTTGCATCGTTGTTCGGCGGTATTCGCGTCGATCGAACATCGGGCAGTGATGAACCACTCGAACTAGCCGCAGAGGCGCTGCTAGCGGGTGAAATGGTTGCGGTTATGCCGCAAGGAACGATTCCTCGAGGATTGGAATTTTTCAACCCCCAACTCCATGGACGTTGGGGTGCAGCAAGACTCGCTGCTATGTCTCACGCGACAGTGATACCTATTGGCTTGTGGGGGACTGAAAAGGTGTGGCCGCGTAATGCGAAACTTCCCGATGTGTTCAACATGTCGAACCCACCGCTTGTGAGCATCAAAGTCGGTGCTCCAGTTGAACTGAATCGTGACGGAAATAGCAATGAGGTCATTGAGTCAAATACGCGTGCGATTATGCATGCAATTAGCGCATTGCTGCCTGTTGAGGCTCGCGATGTCGTCGACCCAACCGATGATCAATTGCGTGCGACATTTCCGTCAAGTTATTCGGGTGACTTGCGAGCAGACGTTGCCCGTAGACCCGGCACAGATTAATTATTTGGTTTTTTAATGAGCGCAATAATTGCGCCAACACATGCTGCAGTAACTCCGCCAAACACAATTCGCCCCGTAAGCGCAGTCACGTTAAATGTGAGTTGTGCCGAAATGAAGATGGCTGGAAGATACAACACGATCATCGCCATGCGCACGATTTGATTACGTGGAGTTTTCCAAATAGTGAAAACGCCTAATGCGCCCAGCACCATGGTGTACACCAAAATGACGGTCACCATGAGCGCAAGACTTTCCATGACTGTGTTATTTCTTGGCTCGCGTTACTTTTTGGCGAACAACGTTGAGCGCACTTCCGGCCTTAAACCACTGCACTTGTTCTTTGCTGAACGTGTGTAGGGCGGTAAACGGGATCTCTTCGGCATTGCGTTGTTTCACGATGTAACACTGCACCGGCTGGTCTGGCACTGGAGGCATTCCGCGAACCGTGATGGTGTCGGTCGGCTCGATGATGTCGTATATGGAAGGGTCTTCGAAGGTGAGTGGAACGATGCCTTGCTTCTTCAGGTTGGTCTCATGAATGCGAGCGAACGAGCGAGCTAAAATCACTTGGCAACCACGGAAGCGAGGTTCCATTGCTGCGTGCTCGCGACTGGAACCTTCTCCGTAGTTCTGGTCCCCAATTGCGCACCACTGGAATTTGTTCTTACCCCACAGCCATGCAATTTCTGGATACGCACGGGTGGAACCATCGACCAAGTCAAGACCTTTGCCGACCTCATCGGTGTAGGCGTTTACTGCTCCTTCAAACAAGTTCATTGAAATGTTTTCGAGATGTCCGCGGTACTTCAACCATTTTCCTGCAGCTGAAATATGGTCGGTGGTGCACTTGCCCTTTGCTTTCATGAGCACTGGCATGCAAATGAAGTCGTTGCCGTTCCATTTTGCGAATGGTTCAAGCAATTGCAACCGATCGCTCAGTGGGTCGACAGCAACGTCAATGCCAGAACCGTCTGCGGGTGGCGCGATGAAAGTGTTGTTCCCAGCGTCGTACCCCTTTGCCGGTAGTACTTCGCCCGAAGGAGCGTTGAGTTTCACTTGTGTTCCATCTGGAGCTTCAATGGTGTCGGTGGTTGGATCAAAGTCCAATCGACCAGCAAGCGCTAGTGCAACAACCGTGTCGGGGCTGGTAACGAAACTCAGCGTGTTTGCCGAGCCGTCATTGCGCTTAGGAAAGTTGCGGTTAAACGAGTTGACGATGGTGTTTGGCTTGTCTGTTATTTCGGTTGTGCGTTCCCACTGACCGATGCACGGTCCGCACGCATTGGCAAGAACTGTTGCGCCAATTGCTTCCAAATCTGCGAGTAGTCCATCGCGCTCAATGGTTGCGCGAATTTGTTCTGATCCAGGAGTAATGAGCAATTCGCACTTGGCCTTCAAGCCATGTGCTTTTGCCTGGCGTGCAACTGATGCAGCACGTGTGATGTCTTCGTAGCTTGAGTTTGTGCAGCTACCAATGAGCGCTGACGAAATTTCTAGTGGCCAATTGTTTTCGCTTGCGGCTTTTCCGATTGCGCTTCCAACTTTGTGCGCCAAGTCCGGTGTGTGTGGGCCATTGATGAGTGGCTTCAATTGCGACAGATCAATTTCAATCACTTTGTCGTAAAGCGCTCCTTCGTCTGCCCGCAAGTGTTCTGTCACTTTGTCGGCTGCCGACGCAATTTCACCACGACCCGTTGCCTTCAGATAGTCGGCCATGTGTTGGTCATATCCGAATACTGAGCACGTCGCCCCAATTTCTGCACCCATGTTGCAGATGGTTGCTTTTCCAGTTGCAGAAATACTGTCTGCGCCATCTCCGATGTATTCAACGATTGCACCAGTTCCACCTTGCACGGTGAGCACGCGGGCAACTTCAAGAATGACGTCCTTCGGGCTTGACCATCCAGAAAGAGTTCCGGTGAGTTTCACGCCAATGACTTTTGGCCAACGAACATTGAATGGAAAACCTGTCATTACGTCAACCGCGTCGGCTCCACCAACACCGATTGCAACCATGCCTAAGCCACCTGCGTTTGGTGTGTGGCTGTCGGTGCCAATCATCATTCCACCAGGAAAGGCGTAGTGCTCAAGCACTACCTGGTGGATAATTCCACTGCCTGGCCCCCAGAAACCGATTCCGTATTTTGCAGAAACGCTTTGCAAAAAGTCGTACACCTCTTTGTTGGTGTCGATTGCAACGCCCATGTCGATGCGGGCACCAGTTTTCGCCAAAATGAGGTGGTCACAATGCACGGTGCTTGGAACAGAAGTAGTGGTGAGTCCTGCAGTCATGAATTGCAGCAAAGCCATTTGCGCAGTTGCGTCTTGCATAGCAACACGATCGGGCGCGAAGTCCGCGTAGCTTCGACCGCGTTCCATTTCCTGCGTCTTTGGCTTAGATAGGTGATTGATCAAGATCTTTTCGGTGAGCGTGAGCGGACGACCGAGTCGTTTGCGTCCAATCGCTACGTTCGCTGCGAGTTTGTCGTACACATTGTTGACAAGTTCGATTGGTGTTCCTGCGCTGACAGCCATGGTGGTCCTCCAGAGTGAAGATGAATGGTTGATGAGGTTGCTTTTCACCTCTAAGTATACAAGTATAGTACAAGTGAGAAGTATCCGATATCACGAAATTGCAGCGGCACTCCGCGAACGAGTGCAGGCTGGGCAATTTTTGGCTGGTCGCTTATTGCCGAGTGAATCCGAACTCTCCGCCGAATTTTCTGTCAGCCGAGTCACGGTGCGACGTGCACTCGAAGTATTGCGCGATGAAGGATTAGTGAATGCGCGTCAAGGGTTCGGATGGTTTGTAGCTGCTGACCCCGTGAGCCAAAGCCTCGGGCGATTGGGAACGATTGAAGAACAAATGTTGGCAAGCGGATTACAACCGGCTCGACGCATTGTGGATTTTGCTTTTGAAAAACCATCGCGCAAAGTTGCCAAAGTGCTGGAGTGCGACCAAGTGTTACGCGTGAAGCGCGTGAATATGGCAGACGACCAACCGTTTGCGGTCGTTACGGTGTGGTGCCCGTACGAACTGGGTAAGCATCTGTCGCGACACGATGTTGAACATTCGTCGTTCTACAACTTGTTAAACATTGAACTTGGTGGGGCGACACAAACCATCAGCGCCGATGCCGCAACTGCCACTGAGGCTCAATTGCTCGAAATCCCAATTGGTTCGCCAGTGCTCAGTTGCGATCGAACGACAAAAGACAAGCACGGCAATGCCGTGTTGGTTTCGCATCACGTTTTTCCTGCCCATCGCACCAATTTCGTGGTGGACTTACCTGCAGTTACTGCGTCAATCGCACCAACTGGGCTGCGACTCGTCGATTAATTCTTGACTACCACTTGTCCCAGTGCAACACGCTTTCTAGTGGCTGACGTTTTGCC
>Ga0194041_10001226_pt1 | contig 10827 bp, 11 predicted proteins | sample JunL449m_MetaG_FD_160082 | JGI IMG/M metagenome (GOLD analysis project Ga0194041, IMG submission 160082) | Anoxic zone freshwater microbial communities from boreal shield lake in IISD Experimental Lakes Area, Ontario, Canada - Jun2016-L442-9m | ecosystem: Environmental > Aquatic > Freshwater >...
TTTTTACTTGAGTGCGATCTGGAGGAAGCCTCCTCCGTTTGGCTGGACATTCACCAAGAACTGCTGGATGTCGGATGCGCTTTTGCCTTCGGGAAGGGTGATGAGCTTTGCGCTGGCAAGGAGAGCTTGGAATGCAGTCACATCTGCGGCTGTGAGGGTTGCGCGAGCCTGAGTAGGCTGAGTTACGGGAGTTAGTGTTACGGACATAGTTTGGTTTGCTTGCTTTGAACAGTTAAGCATCTGGATGTTTGCCTTCGATTAATGTTTGGCGTTATGCCTATTCATTATCGTTGAACAAAAGTTTAGAGATTAATGAACCATGGGAGATTAAGGAGCCTTGCAATAGTTTGGTCGCTTCCTCCAGATGGGGGGCAGGCAGGGCAAGTCATGTTTAATTCGACTGATCCATTGTAAGTTCCACCCACTCTTGATGGAATGTATGGGCCGTTAAATATAGCAAGTCCATTAACACTACCAGTATTATAACTATTTTCGTTAAACGTAGAAATAGCCCCTCCAAATCCAGCGGCGCAAGTCCCTGCGTTGTAGCTGTCGCCATTAAATGTTGGCGAATATACATATCCGCTACCAGAATTATAGCTAGTATCGTTAAATGTAGCACCTGCTAATGGGTTACTAAAGTCGCCTCCGTCATTATGGGTGGCATCGTTAAACGTAGCACCACTACCAATATAAGTTGTGGTGGAGGCATTGTAGCTAGTGCCGTTAAATTCAGCACTTCCTGAGACCGTTAAGGCATTGTAGCTACCTCCGTTAAAGATGGCGTTTCCTGAGACTGTTCCGTTATTGGAAGAGTCATTAAAAACAGCGTTTCCTGTGATGGTAGCAAGATTGTCTCCTCCGTTAAAAACAGCGTCTCCTGTGATTGTTCCATTCACAGTTCCCCCGTTAGACGTAGTATTTCCTAATGCTCCAGTAAAATACACATTAGCACCAGAATTAACGTAAATATGGTTTAGTGTTACTGAAACAAATGGGCCATTTCCCATAGAGCCAGATAAATACACATCGTCTCCATCGGCAGGGAGTGCTAATGATGGGATAGTAAACGCCTGATCACTCCACCAGTTTAGCAATGTATCCCAAGCGGAATCTACTGAGTTTGTGTAATAAAGAGTAGCCATGAGCTAGGTATTAGTCTTTAAAACGCAAATTACGTCTTATTTTACAATTAGCTAGTGCGAAGAATGTCCGTAACATTATAACTTCCATCAAAAGTAATTACAATTGTTGCAACAACAACCCCTTGGTTAAGGCAAGTTATAAGCCCCGGCTTTGCAGGAGTGCCACCATTATAATTAGAAAATTGAACTTCCGTATAAATTGGAAGATTAAGGCCAGCAGTAGCATTCCAAATATTCCAAAGCTGTTCGGACTCATTGGTTGTGTTCCATCCACCCAAGCTGGCAGTAGAATTATCAACAGGAATACTCATATTTTTATGATTTTAGAATTGCTATAAAGATGGAGTAAGGGAATGTAACCCCTACCCCATCATAGTTTAATTACTGAAGAAGACCGACAACGTACACATCACCAGTCAACGCACCAACACGTCCAGCGGTATCAGCCGTGGAAGCCTCAGTAGTGAGAGATGGATTGTAGTACGAGAAGGTAGTTGCTGTAGCGGAAAGCACAGTAACAGTACCATTATAGGCCGCATTGCCAACAGTAAGGACGTTAACAACTGCTCCAGCGGTTAGCCAAGCAGGAACGCTTGCAACCGTTAGGGTGCTGATGTTGTCCGTAGTTTTACGGCTGGTGGTAGCGAGTGCAGGAATAGCGGCAGTCGCAACATTCAGAGTAAGGTTCTGAACAGCGGCGGCTCCGTTACTTGGATCATTGGTGGAAACAGGAACTTGACCAAGCACATAACCATTCGTTGCAGGGGCAAGAACAGTCTGTGAGAGGCTTCCAGTTCCATCAATTGCCACAACAGGAGTTGCAGGAAGAGTGGCAGTAGCAATATTTTTGCTAACAGTACCATTGTTCAGAGCAACAACCGCTTGAGTTCCATTGGTTCCAGCGGCGTTAGTATAAACAACCGTTGCAAGCGTAGGAATGAAGACGTTTTGATCGTATTCCAATTGACCGATGACAGTAGCCCCTGCTTTCGTGAAATCCACGGAAACAGGGCCAAAACGAACCAGAGTAAGGTTGTTTGGTACTGGGGGTGTAGTAGTAGAGGACATATTATTTAGTTTTGAGTTTGTTATTATTAGTAGGAGCTAGGAACACTATAAACAACATTGTTTAGGGTGTAAGAAACATGGGCAGTTCCAGAACTTGAAGAAACTGTAATTACTTGAGACAATGGGCCGCTTCCATTAAGGCTAAATGCGCCAGTAATAGAATCACCATTGATAAGAATTGTTGCTCCAGCAGGTGCGCTGATTGACCATGTGATAGCATTGATCGGAATGTCGAAACTAGTTCCAACAGTAACAGATTCAATATACGGAGTTAAGGGTTGACCCCACCCTACATAAAGTAGGGCGGGGGCATTCAGAACAGCCGATGGTGTATAATTTGATGGATTAAGTGACATAGGATGTTTCCTTTATTGGCCTAGATAGGCTCCGTGATCGTGCTTGAGCAAGCATAGCAATCAGGAGTGTACTGAGGCGCATAATTAGGCGTGAGAGGGCAAGCCGCAGGGATCACAAGCTTTGCATTGTTCAACCTGTGAAGGATCGAATGCATGAGCGTAGGATCTTGGAACTGCATACCCATACGGAACTGGTTCCAGAAGAAACCTTGATCTCGCTTGATGTTGCACTCCCAATCTGGATTCTTCCACTCCCAATCTCCAGCGTAGTTCTGGGTCATACCCTGAGCTTCGCCAATACCACTCTGTGAGGGAGAGATCCACTTGATCATTGCCTTGTTAACCCAAGGATTCGTAATACCGAAATCGGCATAGTTGAAAGCAGGGTTTGGGATGAATTTGCAACCAAGCTCCGTAGTGACAGGAACATAAGGAAGAATACGAACCAGACGAGGCCAAGTCGTAGGATCATTCACATTGAAGGTAGGGAGAGAGGCGTTGTAAACCCAATCCACATTCAAACGAACACCATTGATGTCGTTACAGAAGGCATAGTTACCGATGACGCGATCAATACCAAGAGAGTATTGAAGTTGCTTGTCATCAAAGTCACTAACGCTCTCCCACCATCCACCAGACTGCTTGGCATACTGCCAGAGTTGACGAAGGACGCGAGCATCTGGAACAATGATCTCAAGGAGAGGGCGACCAGCGGCCTCGCTCACATCAAGACGATAAGCATCATCTTCACGCTGAAGGTTGATGAGGATGTCATCAAGGGTATCAAGCGAAAGAAGACCAATGTTGTTCAGTTGAGAAACTGGGAGCTTCACATAGACATAGCCCATGTTGAAAGAACCTTCGTTCGTACCCTCGAAAGGCTGAACGATGAACATCTGATCATCTGGAGTAACGCAAGAAACAAGAGACTGACCATTGCTGATCGGAACCCACTTGTGTCCAGCACCACCGATCCAGTTGGAACGAGAGAACTCTTCATGCACGTTCCTTGTGATGTTGACGTTCGTGGACATGATGTGATCCATTTCCTCTTGAGGGAACAGACGATACATGAAATCGGTAAGCTGATACCAATCGGTACGCATTGCCTTGGTGAAAAGGCTAAAGCTGTACGATTCAGTTCCGGGATGAGCAATGAACTCAAACTGAACGTCATCTGCGTTTTGAAGGCAACGACCAGATTGAACTTCCTGCCAAGGCTGATCTGGGTTGTACCATCCACGACCAAAGCGGAATGCTTTCTGGGTAGGAAGGGTATTCAGAGGCCAAGTTTCAGTCTCAAGACGACCATAATAGATCGAATTGATTGCCATCTTTTTGATAAAAAAAGGGTTGTAATAGACCCTTGCTTCCCTAAATAGGGTGTCCACGTCCTGACATGAACTAAAAGTTACACCGTTTTGTGCCATATGATTAATTTTGTTTTTTGTTAATTTGTGTGCCTTGAAAAGAGTCGCCTCTCCAAAACACGGTTTTGGTTATGAGCGACTGGCAACCTCGCGTGATTGGTGTATCCGCCCCACTGCACTTAAGAATCACACCCCGCTTTTTTGTTTTTTGTCAGGAGCTGCCCTGACTGGTGCTTCATCCAAGAGCAGTTGGGCAATTACCCCAACTAATCCAGATATGTAACGATTATAGAAAAACTTAAATTCCGTCAACAACAAAATTTATCATAATACAAAATAGCAAAATATAGATATTCTCTATTTTCTCTAAATTGTCCAAATCCTGTATTGCAATGTTGGCAAAGTAAGCCGCGAATTTTCTTTGTTTTATGACAATGATCAACCGCTAAAGATTTTCCAGTACCACAGGGATGTTTGCAAATAGCGCAAACACCACCTTGGCTTGCAAGCATTTTATTATAATCATCAAGCGTTATTTTAAACTTGTTTCGCAGTTGAGTATTTTTACAAATATCTGGATTGTTTTTTGCAGAACGCTTTTTGTTTTCGTTGTACCTTTCCCTGTTTTCCCTATTCCATCGTTTCGCATTCTTTATGTTTTTTTCTGCATTTTGCTTTGCCCATTTACCATTGCGTTCTTGATTAAAAACAAACTTATCTGGAGTTACCCAATACTCCTTTCCGCCATTGTGATAGCTCCAGAATACTTTTCCATCTTCACGGACAGTTCCTCGTTTGATTTGTGCTTTCATACACAAACCCTACGAGGTAACTATAATCCCGTCAAATACTTATTCTAACGATTTCTAAATTTGGCAAAAAGGGCGGCAGGGGTACGTTCTTCAACTTCATTAGCTTTGCCAGTAGAAGAAGAACCAATGTTGCCTTCGGAGGTAGATGATCCTCGCATCTTTTTAATAGTTTCCTTTAGCTCCAAGTTTTCTTTTTCAAGAGCAAAAGAATAAGCCTTTGCTTTCTTGAACTTTGCTCCTTGCTGTAGAACGCGAGTGATTTGTTCTGGTGCGTAGTTGCTGTTTTCACGCAATGCGGCTTCAGCAATCAATTCATCTTCCGTTGTATCATCATCGTACTGATGAGAGGCAAGTATCTTGGCGATGTCTTCTGGATACTTAATTGCTTCATCAAGCATCTTTTTGTTTTCAGCAAAAGCATTTTGCCAACGCCTTCCTACTTGAGATTTAGTTTCGTTAACCCTGCGATTCTTTTCTTCATCAGTTTGAGACTTGGTTACTTCCCAATTCTGTAGAGCAAGATTTCTAGCTTCAACCTTGCCGAGAACATCATAAGCCGTAGAGTTGAATTTAGCCTGTTCCATAGGCGAGAGGTTCTCGTAGATGTTATTAAGAGTCTGTTTGGAAATTTCGCGCTGACGCATTCTTTCGTTATCATCCGTTGATCGTAGTGAGGTTTCATAAGCGGCAACAGCTTTTTCAAATTCAATAATAGCTGATTGATCATCTCCAATTAGCATTTTGACTTGGTTGTATCCATTCATGATCGGCGCATCAAAGTTTTCCTTAAATACAGGATCGGCAGGAAGATTCAGAAAAGCATTGGCTTTGCGAAGATTTTCCAAATCAGCACCAAGGGAGTCTTCTCGCTCCTGACGTTCTTTGATTGCGTTATCAAGTTCTTTGCGAAGCTTATCCACTTCTTTCTTGCTTTCGCTATCATCAATTTTAGAACGAAGCTCCTCAATTTCCAATTTCGCCTTGTCGTATTCAGCAACCTTTAGTTTAAGTTCTGCGGTTTCTTTAGAAAGCTGTTCATTTGTCTGCTTGAGACTCTTTATGAATCCGGGCTTTTTCTCATCATCAACGGAAGATGCTTTTGTTTCTGGATCTGGACTAGAATCAAAACGCTCTTTTGCGTCATCCTTTTCAGAATCAATCTTGTCTTGGAATTGAGTAGTATCTTGATTGAGCTTTTCTGCCATTATTTTAAACAAATCAGATGGATTTCCTTTTGGCGCTTCCTTGATGTCGGCCTTGAAAAATGCATCCGCTTTCTTGACGGCACTATCCCTTGCGGCTTTATCAGCTTCGCGTGAAATGGCTGGACTTGTAGTTGCTGTATCTTGCGTTTGTTCGGACATATTATTTGGTTTGTTTTGTGGTTACTTGCGAAGTGATAGTTCATCATCTGTTAGAGATTCGTCAAGATCAGGATCAAAATCCAAATCATGCGCTCCAATTTTTGATTGAACCAACTTAGGCTTGTCAGATGCGTTAAACGTATTGTCTTCTGCATCTTCGGCGTATTCCTGTAATGCTCGGAATACTGCAACTACAGTTGCATGATCATGCTTTACTAGCTGTTCATATACTGCGGTTTTAAGTTCGCTGTATCGTTTGTCATTAATAATTGCGGCGGCTATGTTTGTTACGTTTTTATCCATTTTGGTTGCCTGTCTGTGGGTTTTGCGCGGTTATTTGTTCTTGTTGAAATATTGCGGCTTGTTGTGCCGCCATATCTTGAGCGTTTTGTTTATCTTCGTGATCTAATTGCAATTCGTGCTTGTCCTGCAAAGCCTGTAGATTGTTTGTGGCTTTTGCACGATGAATCTGAATATCATTTGCAGCTTTTGCCCTCTTGGTTGCAAGATCGGTTGATACTTTCTCCATAGCATTGACATTATGAAGCTGTGCCTTATTTGCCATTGCCGCCAATTTGATGTTTTCTTTCTTCTGCAAGCTATCTGCTTGGATTGCTTCCTTGGCAACAAGAGCGTGAATTTTGACGTCTTCTGGTGACATATTTCCTTGCCCTCCTTGGCTATCTTGTTGCTGTTGCTGTTTGGCTTGCTCCATTTGAGCAAGTTGACTGCCAAGTTCATCAGTTCCACGCTGAAGCTGTTGCATTTGTTGGGCAAATTCCTTTGCCATCTCTTTCTTGCTAGGATCTTTTTCAATAAATCCAAGGTGGGCGGTAAGATGTGGGCCTTTGAAGCGAATCAAACACGCAAAAATGTCACGAATGAGATGGAATGCATCATCTGGAACAGCTTGAGCTTGTTGACCACGAGTGGGGGTTTGTTGATTAACCCCCACGCTTTGAAGTGCCTGTTGAGCCTCCTGCATTGATGCGGCGGCATCTTGGAAGTGACCCTTGAAGTGTTCCACATGGTTTTGATCGGGATACACTCGGAAGTTTGCCGCATTACCCTTTGGATCAGTCATTCCAATGTTCTCCATTGATATAATTCCCTGCTCGTCAGGTATTTCAATCTTGGTTTGCTTGAAGTAGCGATTTACGTTCTGACGACCATTGAGGGCCGCAATAGCATCTGCAATCGCATTTGCTTGTCCCTCGTTGATTGGAGTCATGCCAGTAAGAGAAACCGTCTGCTGTGCCGCCATAAGCTTGTAGGAAGGGCTTCCAGACCCAGAAAGCATATTGCTTTCGATGTTTTCAATGTTTTCCCACTTCCATGCTTCTTTTGGAACGCCATTTTCGTCCATGAAATCAACAAAGCGTTGTTTCAGTTTATAGCCATATCCACCTTTGGTGGTATTGCTCATGCGCTTATACAGCATTTTCAGCCAACGAGTCTGGTTGTCATTAAAGCGACGAATCTGTGTGCCTTGGAGTTTTGCTGATTCAGCGGCATCCATTTCAGCCTCTCCCTTCGTCCTAGCCTTGCCTCCCTTTTGGGTTTGACCAATATTATAAGCACCAATTCCTCGATACATATCATTCTGATAGAATTGAATGCCAGCAAGAACTTCTTGGAATGGAATATTAACAGAAACTTGATGAGGTTCAACGTCTTGAGGAAGAACCATCCAAGGCATCCACTCCATTTGCTTTAGCTTTTTAGTAGATTCAGCAGATCCACCCTTAAACATGAGTCGAGTATTCCAATCAATTGCATCCATGAAGCGGTTCATGTGGATGTCATATGCTCGGCATTGGATGAAAACAGCTTCAGCTAATCCTTGGATTTCATGCCAAATTCCAGATCCAGTAGAGTCGGTCATGGGGGCAATGATGTCTTCCCATCCATCTCCATCCTTTTCTACCCAATCTTTTTTGTAATAAAGGAAACCAGTTTGGTCACGATACTCTTCTTCAGAAAGATCCTTGCGACCATTTTCTTTGTATCCAAGCACAAGGCCACCATAGTTCTGAAGCAACATCATTTTGGAAATGCTTCCATTGAACTCCATAATGTAAAGCTCATACAATTCAATGCGAAGAGTATAAAGACGAGAAAGGTTCATATTGCCAGAAGCAACATCACGCAACCATTCAGTATTGGTATAGGTATTGCGATAGTTGGTGGTGAACATCCGAAGAGCATCTACGCAAGCCCAGAAATTCCACCCCATTGAATTTGCGTGTTCTTCTGCCTTTACTGGATCTTCTTCTCCTCCAGTAATTTTAATCCAGAACTCAAGAGGAGTATAAGAGCGTTTAATGCAAATCTCGCCAAGGTTGGTTAGATCAGCAAATGTTTTGTCTGGAATGAGGACGTTTGAGTTGTGAAAGCTCTTTGTGGGCCATCCATCACGATCTTCTGCAATTTCAAATCCCTTTCCATACAGGGTCATTTCTTCAACATCCAATTCAACATTGTAATTGTAAGAAGCCCATGAACGAAGCATTCGATCAAACCCAAGGCCAATTAGATCGCTCCACTCTTTCTTTTCGGTTGTGTTGCCAAGTTTGGTTGTAATGGTTGCGGCGGTGTTTCTCTCCATAACCATGTCCACAAAGCTAGACTTTTGGTTATCAACAATGAATTTCATTTGACGGAATGGCACGTTGCTCATTCCCGAAAGCTGGCGAGATGCTACTTGGCTATAATCAGTAGGAGGGAACCCCTTGTAACACTTATAAATCCTACCCCACTTGCGTTCACGACCAGCATTATCAAGGCGAAGATTCCAGCAAATTGTAAAGGCATCATTGGCAGTTTGAACCCTGCTTGTAGGGGCAACGCCATTGGAATTAATCTTATTGAATCCCCAAGAGGAAACTCCTTCACGATTTACTATCTTTTTTGTTTTAGCCATTTTAGCCGATTACTTGGTTAAGTGCCTCACGGCGTTTTTGACACGAAGGACAATTCTTTGCTCTTTTTTCTAATTGGGCATTGATGCCAAATGTCGAAGCAACCTTGTCGCCTAAATGTGCAAACTTGTGAATTACTCCAGCAACAGCATCGCCAGCTTCTTGCCAGCAATATTGTCCAGCAATACGTCCACAAATTTGTTGTTCAACTAAATAGCTTAGATTATCAGGAACAGCAACATTCTTATTTTCCATATCGCCCTTTATTTTATTAATAAATAAATTGCCATAGGTCATATCCATTCCATTTACACGGTATGTGTTGCCTTTATCGTCGCTGTATTGATACCAGAGTCCTCCCGGAATGGCATCATTAGGGTTTTTAAGCTTCATGTTTGAAACCTCTTTCTTGCATTTATTTTATAAACTTGTCAAGTTCTCAAGCTCATGGATTACAACGGACTTTGTTTAGATCAACCACAAGACACGACATATGGGCTTTCTTTTTTAGAAACTGTTCCACAATTCATTCGTGAATTAACGGCATACCGATTAACAAGAGGTGAATTTGGAAGGAGGGAAAGAATCAAGCTTGGCATTAAGCTAGAAAACACTCAGCTAAAGAGTCCAGCACAACATATGGTCAATTGTTTTCAGTTGATCTACGGAAATGATGTTTTACTTCAATCGCAGGGCATACCAAACAATTATGCGTTAGATATTGTTGATTTATTCTGTAATGAAAACGATTGGGGCATTGCTGGATGTGCTTCTAGCGGTAAAACCTTTTCCGTTGCGGCTTGCATTGTAATTGATTGGCTTTGCGCTCCTCATTGTACCTCAACATACGTTGCAAGCACCTCTTTGGACGCTTCGGAAGATCGACTTTGGGGAAAAGTTTGCACCCTTTATCGTGTCGCAATGCGGAATATACAAGAAATTCACAAAAATGCTTCCATTGGAAACCTTGTTGAGTATCGAAGGATGATTGTTTTTGAGTCAATTGATACCAAAGACACAGAAAGAGATTACACAAATGCCATAAAAGCATTGGCTTTTCCTCGCGGTGGAGAAGGAAAGCGATCAGTTGAGAATACAAGGGGCCGTAAGAATGCTAGGATGCGTCTATTTCTTGACGAATTGGCCGAAATGGATCTCTACGCCCTTGATACTAGAGTTAACCTTGGAGCCAATCCTGACTTCATCTTTGGGGGAATGGCAAATCCAGCGGCTACAGCAAATAACCCTCATACTGAGCTATGCCAACCAGACGATCCTATGGAATGGGAGTCTGTTACACGCTATACCCATAAATGGACTACTAGAACAGGGGTTGCATTGCACCTTTCTGGTGAAGATAGCCCTAATTTCAAGTTACCTGACGCAGAAGTTCCACCATTTGATAGGTTTTTGACCATACAGGGTGAGGCGGCAACCCTAAAGCGATGCTATGGCAACAAAAATGCCCTTGAATACTGGCGAAATGTCTTTGGTTGGTGGCCCGATAGTTCCGTAGAACTCACAATCTTCTCAAAACAATTTATCCAAGCATGCGACATCTCATTTGAGCCAACTTGGAGCGATAGAACTAAGGTTGTTTGCGGATTCGATCCAGCTTTCACGGCTGGAGGAGATAGATGTGCCGCGACTTTCTGTAGATATGGTCCAAACGATACAGGAAGAAGGGTTGGATTCTATCTTGGAACTAGAGAATACACCAGTTCTGTTGGAGATGTTTTTGAGGAGTCTATTGCAATGCAGTTGGTAAGAGATTGCGTAGAGTATGGAGTC
>Ga0194041_10001227_pt1 | contig 10827 bp, 12 predicted proteins | sample JunL449m_MetaG_FD_160082 | JGI IMG/M metagenome (GOLD analysis project Ga0194041, IMG submission 160082) | Anoxic zone freshwater microbial communities from boreal shield lake in IISD Experimental Lakes Area, Ontario, Canada - Jun2016-L442-9m | ecosystem: Environmental > Aquatic > Freshwater >...
AAGAGGTCTCCGCTACTGAGGGAGTCTTCGTTGTGGAGCCCCTCGAGCGTGGCTTCGGCTACACGTTCGGCAACTCGCTTCGCCGCGTGTTGCTCTCCTCGTTGGAGGGCGCTGCTGTCACGAGCGTCCGCATCGAGGGCGCGCAGCACGAGTTCACGACGGTGCCGGGAGTCCGCGAGGACGTCACCGACATCATCCTGAACCTCAAGGGCCTAATCCTCAACATCGAGGGTGATGCTCCCGAGGTCGAGGCTGACATCGTCAAGTCCGGCCCTGGCGTCGTGACGGCTGCCGATATTGCGATCGCTGGTCCCGTTGAGATCCTCAACAAGGACCTCGTGATCTGCAACATCGGTGCGAAGTCGAAGCTCGAGATGTCGCTGACCATTGGTCGCGGCCGTGGCTACGTACCCGCCTCCGAGAACAAGGACTTCGAGACGACGATCGGTGTTATCCCTGTCGACTCGATCTTCTCGCCCGTCCGCCGTGTCACGTACACGGTCGAGCCGGCGCGTGTCGGTTCGGATACGGACTTCGACAAGCTCACGCTGCACGTCAAGACGAACGGCGCGATTGATCCGAAGGACGCAGTCACCAAGGCTGCCGAGATTCTGATCCGTCAGCTCAACATCTTCGCCAACATGGATACGGCCGAGTTGGCCCGTAGCCTCGAGGTGAGCATGCCCGAGTACGACGTCGCCCCGACGAACGGGATGGAGCACATCCTGATCGAAGAGCTCGAGCTTGGCGTCCGCTCGTACAACTGCCTCAAGCGCGTTGGCATCGAGACGGTTGGCGACCTCGTTGCCAAGTCGGATCGTGACCTCGCCGCCATCCCGAACTTCGGTCGCAAGTCGATCGACGAGATTCGTGCTGCACTCGGTGCCCACGGTCTGCGGCTGCGCGGGGACGAGGGCTAACCATGCGACACGCACGCAAAGGCCGCGTCCTTGGGCGCGATTCCGCGCACCGCAAGGCGCTGTTTTCGAACCTGACTGGCTCGCTCGTCGAGCACGGTCGGATCACGACGACACTCGCCAAGGCCAAGGAAGTTCGGCCGATCGCAGAGAAGATGGTCACGCTCGGTAAGCGTGGCGACTTGCACGCTCGCCGTCAGGCTAAGGCCTATCTGCGCAGCGGCGACGTTGTGCACGCGTTGTTTGCCGAAGTTGCACCGAAGTTCGCCGAGCGCCCGGGTGGCTACACCCGAATCGTCAAGCTTGGACCTCGCTCCGGGGATAACGCCGAGATGGCGATCCTCGAGTGGGTCGAGTGAGCTAACCGTGCGTGTGCGGTGGGCATGAGCGATACCACCCACATCACGTCTGGCACGGTCACGATTCCACAGCCTGAGGGCTGGGAGGATCGGACCGTCTTGACGATCGTTGGGCCGTTGACGGAGGGCGCGCAACCGAATGTCGTCGTGACGCGCGAGACACTCTGCAACAACATGGGTCTCGGTGGTTTTTCGAGCGGTTGGGTGCAGAAGCTGGCAGATCAGATTCCCGTCAAAGAGTCGTGCCCGGTCGAGCACATCGAGATCAGTGGCGCTCCTGCCCACCTGCGGACCGTGGAGTGGGAGGCAGCGGGGCTGCGCCTACGCCAGCTCGTGGGCCTCACGACGATCGCTGGCTCGGGCTACGCAATCGTCTGCACCGTGCCATCGGTGGCGTTTGAGGCACTTGAGTCGGAGTTGCGCGCGGTGATCGAGGGCACGCAGATCGACGCTGGCGCGTCGGTCGAGTCGTAGAGGCATCGTCGTGTTTGACCCACAGAGTCAGCGCAACCTGATCGATCTCGGTATTCCCGAGACGACACAGCGGTCGCGTGGTCTCAATGTCGTGGTGCTCCTGTTCGTGCGGGTACTGGTTGGCGTGGCGGCGATCGTCGTCGGAATCCTCAATTTGCGTGGCCACGCGGCCGTGGCGCTGCACGCCAAGGATTGGGGCCTGCCCGCACCGTCGCTGCTGGCGTGGATTGGTCTGGCGTTGCTCGTCCTCTTCGGACTGATGCTGATGCTCGGCGTAGCGAGTCGGCTCTCGGCCTTCGTCGTGCTGGTTGTGGCGCTCGTGATTGTCGCCACGGCGGGTCGCGTCGAGGGTGGTGCGCCACTGATCGGCGGAGCCCTGCTGGCCGTTGGTTGTCTGATCATCGTGGCGCGGGGCGGTGGTGCGGCTCAGCTCCTGGACCGCATCGATCCCATCCTGTGATCAATACGCGCCTGCAGGTCGCCTACGACGGCACGCGTTTTAACGGTTGGGCGCAGCAGCCAAACGCGCGCACGATCGAACGCGAGCTGACTCGCGCGATCGACCGCCTCCACGATGCCCGTGGCGATGTCGTCGTGGCTGGGCGCACCGATGCAGGCGTGCACGCGACGGGGCAGGTTGTCAGCGTCTTGCGACAGGGCGGTCCGCCGACAGCCGCGCTGCCGCGTGCGCTCAACGACATCTTGCCCACGGACATCGTGGTCACCGCAGCCGAGGAGGTGCCAGCCGACTTTAGTGCGCGTTTCTCGGCACGTAGCCGCTCCTACACGTACGACGTGCGGCTCGGTCAACTGCGCGACCCGCTGCAGTGCCGCCGCGAGCTACACGAACCCCGCCAGTTGGACCGTGCGGTGCTCGACACGTTGGCCGCAACGATCGTTGGCGAGCACGACTTTCGTGCCTTCACGCCTGCGGAGACCGAGCACAAGACGTTTACGCGCACCGTGCAGACGGCGCGGTGGGTCGATACAGAGTCCGGGATCCGCTTCGAAATCACGGCCAATGCCTTTTTGCGCCACATGGTGCGTACGCTCGTCGGCACGATGATCGTGACGGCCCGCGGTGACCGAGGCAACGCCCCAGAGGTGTTTCCCGCGCTCCTAACGGGCGCGCTGCGGTCGGAGGCGGGCTGGACAGCGCCGGCCCACGCGCTCTGCCTCGTGCACGTGGACTACGTCAACGGCACGGGCTCCGACCCGCGTCGCGGCTAGACGTACCAGAAGGCGAGCGCAGCGATCACGTAGATCGCGATCAGCTCGGCGCCCTCAAGCCACGTCGCGTGGCCGTTGGTGGCGATAAAGGCCGCGAGGATCGCCGCGGCGATCAGCACCGCCATTTCGAGTGCGCCAAACGAGAGCGTCAACTCGTGACCAAAGATGAAGCCCGCGGCGACGGCGACGGCCGTCACGGCGAGTGCGACCTGGAGCGCCGAGTTGAAGGCGATGCCCATGGCAAAGTCGAGGTCGCCCTTGGCGGCAATCTTGATGGCGGCAAAATGCTCGGCGATATTGCCGACAAGCGGCACGATGATCAGACCGACGAACACGGCCGAGATACCCGTTGCCTTGATCGTTGGCTCGATCGCTGTCACGAGGAACTCGGACAGGAGGCCGGTGACTGCAGCGGATGCGACCAGCACGATGATCGACAGGCGGGGAGTCCAGTGTGCGTGCCCTTCGGCCGCGGCGGATTCGTCGGGAGAGCGGAAGGCGTGCAAGAGGTACAGGCCGTACAAGATGGCCATCACGATGGCCACGCCGTGCGAGATGCTGACTGCGCCGCTCGTCTCGGCGGGCAGGACGATCGTAAACAGCGTCGGCAAGGCGAGTGCAGCAGTCGCCAAGAGCAGCATCGTGCCGTTGACTCCGCTAATCACGGCATTAAAGCTCTGGCGCCCATGGCGAATGCCCGAGACGAGGAGCGAGGCGCCAAGGATCAGCAGGATGTTGCCCATCACCGAGCCGATAATCGAGTAGCGCGCGACGTCGATCAGCTCGCCGCCTTGGCGGATCGCCAGCACAACGATGATTAGTTCGGCGGCGTTGCCGAAGGTGGCGTTGAGGAGCGCGGAGATGCGTGGGCCCGCGACCTCGCCGGCCTGCTCCGTGGCGACGCCGAGGATGTGCGCCATGCCCGCGACGGCGAGTCCCGCCACAACAAAGATCAGCACCGAGTTCGCGTGTACGAACTCGAGTCCAATTGCCGCCACTGCGACGAGCGAAATCAGGCTGAACTGGACGCGTTCAGAGCGGGTGAAGCCACTGGTGGTTTCTCCTGCACTCACGCGAGCAGCATACGGGTACGCGTAACCTGCATGTCTCATGCGTGTGCTCCTGACGAACGACGACGGTATCGACTCGCCGGGACTCCGCGCAATTGCGCGGGCGCTCAGCACGGTTGCGGAGGTGCTGGTCGTTGCGCCCGCGACGAATCAGAGTGCGGTTGCCCGTGGCATCACGATCCGTGGCACGCTCGAGGTTGAGGAGCGCGAGGTGCCGGGTGCGGCCCAGGCGTTTGCTGTCGGCGGCACGCCGGTCGACTGCGTGCGGTTTGCCGAGGCGCGCGAGCCTGGCTCATCCTTCGATCTCATTGTTGCGGGCGCCAACCTTGGGCTCAACCTTGGCGATGACGTCACCTACTCGGGCACCGTCGCCGCGGCGATGGAGGGGATCCTGCTCGGCTATCCGGGGCTCGCAATCTCGCAGCAGTCGACCGGTGGCGAGTTGCATCACACGCGCGATGGCGATTACGAGTTTGCGACGGCCGAGCGGATTGTGCCTCGCCTCGCCACGCTGCTTGCTGCGGGCACGTTTGGCAAGGACATGCTCGTCAATCTCAACTGTCCGACCGGCCCGCCGCACGGCCTACGCGTCTGCAAGCTTGGCCGCCGAATCTGGGCCGACCAGATCGAACTCGCCGAGGAACGTGGCGGCAAGCAGAGCTTTCGTCTCTACGCGGGCGATGCCGACTACCACCGCGCACCGGGGACAGATTTTGAGGCGATCGCAGATGGCCACGTCGCGATCACGGCGCTGCATGTCGACTGGGAGCACCCCGCGAGCGCAACGCTCGTGACGGGCCTCCAGGGTCTGCTCGACTAGTCCTCGTCGACCCACGCAGTCGGCGTCGACGACTGTTCTTCGAGGACGAGTTCGTGGTGAGCGGGTGGTTCGGGGTCGTCGTCTTCCGCTCCATCGAACTGGTGCTCTCTGAGCAAGACCTGGGCGACGCGTAATCGGTCGATCGCGGCGGGGGCAGCAGCGCCACGCAACTCGCCGGCGGCGAGCCATTCGATCACCTCTTCGAGCAGGTCGCAGGCGGCAATCAGTGAGCCGGCTGGGGAGGCCTCGAGGCCAGCGGCCTTCGTGGCGAGTGCTGCGGCGAGGTCGTCACCGTCTCGGCGCAAGACGTCTCCGCGTCGCGTCTTCCAGCGCGCGCCCGTGACGGGCACGGCGAGCAGGCGCGCTGCCTGGATCTGGGCGGCGGCTAGGCGCGCCTGAGGGCCGTGGAGGCGTCCCTCACGCAGCAGGCGCTCGCACCCCAGGATCAACAGCAGTCCGAACGCAGTTCGACGACGCCCCTGCTCGATGAGCGGCGACGGGGCGGACCAGTAGATCTGGCGCTGCAGCGAAGTAAGCGACGAGGAGGGCATCAGAGAAGCGTAGAGAGAACTACAAACGTTTTTCGCGGCAGGCGCGCCCACGGACGGGCGCGATACCGTTTCGCCTGTGCACACGCTTCGCTGGCCCGTGGTTCTGTTCGATCTTGATGGCACGGTGCTCGATACCGTCGAGCTGATCCGGGCATCCCACGAGCACGCGCTGCGCGAGGTATTGGGCGTGATGATGACTGACGAGGAGTTGATGGCCGGGATCGGCACTCCGCTGCGCGAGCAGATGGAGAAGTTCAGCGCCGAGAACGCCGACGAGCTATTCCACACGTACCGCACGTGGAACCACGCCAATACGGCCCGTCTGATCGAACGCTACGACGGCATGGACGAGCTGATTGTCGAACTCGAACGCGAGGGCGCCCGCCTCGGGATCGTGACGTCCAAGATGCTGGACGCTGTGGATCTTGCCTGGAAGGCGCTGCCGCCACCGATCGTCTGGGACGTGGTGATTACGATCGAAGACTCCACGCGGCACAAGCCGCACCCGGAGCCGCTGCAGGTCGCGATGGAACGGCTCGCGGCCACACCGGCCGAGACGGTCTACATCGGCGACTCGCCGTTCGATCTACAGGCCGCACACGCAGCCGGGTGCGATGCGATTGGTGTCACCTGGGGCGTCTTCGACCGCGACGCCCTGGCGGCCGAGAGTCCGCTCGAGATCGTCGACACCCCGGCCGAACTGCTGCGAGTGTTGACGGCATGAGCGCCGCCCGCGCCGCCGAACTCCGCACCCAGCTGCGGGCCTGGGATCGCGCGTACTACCTCGACGACGCCCCCGTGGTTGACGACGCCACCTACGACGCGGCGTTGCGCGAGCTGCGTGCGCTTGAGGTCGCGCAGCCAGAACTGATCGAGCCCGATTCGCCGACGCAGCGTGTCGCGGGTGGCGTCTCTGGCGGATTTAGTGAGGTGCGCCATCTGCTGCCGATGTTGTCGCTGGCCAATGCCCGCGACGACGACGAGCTGATGGCGTGGGATGTTCGCCTGCAAAAGCTGCTGGGCGAGACCGGTGAGGCAGAGGAGCCGGCCTTCGTCGTGGAGCCAAAGATCGATGGTTTGGCGCTGTCGTTGGTCTATCGCGACGGCCTGCTCGAGCGTGCGGTGACCCGCGGTAACGGTGAGGCAGGCGAGGACGTGACCGCGAACGTCCGCACGATTCGGGCAATCCCACTCTCGATCGACGATCCCAATCCGCCTGCGCTGATCGAGGTGCGCGGCGAGTGTTACATCCCGCTCGAGGCCTTCCGGCGACTCAACGAAGAACGCCTGGATGCTGGCCTGCCGGTGTACATGAATCCGCGCAATACGGCGGCCGGGTCGCTGCGGCAGCTCGACTCGGCGATTACAGCCGAGCGACCGTTGTCGTTTTGGAGTTATGCCATCGGCGCTCTGGAGGGGATCGCGTTTGCGTCGCAGTCCGAGGCTCTCGCGTGGCTCAGCGAACGCGGCTTTCCGGTCAATCCCCGCATCCAGCGGATGGTTGGGATCGAGGCAGTTCGCGAGGCCTGCCACGCAATCGAGCGCGACCGCGAGAGCCTGGACTACGACATCGACGGTGCGGTGGTCAAGGTCGACGATCTTGGTCTGCAGGCGTTGCTGGGCGCGGTCGGTCGAGATCCGCGCTGGGCGATCGCATTCAAGTTTCCGCCCACGACGCGCACCACGAAGCTGCTCGGCATCGAGATCAACGTCGGACGTACCGGTGCGCTCAACCCGTTTGCCGAGCTCGAGCCCGTCGAGGTTGGTGGCGTGGTCGTGCGGCATGCGACGTTGCACAACGAAGAGGACATCAATCGCAAGGACATTCGCGTCGGAGATACCGTGATCGTGCAGCGGGCGGGCGACGTGATCCCGCAGGTGATTGGCCCCGTGCTCGAAGACCGCACGGGTGCGGAGCAGGTGTTTCGCATGCCAGACGACTGCCCGGCCTGTGGCGAGCCCGTCGTCAAGAACGAAGAGGACGCCAAGCACTTCTGCGTCAACCCGCGTTGTCCGAGTCGCGACATCGAGGGCATCAAGCACTTCGTTGCTCGTAGCGCGATGGATATCGATGGCGTGGGGGAGAAGCTGATTGAGCGCCTCTACGAGCTCGAGCTGGTGCGCCGCGCGAGCGACCTGTACACACTGACGGTCGCTGACCTACTGCCGCTCGAGGGCTTTCAGGAGACCTCGGCACGCAACACGGTCGAGGCGATCGCCGCCTCGCGGGCGCGTCCATTTGGCAACGTGCTGTTTGGCCTGGGTATCCCGCACGTCGGGTTGGTGACGGCACAGGCGATCACGCGTGCCTTCGGTTCGATGGAACGCCTGGTCGAGGCCGGCGCGGAGGAAATCGCCGAGGTCGACGGCGTCGGCATGGTAATTGCGGAAGCCGTCGCGGGCTGGTGTGCAGATCCGGAGCGCCAGGCGGAGGTCGCGGCGCTCGCGGCGGCGGGCGTCACGCTGACCCTGAGTGAGGACGAGTTGCCGGTCGACGGCCCGTTCACAGGGATGACCTTCGTGGTGACGGGTACGCTGGAAGGAATGTCGCGTGACGAGGCACACGCCGCGATTGAGCGACTGGGCGGCAAGACCACCGGTTCCGTCTCGAAGGCGACGTCGTATCTTGTGGCGGGCGCCAAGGCTGGTTCCAAGTTGGCCAAAGCCGAGCAGGCGGGTGTGCCGATCCTCGACGAGGCGGCCTTTGTCCAGTTGCTCGGGAGTAGTTCCTAGAGAAAGCGGATCGTGACGGTGCGGACGCCCCAGCGCAGCGCGGCGCGCTCGGCCTTAACCCAGACGTCGACGAAGGCGCCTTGGACGGCGCTGCCGATATCGGCAGCGAGACATCTGCCGTAGCCAGGGACGTAGAACCGCGTGCCGAGCGGGATCACGTCGGGATCAACCGCACAAATACCATGGCGCGTCTTGGCGCCCGTAAAGGTGGGCTGATGACCGGCGTAGGCCGTCGACGTGACGGTCAACGTCGAGCCAGGCTTTGGCGGTTTTGGCGTGGCTGCGACAGCCACCGCCGTAGGTAGGGCGCACGCCGCGACGGTGACAGCAAGGGCGCAAAGGCGATGCGGCATGGGCTCAGATTACCCGACGATTGGTGGATCAACTTTGCTTAGGGTCAGACCCGAAAGCAAAGTTGATCCTCTATCCCGACGTCGGGGGCAGCAGAAAGCCATCGGCATCTGCTGCGAGCGGGCGCACCGTAGTGCCGCCGAGGTGCAGCTGGGAGCTAACGCTCGCTGGTACCTCGTGGTCACCCACAATCAGGCAGCGTGGAGGTGGCGCAGTTCGGCTGCGCCCGAGGTGGCGAGACAGTGTCGTCAACAGGGTTGGTCCGCCTGCTGTGGTCTCGGCCAAGGCGTCGGCATCCGCCGCCGTACCGACGACGACACCCGGTTTCAGCAAGGGAATGTCCTCGAGCCTGCCGATTGCCACCGGGATGCCTTGCTCGATCGCGGCAAGGGCGACGGTGACAACCCACGGCGTGTCCAGAGGGACCGTGATCAAAACCGTCTCGTCTGGACGTAAGAGGTCGCCGACTGCGCGGAGGGCGGTGATGTCGGCGTGGAGCTGTCCGAGCGTGCAGTCCACGTTGGTAGCCGTGATCAGCGCGCGTTGATGCCCGTGGCGCTCGCGCGTACGTTCGCGCACGGCATCGGTCCGCAGCGCGGTATGGAGAACACCGTGGGCGGCAAGGCGTTCGAGGCTGCGTCCCGAGTCTTCGCGCGGAGCGATGGGAATACAAACCGATTCGAGCCGGGCGAGTGACGCGAGGTGGGCGGCCCGAATAGGTGTCGTCGCGAACCCGGCCGCAAAGGGGGTATCGGCCGTACCGAGGCGAATCGTCACACCAATCTCGAGGGCGGCGATCAGGAGCAGGAGGGACTCACTATCCGTGTTGTGCTCGAGCGCAAAAATGCTCTCGGAGGCGCAGCCAATTTCGAGCAGGCCACCGGCGTACTCATGTACGCGCGAGGCGACGAGCGCGCGGTCGAACGGGCGCCAGAGCGTTCCGTGGCGTACCCAGATCGCGGGTGGTGTGGCAGCGTCGTGCATGGTGCAGCCGAGACTAGCGCTCGGGGCTGCCGCTAGACAGGATTGTCGACGGCGAGAAACGACGTCGAGAGGTCAAACTGTGCCGCAGCTGCCTCGGCCAAGGCCTGGACACCAACGGTCTCCGTCGCATTGTGTCCAGCGGCGATGAAGTGCACACCGAGTTCGGCAGCCAGGTAGGCGGCGTCCTCGCTGGGCTCGCCGGTGATAAACGCATCGAGACCAGCGGCAGCGGCCTGGCGGATATCGCGTGCTGCCCCACCCGAGACAATGCCGACCGTCCGCACGGGGTGGTCGCCACCGGGCAGCACCAGCGGTGTCGATCCGATCAGGCCACCCAGGGTGGCTGCAAGCTCGGTGGCCGTTGTCGCTGCCGGTAGGGCGCCACTCCAGCCGATCGCGACGCCCTGATGCTCACCAAACGGCACGCGCTGCGTGAGGCCGAGCAGGTCGGCGAGGCGCGCGTTGTTGCCGAGCGTCGCGTGCGCGTCGAGCGGGAGGTGGTAGGCCACGAGCGAAAGATCTGCCGCGAACAATGCCTCGAGGCGTCGTCGCTCGAGAGGTCCGATCCGCGCGTCGGCACCATCCCAAAAGAGGCCGTGGTGCACGAGCAAAACCTGTGCATTGTCGGCCGCGGCGCGCTTGATGACTTCGAGCGAAACGGAGACAGCGGTGCAGACGCGCGACACCTGATCGGCGCCCACGACCTGCAGCCCATTCGGGCCGTAGTCGCGGAACGACTGCGCAGCGAGCGTCTCGTCGAACCAGCCGACAAGATCCGCGAGCCGCACCGGGCTCATCCCGGCTCCCCGGCTTCTAGCGGCAGGCCGTCGGAGCCGGCGGGAATCGCAATCGCTTCGACCTGGTCAACGAGACGGAGCCCGTTTTGATCGACCTCGATGACATCGCCGTTCGAGCCGACGTGCACGTTGTCTGCCGCCACGCCATTCTGGATCGCCAGTTCGGCCTGTGCCTCAAGCATCTGAGGCTCGCCATGGATTGGGATCACACTGGTAGGGCGCAGCATCCGGATCATGTCCACGATTTCGTCAGCACGGGCATGGCCCGAAACGTGGATCGCAGCGTCGTGGTGCGTGACGACGCGCGCGCCGCGCATGCGCAGCATGTTCTGCATCTCCTCAACGGGCCCCTCGTTACCTGGCACGGGGCGCGATGCAAAAACGATCGTGTCGCCATTGCCGAGGTTGAGGTCGGGGTGTTCGCCACGCGAGGCGCGGCCGAGCACGGCGAACTCTTCGGCCTGTGAGCCAGTGCAGATAACGAGCGCTTTGACACCCGCGATGTCGCGGCGGCCAAGGGTCGGCAGGTTCGGCGGGACCA
>Ga0194041_10001230_pt1 | contig 10808 bp, 10 predicted proteins | sample JunL449m_MetaG_FD_160082 | JGI IMG/M metagenome (GOLD analysis project Ga0194041, IMG submission 160082) | Anoxic zone freshwater microbial communities from boreal shield lake in IISD Experimental Lakes Area, Ontario, Canada - Jun2016-L442-9m | ecosystem: Environmental > Aquatic > Freshwater >...
GTACCTCGTGCTGCGTACGCTCGACGACCTCGTTGACGAGCAGAGCCCCGAGGCTGCGGCCGCCGTCGCAGCGGTTGAGACATGGCTCGTAACGGGCGAGCCGACGACACGCGAGACGATCATCCTTGACGACCTTTCCAATCGACACTCGCTGCCACGGCCGGCAGTGGTGGCGTTTCTGCAAGGCATGCGTGACGACCTTGAGGTGCCAAATATTCAGACCGAAGGCGATTTGGATGTCTACTGCTACCGCGTGGCTGGCGCCGTCGGCGAGATGATGGCCTCGATCCTCGGCGTCTGGAACGACCAGGCCTGGAACGCCGCGCGTGCACTCGGCAACGCCATGCAGCGCACGAATATCCTGCGCGATGTCGACGAGGATCTCGCCAACGGGCGCATCTATCTAGCCCGCGACACGCTCGACCGTTTTGGCATTACGGATCTCGCGACGCAAGACCGCACCGCGTTGTATCAAGACCAGATTGCGCGTGCCGAGACGCTCTACGACCAGGGGATGTCAGGCATCCCGATGCTGATTCATGGCGGGCGATCGATCGCAGCAGCCGGTTCGATGTACCGCGAGATCCTGCGTGAGATCGAGCGTGGGGGCTACGGCGCGCGGCGCGAACGCTCCGTCGTCTCACGCCACCGCAAGGCACTGCTTGTCGGCCGTGCCTTCACGCGTCCGAAGCGGTGGTCATGAGCGAGGTTCAGTTCCCGGGTACCAACGCCACCGTCCGGCGCGCGCTTGAGCGGACGTTTGTCGAAGAGGATCCCCGCGACGCTGCCTGGCGCGGCCGTGTTGGCAACGCCCGCACCTCGGTGCGCGTGGACGTCATGGCCGATCCAGGCGATGCCACGCAGCCAATGGTGGTTGCTACCGCTGAGGTCTTGCCCGTCCCGCGCTTTACGGGTCCACTTGCTGCGGCCGTTTTGCTCGAGCACGACGGTTTTGTGCTGGGGCGACTGCGCCACGATGGCGGTGCGCTGATTGCCGAGCAGGCGATCCTCGGCGGCCACACTCTGCATCAGGACGAGATGACGATCGCCGTCTGGACGGCGGGTTGGATCGCTGCCAACGAAGGAGCACGTCTCCAAATGCGCGTTGGTGGCATGAATCCGGGCGAGCCGCGCCAGCCCGAGGTCGACGTGCGGCGTGGTGCTGACGAACGTGTCGCCGTCGTACGTGAACGCACGTCACGACACCTGACTGCGAGCGGCTTCGTTGACGATCCAGTCTGGGGTCTCCATGGTGCTGCTGGTTCGACACGGGTCTTCGTGTCCGTCATGCATCACCTTGAGCGCTCGACCGCGATCATCGCTGCCGCACCTGTCCTAATTGACGTCGACCTGACCGACCCACTCGCACTCGAGGCCTGCGCGATCGCGGCAGAGGGGCCGGTCGGTCGCTTCGCGTATACGCCGGAGCGCCGCGAGCTCTGGTTTGAGCACGCGATCCTCGGTGATGATCTCCAAGAGGTCGAGCTCCAGCACGCTGTGCGAGCGGTGGCCGAAACCGCCGATGCAGTGGACGAGCGACTCGCGGCCAGCCATGGTGGTCGCCGCTACTCCGACCAGGGTTAGGCGGTTCGAGCTAGCCGATACCAGCCGGGTTGAGTTCGGCGGGATCGACGGTCGGGGAGACCTCACTGGCGCGGGCGATCGTTGGCCCCATTTCCGTATCCGTCACAAAGCCGCTCGGCGAGACGCAGATCAGTAGGTTGCCGACGCCGGTGTCTGTCCCGCGGAGGCACGACGCATCGACCTTGTTTGCGCGCGTCTGCACGTCGAGCGTCCCGTCACTCGTGCTGGCAACGCGCGCGGTGATCTGCCGCACGTGCTCTTCGCCAACGAGGAGCGCCGCACGTGCGAGCGCGTTTGCGCCCTCGCTCTCGAAATCGTGGTTGCGACACTTCGGCGTGTCGGCTCCAGTCGTCACGCAGACCCAGACGATCGAGGAGTCGGTCAGGTCGATCCCGACACGAACGGTTTTGGCATCGAGGGTGGTTGCTACGAGACCACTGTTGCCGAGGCGAGCGATGATCATCTCGCCTTGCGTGCCGTCAAGCACCGTGGCATAGACGATGCGCCCATCGGGGTGTTGGGCGGCGAGCGCGAGCACGCCACGTGGGTCGGGCGCGGGGAAGATCGGCTGGCCACTTGTCGCTTCCGTGGAGGTGGTGCCCGTCCCGGTCGAATCGAATGGAGAGATCGTCACCGCATTCGCACCGGTTGGTGGTGGCGGTGGTTGGACCGTTGCGGTCCGCGGCGTTGCACCGGACCCACCACACCCGGCTAGCACGGCCACAGCGAGCAGGGGTACGAGTAGTTCGCGGCGTATCCTCACGCACCCATCCTATCCGTCGAGTCTGCACGCCTTCGTGTTGATAGGCTGGCGCGCATGGCTGACGACGCGTTGTCTCTCGAGGATCTCCAAGCCGCGATTCACCACGCCTTCGAAGAGGGGCGTGAGCCCGTCGCGTTGCTGCTGCACCCCGCTACGGTGATTCATGTGGCCGACCCAGCACTTGGGCTCGAACCGCTTGGCGCCTCCGAGCTCGATGCCATCGATGGATTGCCCATCGAGATGGATCCACTGGTCGAGATCGGTGAGGTCGGAGTACGCGAACGCGCGCAGCCGACTGATGACTAAGGTCTAACCGCCGAGGCCAGCAGCGAGTGGAACAAGGTCGTCGAGGTGTGCAGGCGAGCCGTCGCCGATGGCAAACATGCCGGCCAACATGCCAACGATGTCTTCGGGGGCCGCACCGTGTTCGCGGTGGTCGCGGAGAGCAATTGAGCCGTGGCGCTTCGCGAGGCGTGTGCCGTCGTCGCCGAGCATCAGCGGAACGTGGCCGTAGTTGGGAGGCTCAAGGTCAAGCAGGCGCATGATCACGCGTTGGAACGCGGCCGACGTGAGCAGGTCTTCGCCTCGGACAACACTGGTGATCCCCGGTTGCGCATCGTCGACGGCACAGGCGAGCTGATACCCGATGACACCGTCCGAGCGAACGAGCACGAGGTCCCCGGCCGTGGCCGCGACATCAATCGCCACGTCGCCGTGAACAAAATCGTGGAAGCGCTCGATGCCTGCGGGGACGGCGAGTCGGAGCGCATGCCGATCGCCTCGCGCAACGCGCTCTGTGGCCTCGTCTGCGGTGAGTGTGCGGCACGTGCCGGGGTAGATCGCTTCAGTCGCGCCGTGTGGCGCGGAGGCCGAGGCTTTGATTTCGGCGCGTGAGCAGAAGCACGGATAGACGAGTCCAGCGTCCTGTAAGTGTCCGACGGCTGCGTCGTAGAGCGGGAGGCGTTCTGATTGGCGGACGATTTCGCCATCCCACGTCAGTCCGAGCCAGGCCAGGTCTTCAAGTTGGCGAAACTCAAATTCCTCAGTGCAACGATCGATGTCGAGATCGTCAATGCGCAACCCAATCTGGTCTCCCGTTGCGCGCGCGTGCAGCCACGCGATGATCGCGGTCCGCGCGTTCCCCAGGTGCAGGTCGCCACTTGGCGTTGGTGCGTACCGTCCTCGACTCACCCCACCAGCCTACCCGAGCGACATTCTGGGCCCGGGCCTAAAATGTCGCTTCGGTCATTGACTCGTGCGAGGCGGGTGGAGTTGGGCGCGTACAGTCTCAGAGACATGACGCGGGTGTATTCGACGGAAGACGGCGATCTGCGGCGCAGCGGGAAGCGCCAGCGCAAGGGTGCGACGGTCGCGCCCGGTGCGGCGCAAGGGCATCCGGCGGACGGTGTGGTGCGTGTTGAACGACGTCGGGGTGGGCGCGGTGCTGGCTGGGTCACACTCGTCACGGGTCTGCCAGGCGACACCAAGACGTGGCTCAAAGACCTCAAGAAGCTCTGTGGCGCAGGTGGTGCTCTACGCGAGGGCGCGGTCGAGGTGCAGGGCGATCATGCCGAGCGCCTGATCGACCACCTCACCGCACAAGGTTTGCGGGTACGCCGGGTAGGCGGCTGAGCAACTGCTCACGCGCCTCGGTCGACAGTCCAGGGTCGCCGGTCCAACCGAGTTCGCGCTGACCTCTTGGGCCGTCCTCCAGCTCGACCGAATGGAAGTCCGAACCCGCCGAGACGAGCAGACCGTGGCGCTCTGCGAGGCCGCAGTACTCGGCCTGACGCGCAGCATCTTGATCGCCGCGGTGAGCCTCCAACGCGCCAAGGCCAGCGTCCGCCAACCGCCCGACGAAATCGCTCAGCGGTTGCCCCTCGAGCTCGAGGGTGTACGGGTGAGCGAGCGAGACCAGCGCGCCAGAGGCGACGGCCTGCTCGACGGCAGCCTCGGGTGCGATCTTGCCGCTTCCCACGTAGGCGTGGCAGCCTCGACCGATCAGGCGCTCAAAGGCATCGCGGCGATCGGTGCAGTGGCCGGCGGCGATCAGTGTGTCGGCTACGTGCGGTCGACCAAGATTGCCCGCGGCCCGAGCCCGAACGTCTTCCCAGGCGATCTCAAAACCCTGTTCGTTGAGTCGGCGCACCATCTCTTTGGCTCGGTGCTCACGATCGACCTCGCGTGACGTGGTCCAGACTTGAAACGCCTGGGGCACAGGGCTCGGGAGCCAGGCGAGCAGATGACATTGCCCCGCGCTGTACTTTGCCGACAATTCGATGCCTGCCACAACATGGACGCCGTGCTCGACACCCGTCGCCTGCGCCTCAGCGATTCCTTGCAGCGTGTCGTGATCGGTGAGTGCCAGCACCTCGATTCCACGCTGCGCGGCGAGCTCGACGACGAAGCGCGGAGCATGACCACCGTCCGAGCATGTCGAATGAGAGTGCAGATCAACAGTGGACGACGACATGGTCTCATCCTACTTGGAACCACGGCGCGGGAAACGACATACGATGCCGGTATGAGTGATGACGTTCCCAGCGGCCGTCGCGTTCTCTTGCCGAACGGCGCCGACGGTTCGTTGATGGTGTTCGTCAACGGCAAGCAGATGACGGAAGGCGTCGACTTTGCTGTCGACGGCGACGCACTCGTGTTCACCGCGCCACTCCATGTGGGCCGCAAGACCAGCTTTCTCGGTCGCCTGCAGATGACGACGGTGGGCGTTGGCGTGTACGAGAAGATCGACAAGGTCGACGTACACGCGACGGGCACAGATGGCTCGTTTCGCGTCTTCTCCGATCTCGTCGCCGAACTCGACGCGTAGTCGCTACTCGCTGGCTTCGGCCTGCAGTTGAGCGAACGCGGCGCGGGCATCGTCGACAGAGCCCTCGTTCTCGATCGTCGAGACGTCGCCAACATCGACACCCGTCACAACGGCCTTGAGGACGCGGCGCATGATCTTGCCACTGCGCGTTTTTGGCAGGCTCGAGACAAAGCGCAGGTCGCCGATGACTGCCACCGGTCCGAGTACCTCACGTACCTTGGCGCGCAGCTCCTGTTCCACCTCGGGTGACGGTTCAACGCCCGGCTTGAGCACGACAAAGACCGCAACGATCTCGCCGCGCAACTCGTCAGGCTGCCCGGTTGCGCCCGCCTCGGCAACGGCGGGGTGGTGGAGAAACGCGGTCTCGACCTCGACGGTCCCAATGCGATGTGCGGCGATCTTGATTACCTCGTCGGCGCGGCCGCTAAACCACGCGTAGCCAGCCTCATCAAAGCGGCAGGCATCGCCACTCGTGTAGACGTCAGGCACGCGCGACCAATAGTCCTTTGCGTAGCGCTCGGGGTCGCCCCAGATGGTCGCCGTCAACGAGGGGAAGGGCTGGCGGACGATCATCATCCCGGTCTGTCCCGTCTCGAGGTCCTCGTGCGTCTGAGGATCGACGATCGCAACGTCCCACCCGGGCATCGGCAGGCCGCCGGAGCCAGGGCGAATCTCCTCGAGACCAAGTCCCCACGGGTTGGCGAAGAGCGGAACGCCCGTCTCGGTCTGCCACATGTGGTCGATCACCGGCACGCGGTCGCCGAGCACGTCCTGCTGTAGCCACTGCCAGGCCGGCGGATTAAGGGTCTCACCGGCGCAGAAGACACGCGTCAGGCTCGAGAGGTCATGGCCTTCGGCGGGGGCCGTGCCGTGTTGCATCAACATCCTCACGGCAGTCGGAGCGGTAAAGAGGCCGGTCACTCGCTCTTGAGCGATGAGGCGAAACAGCGTGTCGGGGCCGGGATAGTCGAGCGATCCTTCGAAGGCGATGGTGGCCGCACCCGCGAGCAGTGGTCCGTAGACGATGTACGAGTGGCCGACGATCCAACCGATGTCGGAGGTCGACCACCAGACGTCGTTGCGATCGAGTCCGTAGACCCACCGACCCATTGCCTCGAGGCCAGCCATATACCCGCCGTGGACGTGCACCACGAGTTTTGGTGTCGCGGTCGTGCCGCTGGTGGCGAGAATGAAGACCGGGTCGGTGGCAGCCAACTCGGCGTAGGCACCGCTCTCGCTTGCGCCGGCCGCGAGAAAGTCGTCCCAATCGATTTCACCCGGACCGGCCGGTGCGGCATCGGCCTCACGCCGTTGGACGATCACGTGCTCGACGTCGTGGTCACCTCCGGCCAGCGCAGCATCGACGATGTGCTTGAGCGGCACGACCTTGCCGCGGCGATGCGTCGAATCGGAGACGAAGACGGCCTTCGAGCCGGAGAGGCGGATGCGCTGGCCGAGCGCTCCCTCGCCGAAGCCAGCGAAGACGACGCTGTGGATCGCGCCGATGCGGGCGCAGGCGAGCATCAGTGTAATTGCCTCGACGCTGACGGGCATGGAAATCGTGACGCGATCGCCGTGTCCAAGGCCGAGGGCGCGCAGCGCGGCAGCTACGCGCTCCACTTCGTGCAACAACTCGGCGTAGGAGAGGCGCCGTTCGGCGCCGTCCTCGCGCAGCCAGACCAGTGCCGGTCGTTCACCGTGACCGCTCTCGATGTGTCGATCCAGACACGCGTACGTGAGGTTTGTGGTGGCGCCCTTAAACCAGGTAAACGTCGGTGGGTTCCAGTCGAGCACGGACTCCCACGGCGAGAACCACGGCAGGTCGGCGGCCTCACGGGCCCAGAAAGCAGACGGGTCTTCGCGTGCTTCGCGCTGCAGTCGCTGGAGTTCGCTCTCGCTCATGGGGCGACTCTAGTCGTTTCGTGCGCCTGGGAGGACATGACACGTGCGCACTTGTGATGTCCTCCTCGAAATGAGAGCGGCCCTGGATTGCGGTTTAGGTGCGCCAGACGAACTGGATGGCGTTCGTGGCTGCGGTGCCAGACTCGCTCTCGACGGGCACGATCACGCGCAGCATTGACGTGCCGGGTACGCCACGAATGTCGGCGGTTGCATCGTCGTCACGCAGCAGCTCGACCGTCGGCAGGTTGCGACGCGTCTCTGGGTCGAGGCCGAGTGCACCGGAGCGCGAGGACTCAACGGCGTAGAAGCTGGCGAGTACGAGCGCAATCAGAAACGGGTTGTCTTCATCCTCGGCGTAGGTCAGTCGCTCGCGGGTGCGAAGCGTGGCGTCAACGAGGAAGGGCAGGAGCTCGGGCGACAGTTGTCCAGAGCGGTGCTTCGGCTGGGACTCGCGGTCAGAGGCGCGCTCAAAAATGACGGCGACAGGTGCCCCGGCGAGCAGATACTCCGCGCGCTCCCGAAACGGTGCGATTGCCCATCCGAGCTCGCTGGCCATCCGTGCCGTTGCGTCTGCAAGCTCGTCGGCGAGGCGCTCGGCTTCGGCAACGTCTTCGTCGGACGGTTCGTGGTCATGACGGTGTTCATGGTCGTGGTCACAGTCGGGCCCGTGGACATGCTCGACAGGCGCCGGCGTGCCACCGTGCAGCGTGCCACCAAGGTCGGTAACACCTTCGTCGTGATCGTGTTCGCAGTGTGGGTCGTCGCAGGCCATCGGCAGAAGACTAGGAGTCCTTGGCGCTCGTGGTTGTCGTCGACGTCATGCTCTGTGCTTCGCGCCTGTTGCCGGTGGCGGCTTGCGTCGCGGCATATCTCGGCGCGGTCTACCGTTCTTCTTACTGTGAGCGCACGCGGAAGACACGGAACGTTCGACATCGGCGACAAGCCGAAGCGGCCGGAGGACCCGGAGGTTCGCCGCGCAAACGTGCGGCGCGTCTTCCGCCTGTTTGGACCCGAGAAGTCGCGGCTAACGCTTGTACTGGGTCTGATCATGGTCTCGAGCGCCCTCGGTATGGTGCCGGCGTTCTTGCTGCGCGACGTGATCGATAACGCGATTCCGTCGAACAACACGACGCTGCTGGCCTGGCTGGCGGGCGGCATGATCGCGATCGCGATCATTGTGGGCATCCTTGGCGTTGCGCAGACGTACCTGTCGAACCGCGTCGGCCAAGAGGTGATGCACGAGCTTCGGGCTGATGTCTACGAGCACTTGCAGCGTCAATCGCTTGCGTTTTTCACCCGCACGCGCACGGGTGAGGTGCAGTCCCGCATCTCGAACGACATTGGCGGCGTCGATGACGTCGTCACCTCCACAGCGACGTCCGTGGTTTCGAACGTCACGACGGTGCTGGCAGCCGTCGTCGCGATGTTCTTGCTCGATTGGCGCCTGGCGATTTTGTCGGTGATACTCGTGCCGTTTTTCGTCCTGTTGACGCGCCGTGTCGGAGTCGAGCGACGTAAGTTGGCGACCGAGCGCCAGAAGACGCTGGCAGATATTTCGTCGCTCGTGCAGGAGTCGTTGAGCGTTTCGGGTGTCTTGCTTGGCAAGACGATGGGTCGCGGTCCCGAGCTGGCGGAGCGTTTCCGTGAAGAGTCGCGCGAGCTCGCCGAGCTCGAGGTGCGCCAGCGCATGGCGGGCCGTTGGGTGATGGCGACGATCAGTGCCTCGTTCGCGATTCTGCCGGCGCTCGTCTACTGGGCCGGTGGTTGGTCGATTGCTAACGGGCTGGGCGCAGTCAGCGTTGGTACGTTGGTCGCCTTCGCGACGATCCAGACGCGCATCTTCTTCCCGGTTGGCGCGCTGCTGTCGGTCGGGATCGACGTGCAGGCGTCGCTAGCCCTGTTCGATCGCATCTTTGAGTACCTCGACCTCAAGGTCGATATCGATGAGCATTCTGGTTCGCGCGAGTTGCGCCGCGAGGACGTCCGGGGCGAGGTCTCGTTTGACGACGTCTGGTTCCGCTACGAGCCCGAGGGGACGTGGACGATCAGCGGCGCAACCTTCCTCGCGGCACCTGGCACACGCACGGCCTTGGTTGGCGAGACGGGATCGGGCAAGACCACGCTCGGCTACCTCGTCGCGCGCCTCTACGACGCCGAACGTGGCGCTGTTCGCATCGATGGCGTCGACGTCAAGGATGTTGCGTTTGCGTCGCTCTCGGATCTGATTGGCGTGGTCAGCCAAGAGACCTATCTCTTCCATGCCACCGTGCGCGAGAATCTCCGCTTCGCGCACCCTGAGGCGACCGATCAGGAGATCGAAGACGCCTGTCGCGCAGCGCGAATTCACGACCATATCGCGGGACTGCCGGAAGGCTACGAGACGGTCGTTGGCGAGCGCGGCTATCGCTTCTCGGGTGGCGAGAAGCAGCGCATTGCGATCGCCCGCACGGTGCTGCGCAACCCACCGATCCTCGTCTTGGACGAGGCCACCAGCGCACTTGATGTTGATACTGAGCGCCAGGTCCAAGAGGCGCTCGACGCACTAGCTGAGGGTCGCACGACGATTACGATCGCCCATCGCCTCTCTACGGTGCGCGACGCCGACCAGATTCTCGTGCTCGATCATGGCGCAATCGTCGAGCGCGGCACGCATGTCGAACTGATCACCCAGGGTGGTCGCTACGCCGAGCTGGTGGCACGCGACTCGCTCGGCGTCACCGCTGACCTGTAGCGCTACGCGCGAATGACGCGGGCTGGCTCGGCGCCGAGCTGCGCGATCAGCGCACGCCAGTCGGGATTGTCGATCAGCACGACGTCGGCTTTGAACCCGACCGCAAGCCGGCCGACCTCGTCATCGAGTCCGAGTACGGCGGCACCACCGGCCGTCGCGGCCTGCAGCGCCTCCGCACACGAAAGCCCCATCTGACTACAGGCGAGATGCATCGTGGTCGGGAGTGAGAGGCACGGTGCGGAGCCCGGGTTCGCGTCGGTTGCGAGTGCCACTCGGGCGCCAGCATCGATCAGGGCGCGGAGTGGGGGCATCGGGCACTTGAGGGTCAGTGCGGCGACGGGCAGGCCAACGGCGATCACGTTGGATGCGGCTAGTTGCTCGATCCCCTCGGCTCCCGTTGCCTCGAGGTGATCGACGGACGCAGCGCCGAGTTCGATCGCCAGCGGGATTGCGCCCATCGAGGAGAACTGATCGGCGTGGAGGCGTAGTCGCAGTCCGTGTTCCTGTGCGGCGAGGAGGAAGCGTCGCGACTGCTCGACGTCGAAGACGCCGCGCTCAAGAAAGACGTCGGCGGCGTTGGCCCACTCAGCACAGGCGGGCAGGATCTCAGCGATTGCGTAATCCACGTAGGCATCGGGAGATTCCGCCTCGGGTGGCGTGGAGTGGAGCGCGAGACAGGTGGTCAGGACGCGCACACCGGCCTGCTTGCCAGCGGCCTTGGCAACGCGCAGCATCCGCAGCTCGTGCTCGGCGCTCAGGCCGTAGCCCGACTTGATCTCGGCGGTGGTGGTGCCGAGGCGCCGCATCGTGTCGAGTCGCTTGGTGGCGCTGGCGACGAGCTCGTCCTCGGTGGCCTCGCGCGTCAGGCGCACGCTCGCCTTGATGCCGCCGCCCTCCGCGGCGATCCGCTCGTAGTTGGCGCCTTGGGCGCGCAGATCGAACTCGTGGATGCGGTTGCCGCCGTAGACCACGTGCGTATGACAATCGACGAGGCCGGGGAA
>Ga0194041_10001233_pt1 | contig 10799 bp, 8 predicted proteins | sample JunL449m_MetaG_FD_160082 | JGI IMG/M metagenome (GOLD analysis project Ga0194041, IMG submission 160082) | Anoxic zone freshwater microbial communities from boreal shield lake in IISD Experimental Lakes Area, Ontario, Canada - Jun2016-L442-9m | ecosystem: Environmental > Aquatic > Freshwater >...
GGAGTCAAAGCCTAAAAAACTCCATGAATGCGGGCATGTGTCTAGAGAGGAAAATCAATGGGAACGCTGTAATGTATTGACCTCTAGATCATTTAAGTTAGATAACGGTAATAGGGTGTACCTATGCAGTACGCACGCAAAAGAGCATGAGCCTAAAAAGTAATCCAGCGATTGTTATGCGTTCTGTTGGCGATTTGTTGCCATACGAACGAAACGCCCGCATGCACTCGGATCTTCAGATAATGAAGCTCGGAGAAAGCATTCGGGAGTTTGGGTTTACAAATCCTGTGCTTATCACTAATGCTGGCAAGATTATTGCGGGACACGGCAGGCTTGAAGCGGCAAAGAAGATTGGATTGGATGAAATCCCATGCATTTGCTTGGATCATTTGGACGAAAACCAAGTCAAAGCGTACACGATTGCTGACAATCAACTGCCCAACATGGCTACATGGGACTTTGATGTGTTGTCTGTTGAGATTGATGAGTTGCGTGAAGATGGATTTGATTTATTCTCTTTGGGATTCACAAAGGAAGAACTGGATGAAATGACAGGAAGTCCAGACGAGCCTTTTGAGGAAGAGGAAGAAAAGAAAAAGCCTGAATCCGATACGACCATTTGTCCAAAGTGCCATCACGAATTCGTTCTTTAATATGCCGCAGCCAATTATAGGAATGATCCCGCCGGGAGGGTGGCATTACTACCAGAGCGATACTAAAATCACTGGTAGTACATACGACGACTTGCTGAAGTCCGTTGAGACCTATCGTGCGGAAAATCATCTGCCCTCTGGTGACATCATTGGCGATGTGAACGGCTACATCTGCTCAAATTGGCCGAGATTCTGCCATGGAGTGGACATGGTTGCCATCACCAGCATGACTCCGCAAACTGCGTCAGGCGATTTGATGAACGACATTCAGACTTGGGCTAAGAACATTTTACAGTCTCAAGACCCGCACCCACTGGTGCTGGATACACTCGCGGAAGAACGGGCGCAGGTTTGCAGGCGTTGTCCGCACAATGTCAACTGGCGCGGCGGGTGTGGTGCGTGCGTGTCGGCAACAGAGAGGGTGTGTGCAAGCGTCAGGCAGGCCCGTGACACGGCATCAACCACTGTTCTGGGTGGATGTGCCTTAATGCGTCACGACAACCGTACAGCGGTGTTTATGGACAGAAATCAGATTCAACGCTCAACCAACATCCCAGTTGAGTGCTGGGTCGCCCTCTAATTATGGCAAACTACGCCAAGCCTCTCGACCCCAAAATCACCGACAGATTTGCGGATAAAAGCCCGCGCCTCTCCGACCATCACGACAAGGCTCGGATTCTCGATGTCACAATTGTTGACCCAACTACGGGCAACACAGACACGGTTGATCCCAATACGCTGGAAGTGCGGCGCACGTTCAAGGACGCGCAGCAGGCGCACAGTGCCTACCGTCGCCTAAAGCAGCAGAACGTCGAGCGAAACCGCAAGAATCAACTCATCCAGAAGAAATTAAATAATGAAACTCCATACACCCCCAAAAAGCTTGAGAGCATGGGCCAAAATTGGCGCAGCAACCGCCCTACTGGGTTCCTGTCTACTATGTGTTCTCGCATTCAACCTCCGTTCAGAGAGGTTATCGAGCAAGCCGCGACACTGACGTTCTCAAAGTATCCAGTAGAAAGCATCGACTCCGAATACAAGACCAAGACATTTCGGGAGGAGATTACAAAATGCATTCGCGGCTGGGCTGGGTTTGATGATCTTGTGGCTCAAACCGTGCATGAGAATACGGTTTTTGGGTTCTGCGGGTGGTGCTGGGACGACACTCGCGACTGGAAACCTGAGTTCATGCGTCAGGACTACACGTTTTTTAGCATCGAGACTCCAATGGTTGCCGACGCAACGCCGATTTGGGCGCGGAAGCGGCGGTATCAAATTGCGGAGTTGCTGCCAATTCTTGAAAACCAAGAAATGTCCATTCTCGCCGGATGGCACATCAAGAACTTGGTTCGAGCAATCAATAACGCTATTCCAGCGGGCAGAACACTAGACGCTGACGACGATGCGCGACGGTATGAAGATTGGATTAGAGAAGGAAGCTACGGAGCCTCTTACGAAAACGACGCTAAGTATGTTGAGTTGGGTGAAATTATTGTTAAGGAACCACATGGGAAAATATCCCGCTTCCTTTTCGACGACAAAAGCGGAGACGAAATTTGTACGCAAATTGATCGCTACAACCGCATGTCAGAGACAATCGCGCTCTTCTCGGTTGAGATTGGATCTGGAAATTTAATGTCGAGTCGTGGCGCTGGGAGAGATCTTTATAACACGCATGTTGCCGTGGATAAAGCTCGCAACTTGGTGGTGGACAACGCCTACATAAAGGGGTTGTTGCTGCTCAAAAAGGGGCCAACCGCAAAGCCCTACATCGCACCGTTAACTGTCCACCACCCAGTTGCGTTCGTCTCCGAAGGCTACGACGTTGTGCCGCAGTCGCTGCCGGCGGATGTGGACGATTTCCTGAAGCTCGACCAGTTTGTTAGCAACTTGGCTGAAATTCAGATCGGCACGTTTCTTCCGGGCGCTCCCGTACAGACTCAGGGCAAAAAAACAGCCTCTGAAGTCAATCGTGTTGCAGCCATTGAGAACCAGCTTCGCCAAGGGGTGTTGATGCGTTTCTCCCGCCAGTTCTCGCAGGGCGTATATCGCATGCAGACTGGGATTTGCCATCCCGAACACATTAAAGCCGCTGCGGACCTCAAAGGAAAGCTGGACTTGGCGCGTCAAATTGAGCCAAACGCGATTTGGGCGCGGCGGGACGTTGTTGATGCGTTTGACCGCTCCATGATGGAGCTGCCTCCGTTCCTTGTCCCGTTTGAGGCTCCCGAACATCTCGATGAGGACGCGATCAATTGCTGCTTGTCGATGTTAGAGAAAAACATCCCGCCAAGCGACATTCTTTTGATCGCGCATTCGCCCGCAAGCGAGTTAATTCCTGACACAACCGCGCAGGACTTGCAGGTGCTGGACGGAATGATTCAACGCTACATGGGCAACCCTGCCATCAATCAGGATGCGCTGATGAAACTGGACTGGATCAAAAAGCTCGGAGAGACCATTGCAAACGAAGTGATTCTTCCTAAAGATCAGGTGGAAGCCATTGCAATTGAGGCAACTCGTCAGCAAATCATGGAGTTGCAATCAATTGTTTCTGGACAAGACATTCCTGTTTCTCCACGCGACAACGACAATGTCCATCTCGAAACGATGATGCAGAAGCTCATGCCAGTGATGATGAACATTCCTCCCGGCGGGTTGTCTCCCGAAGGTGTCGCACCTCTTATACGCGCAATGCAGCATTTTGCCTCCCATATTTCATCAGCAGAGGCCAAGGGCATGCCCAAGGATCAGGTCGGGAAGTACAAGCAGGCGTATTCGGAAGCCGCCAAACACCTCACCGCAGGCCACAACACTCCTCCTCCGCCTGACATCGCGCCGGCAGCAGCACCCAATGGCATTGGGGCTGGAGGTGGAAGACCAACAGCAGCAGCCCAGAAACACATGGGCGAAGTTTATTCTCAACAGAACCCAAACCAAAACGCGACGATTGCAAGTATTGCAAATCCGCCAAGACCACCAACAGCAGCGTAATCCATTATGTGGAATGCATCAGACAGCGCCCGATACAGACAATATCATCAACAGACGGGAGGAAGGCTCCTTGCCCACCTTCGATCAATTGTCCCTCCACTTCTGGGGAAAACAATTGAGGAGGTTGCTTTGGAGGCAAAGCACAAAGACGGATGCGAGTACATCATTCGCCAGATAGAAGCCATTCTGTCCGAGCAACCAACAGGGGACGACGCCGCCTCTGGTTCATTCTCTTCAATGTAAAACTCATCCCAACGCATATATGACACTAGACGACGAAAACGTAATCCCTGAAACAACGGCAGCAAACCCAGACGGCAGCGCCGCTCGGCTTGACGCTGACCCAATAAGCCAAAGCACATCAGACACGATTGATTCGCTTCTGGACCAAGCTGAAGCTCAAGACAGATCTGAGGACAATTCTGATCAATTTTCCAGAAATGTTGATCCAAAAACAGTTGAAACGCAGGAAGTTGATGAGCAAAAAAGCCAGACAACTACTGATACAACATCTGACTTAGACCCAGAGATTGCTGCTATCCAGACGCCTGCTGGCATGTCTGAGAAGCAGGTGAGCAACTGGGAGAAACTCAGAAAGTCTGCCAGCGAGTACAAAAAGCAGGCTGCGGAAGTGGAGATTCTGCGTCAAAAGTTAGTAGAGCAGCAACAGGCACAACAACTCCCGCCAGATTACGATGAGTTGAAGCGATTTCGGGCTACGTTTGACCTCAAGTCAGACCCTGAATTTCAATCCAAATACGACAAGCCGATTAATGAAGCGGCTGAAAATATTTACAGCATGCTGCGAAAGCATAAAGCATCCGACGAAGTTATTAAGAGCATTCAAGAGGCGGGTGGCCCGGGCAAGGTCGCAAAGTCTTGGTGGAAAAAGAACGCGATTGATCGCCTTTACCAGACGGAAGATTTTACCGACGCTCGCCGCTTGGAGAATGCATTGGTTCAGATCGACGATGTGGAAAACGCCCGAAAGGCGGATCTCGACATGGCCGAGACAAATCAGCAGCAGTGGATGGAACAGAAGGAGCAGGAGCGAGTGCAACGCTACCAGCAAGAGGGCACAGAGATTGGTGGATACTTGGAAAAAGTCACGGCAACTGTGCCTTGGGCGCGTTTCCAAGAGGTGCCAAAGAATGCCACAAGGGAGCAAGTTGAGCGCGTAAACGCGCACAACGCAGGAGTGAAAGATCTTGAAAGCAAGTTCTCTTCTGCGCTTTATCCCAAAACGGCATCTGAACGGGCGGCAGTTGCGGCAGCGGCAACACTCTCGCACGTTGTGACCAATCAACTTCGCGTGGAGCAGCAGTCAAAAGCCAGAATGCAGTCGGAATTGGAGCGGCTGACAAAGGAAAACAACGCACTCAAAGCTTCTGGGAAAATGCCAAAAAGCAATGTGGCTGGCACTCAGTCTAAACAAAGCACAAACAACAGAATAACGATGAACTCCAGCGATGCAATTGACATGGGTCTGGATGAAGCAGGAGCATAAATATGGAAGCAATATCAGCAATGGAACGCCGCACGTTGAATGCGCTCGACTCGGCCAATCCATTTCAAACTAGGATTGCAGCGCCAAAAAACCTGAATGGTCGCCCAATGGCGGCAACGCCAGACGTTGAGCCCGATGAAATAGAAGAGCTTGCCAAGAGTGACGACCACATGATTGATGTAGCCGTAGAATCCAAGGTGGAGCCAAAGAAGCGCGGAAGACCGTTTGCAAAAAAGCCTGTTACAGAAGTGGTGGAGCCAGAGTCACAGCCAGAGTCAGAACCTGTGATATTTGAAAACCCAATTATCGAATCTCACGATAAAAATGGGCTACCAAGTTACCGCTGCGAGTTTGCCGGCCGAGATATCTTTGTCGGGCTCCCATGGTACAAGACCAGTAACCCAGTAACAACGCAGGCACTCATCGCCATGGCGCTCGACTTTGGAAAAGATCGCATTCGCTTTGATTTGGTGATGGGCGACGCAATGATTTATCACTCGCGCAACAAGATTGCCGAGAAGTTCCTAGAAACCGACGCCCGCTGGCTGTTCATGTTGGACGATGACATCATCCCCAGCATTGGACGGTCTGCTTGGTATAGGGCATGGGTTGCTAGTGCCCGCAACGCGCAAGAACAGCCACTACAGCGGCATATTCTGCATCGCCTGATAGGCAGTGGCAAGACGCTGGTTGGAGGGGCTTATTTTGGTCGTCAAGAAGGCGGAAAGCTGTTGTGCAGTAATCAAAACCTTGAGGCTGATGCTCGGGCCTTTGCTGACAAAGTGATGCCAGTGGATTGGATTGGTGCTGGAGCAATGCTAATTCACCGCCGGGTGTTTGAGGACATGAAGGAAAAGTATCCCGAGTTGAAATCCAAGATTGCTGGAGTTCCGTTTAACTACTTCCAGCCAGCGGAGGACGGTGCTGGAGAAGACATCGCGTTCTGCAAACGGGCAAAAGCTTGCGGACATCAGCCCCACATTGATCTCGGAGTGCCACTCGCGCACGTTGGTTACAAAACCTATTAATTTATCAACAAATGAAGATATTTGGTTACTACCAATCAATTGGCACTGGGGATCAGCCAGAGGAATTTGCCTGCGCTAACCTTTGGAAGACATCGTGGACACATTTTGGCTGGGAACCAGTGATGCTTAACCGCAGTCACGCGCAGGTATCGCTAAAATACAACAAGGTGCTACAAAAGCTTGTTGGAGACTTGAGGCACTCAGAAGATTTGCGTCCACGCTTTGACTGGATTGTCGCAAGGTTCATCCGCTGGTGCGCTTTACACGCTTCTGGAGGTGGTTGGATGTCGGACTATGACGTTATAAACACTGGATTCACAACGGAATCGGCAAATAAGCACACCGGAACGCTTTCAATCTCCGCAGGCCCAGCTTATTTGTTCTACGTCACGCCAGAGCATGCGTTGAATGTCATCAACAAGTTTTTGAGTGAGGATATAACCAACGGAAAATTGGTTTATAACGAGTGCGACATATTAAACACTCAGCCAAGCTCTTTTGAAGGTGTTTTGCATATTAAAACATCTGACGGCAAGAAAAGGTCTCAATTGATGCAGGAACAATGGAATAAATTGTTCACTGAAGATGAGAAATAATTTGCATACACAATAAGACTGTGTAATAAGTCAATTATTCGGTGTGGCTGCTCCGTATGCAGCCCGTTGGCGGACGTAAACCGCGAAAGGTCGTAACATCGCCCAGACGACAGGGGCACAAACAAGAATTTGGCGTGATCCGCACGGATCTCGCACGCTTGAATGTGGCCCCAAGTTTTCTAGCTGGAGGTCAGGTTCAGGCAGAACAACCTCAATCACTTAGAAAACTAAAATATGAAGTTCCTCAAGGGAATTCTAACCGTTGCAGTTTTACTTGTGGCTTTGCCGAAGGCAAACGCCGCTTGGAACACGTTCGTCACCGTCACTGGTACGTCGTCGATGAGTGCCGCCACTAATTTTAAGGGGCAGGCAGTAACAGCATTCAGCGCAGGCCAATCCGAAGTCAATTGGACCGAGTTCCAAGCCGTTCGCACTTACGCAAACGGAGTGGGCGGGTTCGATTTGAGCAGGGCCGGCACTGGCAACTCGGCTACCGCGCCCGTTGAGACTCTCGACTGGTACGACACGCTGAAATGGTGCAATGCCGCAACCATTCAACAAGGCACCTTGACTCCCGTATACAACGTGGGGACTCTGTCCATTGGATCGTTGACCAGCACTGGCACTGTAGCCACTGCGGTTGTTGCAGGCGGTCACAAACTAAATTCTGGCAACTGGGTGAAGGTCACGGGAGCGACTCCTGCTGGCTACAACCTGACGAAACCAGTGTTTGTTGTTAACGCGACAACCTTCACCTACCCAACGGTGGTGAGTGGAACTGCTACTGCAACGGGAACACTCGTTGCTACTGTGTTGTACACCAGCGGAGACGTTGTCCCAAACGTGGACGCAACTGCCACTGGTTATCGCTTGCCGATTGAAAAGGAATGGGAATGGGCTGCATTTGGTGGAGTTTCCAGCGGAACCTACACCTATCCCGGCTCCAATACCTCAACCTCCGTTGCTTGGTCTAAGGATAACGTAGCCTATGGATTGGGCGCACAGGCAGTCATGGGCAAAACTGCCAATGAACTGTCGCTCTACGACATGGGCGGAAACGTCAATGAATGGTGCTTTGACGACGCAGCACCACTCTATGGTCGCCGTGTTCGCGGTGGCTGTTACCTGCAAGACGCATCGTCACAGCGCACAATGACAAGGGGATACTCCAACCCAGCCCGCCAAGAGGCAGGATTCGGGTTCCGTGTATTCAAAAACTAACCTCAACCAAACCAACCAACTCAAACTCTTAACTACTTACTGTTATGGCCGACACAAACAACTGTATCCCTTTGGCAACCATCCAGAACTTTGCTTCTAAGGATGTAAACCGTATCATTGGTCAGATCGCTCGCGTTCTGGCTCGCAAGTCCCCTTACATCAACTCGATTGATGGCGGGACTCTCCCTAATGTTTCCGACGTTGTTCGCAGCGTTGTGGAAGAAATGGCAGTGCCGGCTGCTTCGCTCGCGTCCCCTACGTTTGTGGATGACACTACGCTTTGCGGCGTTGGTGCAACTCCCGACGTTGTAGGCTCGACTGAGTATCAGTTCCAGCTTCAGACGCTTCGCGGCGCAGGTCCACGTGTCTGCGTTAAGCAGGCTCGTACAGCCTTCAAGGGCTCGTACTTGCAGGCGCAGGTATCTCTGGAGAAGTCCATTCTTCAGATCATCAACGCTGACATTCGCTACCAGTACCTCATCCAGTCTGGTGTGAAGTACGTTGTGAACTCCACTGGCACGTTTGGTGGAAACCTCACGGGCGACATGCAAAACATCAACACGAAGTTTGCGCAGGTTCTCCCTGATTCCCACCTCAACTTCAAGACCTTGTATCGCTTGGGCACGTTTTTGCGTGAAGAAATGCTCGCGGAGCCTTTCTCCTCCAAGGAAGGTGACTTCTTCCAAGTGATGCTCGGTGCTGATGCGATTGAAAACATCCGCAACGATGCCGATGTTAAGGAAGATCTGTTGTACCTCACCGCTGGTTCCTTCAAATTGGGTGAAGACTCGATTTCTGGTTACCAGTTCCAAGGCTACCGTGGGTTTGCATTCGGCATTGATCAGCAGCCTCTGCGTGCGACTGGGTTCGATGGCAACGGCAATCTGGTTTTGGTTAACCCCATCATCTCGACTGCGGTTACCAACGGGTTCGCCCAGCGCCGTAACCCTGACTGGGTCAATGCGCCCTATGAAATTGGGTTCATTGTTGCAGGTGAAGCGTTCAAGCGTTTGGTCCCTGAGGGCTACACGGGCGAAGGCACGTTCAAGTTTGCTCCCCAGCTAGCGATGGGTGAGCTAGAATGGACGTATTTCCGGGACAACGATTGTAACTTGTACGGCGATTATGGTCAGCACATCTACCAGATCTCCCGTGCAATCCAGCCAATTCGTCCGCAGAACGTGTTGCCAGTGTTGTTCAAGCGTTGCCCGTTTGACGGTATGCCAACGCCTTGCTCGACCAGCGCCACTGGTCTGTAAACGGCTGTTAGGTTGATATAAAAGGGGGCTGGGGAAACTCGGCCCCCTTTAATCAGCTTAAGGCTATTGGACTTCCAATAATGAGGCTTGTGTGTATTATTTGTGGTATTTGTAAAATATGAACGGTTCAAACGGGTATAACAACAGTTGCCGCAAAGACATACCTTATCCAAGCGTGTCGCAAGAGTCCGTTCCTTCGTTAATCGATAATTTAACAAAATCACTTTACGGGACGATTACGAAGTCCGTTGTTAATCGCAGGGTTGTTTGGAATGTTCCGTGCGATCCAAATCAAAGTGCAACGGTTTTTGGAATTCCGCGCAACCCGGGCGAAGGGTTGATGTGCTACTTCCTGCGAGCGTTGCAGGCATCATCGATTGTGGGTGCTACGGGCTTCAAAGGAGCCACTGGCATACAGGGAGCCACAGGGTTGACGGGTGCCACTGGATTGGGAGCCACCGGGTTTACTGGTGCGACTGGTGCGACTGGTCAAACTGGATTACAGGGGGCGACGGGCTTATCTGGTGCTACTGGGGTTATTGGAGCCACTGGAGCTACGGGTCAAACTGGACTACAAGGGGCGACGGGCTTATCTGGTGCTACTGGGACTACTGGCGCTACAGGTTTGTCGGGTGCTACGGGAGCGGGATCGACTGGGGCGCAGGGCGCTACAGGGCTAGGTGGGGTTCAAGGCGCTACAGGGCTATTTGGCGCTACTGGCGCTACAGGTTTGCAGGGTGCCACTGGGGTCGGCGCTACGGGCTTGCAGGGTGCCACGGGCATCAGCGGAGCCACAGGGTTGGTTGGAGCCACAGGGGTCGGCGATACGGGCTTGCAGGGAGCTACTGGGCCACAGGGAGCCACAGGATTGACGGGTGCCACTGGATTGGGAGCCACTGGGTTTATTGGAGCCACTGGCGCAAACGGTCAGTCTGCTTCGTTTTTTAATTACCAAGCAAACACCTCAACGCAAACATTGCCTCCGAGCGGCCCAATTACCAATGGGCACATTTTATGGGACAACGCTACACAGCGACTTTCCGCAAATATTGCATTCTCGCACATTGACGGCAATGGAAATGACATTGATGTATTTTTCCCGCTTTATAAAAATGGAGACACGTTTGTTATTCAAGATCAAAACAATTCCGATAATTATCAAAGTTGGAAAATTAATGGGACGCCTACAATTGGAAGCAACTCCTACATTGTAATCCCAGTAACACTTCAAGCTTCTGGTGGCACTGGCACTACTAATTTCCCAAACAATCACCAATTAATTTGGGCGGTTGTTACGTCTGGTCAACAGGGCGCAACAGGGCTGAGTGGGGCTACAGGGCTGACGGGTGCCACAGGAGGCACTGGCTTGTCGGGTAGCACTGGGCTATCTGGTGCCACAGGGCCTACTGGGCCTACTGGAGCGCAGGGTGCCACAGGAGGCACTGGCTTGTCGGGTAGCACTGGGCTATCTGGTGCCACAGGGCCACAGGGTGCCACTGGAGTGGGCGAGATCGGAGCCACGGGAGGCACTGGCTTGTCGG
>Ga0194041_10001236_pt1 | contig 10787 bp, 9 predicted proteins | sample JunL449m_MetaG_FD_160082 | JGI IMG/M metagenome (GOLD analysis project Ga0194041, IMG submission 160082) | Anoxic zone freshwater microbial communities from boreal shield lake in IISD Experimental Lakes Area, Ontario, Canada - Jun2016-L442-9m | ecosystem: Environmental > Aquatic > Freshwater >...
TGATACATGTCCCGTCGGAGTCGCAACGCAAAACCCCGAGCTGCGAGCCAAGTTCTCGGGTAAGCCGGAATTTGTGGAAACTTTCTTTGAGTACATTGCAGAAGAGGTGCGCGAACTCTTGGCCACTTTAGGATTTCGAACTTTAGCTGAAGCGGTCGGGCAGGTGGAGGTTTTGGAAACCACTCAGGCAGTAGATCATTGGAAGGCGAGCGGACTTGATCTCACGCCTCTACTTCACTTGCCAACGCTCCCTGCAGGATCTGCGAGGCTGAACACGCAGAAGCAAGATCACGGTCTAGACAAGGCGCTCGATAGAGAAATCATCCAACTAGCCGAAGTGGCGCTGCGAGATGGGACTCCTGTCGAGATTTCTTTGCCTGTGCGCAATGTTCATCGCACGGTAGGGACGATGCTAGGAAGTGCGGTCACCAAACGCTTTGGGGGCCGTGGTTTACCGGCTGACACTATCTCGTTGACACTGCATGGTTCAGCGGGTCAATCGCTCGGCGCCTTTCTTCCACAAGGTGTCACTATTCGCCTCTTTGGTGATAGCAACGATTACGTAGGCAAGGGACTCTCTGGTGGAAAAATTGTGGTTCGCCCCGATGAGAGGGCGAGCTTTGATTCCAGCCAAAACATTATTGCTGGCAACGTGATTGGGTACGGGGCAACGAGCGGAGAGATCTACCTTCGAGGAAAGGTGGGTGAGCGCTTTTGTGTGCGAAACTCCGGAGCTAGCGCGGTAGTTGAAGGCGTAAGTGATCATGCTTGCGAGTACATGACCGGCGGCACAGTTGTGATTCTCGGAAGCACCGGAAGAAACTTCGCCGCGGGTATGTCAGGGGGACGAGCATTCGTTCTCGATCTTGACGAAGCCAAAGTAAATATGGAGATGGTTGACCTAGTCCCCGTTCCGGGGGATCAAGCCGAAGTTCTCAAAGGCCTGATCTTTCAACATTTTTCTGAGACGGCTTCGCCACTTGCTAAAGATGTGCTGGATGACTTCGAGATCGGCAGATTCACCATGGTGATGCCCAGGGATTATGCGCGAGTGTTGGCAGCGATGGCTCGAGCAGAGGCTGAAGGACGTTCTGTTGAAGACGCAGTAATGGAGGCATCTCGTGTCTGACCCAAGAGGCTTTATGACAACTGACCGCGAAACGCCAAAGCGTCGGCCGGTAGATATCCGTATTAGAGATTGGCGTGAAGTGTACGAAGTCCAGCCTCTAGAGGCTTTGCAGCACCAAGCTGGTCGTTGCATGGATTGTGGAATTCCGTTCTGTCATCAGGGTTGTCCACTCGGAAATTTGATTCCCGAGTGGAACGATTTAATGTGGCGTGGCGATAAGGCCGAAGCCATTGATCGACTTCATGCCACAAATAATTTTCCAGAGTTCACTGGTCGGCTATGTCCTGCGCCCTGTGAAACTGCATGCGTGCTCGCCATCTCGGGTGAATCTGTCACCATTAAACAAATTGAGCTACGGACCATAGAGGATGCCTGGGGGAGTGGCGCAGTTGTTCCCCTCCCGCCAGATCGACTTACCGGCAAGACCGTGGCAGTTATTGGCTCCGGGCCAGCTGGTCTTGCGGTTGCACAGCAACTTACCCGCGCTGGTCACACGGTCGCGGTCTTTGAACGGGCTGACAAGGTGGGCGGATTGCTGCGCTATGGAATTCCCGAATTCAAAATGGAGAAGAACATTTTGGATCGTCGATTAGCGCAAATGACAGCCGAAGGAACTCGCTTTCGCACCAGCGTTGAAGCCGGAGTTGATATCACCGGACAACAACTCCGGTCTCGTTATGACGCAGTAGTGCTCGCGGTGGGCGCCACTTCGGCGCGCGATCTCACGATTCCAGGTCGCGAGTACCACGGAATTTATCAAGCGATGGAGTATCTGCCGTGGGGAAATCTTCAAGGTCTCGGAGAACTTGAAGGTGAACCTTCCATCAACGTAGCCGGTAAGAACGTGGTGATTATTGGCGGCGGCGATACTGGTGCTGATTGTTTGGGAACAGCGCTGCGCCAAGGCGCCGCTTCGATCACGCAACTAGAAATCCTGCCGCGCCCCAGCGAGGAGCGTCCAAGCGCACAGCCATGGCCGACGTATCCAATGATCTTTCGAACTTCGAGTGCTCATGAAGAAGGCGGTGAACGCATCTTCGCAGTGAATACTTCCGAGTTTATTGGGGATCAAGGAGTGCTCACCGGATTGAAGATTTCTGAAGTTGAACTTTCTGATGGCAAATTTGAGTACCTTCCCGGAACTGACCGAGTCCTCCCTGCGGATTTCGTACTTCTTGCTTTGGGTTTCGTAGGTCCAGAGAAGTCTGAGCTCATTCCACAATTAGAAGTTGATCTGGACGAGCGAGGAAATATCAAGCGAGCCGATGATTATTCAACCAATGTTCCCGGGGTGTTTGTATGTGGTGACGCCGGACGTGGCCAATCTCTGATTGTGTGGGCAATAGCTGAAGGAAGGGCAGCAGCAGCAGGAGTAGATCATTTCCTTACTGGTCGCACACTCTTACCAGCGCCGATTCTTCCCAGCGCTCGTCCGCTCACTATCTAAGGAGCGCCACCACTTACGAACAGAAGGTTCTTGAACCACTGTGAGAGGATGTATTGCATGAGCACTCCACAAGTCCGCGTCAGGCGCGCCAAGATCGTGTGCACTATCGGTCCGGTGAGTGAAAGTGCTGATCAAGTAGATCGCCTAGTGGCCGCTGGCATGGATGTGGCCCGTCTCAATCTTTCTCACGGCGATCACGCCGAACACCAACGGCGACTCACCGAAGTGCGGCGCTCTGCAGCAGCTGCCGGACGAGCGGTCGCCATTCTTGCTGACTTGCAAGGTCCGAAGATTCGTCTTGGCCGCTTCATAAACGGTCCACACACCCTTGCTAAAGGCGATGTATTTACTATTACGACAGAAGATGTCGAAGGCACCAAAGAGATATGCTCGACGACCTATAAAGGCCTCGCTGGAGACGTACGAGTGGGCGATCCTATTTTGATCGACGACGGCAAAGTCTCTCTTGAGGTCACCGAGGTAAATGGCGCGAATGTTGTCACGCGAGTTATATACGCCGGTGAGGTGAGTAATAACAAAGGAATTAATCTGCCCGGAGTGGCAGTATCTGTACCTGCGTTGTCCGAAAAAGATGAAGCCGACTTGCGTTGGGCGCTAGGTGCTGGTGCAGATTGGATCGCGCTCTCGTTTGTGCGTACTGCTAGTGACATAAAAGATGTGCATCGCATCATGGATGAGGTCGGTCGCCGCATCCCAGTGATCGCGAAGATCGAGAAGCCACAAGCTGTTGAAAACCTCGAAGAAATCGTCTTGGCCTTTGATGCGATCATGGTAGCTCGTGGTGACTTGGGTGTTGAACTTCCTATTGAGGATGTGCCGTTGGTGCAAAAGCGTTGCATCACCATCGCGCGTGAGAATGCCAAGCCAGTCATCGTGGCTACACAAATGCTTGATTCAATGATTATTTCTGCCCGACCCACGCGTGCTGAGGCGACAGATTGTGCCAATGCAGTGCTCGATGGTGCCGATGCGCTGATGCTCTCTGGTGAGACTGCTATTGGAGCATTTGCGGTTGAAGCGGTAGAAACAATGAGTCGGATTATCGCTAAAACTGAACTAGTTGCACTCGCTTCTGTTAAACCACTTCAACACAATCCTCGTAGTAAGGGTGGAGCCATCACGAAGGCGGCAGTTGAAGTGGGTGCCGTGACTAATTCGAAGTTTCTGGTGGCGTTTACGCAATCAGGGGATTCCGCTCGACGCATGTCGCGCCTGCGTTCTCCTATTCCGCTACTCGCATTGACTCCCGAAGTGGGTACTTTCAATCGTTTAGCGCTCTCTTGGGGAGTGGAACCCTTGCTCGTGCCTTCGGTGGAGCACACGGATCAAATGGTGAAACAGATTGATTCGGTGTTGCTTGAGTCCAAGCGAGCGGTCGTCGGCGATTTGATTGTGATCGTGGCGGGCTCCCCACCGGGCATTCCTGGATCGACGAACGCCATGCGCGTACATTGCGTGGGCGATGCAGTGAGTGGCGTGGCTCCGGCATATCGGTAAAGCTAGTTATTTAAAGATTGCATCTGCGTGCCCCGAGTCGGATTCGAACCGACACTGTGCGGTGTTTGAGACCGCCCTCTCTACCGTTGGAGTACCGAGGCTGGTGCTGCTGGGTTCGCACCCAACTTCGAAGACTACTTTACTGTCCCGTGGCGCCCGCAAAATCCCACTCCGCCCGCGTAGGCTGACCCAGTGCAATTGAATCCCGAGCGTGCATCTCGCCATCGTGTAGTGGTGGCCGAAGACGAGGCATTGATTCGGCTTGATCTCGTCGAAATGCTGACCGAAGCCGGATACGACGTAGTCGGTCAGGCGGCAGATGGCGAGGCCGCTCTTGCACTTGCCTTTGAATTGCGACCCGACCTGGTCATCTTGGACGTGAAAATGCCCGTGATGGATGGCATTACAGCAGCCGAACAGATCGTGGCTGCGCGTATTGCGCCAGTTCTCATGTTAACCGCATTTAGTCAGAGCGAATTAGTGGAACGTGCGAGAGATGCCGGCGCGATGGCATATCTGGTGAAGCCCTTCTCGTTACCCGATCTAGTTCCGGCGATCGAGATCGCCGTGACTAGACATCAAGAGATCATCGCACTGGAAGGCGAGGTGGCCGATCTCGGGGAGCGGTTGGCCGCTCGGAAAGCGATCGATCGTGCTAAAGCGATCCTCATGGAACATCAGCAGCTCTCAGAGTCAGAGTCATTTAAGACGATCCAACGGCGGGCGATGGACCAGCGCTCGACCATGGGAGAGGTGGCAAAGAGCCTGATCGAGGAGTACGGAAGTTGACGAGCTGGCTGGGCTACTTCCCGAGAATTGTCCGACCTTAGCCTGGTGAATTTGTTATATGTCCGTTATAGCCCGAATAAGCAATATGTCGACACCACCGTCGAGGTTCAAAGGTGGTCTTTTTGACTTCCTTTGGCATACTTTCCCTACCAATGATGTGAACGTGTGGTGAAAATTCACCCCACGACCCCTGGTTAGGAGTCACATCGCCACTTCCGGAAGGGAATATATGACAAAGAAACTCAAGGCGCTTGCTGCAGTTGGTGCAGTTGCTGTTGCCATGAGCGTTGTTATGACGACTCAAGCACAGGGCGCAACCACTCTTGTGGTCGCTACCGATCTACCTCTGCAGGGTGGCTCGAAGGACCAGAGTGATACCACTAACGAAGCAGTTGCACTTCTTCTCAAGCAAGCTGGCGGCAAAGCCGGCAAGTACAACATTAAACTCAAGTATTACGACAATTCCACCGCGGCCAAGGGCTCATGGGATGACGCACAATGTGCAAAGAACGCACAAGCACACGTTGCTGCACGCAGCGAGGTTGCTGTCATGGGTACCTATAACTCAGGTTGCGCAAAGATCATCGTGCCAGTGTTGAACCAAGATCCAAAGGGTCCAATGCTCATGATTTCTAATGCCAACACCAACCCAGGCCTTACTAAGCCATGGAACCCAGGCGAGCCAGAGAAGTATTACCCAACTGGTAAGCGCAACTACTTCCGCGTTGTCACCACTGATGACAACCAAGGATCTGCTGCTGCTAACTTTGCGATGAGCCAGGGCGTGAAGAAGGTTTACGTTCTTAATGATCGTCAAACCTATGGTCAAGGCGTTGCCCAAGCATTCACCACTGAAGCTAAGAAGATCGGTCTTACCGTTCTCTCTGATGGCATCGCTGGCGAAGGCTGGGATGACAAGCAACCTAACTACGAGGCTCTCTTCACCAAGATCAAGGCTCTTTCGCCTGACATGATCTACATCGGTGGAATCTTCGACCTCAACGGCGGACAACTTGTGAAAGACAAGGTTAAAATCCTTGGCGACAACAAGACCGTTAAGTTGATGGCACCAGATGGCTTCACCGGTTACCCAGACTTCCTTGCTCTCAAGGAAGCCGATGGCGCTTACCTCTCCTTCACGGGTCTTGCAATCGACTTCTTCCCGAAGGCTGGAGCTGCAGCTAAGTTCCTTGCTGATTACAAGAAGGAGTACAAGCACGAGCCAACAGGTGCGTTCTCCGTTTACGGTGCCGCAGCTATGCAGGCAATCATGGATGCGATTTCTCGCTCAAATGGTACTCGCGTAGATGTCTACAAGAAGGCCACCGCCACCAAGATCTCGGCTGCTAAGTCGGTTGTTGGTAAGGCAATCTCCTTCGACAAGAATGGTGACACCATGAATAAGGACATCACCATTGAAATCGTTCAAGGTGGAGCCGAAGTTGGCCTCAAGGTCATCACGGTTAAGTAGTCAAGTAAAAAGTAGTAGTAATTAGTAATAGGATGCGGGTGGTCTCAGAGATTTTCTGGGACCACCCGCATTACAATAAGTATGCTCCCTGTTCAGAAGATTTTTATCAGGGGAAAGTAACGATGGAAGAGGCAAAGTGACTCAAGCAGCTGTTGAGAAAGTCGCGGTGCGACAGTACAAAGGAACTCCCGGTCAGATCAGACGGCGCCGTATCGAATTGACGGCCGGAGTAGTTCTGGGCTCGCTTGCCATGGTCTGGATCGTGATCAACATCATCAACTCTCCCACTCAATTTGCTCAGGTTTTCATTCTTGGCTTTCGTAACGGGTTGCTCTATGCCCTTATCGCACTTGGTTACACTCTCGTGTACGGCATTATCGAACTCATCAACTTTGCCCATGGCGATCTCTTCATGTTGGGTGCTCTCTTCTCTTCTTACTTCATCACCGTCTGGCTTGGGCAAGAAAAGTCAAATCTCGCAGGATGGCTCACCTTCCTAGCGGCTTTGATCGCCGCGATGGCTTTTTGTGGTGGCCTCAATATTTTGATTGAACGTTTTGCCTACCGCAGGTTGCGTCGGGCGCCTAAGATCGCGCCGCTCATTACTGCAGTGGGAGTATCATTTATTCTTCAATTCGTTGGTATCAAGTGGAACGGCTCGACGCCACGTAACTGGCCGAAGGTTCTCCCACAATCTGAATTCACGGTACTGGGTGTAAGCGTTGCTTGGAATACTGTGATCTTGCTATTTGTTGCAGTACCACTCTTGCTCTTGTTGACCTGGGTGGTCACCAAGACTCGTCAAGGCAAAGCAATGCGTGCCACGGCGCAGGATCAAGATGCTGCTCGCCTCATGGGCATCGATGTGAATCGTACGATCTCGTTTACTTTCGCTATCGGTGGCGCATTGGCTGGTGCGGCAGGTCTGCTCTATCAACAGACCACCGGCACTACAAATTACAATCTAGGATTTCAGTTGGGATTGATCGCGTTTACTTCCGCAGTACTTGGTGGGATTGGCAATCTTAACGGGGCTGTTCTTGGTGCCGTGCTCATTGGAATCATTCAAGGTCTCAATGATGGTCTGCCAATCGCCCTTGGACAGAAGTGGTCTCAGACCGTGGTCTTCACTATTTTGATTCTCATTATGGTCTTTAAACCAGCTGGTTTGCTCGGCAAGTCAACGACAGAGAAGGTGTAATGATGGCTACCCGGGCAGCACGGAAAGCAAAGAAAGCCAACAGAACACCTGCCTCCCATCGCACCTGGGCGCTCGGTTATCTCGCGCTCGCCGCAGTGATGTTTGTGGTCTACCAATATGCTCTTCCTTGGGAGGGCTTGCCGCTTCCTATTTATGATTTCTTGCAACTCTGGTTGCCGCCAACGTCAATTAATGAAGCGCTTGTCTATGTCATTTGCGCACTTGGCCTCAACGTCGTAGTGGGTTACGCGGGACTTCTCGATTTAGGTTATGTCGCTTTCTGGGCAATCGGCGGTTATTCAGCGGGTTGGTTCATGTCTAACTTCTTTGAGCAATGGAACGTCCATGGCCTCGCTTCGGTGGCTGCCACTGAGCCCGGTATTCACATTAACTTTTGGTTAGTTCTCGTGATCGGTGGTGTCATCTGCGCCTTCTTCGGCGTGGTGATCGGCGCACCTACTCTTCGTCTCAAGAGTGATTACTTAGCTTTGGTAACACTTGGTTTTGGTGAAATTATTCCGCAAATTTTCTTCAATGGTGAAGATATCAATGGCTTTAATCTTTCAAACGGTACGAAGGGAATCACTCGGCTGGATCCGATTCCCACTGGCGTGAAAGATCTGGGTCCTTTCGACTTCGGTTCAAAGTTCGTTATCTTTGTTCTCTTAGCTGCACTCATGGTTTTCATTTCTCTTCAACTGCGCCGAGGTCGACTCGGTCGCGCTTGGCTCGCTATTCGCGAAGACGAGCTCGCTGCCAGCATGATGGGTGTGCCCTTGATGCGCACTAAACTTGCTTCATACGCTGTCGGTGCGGTGGCGGGTGGAATTGGCGGTGTGGCTTTCGCTACGCACGTTGACGGTGTTTATGCGGAGCGTTTTAACTTCTCGATCTCCATCTTCTTACTTGCGATGGTGGTGCTTGGCGGAATGGGTAATGTGTGGGGAGTCATCCTGGGAGCCTTTATTCTTTCCTGGATCAACTCCACTGGATTGCCTGCGCTAGGCGATACCTTTAATACGCAATTTGGCACAAATATCGATTTTCCCTCCTTTACGTTCCTCCTCTTCGGGCTTGTTCTTATCCTGATGATTCTCTTTAAACGTGAGGGTCTCATTCCAGAATCGCGTTTACGCATGGTCCTCCACGAGGGTGATGCCGACGAAGAATTGAAGCCAGCGCACTTGAAACCAGCAGACGGGGAGGATAATAAATGACTCTCTCGAATGAGCTAGTTCTAGATGCCAGCAATATCAGTGTGCAATTCGGTGGGCTTCTTGCGGTAAACGATGTTTCATTCAACATTCCAAAGAAGTCAGTGGTGTCTCTTATCGGCCCTAACGGTGCTGGCAAGACCACCTTCTTCAATGTTCTGACAGGCCTCTATAAGCCATCTGAAGGAAAGGTGATGTTTGGCGATCGTGAGATCACCGATTTGCCGCCACATAAGATCGCATCCATTGGTCTGGCGCGCACTTTCCAGAATATTCGACTCTTTGGTTTGATGACGGCCGAAGAAAACTTATTGGTCGCGATGCACTCACATCTCAAATCAGGGATTGCCTCCACCATTCTGCGCACTCCTCGTCAACGCAAGGAAGAGAAAGAGGCTCTTGATTCCGCTCGTGAAATTCTCGATTTCGTGGGTATCGGCAAATGGGCTTCAGAGTATGCGCGTAATCTCTCGTATGGTGATCAACGCAGACTCGAGGTCGCACGTGCGCTTGCACTTAAGCCAGAGATCCTGCTTCTCGATGAGCCCACTGCTGGCATGAATCCGCAAGAATCAGGCGTCTTTGTGGATTTCGTACACCGTGTCCGAGATGCTCGCGATGTAGCAATCCTGCTGATTGAGCACGACATGAGCGTCGTTATGAGCGTTTCGGAACGGATTACAGTTCTTGATCGTGGGGAAAAGATTGCCGAGGGATCTCCCGAAGAGATCCGAAGTAATCAAAGAGTCATTGAGGCCTACCTCGGTAAGGCCGCGAGCGAAGGGAGAGGGAAGTGAGCACTCTCCTCGAAGTTAAAGATCTCAACGTTGCCTACGGAAAGATTGTGGCCGTCAAGGGCATTTCGTTTAACGTTGATAAGGGTGAGATCGTCACGTTGATTGGCTCGAACGGCGCCGGTAAGTCAACTACGTTGCGCACAATTTCCGGCTTGCTTGCCCCCAAGAGTGGCACGATCACATTTAAAGGTGAGCAGATTAGCGGTATGCAAGGTCACGATGTGGTGAAGAAGGGGATTACGCAATCTCCCGAAGGTCGTCGCATCTTTCCACGTATGACTGTTTCAGAAAATCTTGATCTCGGTGCATTTCTTCGAAACGACAAGAGTGAGATCGCGGCAGATTTCGATCGCGTCCTAGAACTCTTCCCACGCCTGCGCGAACGTCTCACCCAAAAGGCGGGAACGATGAGCGGTGGTGAACAACAAATGCTCGCTGTGGCTCGAGCCATGATGGGCCGACCAGAGCTCTTGCTTCTCGATGAACCTTCGATGGGTCTTGCACCTGTGCTCGTGGAGCTGATCTTTGAAACGATTGTAAAAATTCGCGAGCAGGGCACCACGATTCTATTAGTGGAGCAGAATGCGCTTGCTGCCCTTGATGTTGCAGACCGGGCATACGTGCTTGAATCCGGCACCGTCAAGATGTCGGGCAAGGCGAGCGATCTGGCTTCTAATGATGAAGTGACGAAGGCATACCTCGGCGGTTAATTTTTAGATAGTTCGCGGATCATGCAGGTGATGCGAGCTGTACAGAGTCGGGTTCCTTCTTCGTCACTGATAATGACTTCATAACTCACTATGGTGCGACCCAACGCAATAGCTGTTGCAACCGCGGTCACTAATCCACTTTTGCCAGGTCGATGGTGGGTGGCATTAATGTCGAGGCCCACAATTCCCTTGCCGGGACCAGCGTGAATCGCTGCGCCATACGATCCCAACGATTCAGCTAAAGCCACCGACGCTCCACCATGAAGAAGGCCAAAGGGTTGGGTGTTCCCCTCGACGGGCATGGTTGCCACGATGCGGGAGGCCGAAGCTTCAAGGAGTTTCATCCCGAGCTTCTTTCCCACTAAATCTCCCGCGATAGCATCCGCCAGCGTGAGACTCCCTGAGTTATCGTCTGAATTATTCATGGCTTCAGCCTAGGATCAATCAGGTGACCCGGCAAAAACTCCTCCTCCTCGATGGCCATTCCTTGGCTTATCGCGCCTTTTATGGG
>Ga0194041_10001237_pt1 | contig 10784 bp, 9 predicted proteins | sample JunL449m_MetaG_FD_160082 | JGI IMG/M metagenome (GOLD analysis project Ga0194041, IMG submission 160082) | Anoxic zone freshwater microbial communities from boreal shield lake in IISD Experimental Lakes Area, Ontario, Canada - Jun2016-L442-9m | ecosystem: Environmental > Aquatic > Freshwater >...
CTGAAAAAATTTCACGCGCCGGAATTATCCCCGTAATTCTCGGTGGAGATCACTCCATTGCATCGGCTGATGTTGCTGGTATTGCAGCACACCGCGGGCTTGGAAAAATTTCGATGATTCACTTTGATGCACACGCTGATACGGGTGATTCACAATTTGGTGCACTTGAAGGACATGGAACACCAATGCGCCGCCTGATTGAATCTGGTGCGGTTCGCGGCGATAAATTCTTGCAATTAGGTTTACGTGGATATTGGCCAGGGCATGAAACTCTGAAGTGGATGCGCGATCAAGGAATGCGCAGTTATGAAATGACAGAAATTCATCACCGCGGGTTAAATGTTGTTTTAGATGAGTCTTTTGCAACACTCACTGATCAATGTGATGGTGTTTTCTTATCGGTAGATATCGATGTAGTAGATCCCGGTATGGCCCCTGGAACTGGAACACCAGAGCCAGGTGGAATGACTAGTCGCGAATTACTCGAAGCAGTTCGCCGTATTTGTTTAGAGCTTCCAGTTGTTGGAATCGATGTTGTCGAAGTTGCTCCACCATTTGATAGCGCAGATATCACAGCAATACTTGCTAACCGTGTGGTTCTAGAAGCGTTAAGTGCAATTGCAAAGCGCAGATCAGGAAAGCCGTACTCACCAACGCAAAACTTGTTGGATCGCTAGTTAATTAGGCGCTGACTAGAGCTTCATTGAGAACTGCGGTAATCGCTTCATCAAGAATAGATAAACCTTCTCGCAATAAATCTTCAGGGATAACCAACGGCGGAATTAAACGAATCACGTTCGAATAAGTTCCAGCAGTCAGAATTAGCACACCCTTTTCTTGGCAGTACTTAACAATTTTTCCAAGGGCTGCGGTATTTGGTTCTGTGCCACCAGGGATAACGAGTTCAATTGCTTGCATTGCTCCACGTCCACGTACTTCACCAATAATTGAGTGCTTTGCTTTCATTTTATTGAGTTCATCACTCATGATTTGGCCAATTTTCTTAGCACGATCAACGAGCTTGTCTTCTTCAATAGTTTGAATTGCACCGAGTGCAGCAGCGCATGCAACAGGTGATCCACCATATGTACCACCCAAGCCACTTGCATGAATTGAATCCATGACATCTGCGCGACCCGTAACGGCTGCAAGAGGTAATCCACCAGCAATTCCCTTTGCAGTTGCAATTAAATCTGGTTCAAGATTTTCATCTTCTGATGCAAACATCTGTCCAGTGCGCGCAAAACCAGTCTGCACTTCATCTGCAATAAAGAGTGCGCCATTATCTTTTGCGTATTTTGCTAATCCGGGCATGAAGCCCTTAGGTGGAACGATGAATCCACCTTCGCCTTGGATTGGTTCGATCACAATTGCAGCGATGTTCTTTCCGCCAATTTCTTTATCCATTTTATGAATGACGACATCTAGCGCATCTTTTTGACACGCCGCCGCTCCACCTTCCCAGCGATATGGGTAAGCCATTGGCATGCGATAAATTTCTGGAGTAAATGGACCGAAGCTATCTTTGTAAGGCATATTTTTGGCCGTCATACCCATAGTCAGATTTGTGCGACCGTGATATCCATGTTCGAAAACAACAATTGCTTGACGCTTTGTAAATGAACGAGCAATTTTGACTGCATTTTCAAGTGCTTCGGCACCAGAGTTAAGCAGAATAGATTTCTTTGCAAACTTTCCTGGTGTTAAGCGGTTAAGTGCTTCGCATACTTCGATGTATCCAAGGTAAGGAGCAACCATAAAACACGTATGTGTAAATTGCGCTACTTGTCGTTGAACATTTTCAACAACGTGTGGTGCGCTATTTCCAACGTTTACAACAGCGATACCCGCGCCAAGATCAATAATGTGATTTCCATCGACGTCTACCAAGATTCCACCAGCTGCTCGTTCAATAACGGCTGGCAAAGACATGCCAAGTGATGCTGAAACTGCTGCGGCTCTGCGAGCAATAATTTGCGTCGATTTTGGTCCTGGGATCGCAGTGATGACTTTACGTTTTTGCTCAACTGGCGTAATTGGTGTACTCATTTCCCCAGTCTACTTTGGCCGTGAGAAGATATCCACATGAGAGACCTGGTGATTCTTGGTTCAACAGGATCTATTGGTGTTCAGGCCCTCGAATTAGTCACTTCTAACCCAGGAAAATTCAGGGTTGTCGGCATCACTTCTGCGGGAAATAACCCAACTGCGTTAATTGAACAAGCCAAAAAATTTGATGTTCGTGTTATAGGCACGATCCACAATGCGGAACTAATACGCGAAGCCTTGCCGGGCGTGAGCGTCATTGATGGAGACGATGCGGCTGCACAAGTTGCATCGATTACATGCGATGTAGTTCTCAATGCAATAACTGGTTCTATTGGATTAGCCGCAACATTGAGCGCTCTTAAGGTTGGAAATCGATTGGCTCTTGCAAATAAGGAATCACTTGTCGCAGCAGGTGATTTAGTGATGTCACTGGCTAAAGAAAATCAAATTATTCCTGTTGACTCAGAACACAGTGCATTGTGGCAATGTCTCATGGCAGGCAAAATAACTGAAGTTTCTAAGTTAATTCTTACAGCATCGGGTGGACCATTTCGTGAAAGAAAAGACTTGTCTTCGGTAACGATAGATCAAGCGTTGGCGCATCCAACATGGTCAATGGGTCCTGTAATCTCAGTAAATTCGGCAACGCTGGTGAATAAAGCACACGAAATTATTGAAGCCCACTTTTTATATAAGATGGAATATTCTCAAATAGAAGCTGTCATTCATCCAGAATCAGTAATTCATTCAATGGTGGAATTTGTAGACGGTGCCACAATTGCTCAAGCGAGTCCACCAAATATGAAGGGCCCAATTGCATATGCAATTAATTGGCCAGAGCGATTAAAATCTGCAACTCCAGCAATGGATTGGACGCAAAAGCATTCATGGAATTTTGAACCTGTAGACCATGACAAGTTTCCAGCAATTGAATTAGCCAAACGCTGCGGCGAACTCGGTGGAGGGTTGCCTGCAATATTTAATGCGGCTAACGAAGTCGCAGTCCACGCTTTCTTAAAAGGCTCGATATCATTTACATCAATTATGGAGTGTGTAGAGCAAAGCGTTCAACGTCTTGGTGGTTCATCTCCAAGTGCGATTCGAGATTTAAGTGATGTCAGCGCCGTAGAGCAGGATGCGCAGTCTGTTGCCCGAGAAGTATTAGAACGAATGGTTTCTAAATGAAAATTATTGGAATTTTAGCTTTCGTAGTTGCACTCCTGCTCTCTGTAATGATTCACGAATTTGGTCACTACATAACTGCCAAAAAATATGGCATGCGAGTGAGTGAATTCTTCCTTGGTTTTGGCAAAAAGTTATGGTCCTATACCCGCGGTGAAACAGAGTTTGGCATCAAAGCGATTCCTGCTGGAGGTTACTGCCGCATTGAAGGAATGACTGCAACCGATGAGATGCCACCAGGTGAAGAATCGCGAGCATTTTATAAAGCTAATTCAGGCCGCAAACTTGTAGTACTTGGAGCGGGTTCATTTCTGCACTTTGTTTTAGGTTTCATAATTTTACTTATTATTTTTGCTGGCATTGGCACCGCAAAACCAACCACCACAATCACACAGATTTCGCCGTGCGTCCCTCGAGTCAATGCCGCATGTGCGGACACAGATCCAAAATCTCCAGCTCAGATAGCTGGATTACAAGTTGGAGATGTCATCACGTCGCTTAATGGAATACCCGTTAATAATTGGGCCAAAGATGTTGAAGTTATTCGATCTTCAGCTGGCAAAGAACTCATCATTGAAATTGATCGAAATGGCCAATTACAAACATTTTCGGTTATTCCTGCAACAAGAGTTGTCGAAGGTAAGGAATACGGGTTTCTTGGAGTAGTAAATGGTTTTGAGCTAGTAAAAGATGCACCCTTCACATCGATTAAAAATTCAGCACTTGTTTCATGGGATTTTATGAGTAGCAGCGTCAAGGCGATTATTTCGCTACCATCGAAAATTCCTGCGCTATGGGGTGCCACAGTTTCTGGAACCGAGCGAGATCCAAATGGACTTGTCGGAATCGTTGGAGTCGCACAAGTTTCCGGACAAGCAGTTAGCTCTGAAGGTTTAAGCAACGCAGAAAGAATTCAGACTTTTCTATTGATCATAGCTAGCCTAAATTTCTTTGTAGGTGTATTCAACTTACTTCCAATACTTCCACTAGATGGTGGACACATGGCAGTGGCAATAGCTGATGAAATTCAAGCGCTCTTTGCTCGCATTCGAGGAAGAGCTCGTCCAGAAGGAATTAACGTAAATAAGTTGGCACCCGTGACAATGTTTGTATTCATTGTGCTTGCAGCATTGACGGTTCTGCTCTTGGCTGCAGACATCGTCAATCCTGTACAAGTGAATTTATAAGCTCATGTCGCAACTTAAAAAGAATTAGGGCAGAATAGAGACATGGTTGATCTCGGAATTCCATCAGCACCACCACAGACCCTTGCGCCGCGTCGAAAGACAAAACAATTAATGGTTGGAAAAGTTGGTGTTGGTAGTGATTCTCCGGTTTCAGTGCAATCTATGTGCACCACTTTGACTGCTGATGTGAATGCAACGCTTCAACAAATTGCCGAACTCACAGCATCGGGATGTCAGATTGTTCGAGTTGCTGTCCCAAGTCAAGACGATGCAGATGCGCTAGCTCAGATTGCCAAGAAGTCTCAAATCCCTGTCATTGCCGATATTCATTTTCAACCTAAATATATTTTTGCTGCAATTGATGCCGGATGCGCGGCTGTTCGTGTTAACCCTGGAAATATCAAACAATTTGATGACAAAGTCAAAGAAGTTGCTAAAGCTGCTGGAGATGCAGGAATTCCAATTCGTATCGGTGTAAATGCTGGCTCCCTTGATCCCCGCTTAATTGCTAAATATGGAAAAGCAACTCCAGAGGCACTCGTTGAATCTGCACTGTGGGAAGCAAGCCTCTTTGAAGAGCATGGATTTTCTGATATTAAGATTTCTGTCAAACACCACGATCCGGTAACAATGGTCAATGCATATCGTTTGTTAGCAGCCAAATGCGATTATCCATTGCACTTGGGTGTTACAGAAGCTGGCCCAATTTTTCAAGGAACAATTAAGTCTGCAACTGCATTTGGAATTTTACTGGCCGAAGGAATTGGAGACACGATTCGCGTCTCTCTATCAGCGCCTCCGGTAGAAGAAGTAAAAGTTGGTATATCAATTCTTGAATCTCTTAATTTGCGTCAGAGAAAATTAGAGATCGTTTCTTGTCCATCATGTGGTCGTGCACAAGTAGATGTCTATACATTGGCTGAAAAAGTTCAGGCTGGATTACAAGGAATGACAGTGCCACTACGTGTTGCTGTTATGGGTTGTGTTGTTAATGGTCCAGGTGAGGCTCGCGAAGCAGATCTTGGTGTTGCATCTGGTAATGGCAAGGGACAAATATTTGTTAAAGGTCAAGTAATTAAAACTGTTCCAGAAGCACAAATTGTTGAAACACTCATCGAAGAAGCAATGCGCTTAGCCGATGAAATGGAAGCTGCGGGTGTCGCTTCGGGCGAACCATCCGTCAATGTTCACTAACCTCACACAACTCACGCCATCCCTCAGGTAGGCTCGCACCATGTTGCGAATGTCCTCACTCTTTTTGCGTACATTGCGCGATGATCCAGCCGATGCTGAAGTCGCAAGCCACAAACTCTTAGTTCGAGCGGGATACATCAGACGAATCGCAGCAGGTATTTACTCGTGGTTACCGCTTGGTTATATAACACTTCGAAATATTGAAAGAGTTATTCGTGAAGAGATGGATACTGCAGGATTTCAAGAAGTTCACTTTCCTGCGATGCTTCCCAAAGAGCCATATGAAGAGACAAATCGTTGGAGTGAGTATGGACCAGAACTATTTCGGCTTCAGGATCGCAAAGGTGCAGATTATTTACTAGGCCCAACACATGAAGAGATGTTTACTCTGATGGTCAAAGGTGAGTACTCCTCATATAAAGATTTGCCACTTTCGCTCTATCAAATTCAAACAAAATATCGTGATGAACCTCGTCCGCGAAGCGGAATCATTCGAGGTCGAGAGTTCGTAATGAAAGATTCGTATTCCTTTGATATCGACGATGCTGGTCTAGAACTTTCATACCAAAGACATCGCGAAGCATACGTAAAAACATTTAAACGCTTGGGCTTGAGTTACAACATTGTTAGCGCAATGGCTGGCGCAATGGGTGGATCTAAATCTGAAGAATTTCTAGCTCCATGCCCAACTGGTGAAGATACATATGTTCTCTGCGAAAAATGCGGCTACGCAGCAAATGTTGAAGCGATGAAAACAATTATTGATGCACCTGCGCATAAAGATTTCCCAGCACTTGAAGTATTAGATACTCCAAACACGCCAACGATTGATTCACTAGTGGAAGTGCTTAATTCACAATACGGCGGGGGATATACAGGCGCCGATACTTTAAAAAATGTCATGTTGATGGCCGATAACAAACCAATTGCTGTGTTAGTCCCCGGGGATCGTGAAGTAGATATCAAACGCCTGCAAGCGAATTTAATCGGTGTCTCTGAATTGAGAATTTTCGAAGAAGAAGATTTTGTAAAGCACCCTAAACTCGTTAAAGGTTACATCGGGCCACAAGATGCTAAAAGTTTTGGAATAACCCTCTATGCAGATCCACGGATTGCTCCCGGAACTGCGTGGGTCACCGGTGCTAATAAGAAAAATTGCCATGCTCGAAACGTTGTTAATGGACGAGATTTCACACCGGATGCATATGTTGAATCCGCAGAAGTTCGTGCAGGTGATTTATGTCCATCTTGTAAAGCTCCTGTAATTATTGACCGCGCAATTGAAATTGCACATATTTTTCAATTAGGGCGTAAGTATGCGCAGGCGCTGAATTTAACGGTTTTAGATCACAACGGAAAAGCACAAGTAGTCACAATGGGTTCATATGGAATTGGTGTTTCGCGTGCGGTTGCCGCTGTTGCCGAACAAACTTATGATGAAATCGGCCTTTCGTGGCCTATTGAAGTAGCTCCTGCAAAAGTTCATATTGTTGCAACTGGAAAAGAGGACAAACTTTTTGATGTTGCAGAAAATATTGGCGTTGAATTAGAAAAATTAGGCATCACAGTTTTGCTAGATGACCGCAGAGATCCAAGTGCTGGCGTTAAGTTTAAAGATGCAGAGTTAATAGGTATTCCAGTAATTATCGTTGTCGGAAAAGCCCTGGAACAAGGTAACGTCGAAATACGGGTAAGAAAGAGTGGAGAAAAATCTGAAAGTAGCGTTGCCGACGCTGTTAAAACAATCGCATCGATACTTTCAAAGCTCTCCTAATCCATGTTTGGTGATATTTCTCAAGCAACCATTTTCTTCCTGATTCTCGCCGCATTTAGTGCCGGATTAGTTGATGCGATTGCTGGTGGCGGTGGACTCATTCAACTTCCCGCACTTTTAATTGGATTACCGCGAGCAAGCACCGTTGAAGTGCTTGGTACAAATAAGGTCGCATCAATTTTCGGAACGAGCGCATCAGCCCTGATGTATAGGCGAAGCGTTAAAACCGATGCGAATTTCTTAGCATCTATGGCTGTTCCTGCATTCTTTGGTTCTGTACTAGGAGCACTCAGCGCTTCGAAAATTCCAACGCAATCAATGCGACCTATAGTTTTTATTCTGCTTGTCGCTGTCGCAATCTATACATGGCGGAAACCAGATCTCGGCGCCATAGAACTACTTCGTCATGAAACCAAGAAGCGCTTTTCTATTTCCGCCCTCGCAGGATTAGTAATCGGTTTTTATGATGGCATTTTTGGTCCAGGTACAGGTTCGTTTTTAATGCTAACTTTGATTTACCTGGGATTCGCATTTTTAAGCGCATCTGCAATTGCCAAGGTGGTTAATGTTTCAACAAACTTAGGAGCAATACTAGTTTTTGGGTTTCACGGAGCAATTATTTGGCAGGTAGCACTTGTATTGGCAGCAGCGAATATCGTCGGGGGATTAATGGGAGCTCGCTTGGCGATTAGTGGTGGCTCTACCTTGATTCGAAGGGTTTTTCTTCTTGTCACTCTTGCACTCATTCTGAAAGTGGGATTAGACACTGTAACGAATTGGTAAGTTTAGAAATATCAGGTTATTATTTGCCTACAACTTAATAGAAAGAAGAACAAAATGTCTCTCAGTGAGAAAATAACTGAGCTGGTACAACCAGTTGTTGAAAGCGCTGGCTTCTTTCTTGAAGATGTACATGTTCTCTCACCCGGCAACCACAGAATTATTACGTGTATCGTCGATGGTCAGACACCACTTAATTTAGATCAAGTAACAAGTGTTTCTCGAGATATTTCTGAGTTATTGGATTCTGCAGATTTGATGGGTGAAACCGCCTTTACCTTGGAAGTAACTTCGCCGGGCGTTGATCGGCCTTTAACCCTTCCTCGTCACTGGCACAAAAATCTTAAGCGATTAGTTAAAGTTACAAAGCTAGATGGTTCAGTTGTAAACGGAAGAATTACTGGTGTAGAAGATGCTCATGTAATTTTGATTGAAGACATCAAGGGTAAATCTAAAGAACATACTGTTGCGTTTGCAGATATTAAGCGAGCCATAGTTGAAATTGAATTTAATCGAAAAGGTGATCTCTAATGCATGTAGAGATTGCAGCCCTAACGGAATTAACTTTCGAAAAAAAAATATCATTTGAGCAGCTAGTCATTGCAATTGAAATTGGTGTACTTACTGCCTACAACGAAATTCCAGAAGCAAAACGGCAGGCACGAGCATTTCTTGATCGCGAAACCGGTGAAATTCAAATACTTGTTCCAGCCTTTAACGAGCTCGGTGAGAAAATCGCTGAAGATAGAGATGAGCCAGATGGATTCGCCCGAATAGCAACATCGACTGCGCGCCAGGTTATCAAGATGAAAATGCGTGAGGTTAACGATGCCGACATCGTCGGAGAGTTCACAGCATCCGTTGGCGATGTTGTTTCCGGTGTTGTTCAGCAAGGTAGAGATCCGAAGATGATTCATGTGAATTTAGGACGCGTCGAAGGAAAAATTCCACCACAAGAACAAGTTCCTGGTGAAATTTATCAACATGGTGATCGCATTAAATGTTTTGTAGTTGAAGTTAAGCAAGGTCTTAAGGGACCAGAAATAATGCTTTCTAGATCGCACCCAGCACTTGTTAAACAATTATTTGCACTAGAAGTTCCTGAAATTACTGATCGCATTGTGGAAATTATGGCCGTGGCGCGCGAAGCTGGACATCGCACAAAAATTGCAGTGCGCACACATCGTGCTGGAGTTAGTCCTAAAGGTTCACTCATTGGACCTGTTGGATCACGTGCACGCGCGGTAATGGATGAATTACATGGAGAAAAAATTGACATCGTTGATTGGTCAGAAGATCCAGCTGTATTCGTTGCACACGCTTTAGCACCAGCAAAAGTTTCTCGAGTGGAAATTACAGATCTACTTTCGCGAAGTGCAAAAGTGACAGTGCCGGATTACCAACTCTCGCTAGCAATTGGTAAAGATGGGCAGAACGCTCGATTGGCAGCCAGACTTACAGGCTGGCGCATAGATATCCATCCCGATACGCCTGCAACTGAGTGAGAATTTCTACAAAGCAGCGCGTAAGCGGTACAGTAAGCCTGTTGAATTCGAGTGATTGGCAGTGGCAGTGAGTATCAATTCGATACGAACTTGTATTACCTGCAGAAAGCAATCGAGTCCAACATCTCTTCTGAGAGTGGTTTGTATTGATGGGGCTCTGGTCCTAGATGATAAAAAATCACTTCCTGGAAGAGGCGCTTGGGTACATCAGAGTTGCTTAGCAACTGCGATTACTCGGGGCGCATTTAAATACGCTTTGAAGCTAACGGAACAACCAAACGAATTGGATGCGAAAGATATGAAACTCAAATGAGCTCGTTCAGATTATGAGGCTTTACAACTAAGGCTCGCATCCACTAGATCAATATCTAGAAAAAGAGATTGCGGGCCAAGACAGGAGAACTGTGTCAAAGGTCCGCGTACATGAGTTGGCAAAACAACTCGGTATGGAGAGCAAGGTTGTTCTTGCAAAACTCCAAGAAATGGGCGAATTCGTTCGTTCAGCATCATCAACTGTAGAAGCACCCGTTGTACGACGTCTCATAGAGATGTATCCGGATGCAAAGCCAGTCGAAGAAAAAAAGCCAGTCAAGAAAGCAACCGCAAAAAAGGCTGCAGCAAAAGCTCCTAAGGAAGTAAATGCCGAACTTGCAGCAGAGTTAGCTGCAGAACTGGGAGTTGATCTCGAGGCTCTCAAAGCTTCTCGCGCAGAATCAATTGCGCCACCGCAAGTAAATACAACTGCACCGACTGCTGAAACACCATCAACTACTGATGCAACAAAGAAATCTGCTACACCACGTCCTGGTAATAATCCATTTTCTACGGGTGGCGCAGTTCCACGTCCACCACGTCCTGGTAATAATCCATTTTCAACTGGTGGCGTAGCTCCACGTCCACCACAACGTCCAACTGGTGCACCTGGTGCACCTGGTGCACCGCGTTCAGGAATGTCAGGACCACGTCCTGGTTCTGTGCGTCCAGGTTTTGCAGCACGACCATCTTCACCACGTCCACCTTCAACAGGTAATTTTCCACCGCGTACTGGTGCGCCATCTACTGGTGCAGCAAATTCAAGTCCATATAAAACTACTGGTGGCGGCGCACCTGCAG
>Ga0194041_10001249_pt1 | contig 10700 bp, 10 predicted proteins | sample JunL449m_MetaG_FD_160082 | JGI IMG/M metagenome (GOLD analysis project Ga0194041, IMG submission 160082) | Anoxic zone freshwater microbial communities from boreal shield lake in IISD Experimental Lakes Area, Ontario, Canada - Jun2016-L442-9m | ecosystem: Environmental > Aquatic > Freshwater >...
GCACCAACTTCCCGCCGGTCTCACAGTCAAGGCGCGGGATGGAGCGCAGCAGACCAACGGTATATGGATGGCGCGGGTGTGCAAAGAGGTCATCGGTGGTGCCCGACTCAATCACCGCGCCCGCATACATCACGTTGATACGGTCGGCCATGCCGGCGAGAACACCAAGATCGTGCGTGACAAGGATTGTCGCAGTGCCGCGCTCCTCCGTGAGGCGGCGGAGCAGGTCGAGCACCTGCGCCTGAATGGTGACGTCAAGTGCGGTGGTCGGCTCGTCGGCAATTAAGACCCGCGGCTCAAGGGCGAGGGCCATGGCGATCATCACACGCTGGCGCATGCCGCCGCTGAATTCATGGGGGTAGCTACGCAGACGCGACTCTGGGTTCGCGACGCCGACAGCTGCGAGTAGCTCAATGGCGCGCGCCCGCGCCGCCTCCTTCGTCACCTCACGGTGCGCCTGGATCGTCTCAATCAACTGCTCCTCAATGCGGAGCACTGGGTTGAGCGAGGTCATGGGGTCTTGGAAGATCATGGCGATCTCGCTGCCGCGCACCTGGCGCAGCTCCTCCTCTTTCAGCGTGGTGAGCTCACGTCCTTCGAGCTTGACGCTTCCGCCCTCCACACGACCGGCTGGCTTCGGAAGGAGACCGACGATCGCCAGGTTGGTGACGCTCTTGCCGCAGCCCGACTCGCCCGCCACGCCAAGGGTCTCGCCCGCGGCAAGATCAAACGAGACGCCGTTCACGGCGTGAACGGCGCCATCATGCGTGCGGAAACGCACCACCAGGTCACGAACTTCAAGCAGGTGTTGGTCGCTCATCGCTTCAACTTCGGGTCAAGCGACTCTCGCAACCCGTCTCCCAGAAGATTGAACCCGATCGCCGAGATCACGATCGCACCACCGATAAAGACCACGATGTGTGGAGCGGTCTGCATGAAGCGACGTGCATCAACAAGCATCGTCCCCCACTCTGGCGTTCGTGGGTCGGCCGGCCCAAGGCCGAGGAAGCCGAGACCCGCGATGTCGATGATTGCCGTAGCAAGCACCAGCGTCGCCTGCACAATGAGTGGAGTGAGTGCGTTTGGCAGCATGTGCCGTACGAGAATGCGCATGCGTGAGGCACCGATCGTGCGAGCTGCCACGACATAGTCTGCCTCGCGCAGTGCAAGCAGCGAGCCGCGCAGCAGTCGGGCAAAGGTCGGCGCATAACTCACGGCGATGGCAAACATCAACTGGACCATGCCGCGCCCGAGCGCCGTCACGATCCCGATGGCCAGGAGGATGCTCGGGATCGAGAGGAAAACATCGGTCAGGCGCATGATCACGCCATCAATGCGCCCGCCGAATCCGCCGGCGATAGCCCCAAGTACACCGCCGATCCCAAGCGCGAGCACCACGGCACCAACACCAACGAAGAGGCTGATCTGCGCCCCATAGAGGACACGCGAGAAGATGTCACGCCCGAGGAGGTCTGTGCCGAAGAGGTGTGTCAACGAGGGGGCATCGAGGCTGCTGCCGTTCATAGCGTAGGGATCGAATGGCGAGATGAACGGTGCAAGGATTGCGGCGAGGGCGAAGAGCATGATGCAGAAGAGTCCGACCAGCGCTGGTCGATTGCGCCGCAGGCGGCGGGCGGCATCACCCCAAAGACCGCGCGAGGCTCGCGCGATCTGCGGATCTACGAGCGCGGCTCGAAACATCATTGGTATCGAATCTTCGGATTCAACAAGGCGTACCCCACATCAACGATCAGGTTCACAATCAGGAAGAACACTGCAAAGACAAGGATCGTTGATTGCACAATCGGGTAGTCATGATTCTCAATGGCGTCCACAACCCAGCGGCCGACACCGTTCCACACAAACACCGTCTCGGTGAGGACTGCGCCACCGAGGAGTCCGCCCACCTGGAGGCCAACAACGGTGGTCACAGGGAGCCAGGCGTTGCGCATGATGTGCCGGTTGTCGACCGTCTTCTCTTTGAGGCCCTTCGAGCGTGCGGTGCGGACGTAGTCTTCATTCGCCACCTCAATCACCGAGGCGCGGGTGATGCGCGCAATAATCGCCAGCGGAATCGATCCGAGGGCAATCGAGGGGAGGATCAGGTGGCGCACCACATCAACGAAGAGATCGAGCCGTCCTGCAAAGAGCGTATCAATCAGCAAGATCCCTGAGGTGGTATCGAACCGCGCCCGAGCATCGATGCGGCCCTGCGTTGGGAGCCACCCCAAGATCACGCCAAAGATCACCACAAGGGCGAGCCCAAGCACGAAAACGGGGATGCTCACGCCGAAGAGGCTCACTCCGGTAATCAGACCGTCAACCCATCCACCAACCTTGCGTGCGGCGATGCGGCCCAACGGAATTCCAACGCCGATAGAAAAGATCAACGCACCCATGGTGAGCTCAACTGTGCCAGGGAAGCGCGTCAAAAACTCACCCAGGAATGGCTGCGAATTCACGACGCTGGAGCCGAGATCGCCAGAGAGCGTCTTGAGTAGGTATGAGATGTACTGCTGCCAGAGGGGCAGATCGAGGCCGAGATGCTCGCGCAACGCGGCGCAGGCGGCAGGGGTGCGGTGCTGCCCAAGGATAGCGACGCACGGGTCCCCTGGGAGGATGCGGATATAGGCGAAGAGCAGAATTGAGAGCCCAATCAACACGGGGAGCGCGGCGATCAGGCGTCGAACGATGTATCTCCCCATGAGGGGCAGTCTACTGGTGAAATGACGTCGCCGCCCCCTCAGCCTCACGGCCAAGGGAGCGGCGACGATTGCTCTCGTTAGAGCGAGTCGGCGTCGCCCGAAGGCGGCGCCTTACTCAGTTACGGACGATCGAGCCAGACCAGGTTGAGCGGCTCGTTCAACCCTGCAGAGCCGATGAAGCCCTTCAGGTCGATCGAGGCGGCAGCCTGCGGCTTCGAGTTGGCGACCGGCACGGTTGGCATGTCAGCGCGGATCAGATCCTGCGCCTTCTCCCACTGTGCCTGCGCCTCTGCCTCAGTGCCCGCCGCAAGTGCGGCGTTCATCGCGGCCTCGACGGCATCGTTCTTGTAAGCGAACTCGGTGGACGGAGCTCCATTGACATACCCGAAGAAGGCAGTCTTCAAGAAGTTGTCCGGACCGGCCCAGTCGCCGGTCCATCCGAGCAGCCACATCTCGTACTTGCCGGCGTACTCGTCATCAAGGTACCCACCGCGCCACGGGGCGTTGTTAGGAACAATGGTGAAGCCAACGGCCTCGAGATTCGCCGTGATCGCTTCGAAGATGCCCTTTGGATCGGGCATGTACGGGCGGGTCACGTCGTTTGGATACCAGAAGTCGATCGTGAGGTCGGTTTCACCCGACTCCGCAATCAGGGCCTTCGCCTTCGCAACGTCATACGTTGGGAGGCCAAGATCCTTGGCGTACAGCACGCCCGCAGGCATCCAGTTCGTTGCCTTCGTCGCCGCGCCGGCGTAGAAGGTCTTGATCAGATAGTCGTAATCGATCGCATACGCGATCGCTTCACGAATCTTCACGTTATTCACTGGCGTGTAGTTCTGGTTCATCGAGATCTGGAACGTGTTGAACGACGAACCGCGGTCGATCAGCTGCAGCTTTGCGTTGGCCTTGATGGTTGCCGCATCCACTGGAGCGATCGTCTGGGCAAGGTCAATTTCGCCCGCGGCGAGACCGTTCAAGCGCTGTGCCTCTTCGGCAACGGCCTTGAAGACGATCGCGTCAACGTGCGCAATGTGCTTGGTGTCCCAATAGGTTGCGTTCTTGACGATTTCGACGCTGTCGCCAACCGTCCACTTGTCAAACTTGAATGGGCCCGTGCCAACCATCGCGCCAGCGCCACCCTGGGCGCCAGTGATCTTGGTCACATCGGACTCGGTGTTGTCACCCTTGCCCAGGGCCAGCGCTGTTGGCGACTGGATTCCGAAGACCGGAAGGGTCTGGGTCAGGATGAAGTTTGAGCTTGGCTTCTTCAACTTGATCGCGACCGTTGAGGCGTCTACAGCGGTAGCCGACTCAAGGTTGCTATTCGCACCGTAGCCGCCAAAGACAGCACCAATGTAATAGGTGTAGTCCTGGAGCGCGGTTGGAATATTAATGAAGCGGTTGTAGTTGTACACGACTGCATCGGCGTTAAAGTCGGTGCCGTCGTGGAACTTGATGCCGCTGCGCAGCTTGAACGTATAGGTGAGTGCATCAGCGCTCACCGTGTAGCTCTCTGCGAGCACTGGAACAACCTTTGCGGTTGATCCTGGCTCAAGCCCGACGAGGGTCTCGACAACCTGCTGAATCACGTACGACGAGTTGCTGTCGTCAGTGAGTGCCGTGTCGGTTCGTACGATGTCGCCTGGCAGAGCGACGATGAGGGTTCCGCCCTCTTTCGCTGATGGGGTGCTCGAGCACGCCGCAGCGACCATGAGAAGGGCGCCAAGAATGGCACCGATCCGTAGGTTCTTCATGTGTTCTCCTTCGGTGGCGAGTTTGGCCCTGGCCCGTAGCCCGACCGTCGCGGGGTTTCCGCGATCACCTCATCCTACCGCAGCGCAAGCACGAATTAGGTTCAGATAGCGCAACCTTGAGCCATTTTCCCGCACGATTTGAGCAAATCACAACCGCGCCGCTACCCTCAACGTCAACAGGCTGAAGTCCAGTCTGCAAAACAGAACAGAGGGAGGAACCTTCATGGCAACAGCCAAGAAGTCCGCGCCGAAGCGCGCGGCCGCCGCAAGCGCCGGGGTCGCAACATCGTTTGCCGCCATTCCGGCCGCTCGGGCGAAGCAGCTCTTCAACTGGAACCGTGCGCTTCTTTTCCTGCACGGCATCCAGGCGATCATCATCGTGGCGATCAGCCCAACCGCAGCGGCGGTCCGCTTTATTGGGCATTACCCGGTCCAAGGCCCAATCGTCAATGGCATGCCAACGCTGACCTCGGCGTCAGAGTTGCTCTTTAGTTTCCCGCTCGCCTACCTGGTCGCGGCGTTCTTCGGCCTCTCGGCCCTGGCGCACTTCCTGGTAGCGTTCCCGCTGCGCAAGCGCTACGAGGGCTGGCTCGCCCGCGAGTTCAACCCAATGCGTTGGGCTGAATACGCGTTGAGCTCAACGCTCATGATCGTGGGCATCGCGTCGCTTAGCTTTATCACCGATGCAGGCGCCCTGGTCGCACTTGCCGTCGCGAATGCCGCCATGAACCTCTTCGGCTGGTCAATGGAAGAGGCGAACATCGGCCGCAAGAACGTGCAGTGGAGCCACTACATCTTTGGCTGCATCGCCGGCATTGCACCATGGATCGCCATCTTCATCTCGTTTGGCCTCTCGCTCGCGCACTGGCCAACGGGCACCACGGCAAACGGCGTGGATTTTGCAGCGTTTAAGACGGTTCTGATCGTGATCTATGTGAGCCTCTTCGTAAGCTTCAACATCTTCGCGATCAATATGGTCTTGCAGCGTCGCAAGATTGGAAAGTGGGCTGATTACCTCCACGGTGAGCGCAGCTACATGATCCTTTCGCTCGTCGCGAAGACCCTGCTCGCATGGCAGGTCTGGTCGGGAGTCTTCCAGCCAGGATCGAACTAGTCCCGTTACGGCGCACCCGGAGACCCTCGCCCATCTGGGCGGGGGTCTCCTTTTTGTAGCGGTGGGGCGTACTATGCAGCCATGAGTAATGAGCGGGTCCCTGGTGATACAGAAGGGCTGACGTACGCAAGCTACTTGGCACTTGGCGAACTTCTCGGCCTCCAACGTCCCCGCTCTGATGAACATGACGAACTGCTCTTCATCACGATTCACCAAACGTATGAGCTCTGGTTCAAGCAGATCCTGCATGAGGTCCGAGGCGCCATGAGCGCTCTCGATGCGAACGAGAGCTGGCGTGCCTCCCACAGACTTAGCCGGGTACGACACATTCTTAAGATTGCCGTTGCCCAGGTGGATATCTTGGAGACTCTTACGCCACTTGAGTTCGCGGCATTCCGCAGCCGCCTCGCAACCTCCAGTGGGTTTGAATCAGCACAGTTCCGCGAGATTGAGGCGCTCTTTGGAATCCGCAACGCGCGTCTCGCCGACCTACTTCCAGACGAGCAGGCTCGAGAGGTTGTGCGCACGACCATGCGGGCACCAAGCCTTTGGGACATCGCGATCCGCTGGCTGGCAGTCCGCGGATGCGCCGTCCCGTCTCGACTCCTCACCCGCGATGTGTCGGAGCCCTATGAGGGCGATGAGGATCTACAAGAGGTTCTCCTGGCGGTCTATCGCGCTGGTGGTGAAGCGGCGGGCATTCTCGAGCAGCTTGTCGATATCGATGAGGGTGTTCAGGAGTGGCGCTATCGCCACGTCAAGATGGTGGAGCGGACCATTGGCCGAAAGTCGGGCACAGGTGGTTCCACCGGTGTGGAATATCTCGCCGCAAGCCTACGTCGATCGCTCTTCCCAGACCTTTGGGCCATTCGCGACCGGATGTAATTCGGCGCTCAGGTCACCGTCTGCTTCGAAGCAAACCCAGCAGCACGCCACGCTTCAGTTCGCAGGATCTCCGCCAACGTTGCCGCCGCGCGATCAATGTCAGTGAAGCGCACATAGAGTGGCGAGAAGCCGAATCGCAGGATGTTCGGCGCGCGGAAGTCGCCAATGACTCCGCGGCTGATCAGTGCCTGCATGATCGGATAGCCGCTCTCATGCGCAAAGGAGACCTGCCCGCCGCGCAGCTGGCTATCCCGCGGTGAGACGAGGGTAAGGCCGTAGCCCTGGCACTCCGTTTCTACTCGCTCAATAAAGCGAGAGGTTTGGGCAATCGACTTGCGCCGAATCTCGGCGGTTGAGATCCCCTCCCACAGTTTGAGGGCCTCATCCAGGGCCGCGAGGCTGAGCACCTGCTGCGTACCGGTCACGAAGCGCCGAATGCCAGGGGCGGGCTCGTACTCGGGCACGAATGCGAATGGATTCGTATGACCAAGCCAGCCCTCTAGTGGCTGCCGCACCTGCTCAATGAGCGCCGGTGAAACCCAGGAATATGAAGGGGCACCTGGCCCTCCATTGAGGTACTTGTATCCGCAGCCGATCGCAAAGTCGGCGCCGTCGCGAGCGATATCAAGCGCTAGCACTCACGTGGAGTGTGAGAGGTCCCACACCGTCAGCGCACCGGCCGCATGGGCCGCGGCACTTAATTCGCGCATATCGCGAATCCGCCCGGTTCGGTAATCGACGTGCGTCAACATGAGGACCCCAGCCCCATCGAGCACCGATGCTGGGCTCGTTGACTCATCCCAGAAGCGCACCTCTAGGTTGGGGAGGAGCTGACGTAGGCCATTCAAGATGTAGAGGTCGGTAGGGAAGTTCTCCCGTTCGGTGACGACGACCTGGCGGTCACCACGTAGCCGAAGGGCAGCAGCCAGCACGCGGAAGAGTGAGACGGAAGTTGAGTCTCCAACAACCACCTCGCCCTTTCCAGCACCGAGAAGCGGGGCAATCCGGTCACCAACGCTAAGCGGGAGGTCGTACCAATCGGACTCGTTCCAACTGCGGATGAGCCGATCGCCCCACTGTTGATCAATCACGCTGGCGACTCGCTCATGCACCCCAATGGGCAGCGCCCCCAGGGAGTTCCCATCGAGGTAGATGACTCCTGCGGGTAGGCTGAACTTCTCTCGCAGCGCGGCAAAGGGATCGTGCGCGTCAAGCTCCGCTGCAGAAACAGTGGGCTGCATCATGTGCCTATCGTCTCACGGGCGAGCGACCTGCAACAGCTCGGCCACTTCGCGCAGCAATGAACCCCCTGGCGTATCAAGCTCTTCGAGCACATCGAAGTGATCGCGTCCAGGCACGGTCGCGAGTGAGACCGTGGCGTGATCTCCCCATCGCTCCTGCAGAAGCGTTGACTGCCGATGGAACTCTGATGGCTCATGCTCACCAACGCGGAGCAGCACCGGGATCTTCCGATGTGGCTGATAGTTCACAGGTGAGAGCCGTTTCGCATCATCTGCACTCATCGCCACCAGATTGTTGACGTAGCTCTCGGCAATCGGCTCCAAATCAAATGCTCCGCCGATGAGCAGCAGTCCTGAGATGGCATTCCGCACGTTCAACGGTGCGAGTTCGGTCACAAGCGTTGCTGCGAGGTGCGCCCCGGCAGAGTGTCCGCCCACAACCATCCTGCTCGCGTCACAACCGAGCGCCGTAGCGTGATCAAGCAAATACGTCATCGCAGCAGATGCCTCCGCAACGATCGCTGCGAGAGTCGCGCTCGGCGCAAGTGAGTAGCCAACGGCAACATGTGCCGCCCCTAATGGAACGAGCGTGGTTGCGTAGCGACCGCCGTCGTCAATGCCACCCTCCTGCCACCAGCCGCCGTGAAACATCAGTAGCGTCGGATGCTCTCCATCGTTGTTGGCGAAGATCTCGAGTTGGTTGGCTGCGCTCGGTCCATATGAGATACGGCGATGGAAGCCGCCCCCCTTCGCGATGCTACGCGCGAGAGCGGTGCGTTCGCGACCAGCTGCCATAGAGCCAGAGGCGTCTCGGGCGGTGCGACTTGGGGAGTACTCCGAATCGAGCCAGGCTCGCCGCTGCGGATTAGGGAACGAGCTCAATCGTCCCCTTCATGTTCGGATGCACTTCACACCTAAAGGTGTAGATCTTGTTTGCGTCAAGCGCTGGGATTGTGTACTCCTCGGTGGCAATGCCCGAAAACTGATCACCAGAGAAGACAGTGGTGCCACTTTCGACAATCGCAAAGTTGTGAGGGATGCCACTGTCCTTATTGGTCATTGTCAGTGTGACCTCAGTGCCAGCCTTGATCACCACCTTCTCGAGATTGAATTTCACCCCCGACGCGGTAATTGCGGGAGTCAGCGGGTCTGCGCCAGTTGGCCCCGGATCGGCCTTGGCACCGCCAGCAAAGATGGCCGACTGACCAATCAACAGGCTGAAGAAGGCAATAAGCAAAACGTCCACGATCCTGCGTGAGGGGCGAAGAGGGGTTGGGTTTTCGATAGCACCGCCGCGCGCTGTCACAACAGCCTTCCACTCACGACGGGAGTCGACGAGCCAGCCGATCATCGCGATACCAAGCATCACTGTCCCAAGGGTGAAGAAGGGCATATTCACTGCAAGGCCGAAGAACATCACGGCCGCACCGGCGCAGATCGCGATCGGCATGATCGATGATGGCGGCAGGTGCACGCCAGCTGGCGCCGCCGTTGCCGCGGGTGAGTGCTTGCCGCGGAACTTCTTCCACTCTGGAATTTCAGCATGCTGCTCAGCGGTGTCCTGCGCGTAGAGCAGGATGTAGGTCATGAGGCCCATCGCAAGGCCGGTGATTGCCAGCATGAAGGCCATGTGTGGATCGTCAGCGACCACGAAGAAGACGAGCGCCGCTACTTCAAAGATGGCCCCGATCACAAGTGCTAGACCAAACATAACGCGACCTCCCGTCCTACAGGCTTAGATGATGTACAGCAGCGCGAAGAGGAGGATCCACACCACGTCGACGAAGTGCCAGTAGATCGAGGTTGCCTCGACCATGTCGTGATGCTCCGCCGAGAACTGGCCGAGGCCACCGCGATAGAGGCAGACCGACAACATCAGCACGCCGCCGAGCACGTGTGCGCCGTGGAAGCCGGTCAAGACGTAGAAGGTGCTGCCGAAGACGCCGTCGGCGATGCCGAAGCCGAGCTGCGTGTAGTCGTACGCCTGGCCGATCAAGAAGGTGACGCCGAGCAGCACCGTGATGAGCAGTGCGCGATTCATTCCTTGGCGATCACCCTTGCGGATGCGCCATACAGCGACCTGGCAGGTAACAGAGCTCAACACCAGCAGGCTGGTCATGATCGCTGGGAAGAGGATCTCGCCATGCAGCTCAAATGCTCCATTCCCCTCAGGCGGCCAGGTTCCAGTCGCCGTGCGCAGGTTGAAGTACGCGGCAAAGAGGCCAGCGAAGAACATGATTTCGGAGACGACGAAGAGGAGCATCCCGAGAACGGGATTGCCGAGCCCCTTCTTGCCGTGACCGGCGCCGTGGCCACTGGTCATCACTACTGCGCCATCGCTCATTATTCGTGCTCCTTTGCCGAGCGCCCGTTGCGGGCGTCGAAGAGTGGTCGCTCCGAAGTGATGGCTGGCAGACGGTCAAAGTTCCACGCTGGTGGTGGTGACGAGGTCGCCCACTCAAGAGTGTTCGCCTCCCATGGATCATCGCCTGCGTCCTCACCGTTGCGCAGTGAGATGTAGACGTTCCAGAAGAACGGAATCATGCTGGCGCCAATCGTAAAGCCGCCAATCGTTGCGACCAGGTTCAGGTCATTCCAGCCAGCTGTTGGCGAATAGTCGGCGATACGGCGGGGCATCCCCGAAAGGCCCAAGAGATGCATCGGCATGAAGGTCAAGTTCAAGCCGATGTACATCATCCAGAAGTGGATCTTACCGAGTCGCTCGTCGAGCATCTTCCCCGACATCTTTGGGAAGTAGAAGTAGATGCCGGCCATGATGCCGATAAACGATCCGCCGAAGAGCACGTAGTGGATGTGCGCGACGATCCAGTAGGTTGCGTGAATGGCGTAGTCAACCGGCACCGGCGCGCTGAAGACGCCGTTGATGCCGCCGATGAGGAACATGCTCAAAAATCCGACGGCGAAGAGCATTGGCGTCTTGAAGGTGATCTGGCCGCGCCACATCGTTGCAATCCAGTTGAAGAACTTCACCCCTGTCGGC
>Ga0194041_10001254_pt1 | contig 10689 bp, 9 predicted proteins | sample JunL449m_MetaG_FD_160082 | JGI IMG/M metagenome (GOLD analysis project Ga0194041, IMG submission 160082) | Anoxic zone freshwater microbial communities from boreal shield lake in IISD Experimental Lakes Area, Ontario, Canada - Jun2016-L442-9m | ecosystem: Environmental > Aquatic > Freshwater >...
GGTCCGCAATGGCCGACTGAATGGCGACCTAATCCTAGTTGGCGGCGGTGACCCGGGGCTGACGGCAGAGCACTGGTGGCGCTTTGCGCGCGTGCTGCGCGCCACCGGACTGCAGACGATCGACGGGGATATCGTCATCGACCGTAGTCTGTACAAGACCCAGTCCGAAGACCCTGACGAATTCGACGGCAAGGGCTATCGAGCCTACAACGTGCTACCCGACCCTTTATTGGTCAACCTACAGTCCGCGGAATTTCACGTACACGCGGAAAACGGCGAAGCGCGGCTTCTGGTCGATCCATCACCCGCCAACCTGCACGTGGACAACCGGGTCCACGCCACGACACAGGGGTGCCCACAGGACGGGCGCCTGCTGCGCTTCACCACGATTGATGCGGATCCGCTGCATGTAGCGATCGACGGCGCCATCGGACCGACCTGCCCAGGCTACGCGCAGCGATCCATCATGACTGCACCGGAGTATGCCTTTGGCACATTCATCAGCTTTTGGCGATCGCTGGGCGGACGCTTCGATGGCAGCCTCCGTCTGGCCCCACGTCCAGAGCAATCCACTCTCGTAGCAGAACTGGAGTCGGACAGCCTGGCAGAGGTCGTGCGCAACACGAACAAATGGAGTTCGAACGCGATGGCGCGAATGCTGCTCCTGAGTCTTGCCGCCGAGCGCTTCGGCGCGCCCGTCGGCGCACAGGACGGTGAACGCGCTTTGCTGGATTTTCTAGAGTCTCGAGGTCTACTGATGCCGGAACTGGTGGTCGACAATGGATCCGGCCTATCGCGGCAGGCGCGGATCTCTGCTGACTCCCTGTCCCACACCCTCCATGCCGCCTACCACGGCCGCTATTTTCCAGAATTCATCGCCTCGCTGCCGATTGGCGGACAGGACGGCACGCTCCGTAAGCGTTTCGTCGATCTCGCCTCTGAAGCCCATATCCGCATGAAAACTGGCCATCTAGCCGGTGTTGCGGCCATCGCCGGCTACGCGACCACACGTGGCGGTCGCCTCCTAACGGTCGTTGTAATGGTCAATGCACCCGGCGCCGAAAGTGGCCGCGGCGATGCCATCGTCGATACCGTGGTGCGTTGGGCGCTGGATCGCCGTTAGGCCTCGCTGCGTGGGCGTATGACCCACGCAGCGAACGACTCCACTGCGCTTACCGCGCTCAGTAATGCGCGGGCTTGGAAACCCGCATACCGGTGACCTGGCGGGCAACCACCTCATCCCACATGGCCTCCGCCCGCTTGTCGCGACGCCATAGTGAGAACAAGATCACCGCCAAAAATCCCAGCGGAATCGAAATGATGCCGGGATTCTTCAGTTCAATCACTGGCTTCTCCAGACCCATGAAGGAAGTTTCCTTACCTTCCACCTTCTTCAGATCGTCGTTGGCTTTCTTGACTGCTTTATCCAGCGCCACCGTGTCCCGCGTTGCGTTCGCCATCAACACCGCATCATGCGAGGCAATCGCCGCCTCAATCGCAGCGCGTTTGGCGGACGCACTATCGAGTACTTTGTGGGCGGCTGCACGCACTAACTTCGGGTAGGTCAGGTTTGGCGAGACCAAGGTCAAGCCCACCGCAGTCACAGTACCGATCACCATGCCTGCAACGATGCCGTGCGTATTGCAGCGCTTCCAATACAGCGTGAGCAAGACACAAGGGAAATTCGCGCTCGCGGCCACCGCGAACGCCAGCGCGACCAGCGAAGCGACGTTTTGCCCCTTGGCGGCAACCCCAATCGCGATTGCCATGGCGCCGACGAATACCGTAGCCACGCGGGCTGCCGCCACTTGCTCCTGCGCCGGCACGTTCTCGCCACGACGCACCACACCGACCCACAGGTCATGCGCCATTGCCGACGCCGCCGCCAAGACCAGACCGGCAACGACCGCCACGATCGTTGCAAAAGCCACTGCCGAGACGAAGGCGAGCATGAAGTTGCCCCACAGCGACTGCGGGCCGCCCCCGATAAACTGAGCCAACAGGGGACCGGCCATATTGCCACCCGGATCCACTCCGGCAATGACCGCCGGACCTACCAAATGCGCTGCACCGAAGCCCAGAAACAGGGTCATCAGATAGAAACCACCGATGATCGCCATCGCCCAAACCACAGATTTTCGGGCAGCCTGTGCGGTACGGACGGTAAAGAAACGCATCAGAATATGCGGCATACCCGCAGTACCGAACACCAGGGCGAGACCCAGAGAAATCTGATCGATCGGCGCTTTGAGATACAGGCCAGGTTCCAGAAACCGTTGACCGAGCTCGGCTGCTGTCATGGTTTTTGCCGGGTCACCCAGCAATTTGGCCACCTGCGACTGCACCTTCGGGTCACCGACAATATCGGCCATGAAAGCCGGTAGCGAGAATCCATACGGCGTCCAGACCAGCATCACGATCAGCAAGGAGGCAATCACCAAAAGCACGGCCTTGATGATCTGTACCCAGGTCGTCGCCACCATGCCGCCGAACAACACATAGCCCAACATCAGAATACCAACCGCGACGACCGACACTTCATAGTCGATACCGACCAACGTCTTGACCAGGACGCCACCACCCACCATCTGCGCTGTCAGATAAAAAGTCGACACCGTGATCACTGAGAGCGCGCCGACGACGCGCGCTTTCGTCGGATCGTTGCGATAGGCCAAAATATCCGCCAGCGTATATTTTCCGATGTTGCGGCACGGCTCAGCGATCAGCAGCAAGACCGTGATGTAAGCGACCAACCAGCCCACGGAGTACATAAAGCCGTCGTAGCCGTACTGTGAGATCAGCCCGGCGATCCCCAGAAAAGAAGCGGCAGAAAGATAGTCCCCGGCGATCGCCCAACCATTCTGCAGACCGGAAATACCACCGCCCGCCGTATAAAAATCGGCAGCAGAACGCACTTTTTTGGCCGCCAAATAGGTGATGTACATCGTCATCAAAATTACAGCAGCAAACACCGCAAAGGTCAGCCAGCGGTAATTGGCTGGGGTTACGTCCTCGGCATGGGCCGCGAAGGGAACGAGCAGAGGTAACGACGCCGCTGCAAACCATCCGAACAGGGGGTGTAGATTTTTCATAGGCTTAGCCTCCTTCCTGCGGCGCGAAGTCGGCCACGATTTCAGCTGCCAACCGATCGAAATCTCGGTTCGCGACGCGCGAATAATAGAAGGCTATCAGCCAGGCCACGACGAATTCGCTCAGCGCGAACAGCAAGCCCACGTTGATGACGCCCCAGACCTGCATCTTGAATAAGTTCTGGTAATAGGCCGCCCCCACCGGCAGCGCGAAGTAATAGAGCAAGGAGATAGCCATCAGCCCCCAAAGGAAACGCGCCTTGCGGCGCTGTAGCGCTTGAAAGCGCGGATCGGCAACGATGGCCGTCCAGTCCATGGCACTCGACATAGAAACCCCCAAATACTGCAAGAGGCGCAAGACGCCCGTCGAATCTAAAAAAAACCTGTGTTCTCACCCCTGCCATTCTGACCGCTCATCGGCGGGCATAGGCTCAGCGCCCAGAGCAAAGCAGATCCACAGTCCGCAAGGTCAGTAATCCGATTGGGCCCCCCATAGCCCGCGCCCAATACCAGCCCCCCACGATGGCGGCCAACACTGCACGCATTTTGCCACAGAGATTCTCAGACCCTTTTACGTTAAATGCTATAATTTCTTTAAAAATTCCGGTTATTTTTAGACGGCTTACGCGCCCGTCCTCGAGAGAGTTTCCCTATGCATTCTGTCCACCCTGTACCTGCCAAATTCGCAGCCTCAGCCAACGTCACGCAGGCCCAGTACGAGGAGCGCTATGCCCATGCACTAGCGGACCCGACGACTTACTGGGGCACACTCGGCAAAAACGTGGAGTGGATGCAGCCTTACACGCAAGTCAAAGACGTCTCCTACGACGTCAACGACTTCCGTATACGCTGGTACGCTGACGGCGTACTGAACGTCTCGGCCAACTGTCTCGACCGGCACCTCGCTGAGCGAGGCGACCAAACGGCATTTATCTTCGAGGGTATTGAACCGGGAAACGCCCGTCATATTACCTACCGTGCGCTGCACGCCGAGGTCTGCAAGTTCGCGAATGTGTTGAAGAGCATTGGCGTGACCCGTGGCGACCGCGTCACGATCTACCTGCCCGTGATCCCCGAAGCGGCAGTTGCGATGCTCGCTTGTGCCCGCATCGGCGCGGTGCATTCGGTGGTATTCGGCGGCTTCGCGCCAGAGTCCCTATCCAGTCGTATCGTCGATTGTTCATCCGCGTTTGTGATCACGGCCGATGAGGCCATTCGTCAAGGCAAAACGGTTGCCCTTAAAGACAACGTAGACATTGCTCTGACCATTGGCGCAGCCGGCAGCGTGGTCAAAAAAGTAGTCGTGATCCCCAATACCGGCGCTACAGTCAACATGACCGAGGGTCGCGACCTTGGGTATCAGTCCCTCATGGCTGAGGCATCGGCGGAGTGTGCCCCGGAACCCATGAATGCAGAGGACCCCCTATTTATTCTCTATACCTCAGGCTCAACCGGCAAACCGAAAGGCGTTCTGCACACCACTGGCGGCTACCTTGTATGGGCGACCCATACCTTCTCGACGGTCTTCGATTACAAGCAAGGCGATATATTCTGGTGCACCGCCGATGTGGGCTGGGTCACAGGACACAGCTACGTGGTTTATGGCCCGCTATCAAACGGCGCAACCGCCGTAATGTTCGACTTCTCCCCGTTCTATCCGAATCCAGGCCGCTGCTGGGACGTGATTGACCGCCACGGTGTAACCATCTTTTATACCGCGCCGACCGCTCTGCGCGCCCTGATGCGCGAAGGCGATGCCTGGGTTACACAGCATTCACGCAAGACGCTGCGTCTACTGGGCAGCGTCGGCGAGCCCATCGGACCGGAGGCTTGGGAGTGGTACCACCGAGTGGTGGGCGACAACCGCTGCCCGATCGTCGATACCTGGTGGCAGACCGAAACAGGCGGGCTCATGATCGCCCCCCTACCAGGCGCCACGGCCCTCAAGCCCGGATCGGCAACCCGCCCCCTTGTAGGAGTCCAACCTGCGCTCCTGAGCGCGGACGGTGCGCAGTTGGAAGGCGTGGTCGAAGGCAACCTCGTGATACTCGATTCTTGGCCCGGCCAAATGCGCACTTTGTACGGCGATCACCAACGTTTTCTCGAAACGTATTTCACAATGTATCCGGGCACGTACTTCACCGGTGACGGAGCGCGTCGCGATAAAGACGGGTACTACTGGATCACGGGGCGAGTGGATGACGTCCTCAACGTATCGGGCCACCGGCTGAGCACAACCGAGATAGAAAACGCGATCGCGTCTCATCATTCGGTCTGTGAAGTGGCCGCAGTGGGCCGCCCCCACGACATTAAGGGTCAAGGCATCTATGCTTTTGTCACTTTGCTTTCCGGGGTGGATCCAACCGATAAATTATTGGCGCAGCTGCGTGCGCGCGTGCGTACAAAGATCGGACCTTTCGCTACACCAGAGGTTATCCAATGGGCGCCGGCCCTGCCGAAGACCCGCAGTGGCAAGATCATGCGACGAATCCTGCGCAAAATTGCCGCAAATGAGTTGGATCAGATAGGCGACGTCTCCACGCTCGCCAATCCAGCCGCGGTCCAAGAGATCATTAACCATCGGCCAAAGTCCTAAGCCGCAGCGAGCCCGCGCCTCTGCCGCCTGGCAGATGCGCTTTTTTGGGACACGCGCCCCGGTTGACCCCAACGCAAAACCTGCGCAAACGGTCCGTTCGGATCGGTGGCTCGCCTTGCGTCCGCAGGAGCGGGTACAATTCGCGCCGTTTATCACAGAGGATTCGCCATGCAAGTTGCCCGCGACGCTGTCGTACTGATTCATTACACGCTCAAGAACGATGCAGGCGAGGTCCTCGACTCGTCGGTCGGCCACGAGCCGTTGGCCTATCTACAGGGCCGCGGCGGCATCATTGCAGGCCTGGAAGAGGCGCTAGAGGGCAAGGTGGCGGGTGACAAACTGCTGGCAACGATCCCACCCGAGAAGGGCTATGGCGTGAAGGACCCCTCCTTGGTCCAGCAAGTCCCGCGCCGCGCCTTCCAAGGCGACGTGCGTGCGGGAATGCAATTCACTGCAAGCACCGAAGCGGGCCCACGCACGGTCGTTGTGACGCGCGTGCAAGGTGACATGGTCACCATCGATGGCAATCACGCGCTCGCCGGCGAAACACTGCACTTTGATGTGGAGGTGACTGAGGTACGTGTCGCCTCAGAAGAAGAACTGGCGCACGGCCATGTCCATGGTCCAGGCGGTCATCACCACCACTGATCAACGTCGTTCAGACGCAAAAACGCCCGCCCTCGCGTTGCGACGGCGGGCGTTTTTATGACCGCCTGATCAGCCCGCAATATACGGGCTGTACGGCAAGCCCAGATCGCGCGCTACCGCTTCAAAGGTCACCTTGCCGGCGTGTACGTTCAAGCCGGCCGCAAGGCCCGGATCGCGCGCCACCGCTTGCTGCCAACCGAAATCGGCGATCGCACGCACGTACGGCAAGGTGGCATTGGTCAGCGCAAACGTCGAGGTACGCGGCACAGCGCCCGGCATATTAGTCACGCAGTAGTGAATCACGCCATCAACCACATAGGTCGGATCAGCGTGCGTAGTCGGCCGGCTGGTCTCAAAGCAGCCGCCTTGATCGATGGCGATATCGACCATCACGGCGCCCGCCTTCATGCCATTTAACATCGCACGCGTGACCAATTTCGGCGCCGCTGCACCGGGAACAAGCACGGCCCCGACCACGAGGTCGGCATCGCGCACCAGGTGCTCGATGGCATCAGCCGTCGAATAGACCGTCTTCAAGGTGTTGCCAAACTGTGTGGACAGTTCGCGCAGTCGCTTCACAGAACGATCCACAACGGTGACGTCCGCCTTGAGGCCGACCGCCATTTCAGCCGCATGGGTGCCCGACACGCCACCGCCCAAAATGACAACCTTGGCCGGCTCCACGCCCGGGACGCCGCCAAGCAGGACGCCAATGCCGCCGTTTGCTTTCTCTAGCGCACTGGCACCGACTTGGATCGACATCCGGCCGGCCACCTCGCTCATGGGGGTCAACAGCGGCAGCGCGCCGCCGGGGACCGTCACGGTTTCATAGGCAATGCAGGTGGCACCCGAAGCGACCAGCGCTTCCGCTTGCTCCTTGTCCGCCGCCAGATGCAGGTAGGTAAAGAGCAATTGGCCCTTTTGCAACATGGCGCACTCTGACGGCTGTGGTTCTTTGACCTTGACGACCATTTCGGCCCAAGCAAACACCTCGGCCGCGGTGGCGACAATGCGTGCACCCGTAGCTTCGTAGGCCGCATCGGTCATACCGATACCGGCACCCGCCTGGGTCTCGACCACCACTTCATGCCCTGCGGCCACCAATTCGCGCACGCCCGCGGGCGTGAGACCAACGCGGTACTCGTGAATCTTGATTTCTTTTGGGCAACCAATGCGCATGTCGAACCCCTCGTGACTGAAGCCGACACTTTACCGGTGGTCTAGCGACAGTCCCTTGCCTAATGAAGGCACTAAAGGACACAATTACGCAAGATTCCGTCTTTAGAGGGCTATATGACGCAAGTTCCTGCCGCTGAGATCGACCGCTATGACCGTTCGATTCTGCAGATTCTCCAACGCGAAGGGCGACTGCCGAACAGTGAATTGGCCGAGCGAGTCAGCCTGTCCGAATCGGCCTGCTTGCGCCGCGTGCGCGCCCTAGAGACCACCGGCCTGATTGAGGGCTACACCGCGCTGCTGAACCAGCAGAAGGCGGGACTCGGGGTCAACGTCTTCGTCAGCATTACCCTCGAGCGACAAGAACGCGCCGACATGGCGGCCTTTGAGCAAGCCGTCCGAGAGGTGCCTGAAGTCATGGAGTGCTATCTGATGACGGGGGAATATGACTATCTGCTGCGCGTCGTTGTCGCCGATACCGCGGACTTTGAGCGTCTGCATAGCCGTCATCTGACGAGCCTGCCGCATGTCTCCCGTCTGCACTCTAGTTTTGCCCTGCGCACGGTCCAGAAATCCCGTGAGTTGCCAGTGCGATGAGCGCTTTGCACTTGGCAAGCCAAGGGTCGACCGTGTAGCCTTCGGGTCCTTGCTGGGGTGGTCCTTCGGGGCCTGAGACGCGGATTGTCCGCGAACCCTTGGAACCTGATCCGGATAATGCCGGCGTAGGGAGTGCAATTATGTTGAGCCTTTTGGGCGCGCAGTGGCGCGCGCTTCTCCTACCCGTCTTGGTCTGCGCCAGTACAAGCGCAACCACCCTACTGGCCCCTACCGTCGCCCTAGGCGCGCCAGCCGGCACCTTAGAGGACGTCGTGGTCACGGCGATACTGCGCCCCGAACCCACGCTGGCGGTGGCAGCGAGTGTCACGGTACTAGACACCAAAGCCCTACACGTTGGTGGGGAGCAGCATTTTGAAGACGTGCTCGCCCAGGTGCCCAACCTCAATTACGCCGGTGGCACCAACCGGGCACGCTACTTCCAAGTGCGTGGCATTGGCGAACTCGATCAATACGAGGGGGCACCCAACCCATCCGTCGGACTGCTGGTCGATGACATCGACTTCAGCGGCCTCGGTTCCATGGCGACGCTGTTTGACATCGATCGGGTCGAAGTATTGCGGGGCCCACAAGGCACCCGTTATGGCGCCAATGCGCTGGCCGGACTGCTGTACCTCTCGAGCGCCGAACCGCGCGATACATTCGGCGCCCGCCTAGAGGCCAGCGCCGGCGACTATGGCACTCGCTCCCTTGGCGCGGTCCTCACCGGCCCGGTCAGTGCACTCGACTCGTCGTTCCGACTTGCCGCCCAGCGCTATACCTCGAACGGAACGATCCAGAACGACTTCCTGCATCGCAACGACACCAACGGCCGCGACGAAACCACCGTACGCGGCCGCTGGCACTGGATCGCCTCCCCCTCCACCCAGATCGACTTGGCAATCCTGCACGTGGGTATCGATGATGGCTACGATGCATTCTCACCAGAAAATAGCCGGGTGACGCACAGCGACAAACCGGGTATCGATCAACAGCGCTCGACCGGCATCTCGGCGCGGACCATCTGGACAGGCGACGACGAGCGCACGGTCACCACCATCGGCACGTGGGCAGAGTCAAAAATCGTCTACGGTTATGATGGCGATTGGGGCAATCCAACGTACTGGGCGCCAAACACCTACGATTTTACCGAAGTCCAACATCGCCAACGCAAGACCGGTAGCGCCGAGGTACGTTACGCCTCCGCACCCACGGCGCCCTTACGTTGGCTGGTCGGGGTCTATGGCTTTGATCTGCGTGAAGCGCTGAATGATTTAAACCGCGGAATCTCTGTCGACCCGGTCAACGGGGAATACGACCTCAGTACAGTCCTCGACTCGGGTTACCACGTGCGCAGCGTCTCGGTATACAGCGTAGTCGACGCCGACCTGAGTGCGCACACGCGCTGGTCGCTCGGCCTGCGGGGTGAGCACCGCACATCCAACTACTCGGATTTTCTAATCGACCAGGTCTATACGACCACCGATGCGCACACCTTTGCTCCATCGGAGGGCTTGGTCGGCGGCCATGTTTCGCTAACCCACGATTGGGATCCAAGACAGAGCGTTTACCTGCAGTTGTCACGCGGCTACAAGGCCAGCGGCTTCAATCTGAGCCAGGGTCTGACGCCATCAGAGATCACCTTTCGCGCAGAAGCAGACTGGAATGCGGAAGCCGGCTACAAGAGTCGCAGCGAACGCCTCGACGTGGACACCGATGTATTCATCGTCTCGCGCAAACAGGCGCAACTACGCAGCAGCGTACAGACCGATCCCATGAATCCTAATAGCTTCATTTTTTATACCGGCAACGCAACCAGCGGGCTTGACTACGGCGCGGAACTGACCGTGCGCGCAAAACTTTCATCCCATTTGAATTTCGGCACTAGTGTCGCCATGCTGCACACGTGGTTTCACAACAGTGTGCGGATCGGCGATAGCGGACTGATCAGCGTCGCGCACGAATTGCCGCATGCGCCGCATGCCAGCGGCTCCGCCCATTTGGAATACCGGGCGTCCGCTGGGTTTTATGGCCGGATCGATATCAGTGCAATGAGTGGCTTCTTTTATGATCTGCCACCGAACGAGACGCGCTCGGGCGGCTACGGTCTAGCGCATCTTCGGGTGGGTTATGACGCGCCCCGCTGGTCGGCCAGCCTGTACGTGCGCAATCTGGCCAACAAGACCTACACCACACGCGGTTTTTACTTCGGACTAGAGCCACCGGACTACCCGAACAAGCTCTATGTGCAATTGGGTGAGCCACGCGTTTATGGGATCGATTTCACAGCGCGCGTCGGTAGCCTGGCAGGTCGCTAAATGCAGACGTCGCCGGTATAACGGCGGGCCAGTCGCGTGGACAGCCGGGTGAGGATCTCATAGCCAATGGTGCCAGCCGCCGCGGCGACTGCTTCTAGCGTCATACGGGGACCTAGCAACTCGGCCTCGTCACCCACCCGGCAGCCGCTCTCACCGAGCTCCGTGACGTCGAGCGTGATCAGATCCATAGAAACCCGGCCAACGATGGGGACACGCAGACCGTTCAAGTACACGTGCCCCGATCACTGAGCGATCGGGGCACGTGTAC
>Ga0194041_10001257_pt1 | contig 10683 bp, 10 predicted proteins | sample JunL449m_MetaG_FD_160082 | JGI IMG/M metagenome (GOLD analysis project Ga0194041, IMG submission 160082) | Anoxic zone freshwater microbial communities from boreal shield lake in IISD Experimental Lakes Area, Ontario, Canada - Jun2016-L442-9m | ecosystem: Environmental > Aquatic > Freshwater >...
GAAGTGCGTCGCGCGGCACCTCGGTGCCGACCTGTAACTCCACCGAGCGATCCAGATAGGACTGCGGCGTACCGAGGCCGTAGATACACGACACCGACGCCACCACCACCACGTCGCGCCGGGATAGCAGGTTGGAGGTGGCCGAGTGCCGCAGCCGCTCCACATCGTCGTTGATCGAGCTGTCCTTCTCGATGTAGGTGTCGGTCTGCGCGATGTACGCCTCGGGCTGGTAGTAGTCGTAGTACGACACAAAGTACTCAACGGCGTTGTTGGGCAACATCTCCCGCAACTCGTTGGCGAGCTGTGCGGCGAGCGTCTTGTTGGGTGCCATCACCAGTGTGGGCCGCTGCAGTTTCTCGATGAGCCAGGCCGTGGTGGCGGACTTGCCGGTGCCGGTGGCGCCGAGCAACACCACATCGCGCTCCCCCGCCCTGATCCGGCGCTCCAGCTCCGCGATCGCGGCGGGCTGATCCCCGGCCGGCTCGTATTCGCTGACCACCTCGAACTGCGGGCCGGTACGCACCGCGTCCTCAACAGCCCGGTGCTCCGAGTGCGCCACCACGGGGTGTTCGGAAGCGAAGGCCATGCGAACAGGGTATGCGGGGCCGCCGACTGCACCAGCCCTGACCCGTCTGCAGTCGGCTATGCTGCTCACCTCATCGGGCGGTTTACCGGTCGCTCATGGTCCGGCCCTAGGGAACTTCGCGTGTCTGAACTCATAACTGCGGCGATCGCGTTCCTGTGCATGTGCGCGGGCATCGCCCTGGGCTTCGGCCTGCGCGCAGCGCTCAAGGAAACCGTCCACGACGCCAAGGAGATCCTCGGCAATGGCGACTCCGGGGTGGCCGGACTGGTGGTTCTACTGTCGGCCCTCGTGCTGGGCCTACTGATCGCCTCGGCAACCGATACCTTCAAAGATGTCAACACCGATGTGGCTGAGAACGCGGCGAAGGTCTCGCTCTCCGACCAACTGCTCAAGGATTACGGTCCGGAGGCCGACCCGGCACGCCGAGCGCTCTGTGCTACCTTCGCCAGCCGGATTGAAGAGCTGAGGAACGGAACCAAGACCGTCGTGCCGAAGTTGCCGGCGGTGGCACGCCAGATCCAAGCACTCTCGCCGCAGAACCCGGAACAGACGGCGATACAGACGCGCGTCGAGAATCTGATCGACGAGGTCCGACTGGCCCGCAGAAACGTCTTCGTCGAATCTGACCCACAAGTGCCGTCATTGCTCATCGGAGTGTTGGTCTTCTGGCTCTCGGCGGTGTTCACCGCATTCGCACTGCAGGCACCCCGCAGCGGGCTAGCCGTATGCACATTGCTGGTCGGCGCTCTATCCGCGGCGGCGGCCATCTACCTGGTCGAGGATCTCAACAGCCCGCTGGACGGCCTGATCGTCGTCTCGACCGATCCGCTCGAGCGCACATTCGCGACCATGTGCCAATAACTGCGACCATGCACCCGCCGCCCATCCACCCGCCCAAGCGTGAGACCTTCGACCTCGTCGCGCGCACCAACACCGATCCCAAGGGGATCGTTCGCGAGGTCGACGAATACCGGGTGCAGCCGTGCGGCCTCTATATGGCCCGGCCCACGCCCGGGCGGGCCCAATTCCACTATCTCGAGTCGTGGCTGCTGCCCGCACCGGGTCTGCGAGCCAGCGTCTTCCACTTCAACCCGGGATATGAGCGGGATCAGGACTTCTATCTCGACATCGGGCGGATCACCGTCGGCGCGGATCGCTGGGAGACCGAGGATCACTACATCGACCTGGTGGTGCGCACCGGCCGGGGCACCGACATGGTCGACGTCAACGAATTATTCGAAGCCCGTGCGCACGGTCTGGTGACTCCCGAGACCGCCGAAGCAGCATTGCTGTCCGCGGTCGCAGCGGTCGACGGCCTCGCCGCTCACGGGCACGATCTCAACGCCTGGCTGTCCAGCCTCGATGTGCACGTGACCTGGCGGTAGGCGTACCCTCGTCACCCGTGGGACGGATGAGACACTCGGTAACCCTCGGTGCCCTTGTGGCACTGTCGGCGGCCACGTTTCCGGTCGCGGGCGTGGCCGCGGCCGACGACATCGTCCAGCACAACATCACCTACCGCGCCCGGATCACCGGGATAGCACGTGGTGCCCTGATCGGCTTCCGGATCTCCGACACCCAGATCAACAATGCGAATCCGACCATGCTGCCCGGTCGGACGTTCGAAGCCACGGGCATCCTGACCGACCCGAAAGAGGCCGGTTTGCGGATCTCGATCCAGTGGCCGTACTCGGCGAATCTGCACTGCGAGATCCTGGTGGACGACGAGATCGTCATCCAGGCCGACCAGTTCATCGCTCCTCGGCTGACGCCGGCCAAGGATGATCCCGATTACGGTGCCATGAACTGTGGCGCGCCGTTGAGCAATGCCACCGGAAGCCCACTCGCGCCGGGAGACATTCCGGCGACCGACGTGCCCGCAACCGACGTTCCGGCAACCACAGTGCCAGCAACCACAGTGCCAGCAACCGACGTGCCCGCGGCCGACTTCAGCGCTCCGGCACCGGCAACTGCGGTAGCGCCTAACTGACCTGCGGCCACCCGGTGGCCTCAGCCCACGCCCAGGCCCGCGGGTGCGCGTCACCGAACCACTGCTGTGTCGTGCCCGATCGCTTGGCGTGCGCATAGTCGGCACGCACGCCCGGGTTGGCATTCAACCAGTCGACAAACAGCAGCGCGAACCGCTGATTGGGCCATCCGTCAACACGGATATGAATGTGGGTGGGCCTACCGGGATCGGCTGAAGCGTGAAACCGCTTGTGCCACAGGCTGTTATCGGTATCAGCATCGAAGCTGACATCGGCGGTGACGGATTCGACCCGCGGATACCCGGCCCGGGATAGATCATCGGCGAGCGAGTCGGCGACATCCAGCGACGCAACGGTGATCTGCATGTCGATGACATCGCGCGCATCCATCCCGGCCACCGCGGTGGATCCGATGTGGTCGATCCGCAGGGCCCGGTGCCCGCACGCGGTGTTCAACCGGGCCCGAACTCGCGCTGCCTGCGCAGCCCAGTCCGGGTCCGCCGACACCAGGCGTCCAGATTCTGCTGCGGGCGTTGCGGTGGTGAGATTGTGGGCGAACGGCAGGATACGGCCGTACCAGAGTTCGCGGGCCCGCTCCACCAACCGGCCCTCGGTCCCGGAGTTGTCCAGCCAGACGTCGGCCACCACGCGGCGTTGCTCCTCGGTGGCCTGGGCGGCGATCCGGGCCCGGGCGTCGGACTCGTCCATGTCCCGAATACCGATCAGCCGGCTCAGCCGCACATCCGGATCGGCGTGCACCACCACGACCAACGGGAATAGCGGGGCCATCTGGGATTCAACGAGCAACGGGATGTCCTCGACGATCACCTGATCCTCGGACACCGCCGCGACGATCTCGGCACGGCGACTCGCGACCAACGGATGAACGATCGCGTTGAGCTTGGCGCGCTGCGCCTCATCGCCGAATGCCTTGGCGGCCAGCGCCGGTCGGTTCAGCGCACCGTCGGGTAGCAGGATCTCGTGGCCGAAATGATCCACCAGCGCAGCCAGACCTTCGGTGCCCGGCTGCACCACCTCGCGGGAGATCACGTCACCGTCGACGATCACGCCACCGCATTGCGCGAAGGTCGACGACACCGTCGACTTTCCCGCCCCGATCCCCCCGGTCAGGCCGATGCGCAACATGGCGCGAAGCTCAGGGGCCGTGGCGCGCTAGACGTTGCCGGCGAGCTTGTCGCGCAGCGCCGTCAACTGGGCGTCACTGGCCAGCGATCCGCCCGCGGAATCATCATCGGAGCCCGAGCTCGAGCTCGAGCTGGACGATGTCGAGCTTGACGTCGGATTCTCCTCGGCGGCGGCGGCGTCCGCAGCGGCGAACTTCTCCATCTGCGTGGTGTGCATCTTGTGCCGGCGTTCAGCCTCGGCGTACCGGGCCTCCCACGCGCCGCGCTGTTTGTCGAACCCGTCGAGCCATTCGTTGGTTGCCGAGTCGAAGCCCTCGGGGAAGATGTAATTGCCGGCCTCGTCGTAGCTGTCGGCCATGCCGTACTTCGACGGGTCGAACTCTTCGGCGTAGTCCTCGTTGGCCTGCTTGAGGCTCAGCGAGATCCGGCGCCGCTCAAGGTCGATGTCGATGACCTTGACCATCGCGTCGTCGTTGACGCCGACCACCTGATCGGGCACCTCGACGTGGCGCTCAGACAACTCGGAGATGTGCACCAGACCCTCAATGCCCTCTTCGACGCGCACGAACGCACCGAACGGCACCAGCTTGGTGACCTTGCCCGGCACGATCTGGCCGATCGCATGTGTGCGGGCGAAGTGCCGCCACGGATCTTCCTGAGTTGCCTTCAGCGACAACGAGACCCGCTCGCGGTCCATGTCGACGTCGAGCACCTCGACGGTGACCTCGTCGCCGACGGCAACCACCTCGGACGGGTGGTCGATGTGCTTCCAGGAAAGCTCGGAGACGTGCACCAGACCGTCGACGCCACCGAGGTCGACGAACGCGCCGAAGTTGACGATCGAGGACACCACGCCCTTGCGGACCGCGCCCTTGACGAGCAGGTTGAGGAACTCGCTGCGCACCTCGGACTGAGTCTGCTCCAGCCACGCGCGCCGCGACAGCACCACATTGTTGCGGTTCTTGTCCAACTCGATGATCTTGGCCTCGATCTCCTTGCCGATGTACGGCTGCAGATCGCGGACCCGGCGCATCTCGACCAGGGAGGCGGGCAGGAAGCCACGCAGGCCGATGTCGAGGATCAGGCCGCCCTTGACGACCTCGATGACGGTGCCCTTGACGGCCTCGTCGGCCTCTTTGAGTGCCTCGATGGTGCCCCAGGCGCGCTCGTACTGTGCGCGCTTCTTGGACAGGATCAGGCGGCCTTCTTTGTCCTCCTTGGTGAGGACGAGGGCTTCGATCTTGTCGCCGACGGACACCACTTCACTGGGGTCGACATCATGCTTGATCGAAAGTTCGCGGGAGGGGATGACCCCTTCGGTCTTATAACCGATGTCGAGCAGAACCTCGTCCCGGTCCACCTTGACGATGGTGCCCTCGACGATGTCGCCATCGTTGAAGTACTTGATGGTCTTGTCGATAGCGGCGAGGAAGTCCTCGGCCGAGCCAATGTCGTTGATGGCTACTTGCGGCGAGGTGATGGTGGGACTGGGCATATTGTTGGGTTGCTCCGGACAGGGTCGGTCGTAGGGACATTTCGGTTGGGATCACGTGCGATGTGCCCGCAATGGTGCACACGAGTACCGGCAGAGCCTACTCGACAGGGCGCAACCTGGACAAACCCGGGTGTGCCCGCAGCTACTCTGCTCTGGTGTCCCACGCTCCCGTGCTGGCGTCCTATGCCACAGTGCCGCCTTATCCCAGCCCGGTCCGCAAGGTCGGCGCCCCCCTGGCAGCCATTCTCGCGCTCGGCACGCTCGCCGGATTGATCCTGAGCCTGCTGACCGCCGTCAACCCGGCCGGCACCGCCCTGGGCTTCGCGCTGTCCACGATGGCGCTGGCCGGCGTGCTGGCGTGCTACCTGTGGCTGGATCGTTGGGAACCGGAACCGCCGCGGCTGCTGATCATGGCCTTCCTCTGGGGTGCGTCGGTGGCCGTGCTGCTGTCGGTGGCGCTGGAACACGTGGTCGACCAGACCTTCAGCGCCGGCCAGGAGGTGGTCAGTTTCACCACGGTGGCCATCGGCGCCCCGGTGGTCGAGGAGGCGGCCAAGGGCCTGTTCCTGTTGCTGATGCTGACCGGCCGGCGCCGCATCGAACTCAACACGCTGACCGACTGCCTGGTGTACGCCGGTTTCACTGCGGCCGGATTCGCCTGGTTGGAGAACATCTTCTACATCGCCAGCGCCGAGACGCTGCCCGGCTCGTTGGCCATCGCGGGCATGCGGTTGGTGATCGGGCCGTTCGCCCATCCGCTGTTCACCACGATGACCGGGATCGGGGTGTACTTCGCCCTGCAGCAACGCAGCCTGGCGGCCCGGTTGGGGTGCGTGCTGCTGGGCTACCTCGGCGCCGTCGTCATGCACGGGCTGTGGAACGGCTCGGCGCTGCTGGGCGCCAAGACCTACCTGGGCGTCTATGTCCTGTGGATGATGCCGGTTTTTGCGCTGGCGATCGTCCTGGCGATCAACTCCCGGCGCCGCGAACAGCGAATCGTCGCCGACAAGCTGCCCTACATGGTGGCGACCGGGATGCTGACGCCGGTTGAGGCGACCTGGCTGGGCTCGCTGCGGTCGCGGAAGATGGCCGTTGCGGCCGCGCTGCGGTTCGGCGGGCGCCCGGCCGCGTCGGCGGTGAAGAGGTTCGCGATTCAGGTGGTCGAACTGGCCTATGTGCGGGACCGGATCGACCGAGGTTTCGGTGACGAACGGGTGTTCGCGCTGCAGCACGACGAGGCGCACCGGGTGATGATGGCGCGGGCAGCGGCCGGGCCGGCGTTGCATCAGCTTGGCGGGTACCGGTTTCCGGGCCGCGACCTCAATTAGCGTCTATCCCGGCTCTAAATTTAGGTCTAAAGTAGACCTATGAGGATTCTGCCGATATCTCAGCTGAAGAGCAAGATTAATGAGTACGTCGATGCCGTCTGTGAGACGCGTGACCAGATCACCATCACAAAAAACGGCGCGCCGGCCGCGGTGCTGATCGGCGTCGACGAATGGGAGTCGATTCAGGAGACGCTGCACTGGCTGTCGCAGCCCGGCATCCTCGAATCGATCAGTCAATCCGAGGCGGACATCGCTGCCGGACGCACCTACGGCGAGGACGAAATCCGGGCCGCCTACCAGGTTCCAGGGCGACCACACTGACGTGAGCCCCACGGAAGACGGCTACCAGACACGTTTCACTGCCACGGCCCGGCCAGACCTCGACAGGTTGCCACCGCGCGTTCTGAGTGCGGTCATCACATTCGCCTTCGGTGACCTGGCGCGCCAACCCCGACGAGTCGGCAAACCGCTGAGCCGCGAGCTAGAAGGCCAGTACAGCGCTCGGCGCGGCCCTTACCGACTCCTCTACCGCATCGACGACCCGACAGCGACTATTTGGGTTCACCGCGTCGAGCACCGCTCGAACGTTTATCGGCGGTAGTAATCGACGGTGAAGAGGTTTGCGCTATGGTACCGTTTCCCGTACCACTAGGAAGGTCTGACCATGGCAATCACGGCGAGTGAGGCCCGCAGGAATCTGTTCCCCTTGATTCAGCAGGTGAACGACGACAGGGCACCTGTCGAGATCACCTCGAAGAACGGTCGCGCGGTGTTGATCTCGGCCGACGAGTGGGAGGCCTGGCAGGAGACCGCCTATCTGTTTCGCTCTCCGGCCAACGCTCGCAGACTGCTCGATGCCGCCGCCGCACTGGATGCAGGCCAAGGTCTGCAGGTTGAGCTCGACGCTGCGAAGTGAAGGTCGTCTTCTCCCCGCCCGCCTGGGAGGACTACCAGCATTGGCAGTCCGCTGACCGCACCATCGTCAAGCGGATCAACCGGCTGATCGACGAAATTCGTCGCTCCCCATACGAGGGCATCGGCAAACCTGAGCCGCTCAAGTACGGCCTGGCCGGCGCGTGGTCGCGCCGCATCACCGATGAGCACCGTCTGGTCTACCGCGTCACCGCGGACAGCGTGGAGATCATCCAGGCGCGCTACCACTACTAAGTCGGGCGGCGACTAATGCGCTGCCGCATCCCAACTGCGGCCGTAACCAACAGAAACCTCCAGCGGCACATCCAACGGGTAGGCGCTGCCCATCTTGGCGCGCACCAGATCCTCCAAGGCGTCGCGCTCGCCCGGCGCGACCTCGAACAGCAACTCGTCATGCACCTGCAGCAGCATCCGGGATTCGAGTCCGGCCGCGGTGATCGCCTTGTCGACGTTGATCATGGCGACCTTGATGATGTCGGCGGCGCTGCCCTGAATCGGGGCGTTGAGCGCGGCGCGTTCAGCAGCCTCGCGGAGTTGGCGGTTGCTGCTGTCCAGTTCGGGCAGATAGCGCCGCCGACCCAGCACCGTCGAGGTGAAGCCGTCCTTGCGGGCCTGCTCGACCACACTCTCCAGGTAGTCCCGAACTCCGCCGAATCGAGCGAAGTAGGAGTCCATCTGTTCTTTTGCCTCGTCGGTGGAGATCTTCAACTGCGCGGCCAGCCCGTAGGCGCTGAGTCCGTAGGCCAATCCGTAGGACATCGCTTTGACCCGGCGACGCAACTCGGGCGTCACCTCGTCGATCGGCACCCCGAACGCGCGAGAGCCGACGAAGGAGTGCAGATCCTCCCCGGTTCGGAACGCCTCGATGAGTCCGGAGTCCTTGGACAGGTGCGCCATGATCCGCATCTCGATCTGGCTGTAGTCGGCGGTCATCAACTCCGGATACCCGTCACCCACACAGAACGCGTCGCGGATACGGCGGCCGGCCTCGGTGCGGACCGGGATGTTCTGCAGGTTCGGGTCGGTCGACGACAGTCGGCCGGTGGCGGCGATGGTCTGGTTGAACGTGGTGTGGATGCGGCCGTCGGCGGCAGTCGACTTCAGCAGTCCATCGACGGTGACCTTCAGTCGGGTGACGTCGCGATGGGCCAGCAGATGCTCGAGGAACGGATGTGCGGTCTTGTCGAACAACGTTTGCAGGGCGTCGGCATCGGTGGTGTAGCCAGTCTTGGTCTTCTTGGTCTTCGGCATCTCCAACTCGTCGAACAGCACCACCTGCAACTGTTTGGGTGAACCGAGATTGATCTCCTTGCCGATCACCGCGTAAGCGGCCTGCGCGGCGTCGCGGATCTGATCGCCGAACTCGCTCTGCAATTCCTCGAGCTTGCCGATATCCACCGCGATGCCGCGGGTTTCGAGTGCGGCCAGCACCACCTGGACCGGCAGTTCCATATCGCTGAGCAGTGCCGACGACTCCATAGCCGCCAGTTCCACATCGAGTGCGTCGGCGAGGTCGGTGACGGCGCGGGCCCGCAGGATCAGCGTCTGCACGCCCTGTTCGTCGACACCGTCAGTGTCATCGAGGAGTGAAAGCTGTTGCTGCTCAGGTTCTTCGGCACGCAGTTCGCGCTTAAGATAGCGCACCGACAGGTCGTCGAGGCTGAAGCTGCGCTGCCCCGGCCGCACCAGATAGGCGGCGAGCGCGATATCGGAGGTCACCCCGGCCAGCCGCCAGCCCCGGCCAGCGAGGTCATGCATCGCAGCCTTGGCCTCATGCAAGGCTTTCGGCTTGTTCTCGTCGGCCAGCCAGGCCGCCAGTGCGGCTTCGTCATCGGGCGTCAGGGTGGCGGTGTCGATAAAGGCACCCTCGCCGTCGGCGGCCGCGATCGCCAGCGCGGTGGCATCGCCGTCATAGGCCGCGTGCGTGCCGACCACCGCCAGACCGGAACGCGTTGTGCCGCTGACGTGTTCGGCGAGCCAGGCCGCCACTGTGCCGGGTTCCAGCGCGCCGCCGCGTACATCGAAGCCATCCTCGACCTCCGGCTCAGCGGTGGCCAGCGTCTCGAATAATCGATCGCGCAGCACCCGGAACTCGAGATCATCGAAGAGTTGATGGATCTTGTCGCGGTCCCACGGCAGCAGACCCAGGGTGTCGGGTGTCTGCGCCAAGGGAACGTCGCGCACCAGATGGGTGAGTTCCCGGTTGAGCATCACGGTGGACAGGTTCTCCCGCAATGAATCCCCGACCTTGCCGCGGACGGTGTCGACGTTGTCCACCAACCCCTGCAGTGATCCGTATTCGACGATCCACTTGGCGGCGGTCTTCTCCCCCACACCGGGAATGCCGGGCAGGTTGTCGCTGGGATCACCGCGCAGTGCGGCGAAGTCGGGGTATTGCTCAGGCGTCAGTCCGTACTTCTCCACCACCGCGTCGGGGGTGTAGCGGGTCAGCGTGCTGACGCCTTTGATCGGATACAGGACCGTGATATCGGAGTTGACGAGTTGCAGTGCATCGCGGTCTCCGGTGACCACCAGCACCCGGTAGCCGGCCGCGTCGCCCTGAGTGGCCAGGGTGGCGATGATGTCGTCGGCTTCGAACCCGGGTTCGGCCAGTGCGGTGATCCCGAGTGCGTTGAGCACTTCCTTGGTGATGTCGATCTGGCCGCGGAACTCATCCGGCGTCGCACTGCGGGTGGCCTTGTACTCCGGGAACCGTTCGGAACGGAAGGTCTGCCGGGAGACGTCGAAGGCGGCGGCGATGTGAGTGGGTGCCTCGTCGCGCATCAGATTGATCAGCATCGCGGTGAACCCGTAGACGGCGTTGGTGGTCAGGCCGCTTTTGGTCTTGAAGTTCTCCGCGGGCAGTGCGTAGAAGGCCCGGTACGCCAGCGAGTTACCGTCGAGCAACATCAGGGTCGGCTTCTCGCTCACGCCCTTACTCTAGGCACGGGTTACGCTACCGGGGTGCCAGGTACGACAGACACTCCCGCCATCGATGGGTGGTGGGCTTCCGACGATTCCGGTGTCCCACATCTGGTGGGCGCCAAGTGCCCGCAGTGCGCCACCTACGTCTTCCCGCCCCGGGCCAACAATTGCCCCAACCCGGCGTGTGCGGCCGACGAACTCGAACCGGTAGCACTTTCCCGGCGCGGCACGCTGTGGAGCTATACCGAGAACCACTACGCACCGCCACCGCCGTATCCGTCCA
>Ga0194041_10001261_pt1 | contig 10670 bp, 9 predicted proteins | sample JunL449m_MetaG_FD_160082 | JGI IMG/M metagenome (GOLD analysis project Ga0194041, IMG submission 160082) | Anoxic zone freshwater microbial communities from boreal shield lake in IISD Experimental Lakes Area, Ontario, Canada - Jun2016-L442-9m | ecosystem: Environmental > Aquatic > Freshwater >...
GCCGTGGCCACAGCCGGTGCGTCGGCCGATGTGACCTCGACGGACACCACCATGCTGTATCCACCGGTCGAACCTGTGGCAGGCACCGCTACCGATGTCACCGGTGCCCGGGCGACCAAGATGCCGGTCCCAGACTGGGCCGCACCACTGATGGTGGTGCTGGCCACAGCGCCAGATACCACCACGGAGTCGAACGGACCGGCACTACTGGCGGTGGCCATGCCTAGTGGGGCGGCGAGTGCTGCTCCCGGACTGGCCGTCTGTACGACCATGACCTCGTCACCAGGAGACAGGCCGCCGGCTGGGTAGGCACCGACCTTGAGGGCGATCCCCACCACGGCTTCTCCATCGTTGATGGCCGGCACCGTCGACAGATCGGCCATGGTGAGGAGGGACCCCTTCGCAATGGCGGCTGCTGCGCGCTTGCCAACCAAGCGCCCGGACCGGGCCAGCGCGATGTACTCGACACCGGCCGACACCGCCACATCTGCCGGTCCGACGTCGGCTCCAGTGATCAGCTGGCCTTGAGCCAGCGACCGGACGACGACGATGGCCGGGACCTTGTGACCCGCCGATGCGTACATACCGGCAAAGGCGGCGATGCTGGCGGCGATCAGCCCCACTGATGCCACCACCCACAACGCTCGGTGATCCTGGCGGCCCGTGGGGGGACCTAATGGCGTGACGGGCTCACTGCCTGCTACCCGCCTCCGAGGCATGACGTTGGCCAGAGTGATCATGATCGGGCCCCCATCGATGAGAGTCCCATCGACGAGAGTCCCCCCGGTGAGAGTCCCATCGACGAGAGTCCCCCCGATGGCCAGGAAGCGGCGACAGCATTGACGCTTTGCACCTGGGCCACCCGCATCAGGACGGCGTTCGTGGTGCGTATCGTCGGGAGCACACCCCCACCAGCGATACCGGTAGACGTCCACGAAACGGCCCACACCACGGTGGCGACCACGACGAACACACCGTCATCTGGATTGCCGTCGAGGGTGGGCTGACCGGCCGAGGTCCTCAGGTAGCGGTGGGAGCACGTGGTCGCCTGCCGTGCAGCCGATACCCAGAACACGTAGGCCGTGCCGGGTCCGTGGCAGGTGACCTGCCCGCCGTCCCCCGTCGTCCATTCCACGGCGACCGGATGCGCCACGGCCGTGGCCGACACCGCCCCTGCGCGAGCCGTGACCGCACGCTCATGCCAGGTATCGGCATCGGTCCAGAGCCAGGTATCCAGACCGACCAGCGAGGTCCCCCATGGATTCAGGTGGATCGTCGGACCAGGGAGTCTCATCGAGCTCTCGGCTTGCAGAGCAAGGGCTCGCGGATCGACGGGCGGGGTGGCAGTCGGCTGGGTGCCAGTGATCCACACGGTCTGCGTGACCTGGATGCCTCTGGCCATGTCCACGCACGTCACCGAGTACCAGGCACCCGGTGTCGGACCGCCGTTGGCGAACCCTCCCTGGTTGTTCAAGGTGAGATAGGTGTAGGTACAGGTCCACGGGCTGACCCCGGGCGAACCGGATCCCCCCGTCGGTGCGCCAGACCCCGTTCCACCCGAACCGCCTGAGCCGTTCCCGGACGAGGCGCCGACCGATACGGATCCTCCCCCGCTACCTGCCCCTGTCGAGTCGGCGCCCGCTGGCATCGGATGGAGCAGAAGGGCACCGAGGAGCAGGGTCGCCACCAGCGCTATGCGGCCACGCCGGTCCGGCCTCACTCGATTCAGTTCCATCCGGCCATCACCCACCGGAGATCGTCCACTCGATTCGTTGTTCATGGAGAGGGGACTCTACGGATGAGACCTCGGTCGGTGCCTCAATGTTTGCACCGTGCAGGCAAACAGTTTCGGCTGCAGTCGAGTATTCGTCTCGAATCGCAATGGTTCGATCAGGCGTTTGGTGAGGGTTGCAGTGCATGCCTCGACCCTGACTGTGTCACCTTGCTCAACATCTTGCGGGCCACCTTGCTGAGCTTGCCTACGTGCCCCCCAGTTGCGCCCAGCGGCGCGTGATACTGGCAAAATTGCCCTGTGACATAAGGGAAAAACGGTTTGTGACGATGGGCTTGCCCTACGCCACCATGCGCAGCATCGAGCGCCGCTCATCCAATCGACCCCCGGATGGCCGCTCCCTCGGACGCGCGCCATCACCAAGACCGTGGCATAGACCACAGGGGCGCACACCAGCCGATTCGGCGGCTGCACCCAGTGGCAGCATCACCACAATGAGCAACAGGATGGAAATCAGATTCGGTGCTCGAATGCGACGGATTGCCCTGGTCGGATGCCACCCACACCATCCCGCTGGCCACGGCACAGCGGTCGAGGGGCGGTCGAGGGGACACGGGAGATCCTGCAACCCCTGAGCGACTACTCCTTCGGTGTTTCCGCTCCATACACCTCGGCGTCCGCCTTATCCGGGTCCATCCCGGACACGATCTTGGCGCTCATCTTGATGGCCTTCACCGCACTGGTGGCACCGGTCTGAAGCACAATGGCGATGATCAAGAGCAAGACGGCCAGGTACCGGAATACGTGAGAACCGAGCATCAATATGGCGAGGCGACCCAGCACGTACGGCGGCGAGCAGATGACCGCCCCGATCGCCCCACCGACCGCCGATGCGGTGATCTTGTCGCGCCTCGACTGATCGGATTTCAGACCGAGGAGCCGGGCCGGCACGGCCACATAGGCGAACATCAGCACGGCGCACATGATGCCGAGGGCAAGCCCGAACCAAAACTCACCCCAACGGTCCACCACCATGGCCGCGAATCCAAGCAGTACCCCGACACCGAAGCCCCACAGGAGGATCGTCCTGCGGTGGGTCTTGGCCTTGGCGAAAGCCGGCCGGATCTCCGGTGGACCCTTGGCGGTGATAGCGAAGGCGAACACCGCATTCAGGTAGAAGCTGACCGCCGTGACGGCCGCTATGGCCAGGACGATCGGGATCACGACCTGGGGACCCTTGAACACATGGAACCCCTTGCCATGGAGCACGTGGGCCTTGAGGTCGAACATGGCGATCCAGATCCACATCGCCGGGAGGATCTGCACCAGAGACAGGCGCCAGTTGGTGAACAGGGTCTTCACGCCCTGGAACAGCATGGCGAACCCGCCGACCAGCAGGGCCAGGGGTGCCAACCAGCGGCTCCGCTGGCTGAGGGCCAAGATGGCGACTTCCACCGAGTCGTCGTCTCCGGTCCGGATAGCTTCGACCAGGTGCCCGATCAGCACACCGACCCGGTCACGACGCGATATGTGCGTCGAATCGTCCGATGCGGATGCGTCTGCGGCTTCTGCTGCCTCCACCGGTGCCGTCACCTCGACGGCATCGTGTTTACCAGCCACTGCGTCTCCCTCGCTGGTCCACACCGCTGAAGCCTCGCTCGACTACGACGAAGTCACCCGTCGCCACGGTTCCCCGCAGGACGCCCGCTCGTGTCTTCATCCACCCAGGCTACCCAACGGTTCGACCAGGGATTCCCGACAAGGCGCGCCTCTCGGCCGGACCGACTCGCCCGGGCTGGCACACTGTCTGGTATGGCTGCTCAGTACATCTTCACTATGCGTGACCTGCGTCGCTTCTATCCACCCGATCGCGAGGTCTTGAAGGGGATCCATCTCTCCTTCTACCCCGGCGCCAAGATCGGTGTCATCGGGGGCAACGGATCGGGCAAGTCGTCCCTGCTCAAGATCATGGCCGGCCAAGATGACGGGTTCACGGGCGAGGCCCGACTCACCCCAGGCTTCACCGTGGGCTTCTTGTCCCAAGAGCCGGAGCTCGATCCCACCAAGGATGTCCTCGGCAACGTGTCGGACGGCATCGGCGAGGCCAAGGAGCTGGTCGACCGGTTCAACGCCGTGTGTGCGGCCATGGGCGAGCCTGACGCCGACTTCGACAAGCTGCTGGCCGAACAGGCCGATCTCCAGGACAAGATTGATGCCGCCGGCGCCTGGGACCTCGAGCGCACCTTCGAGATCGCCATGGACGCCCTGCGCTGTCCTCCGGGTGATGCCGACGTGTCCACCCTGTCCGGTGGCGAGCGCCGCCGGGTCGCCCTGTGCCGACTCTTGTTGTCCAAGCCGGATCTCCTTCTCCTCGACGAGCCCACCAACCACCTCGACGCCGAGTCGGTGGCCTGGCTCGAGCGCACCCTGCAGGACTACCCCGGCACCGTTGTCGCCGTCACCCATGATCGCTACTTCTTGGACAACGTGGCCGGATGGATCCTCGAGCTCGACCGAGGTGCGGGCATCCCATGGGAGGGGAACTACTCCTCGTGGTTGGAGCAGAAACAAGAGCGCCTGGCCGGCGAGCAGCGGGCAGATACCTCTCGCCAGGATGCGCTGCAGCGCGAGCTCGAGTGGATCCGTATGTCCCCTCGGGCCCGTCAATCCAAGGGCAAGGCCCGCATCAACGCCTACAACGATCTGGTGGCCGAGTCAGAAGCAGCCGAACGGCGGGCCGACAAGCTGGAGATCAACATCCCACCCGGGCCTCGCCTGGGCGATCGGGTCATCGACGCCGAGCACCTGGTCAAGGCGTACGGGGACCGCCTGCTGATCGATGACCTGTCCTTTCTGCTGCCCCCCGGTGGCATCGTCGGTGTGATCGGCCCCAATGGCGCCGGCAAGACCACCCTGTTCCGCATGATGGTGGGTGAGGAGAAGCCCGACTCGGGTGAGTTGGCGGTGGGGACCACGGTGGAGATGGCCTACGTAGACCAGTCCCGCGATCAACTCGACGGCGATGCCACCGTCTACGAGGAGGTCACCGGTGGCGTCGACCACATGATCGTCGGAGGGAGGGAGATCCACGGCCGGGCCTATGTGGCCAGCTTCGGGTTTACCGGAAGTGACCAGCAGAAGAAGGTCGGGCAGCTCTCGGGTGGTGAGCGCAACCGGGTGCAGCTGGCCAAGGTGCTCAAATCCGGCGGCAACGTGCTGCTGCTCGACGAACCGACCAACGACCTCGACGTCGACACCTTGCGGGCGCTCGAAGAAGCGCTCCTCACCTTCCCCGGCTGTGCGGTGGTCATCAGTCACGACCGCTGGTTCCTCGACCGGATCGCCACCCACGTGCTGGCCTTCGAGGGTGAGTCCGAGGTCCGGTGGTTCGAAGGGAACTTCAGTGACTACGAAGCCGATCGCAAAAAGCGCCTCGGGGTCGATGCCGACCAGCCTCATCGTCTGCGCTACAAGCCGATCCTGCGCGACTGACGGGACCGATTCGATGACTGCGCTGATTCGATGACACAGGCGTTGCGATGACCCAGGCGATCCGATGACACAGGCGTTTGGATGACGGGGCCGGTCCCTCTGGGACGCCGTACGTTCGCCAGTGACAACTGGTCCGGGGTCCATCCCCTCGTCATGGAAGCCATCGTCCGAGCCAACGACGGCACCCACACCCCCTCATACGGAGCCGATCCGTGGACGACGGAGGCCACTGGGCTCTTGGTCGACCACTTCGGCCCAGGCACCGAGGCCTACTTCGCCTTCAACGGGACCGGCACCAACGTGGTCGGTTTGCAGTCGCTCGTCCGCCCCCATGAAGCCATCATCTGTGCTGTCGGTTCCCACATCGATGTCGACGAGTGTGGGGCCCCCGAGCGCTTCCTCGGGAGCAAACTCCTTACCGTCGCTACCCCCGACGGCAAGCTGACCCCTGACCTGGCGGCATTGGCGGTGACCGGTGTCGGCGACGAGCACCACGTGCAGGCACGGGTGGTATCCATCACTCAAAGCACCGAGGTCGGCACGGTCTACACCGTGGACGAAATCGTCGCCCTGTCCGAATGGGCCCACTCCCAGGACATGTTCCTTCATCTCGATGGGGCCCGGATCGCCAACGCGGCCGCCGCCCTCGGGGTCGACTTCGGCGCCTTCGGGCAGCAGTCCGGGGTAGACGTCGTCTCGTTCGGAGGGACCAAGAACGGGGCTATGGGAGCCGAGGCAGTCATCACCTTCCGCTCAGAATCAGATACTGGGCTCCGCTTCGTGCGCAAGCAGTCGATGCAGTTGTCGTCGAAGATGCGGTTCGCGGCCGCCCAGTTCGTGGCCTTGCTGACCGACGACCTGTGGCTGCGCAACGCGCAGCACGCCAATGCCATGGCCCAGCGCCTGGGTTCGGTTGCATCAGCAGTGCCTGGCGTGAAACTGGCCTATCCGGTCCAGGCCAACGGGGTATTCGCCGTCCTGCCCCCTGCTGTCACCAAGGCGCTGCAGGCTGCCTACCCCTTTTACGTGTGGGATGCCCGAAGCGGGGTGGTGCGGTGGATGACATCGTTCGACACCACCGAGGACGACGTCGATCGGTTCGCAGGCCAACTGGGCGAGCTCATGAGTCAGCAGGCCTGATCACTCCGGTCCTTGACCTGGGTCCGGCGTGGTCCTGATGCTGTCGGATCAGCTCGGTGGTCGACCAGTTCCGGGTGGGCCGGCAAATGCCTGAGCGATCGACATCCAGTCTTCGGCCAACGCACCCGTCACCACCAGGTCGGTGTCGGCCACGTTGCGGCGCTGGGTGACGGCCAGGCAGAAGTCGAGTGCCGATCCAGTGATGGCGGCGCTGGCCGTGGCCGTGGCTGGGCCGCCGTTCTCTCCATCAGTGCTGGCTCCCCCGTCCTCTCCGATCTCCCAACGCCATTCGTCACCACCGGGGCTGGTCACCACCACGTCGATCCGCCCTTCGGGGACCTCTCGGCCTCGCACCATGTACGAAAAGGGGCGGGCCCGCACTCCGAGGTGCGCAATGTGGCGGAGCCGGTCGGTGACCGGGCGTTGCGCCCCCAGTGCATCGCACACATCCTGGCCATGAGCCCAGGTCTCCATCAGACGCGCCGAGATGAACGACAGCACTCCCATCGACGGCCCGTACCACGGCACCCGTGCTCCAGGGTCGGCGACTGCGAATGCATCCACCATGGCCCGGTGTGCGCCTCCCCACCACGCGAGCAGTTCGTCGCCACCCATGGCTCGGCCCCGCGACAGGTGGACCTCCATGGGATCGCCCGTGGCGGCCAATACTTCGTCGACGGATCGGGCGAATACCTCGGGGTCGACCATGGCCAGACGGCCGGCATCATCGAAGTAGGCGAGATGGCTGATCTGATCGCGCACGGCCCAGCCCTCGGCTGGAGTGATCAGATCCCACTCGGGTGCGTGATCAGCCAGTCCGCCCACTATGGCGCGGATGTCGTCGTACTCGGCGTCCAGGTCGGCCAGCAGGTCCGGGAGCGTGGTCATAGCGCGAGGCTACGACACGTCGCCACCTAGGCGCCCTACTGCTCGGTCTCCAACCACGTCCGGGAGGCGGCGACCACATCGACCTCGGGTTGGGACCACACGAACCGCTCGACTGAGTCGAGCACGGTCTCCACCTGGCCTGGGGTGCCCGACACCGCGGCAAACCCGAGCGCGCACCGCTGCCACTGATCCTGATATCCCACTTCAGCCGCGGCCACGGCGAACCTGGACCGGCACCCCTCGACGAGGTGCTTGACCGTGGCCCGCTTGGCCTTGAGCGAGTGGCTGTCGGGAATGCGGATATCGATCTCGAGGGCGCACACGTGGAGCATCTACCCAGGATGGCCCACGGCGGTGACCCTGTCGATCGGTCCCCCACCCGTGCAGTAGGTGCGGCCTGGAGACAGAGCCCCGGACGCGACGGATCCCGCCACACCCGTAGTGGGCATGACGGGATCCGTGACGACCTCTGGGGCCGCCGCGATCGGTGCGAGGGGAGATTTCGCACCAACCTCGACAGGGCACCCCGGGAGAACTCTCCAGAGATGCCCTTGCCGATGCACTGGGTCAGGTCGTGGGGGACATTCCTGAATCAGGTGCTGCGGTATTCGGTGCTGGCGGCATATCGCCGTCACCGTGCATCGATGGTGCGATTCCGACCTTGGTGGCGGTCACGGTGTTGGCCGTGTCGGTTCCGAAGACGGCCACATGGGCGCCGACGGTCACATCACCCAGTGCGGCCGACGTGGAGCCGAACTTCAGGTAGCTCGTGGACGAACTGACATCTACCGTCACCGTGGTTCCATCCCTCGTGGTGAGGGTGAAGCTGTTGGTGCCCACTGAGGCGACGGTGCCCATAGCTGCCGGCGGGGGGCCACCCATTCCACCGGGACCACCAGGGCCACCCTTCCCATCGTGTCCACCAGGTCCACCGGGTCCACCGGGTCCACCGGGTCCACCGGGTCCACCGGGTCCACCGGGTCCACCGGGTCCACCGATGGCCACCTTGGTGGCGGTGACTGTTCCGGCGTTGCTCGTGCCGAAGACCGCTACATGGTCGCCCACTTTCACATCGGCGATCGAGGGGGACGTGACGTCATGGTCGAGGTAGGTGGTGGACGAACCCACATCCACCGTCACCGTGGTTCCGTCCCTCGCCGTAAGCGTAAAGCTGTTGGTGCCCACTGAGGCGACGGTGCCCATGGCTGCTGGTGGGGTGCCGCCGAAGCGACCGAAGCGACCAGGTCCACCTGGCCCATCGCTATGAGGCCCCACTCCTGAGGCAGACGGTTGGGTGGAAGTGGATGTGGAGGTGGCGGCGTTGGCAATGGCCCCACCTCCTACGGCGAGCCCGAGTGCCAGGGCGGCAGCAGAAGTGATGCGGACGCTGCGACGATGACGGAACGGGGGAATCGGGTTTGAGGCCGGGGTTGCTGCACTCTGAGTGCTCGGCCCTTCTTCTTCGATAGTCATGATTTGCTCCTCTTATTGGTTGGGGGATTCTGCTCTGTCGGGTCCTGCTTGACGGAATACAGCATCGATCCCCCACCTGTGTGCGACCTGGGAATCCGGATAGTGGTTACTGGTAGTTCGGATTCGCCGGTGTCGACGCGTGTCGACGCGTGTCGACGCGTGTCGACCCGTGTCGACCCGTGTCGACCCGTGTCGACACGTAACTGCCCTACTCCAACCTACGATGCCACCCGTGTTGGCAAGGGCATCGGCGGCATCTGACCCTGAGCGACTGATCCGCTCATCGAGCGAGCCGGCGGCACACCAGGTAGAGCTCGGAGTTGACGAACCGTGGGCCTCGTCGGATCGGGCTCCCATGAGCCGATACCACCTCGAACCCGTGGTGCTCGAGGTCGACCAGTGTCGTGCGATAGTCGAATCCGGTATGCGGGTAGATGAACGGCAGGCCGTCGAGATCGTGGACGGGGCGATCCGTTCGAGGGTGCCCCTGGGCCGCGGGCAGGACGGTGTCCCATCGGGCGTCGTACTGGCCATTCCGGCGAGCCATCCGGAACAGGCCCTTACCCAGCGCCATCAAATAGAGCTCGTTGGGCACGCCGATGATCAGGAGACCTCCCGGTGCCAGCAGCCGGGTGAGCTCGCATAGCGCCTCTTCGATCTGTGCCGCGGGAAGGTGTTCGAATACTTCGCAGCACGTGATCATGTCTATCGAGGCCGCATCCAACTCGGCGGTCGACCCGATGACGGCGAACGCACGATGAGTGGCCACGGCGCTGGCCGAGGCGGCAGCCTGACCGAACATCGATGCGCTCGGGTCGAAGCTCGTCACCGACGCCTGAGGAAATCGGTGCAAGAACCGACGGCACAGGGCGCCGTCACCACCGCCATAGTCGAGCATTCGACCCGAAAACCCAGTTCCGAGCTGCGCCGACACATGCCAGAGGGCGTCGTCCAGGCGACGGTTCTGCAACCATCGCTTGACAACGTTCGGATCATCGGTAGTGATGTCCGCATAGGACGGCATGGACCCGGGCTCCTGTCTGGCGACCGGCCAACGAGCGGCTCGGCACTGGCCGCACAGCCTACCCACCGGCTACTACCAATAGCGGGCGATACGTCGGCCACTGATTCGTCGACTACTGGCCCAGCCCCGCTGCGACCACGGAGGCCACATCCGTCCACCCGAAGCCGACTGACTCCGCCAGGATCTTGCGCGACGCCGGATCGATCAGCACCAGGAACGGGTAACCAGTGACGCGGTAGTCGACCCACGCCTGGTCGCTCATCACCACGCCGGTTCCTTCCAGACCCGAGGCCAGCATGCGGATCTCCTCTAGGGACGCGCCAACGGAATCCTTGGTCACGACGACAGGAACCACGCCAACAAGTGCGGGGTCCCCAACTGCGGCCAATCCCTGCCAAAACGTGTCGCAGCCGTCACACCGGGTAGTGAGGAACACGAGCAGGACGGGGCGATCCTCGGCGTCCAGCCGGATCTCCACCGGGCGGCCATCTGGTGCGGTGCCCACGACGTCGGATGCTTTCCACGTTGGCGCCTCGCCCGCCATGCCCGAGCCGATCGGACGCAACCCGGACACGAACGACGGATCGTCAAACGGATTGACAGACGAGCCGACAGACGAGCCGGCAGACGAGCCAGCGGGCGAGCCAGCGGGTGTGCCACCAGACCGATCAGCAGACGGGTCGGCCACTCCAGCCGCCGTCAGGACGGGTCGGGCGAGCCCGGCTCGATGATCTCGACGGAGCCACCGTTGCCGCACCAGCGGCAGGTCACGCTCTCCACCGTCTCTTCGAGTACCTCTACGTCCTCGATGGACAGGTCGCCCCCCACCGAGAAGTGGTGGAAGGCACTAGTGCGCCGCGTGGTCACGACATTGAACCGGGTGAGGTTGCCGCATGCCGCACATCGGTAGCGGATGACGTC
>Ga0194041_10001262_pt1 | contig 10669 bp, 10 predicted proteins | sample JunL449m_MetaG_FD_160082 | JGI IMG/M metagenome (GOLD analysis project Ga0194041, IMG submission 160082) | Anoxic zone freshwater microbial communities from boreal shield lake in IISD Experimental Lakes Area, Ontario, Canada - Jun2016-L442-9m | ecosystem: Environmental > Aquatic > Freshwater >...
CAAGAATCAGTGCTGCGAGTACGAGAACTCCGTGCTCTGGCTTGTCACCGCGCTCGGTGGTCTTGGTTGCTACATCAGCCATCTACACGACGAGACTACGGGTGCTGGCCCCGAATTGGTCTGCAAAGCGGCAAAACAACACGGTTCTTGCTTTCACACTTCTTTTACAACTTTGCTGCTCGCGCCGATCAGGCTCCTTACGAGCGCCTTACACGCGCCGAAGTCAAGCAACCCAATAAGGAGTCTCACTGATGAAGTTCTCGAAGCAGGCTGGTGCTCTAAGCCTGACAGCTGCAGCCGCTCTGGTAATTGTCGCCTGTGGCGGCAGTAGCTCCGGCAGCGCCAGCACGATCAACGGATCTGGTTCAACCTTTGCAGCGCCGATCTACCAGCAGTGGGGCGCAACAACCAAGACCGACGACAGCCTGACCGTTAACTATCAGGGCGTTGGCTCCGGCCAAGGCATCTCCGAGTTGACATCGGGAACCGTTGACTTCGCAGGTTCAGACCCACCGATGACCGACGAGGAACTTGCCGCAGCATCGAAGAAGAGCGCTCCGCTCCACTTCCCAACGGCACTCGGTGCGATCACAATCTCCTACAACGTCTCCGGTGTTGCAACCGGCCTGAAGCTTGACGGCGCGACGCTTGCCCAGATCTTCCTCGGCAAGGTATCAACCTGGAACGACCCAGCAATCGCCGCCCAGAACCCTGGCGTGACGTTGCCAAGTAACCCAATCACCGTCGTGCACCGTTCCGACTCATCGGGAACCACAAAGGGCTTCACCGGCTATCTGACAGCAGTTGACCCGAACTGGTCAAGCGAAGTTGGCAAGGGTAAGACGGTCAAGTGGCCTACCGGGACCGGAGCTAAGGGCAATGACGGAGTTGCAGCTGCTGTCAAGCAGACGCCGAACTCGGTTGGCTATGTCGAGCAGGCTTACGCTCTGCAAAACAAGTTCACGGTTGCGAGCGTTAAGAATGCTGCTGGCAGCTATGTGGAGCCAACGCTTGCATCAACAACAGCAGCAGGTCAGGGCACCACGGTGCCTGCAGACCTGCGCTTCACGATCAGCAATCCGTCGGACCCTGCTGCCTACCCAATCACCTCGCAGACGTTTGTTGTCGCTTATACAGATGCGTGCAAGGCCGGGTTTACAGAACAGGTCGCGAAGGGCATAAAGACCTTCCTGACCTACGGCCTCGGTGCAGGCCAGGATGCGCTGGCACAACTGAACTACGCGAAGCTGCCTGCGGACATCAACAGCAAGGCAACTGCCCAGTTGAGCAAGCTGGTCTGCAACGGCAAAGCGCTCTAACGGCTGACGGGATAGAAAACCGTAGATGACAGTTGAAGCGGGATCAGTTGGGGAGCGCTCAATGCTTGAGCGCTCCCCGATGGCGAGGCTTCCCGATCAAGCGCTGCGGTGGATTCTGACCGCGCTCTCGTTCGGGATCCTCTTGCTGCTCGTCTACTTCTTCGGGAAGCTGTCGCTCGAGTCGGTTGATGTATTCCAGCACCAGGGGATTCTCAGCTTTGCCTTCAGTAATGACTGGAATCCGAGCCAGTCACAGTTTGGCGGCCTCGCGCTGCTATTCGGATCGGTCGCAACTGCTCTGATCGCTCTCGTGATCGGCGTACCGATTGCCGTCGCAACAGCCGTCTTCATCGTCGAACTCTGTCCATCAAGACTGCGATCGCCACTGACAATCCTTGTCGAGTTGCTCGCCGCGGTCCCCTCGGTCGTTTACGGCCTCTGGGGAGTCTTCTTCCTGATTCCTCGACTTAGGCCGTTTGAGCAGTGGGCTGCCGACACCTTTTCATTCCTCCCATGGGTTGGCGGGCCGGTCGCCGGGCCGAGCTACTTCATCGCAGGACTGATTCTCGCGATCATGATTATTCCGGTCGTTTCAGCAATTTCGCGCGAAGTTATCTCAACTGTGCCGACCGATCACAAGGAGGCCGCGCTGGCTCTTGGCGCAACCCGCTGGGAGATGATCCGCACGGCGATTCTTCCCTACTCGAGGTCTGGAATTAGCGGCGCGGCGATGCTCGGTCTTGGCCGTGCGCTTGGCGAGACGATCGCAGTCACGCTGGTAATCGGAAACGCCGCCGTTATCGGCCACCAGATTTTCGATCAGGGATATTCGTTGGCCGCCGTTATCGCCAACGAGTTCGGTGAGGCCTCAGCCGTACCGCTTTACAGCTCAGCCCTATTTGCCTGTGGACTGCTCCTGTTTATCGTCACCCTCGTTGTAAACGGACTAGCTCGCTACATCGTTTCGCTCGGCGATATTGAGCGCCGCGTCGAACGCGCGCGCCGCAGCGAGCGTAAGTCTGCCGCTGCGCCTGGAGGTGCTGCATGAGTACCGGAATCCTGCCGCCGATCAGCGCCCGTCGGCGACGAACAGACAGGCTGATGAGTGGCCTGTTCTACGCGGCGACTGGAATCGCGCTCGTGCCACTGCTGCTGATCATCGGCTACTTAATTAAGGAGGGCGCTTCGCAGTTCTCGGCGGCGTTCTTTACGACCGACCCAACCGGCAATTTTGCCGGTGACATCGGTGGCATTCGCAGTGCGGTCCTTGGGACAATCGAGATGGTTGCGATCGCGACACTAATCTCAGTTCCGATCGGAATCGCAGTCGCAATCTGGCTAGTTGAGTATGGAAAACGGTCGAAGCCAGCGGCGATTATTCGCTATCTGATTGATGTAATGACAGGCGTTCCGTCGGTTGTCTTCGGACTGTTTATCTATGTGTCTCTGGTCGAGACTGGAATTGGTGGCTCAGGCTTTGCGGCCTGGAAGGGGTCGGTTGCAATCTCGCTGCTGATGCTGCCGATCGTTGCCCGCTCATCTGAGGTTGTGCTTGACCTCGTGCCTAATGGATTGCGCGAGTCGGCGCTTGCGCTTGGCGCACCCCGCTGGCGCGTTATCGCGACCGTGGTGCTTCCAACAGCACTGCCAGGCCTAATCACCGGATCGCTGCTTGCTGTTGCCCGTGGCGCTGGCGAGACGGCACCACTGCTGTTCACGGTGCAGGCGGCAATGGGAATCAACTTCAATCTCTCCGAGCGGATGAACAGTCTCCCGCTTGAAATTTTCAATGACGTGCAGAGTTCAAACCCGGCCGTTGTGACGCGAGCTTGGGGTGCGGCACTGACTCTCGTCCTGCTTGTGCTTGCGATAACTCTTCTGGCGCGTATCGTTGCTGGAAGAAGCCGGCTGAAGCCATGAGCGATCCGAAGCCACTTCAAGACAACCCAATGACACAAGACCCCGACCCACTCGAGCCTCATACTGGCGAATCAGCTGCCGAGGACTTCGCGAGCAGCGAGGTTCCGGAACTTGTTGCAAACGATTCCGAACAGGCAACACCGGCAGGCCGACGCTCACACACGATCACAACACAGGGACTTGACGCCTACTACGGCGACAACCACGCAGTCAAGAACGTGACGATTGAGTACGCGCCGAACAGCGTGACCTCAATGATCGGACCATCCGGCTGCGGCAAGTCAACTGTCCTGCGCTGCCTTAATCGAATGCACGAGGAGATTCCAGGCGCCTATGCAACCGGCGATATTCGGCTTGACGGAATGAATCTCTATGCACCGGATGTCGATGTCGTTGCGGTCCGTCGGGCAATCGGGATGGTCTTCCAGAAGCCGAACCCGTTCCCAACGATGTCGATTGCTGACAATGTCGCGGCCGGACTTAAGCTCGCTGGCATTCGCGGCGCTGACAAGGACGAAACTGTTGAGCGATCGCTGATCGCTGCGGGGCTTTGGGATGAGGTTAAGGACCGCCTTAGTCACCCAGGTATCGGACTGTCTGGAGGCCAGCAGCAGAGGCTCTGTATTGCCCGCACGATCGCAACGCAGCCAAATGTGATCCTGATGGATGAACCGTGCTCGGCTCTTGATCCAATCGCAACACTGAAAATTGAGGATCTGATCCACGAGCTGAAACGCGACTACACGATCATCATCGTCACCCACAACATGCAGCAGGCTGCGCGAGTCGCGGATCTAACTTCATTCTTCCTGCAAGGTGAACTCGTCGAAATCGGTGGAACAGACCAAATCTTCACTAACCCGACTGACTCTCGTACCGAGGACTACATTTCCGGCAAGTTCGGTTAGCCGCCGCGGCGACTGCCCGTAGGATGTCCCACATGTTGCGCGAGTTCAGACAGTTCATGCTGCGCGGAAGGGTGATTGACCTAGCTGTTGCCGTTGTGCTTGGTGCCGCCTTCGGCGCGTTAGTCGGCTCGCTCGTTACCAACCTGCTCTCACCAATCGTCGCCGCAATAATCGGTAAGCCTGATTTTTCTAGCCTCTACTTCACGATCAACCACAGTGTCTTCTATTACGGGAAGTTCATTGATCAGTTGATCTCGTTCACTCTGATCGGCCTTGCGGTCTTCTTCTTCGTCGTCAAACCGGCGACTGCCCTTGCGAGGATCACCGGTGAAGAGGAGGAAACCGAACGCTCAGAGGAGCTTGCGCTGCTGACTGAGATTCGTGACCTTCTCAGTCAGCGGAGCGACCAGCCGCGCTAAGCAGCGTTAGGCTGCGACGTCGTGTCTCATCAACTCGCAAACGCCGCCTACTGGAATGGCCCATGGCCAGCCGAGGACGGTGGGCCGGAAAGGCTCCAAGCACCAACTGGCGAAGCCGGTCCCGAAGTTACTAGCCACGAGCAGTTCGAACTGCTCGCCAACCGCCATGCGCCCGGCGCCCAGATGGCGGTTCGCCGCGGCCCGGGCGAGCTCTACCTGCTCCGCTCACTGTTCGGACACCGGGCGATCGATGACCCTGCGCAGGCCGTTGTTGAGCGGATCAACCCGCTGACGCTTGAGCCGATCAACAGCTCACCAATCCTGCCAGCAGGACCATGGTGGGCAGGTGGAGTTGCAGTGATGGCCGACGGCAACCTGACGCTTGTTAGCGGCAGCTTCGCCCACCGACTCGACGGAGATTCGCTGGAAGTTCTCGCAAGCCGTGAACTGAGCGCGCCGCGTCCGTACAACTCATTTGTCGCGCTTAGTGACGGAACAATCATCACAAAGGACATTGACCGCTCGCTAAGCAGCAGCTGCCGCGTCCATGCTCTCGATCCGTCAACGCTTGAGGATCTTTGCGATCCAGTTGAGTTGGGTGAGTCGGCGATTGCGCGGCTCTCGGCAGACGGATCAAGCGTCTATTCGGTTGCCACCGACCATGTTTATCGCCTCGACTGGGATGGCACGCGCCTGACGAAGTCTTCCGACTGGAACCCTCACTACCGGAAGGGCGATGGCAAGGGCTACGGTTGGGATCCAGTGCTTGCTGCCGGTCGAATCTGGTTCCTCGACCAGGGGCGGCATCGCTTCCGTATCTCAATGCGCGGTTCCGGCCTTGACCACGGCCCGGTCGCATTGCACGCAATTGATTTAGCGGACGCCAGTAACCACTTCCAGTTGGAAATTAGTGGCAGTCCGTTCGGTTCAGTAACGAACCCACCGCTCGTCGACCCGGATCGAATGATTGCCGTTGGCTACGACTCAGCGGGCGGCCACGTCCGTGCGTTTGACATCCCCACCGACCCGGCGATCGCCCCAACGCCACGCTGGTCAGGGAGCTTCCACACTGGGCCTCACCTGATGCGCTTCCCTGACAGCGGCGAGCTGGTGCTGTTCGATCACCGCGCTCCTTGGCCGCTGCACACTCGGGCCGGCTCACGGCTGCTCGAATCGGGACTGTCAGACCATCTGCGGCGAAGCGGCGAGCGCAAGCCAGAGATGGAGGCAAAGCTTGCCAAGCTGATTGGTGGCGAGGATGTCGCGCTCGTTGACATTGAAACCGGCGTGGAGCGCTCGCGCGCGCGCCTGCCTGTCTTCGGCCAGTCAGTTGCCTTCCCAACTGCTGGCGAGAACCGTGACCTGATCACGGCGAACTTCAATGGCGTGCAGCGCGTCGGCGTTCGCTAGCCAACTACGACTTCTGCCGCAACCGCTCCCGCCCGCTCACGGGCAAGCTCAACGCTATCCGCTGTCGCCAACGCAACTCCCATCCTGCGGCCGGGGCGTGAGTCAGGCTTTCCGAACAGCCGTAAGTCACTATCCGGGGCCGCCGCGAGCGCCTCGCTGACGCCACCAATTACCGGCGACTGCGACTCGCCCTCAGCAAGTACAACGGCGCTTGCTCCAGCAGATCGAATTGGGATTACGCCATCCGGCACGGGAAGACCGAGTACTGCCCTTACATGCAAAGCAAACTCTGAGAGCTGCTGAGTAGCCATCGTCACCATTCCGGTGTCATGCGGTCGCGGTGAAATCTCGCTGAACAGCACCTGATCACCGCGTACAAAAAGCTCAACGCCAAACAGGCCAAACCCACCGAGCGCATCAGTGACTGAACTTGCAATCTGTTGCGCGGCCGACAACGCCGCGCCGCTCATCGGCTGCGGCTGCCAGCTTTCACGGTAGTCGCCATCGACTTGGATGTGGCCGATCGGCTGGCAGAAGCTCGTCCCTGCCTGATGCCTGACTGTAAGCAGCGTTATCTCATAATCAAAGTCAACAAACCCTTCAACGATCACCCGGCCAGCACCGGTCCTACCAGCCTGCTGGGCGTACTCCCAAGCAGCACGCCCGCCGCCGGCTTCCTTGATTACTGACTGCCCCTTGCCGGACGAAGACATCACTGGCTTGACGACGCATGGCACGCCGACTTCCAGGACTGCCTGCTCGAGCTCCTCAAGGCTGTCGCAGAAGCGATATGGCGAGGTCGCAAGTCCGAGCTGCTCAGCTGCCAGCCTCCGGATTCCTTCGCGATCCATCGTCAGCTGCGTGGCACGCGCTGTTGGCACGACTCGTAGTCCATTGCCTTCAAGTTCGAGAAGTACCGCCGTGGCGATCGCCTCGATCTCAGGGATGACAATCAATTCGCCGCACGGCCGTGCCATCTCGCTCTCGAGCATCTCTCGTAGCGCGGCAGGATCTGTCATATCAATCACGGCAAAGCGGTCTGCGACTTGCATCGCTGGAGCGCCGGCGTAACGATCAACTGCGACCACTTCACAGCCAAGCCGCATAGCCTCAATCGCCACCTCGCGGCCAAGCTCGCCGGAACCAAGCAGCACGAGGCGGATCGCCTGCTCACTTCCGGGTACAGGGAATGTTGACGCCACTGGGCCGCAGCATACGCGGCGCGGCACAAGCGCTGCCGTCCACGGCTATGCTGCGCGCCAATGGCACAGGTTCCACACCTTGACGAGCTTCAACCCTTCACCTCGGAGGATGGTTCAACGATCCGCGAGCTTGCCCACCCAAGTTGGACGCAAGCCGAGCGCCAGTCACTCGCTGAGGCATCGCTTCCAATTGGCGGCGAGACCGACGAGCACTATCACCCAGTAGCGGAGGAGATCTACCATTTCACCGCGGGTAGCGGGCGAATGCGGCTAGTCGAAGAGGAGTTTGAAGTCTGCGCGGGTCACGCGGTAGTCATCCCACCAGGCACGCCACACAAGCTCTGGAATACCGGTGATCAACCTCTTGTTCTGCTCTGCTGCTGCTCACCCGCATATCAGGGTGACGACACAGTCCTGACCGGACGCTGAGCCGGACTGCAGTCGTAAACCGCCGTCGCTGACAACGGTTACCTGTTGACACGGCGTCGCGTCCGCTGGTATTACTTCGGTTTCATAGTTGCATTGAGGCATCTGACCCTGGGAGGGGACTGGACATGAGTAGAAGGTTTTCTAGCATCGCCGTTTTGGCAATCGTCGCCGCATTTCTGTCGCTCGGCGCAAGCAGCGCGATGGCGCGCAAGGCGTCACTTGGCGGTAAGCCAAATGTGCTGGTGATTATGACCGACGATCAGGCGCTGACTGACCTTTCACAGATGCCAAATGTCCAGGACCTGCTTGTAAGCCAGGGCACTCGCTTTAACAACACGATCGACTCCTTCCCGCTCTGCTGCCCATCACGTGCAACCTTCCTGACCGGCCAGTACGCCCACAACCACGGCGTTGGCGCCAACTTCTGGCCCTACGGCTGGTACGGCATGAAGGACAGAGGCAACACACTTGGAACTTGGATGCAGAACGCTGGCTATACAACTGGCGCGATCGGCAAGTGGCTGAACGGCTACGGCACCGGCAAGGGCGCCCAGACCGGCGTCGACATTAAAGGCAAGACTCAGAAGATCAATGTCGCAAAGGGCGGCGAGGTAGCCGCCGGCTTTGACATCTGGCGGGCACTGCTTGACACCTCCGCCTACGACTACTTCAACTATGCAATGAGCGTCTACGGCGGCAAGTTCAATGGCGTCCCAGTTACAAGTCGGACCGTCAAGTACTTCGGTGATTCTGACTTCGCCAAGCAGCTCGTTGAGTTTGGCAATCTTCAAATCAAGCCGAATGCAGGCCTCAAGCCAGCGACGGTTGTCCTGACTGCACAGACCCTCCTCGACTACAGTGCCATTGCAAGGAAGCACAACAACGGCAAGGCCAACACTTGGTATGGCTCAGCCAAACAGGCTGATTACTCGCCTGACGTGACTGGAAACATCACCAGTGATCTGATCAAGGACCAGTCGTCGGCCGCAAAGCCTTTCTTCTTCTGGTGGACACCGGCTTCGCCGCACCGCGAAGACAACAACAGCTCAGTCCGTAACCCGGACACGAAGAACCCTGAGCTAAATGCTCATCACATGATTGATCCACGGCCACCACTGCGCTACAACTCGCCGAGCAAACTTGGTGCCGGATTCGTTGACTACGCAGAGGCGATCATGACGAAGCCGAACTTCAACTACTCGGACCCAACCGAGAGGGACCCAACCGATGTGAACCCGATCAGGAAGCCATCTAACTTGCTGGAGCTTCCAGCTCATTCGCAGACTTACAAGGTTGGCGGAGTAACGAAGTGGACCAGCTCACAGGCCAAACTTGAATCGAACTACCGGTCGAGGATCGGCGCGCTGCGTGCGGTTGACGACAAGGTCAAGACGATCGTTGACCAACTCAGATCAACCGGGCAGCTCGACAACACGGTGATTGTCCTGACCTCCGACAATGGCTGGATGCAGGGTGAGCACCGCATCCCAGGAGACAAGTACCTGCCTTACGAGGAATCGGTCAAGGTGCCATTCGTAATCCGCGGTCCTGGCATCCAGAAGAACGTTGCTATTGACCAGATGGTCTCGAACGTTGACTTCGCTCCGACGATTCTCGCTGCTGCGGGCGGTACTTCAGGGCGCACACTCGACGGAACATCGCTGCTCGGTCTCGCGAAGGGAACATCAACCATCCCCAATCGTGCGATCGCGCTTGAAGCGACAGCGCCTCTGTTCTCCAGTGAGGGCTTCCCCAACCAGTGGGATCAGCAGTATCAGGGTGTGAGGACCAGCGAGTGGAAGTACATCGAGTGGAAGAAGAGCGGCATGAAGCAGCTCTGGAACCTCAAGGATGATCCGTACGAGCTCCACAACATCGCGGTACAGGGCACACCGGAGGCCGGAAGTGTCCAAGCCCAAATGAAACTGAAGTTGCTTGCGCTCCAAGCCTGCACGGGCTCGGCCTGCCGCGCAGTCAGCCCTGTAGTCACAGTCGGTTAGCAGGCGCTTGAATTTCTGACCCGGTGGTTGCCTGACAGGCGACCACCGGAAGTCAGCAGCGTCCATTTCGCCTAGCTGCGATGTAGAAGGCGACCTGCCCTGCAACCGCTGACGGTTCCCACTTGCGAGTGCCTAAATACCTCCCTACACTGGAACTGTGAGTAGAAGAGTCAACGCAACGGTCGGCCGCCGGTCGGCCTTTTTTATTGCCGTAGCCGCGGCAGCCCTTGCGGTTGCTGCGCCAAGCGCTGGCGCGTTTACTGTCGGAGTTGATCCGACTGGAGCGGGGTCAGCTTCGATGGTCATTACTGGCCTCAACGATACGAATGCTGGGATATCGAGAACCCTTATTTCATGGAGAAACACGGCCCCGACGAAACCAGCTAATCCAGCTAATCCAGCAGACCCCGCATATCGCTGGACTCAGATTGATGCCTTTGTTAGGACGGCAGCTTCATCTGGAGCAGAGCCGATGGTCAACATTCTTTCAGCTCCATCATGGGCTGAAGGGCCACGGCGCCCAAGCTCAGCTTTGGCTGGAACTTGGCGTCCAAGTGCAACCCAATTCGGTCTGTTTGGCACCGCATTGGCAACTCGCTACAGCGGTACGACAGCCGACCCTCTCGGTCCAGCAGGGCGGAAGTTGCCTCGAATGAAGCTTTTTGGCGGCTGGAACGAGCCTAACTATCAGGCTTACCTGACCCCACGAACCGAAGCGGTTGAGCTCGACCGTGCAATGCAGAACAAGTTTTACGATGCGATCAAGGCCGTTCAACCGACCGCAACCGTTGCACTTGGCGGCCTTGGCCCTTACGGCAGTAACAAGGCCTCCAGCGAGATCCAACCACAGGTCTTCCTTGAACAAATTCTCTGCCTGAATGGCTCCTGGCGCCTCGCAACGCCGGTTGCATGCCCGGTAAAGGTCAAGTTCGATGCAGCCGACTTCCACCCGTACACATGGTTTGGAGACCCAACCACTCGGGCAGCATCGCCTGACGGCGGAGCACTCGGCAATGCCCCCGACTTCCGCAAGTTGCTTGATTACGCGATCAAGTGGAAGAC
>Ga0194041_10001265_pt1 | contig 10662 bp, 7 predicted proteins | sample JunL449m_MetaG_FD_160082 | JGI IMG/M metagenome (GOLD analysis project Ga0194041, IMG submission 160082) | Anoxic zone freshwater microbial communities from boreal shield lake in IISD Experimental Lakes Area, Ontario, Canada - Jun2016-L442-9m | ecosystem: Environmental > Aquatic > Freshwater >...
GCTTTGCTCCTGCACGCACGGTTGACGCTGCGCTGGCTGCCTACGACGCACTCGGCCCGCGCGTGATCATCAAGCCAACCGATGGTGCCGCCCAGCGCGGCGTCAGCGATGTCCAGTCGCGCGACGATGTGCCGGCCGCCGTCGAGCATGCGATCGCCAACTCGCGAAACGGCGCGTTGATCGTTGAGGAACACCTGAGCGGTCTCGAGTACACCATCAATGCGTTCGTGCTGGGCGGAGTGTTCTACCCGGTCAGCGTGACGCTGCGCGAGCTCGCGCCCGAGCCGGCCGTGGGTATCTGCGTCGCGCACCGCTATCCCTGTGGTCGCTCGGAGCAGGACGTCGCGACGATTGTCGAGGTGGTGCGCGCTGCTGCAGCCGCGATTGGGATCGATGCCGCACCGGTCTATGCCCAGGTGCGCTTTGGTGCCACCGGACCGCGCATGATCGAGTGTGGTGCGCGTCTTGGTGGCGGCAGCGACGCACAGCTCGCCAAGCTCGTCGTCGGGGTCGATCTGATGGAGACCGTGCTCAATGCTGCACTCGGACAGATCAGCCATGCGAGCCTCGTGCCGCAGCCAACGGCCGAGCCGTTCGGTCACTCACGTTTTGTGATCCCCGCGGCACCAGGACGAGTGAGCCAAGCCGACCCCGGCACGGTCGGCCAGCTACCTGGCGTGCACGATGTTGGCTTTTTTCATCATGCGGGCCAGATCGTGCCTCCGCTCTGGTCGGCGTCGGGACGACTTGGTGTGCTGCTGATGACAGCGGCGTCGGATGCCGAGCTCGATGCGCGGACCGAGGCGGCGCTCGCCGCTCTGCACGTCATCATCGAGCCCATGGAAGATGCTGAGGCAATGGCCGCGTGGACGGAGCAGTTGGAGCGCGAGCGGACGGGCAGTGCATGAGCGAGTTCTCTCCCGCCCGCTATGTCGAGCTGCTTGAGGCGATCAAGGCCGGGCGGTACCGCCTGCGCACGTTTACCGTCGAACAGCCGGCCGAGCAGATGCTGTTTCTGCGCCACGACGTTGACGTGTCACTCGAGGACGCCGTTGCGATGGCCGAGCTTGAGCACGCGCACGGCATCCGTGCCACCTACCTGTTGATGACGCGCAGCATCTTCTACAACCTTGCCTCACCCGCTGGCCTTGCTGCGGTGGCGCGGCTGCGAGAGCTCGGCCACTGGGTTGGCCACCACGCCCTTCACCCGCATGTCGACCCGACCGTCGACGTGGGCTTTGATCCGGTGATGGCGTGGCATAACCCGGAACCCTCGTATATGGCCGACGCCGTGCCGGGCTGGGTCAACGTGATGGAGCCGCGTTTCACTGGCGACTTTGTCTGGACGTACCGCTCCGACTCGAACCAGACATGGCGCCGTGGCGACCCAGTTGAAGAGCTCGCCATCGCGCGCTTCCCGTGGTTGCAGCTTTTGATCCACCCCGTCCTCTGGATGGGTGGCACGACCGGTATGCCCACCACGATTGACGCTTTCCTCGACCGCGATCGCACTCAGCGGCTCGAGCACCTACGCAAGGACAACCTCGACCTGTGACCGAGCCGCTCACGATCCTCATCACGGCTGTCGGCTCGCCCGGCTCGGCTGCGCTATTGCGGGCGCTGAAGGAGAATGGCGAGCGTCCCGTGCGGCTGGTCGGTACCGATCTGCGCGAGGAGAACGTCGGGCGTTTTCACTGCGACGTGTTCGAGACCGTGCCCCCGGGCTCCGACCCAGTGTTCGGCCCCGCAATTCTCGAGCTGGCCAAGCGTGAGGGCGCCAGCGTCGTCTTGCCGCAGGCCTCGTTCGATCTCGAGGGGCTCGCCGAGCTGCGTGCTGAGTTCGAGGCCGCCGGCATCGCGCTGATCTGCTCGACTCCCGATGCCGTGCGCGCCGCCGACAGCAAGCACGCCACCCTCGCTCTGTGCGAGCAGCTCGGTGTGCGAGCACCAGCCTTCCGTGTCGCCCAGGGTGGAGCTGCCGTCGCGGCGGCTGCCCGCGAGCTCGGCTATCCCGACAATGACGTCTGCATGAAGCCCGTCGTGGCCGCCGGGTCGCGCGGCTTCCACGTTATCTCGGCCAACGTCGATGCCCGCCACCAGCTGCTGCACGAGCGCCCGGGGGCGATGCCGCTGCGTCTCGAAGATGTCGAGCGCATCATTGGCGACGACACGACCGAGCTCCTGGTGATGGAGCTCGTGACCGGCCTCGAGCGCACCGTCGATGGCTACGCCGAACATGGCCGCATCGTTGTCGGCCACCCCAAGACGCGCGAGGCGATGAGGGCCGGCCTGGCGATGCGGTTCGAGACGCTAGAGGCCCCCGACTTGATGCGGGTCGCAGAGACGCTCGTTGCGGGCTTCGGGCTCCACGGCTTCTTTAACCTGCAGCTGATCGGCGACGCCGTGCTCGAGATGAATCCGCGCATCTCGACGATCGTCTACCAAGACGACTTCAACTTGGCCTGGCTCGGCATCCGCCGCGCACTTGGAGAATTGACCGACGCTCAGGCGGCCGAGGCGCAGACACGCATCCGGCCAGGCCGTGTGGCGCTGCGCTATTTCGACCAGCTCGAGTACGACCCGAGCTAGCTCCCTGTCGTCACAACGACCTCAAGTCGCGTGCCTTCGACGCCGCCTGTGAGCGACCAAGCCCCGGCACGGTCCAGGAACGTGCTCCCAAGACCAGGCGTGGCGCCATCACCGAGACCAGAACCGTTATCGGTGATCACGACTCGAATGGCTGACTCGGCAGTTTCGGAAAGTGCAATCCAAATTGTCGTCGCATCGCCGTGGCGAATAGCGTTGGAGATACCCTCTTCGACGACTCGTCCGACTGTCAAAGTGGCCACCTGATCGTGCTCAACTATGGCCTCGACGGCCTCATCGAGTGTGACCTCGAACGCGCATAGCCCTTCCCATAGGGCAACTTTGCGGTGGACCTCCGCGGCAACACTCTGCGGCCGAGGCTCATCCGAGCGTGAGGATTTCAGTACCGCCTGCGCCTGTGTAAGCGCCGCGCTGAGCTGCTCAACATCGCCACTCTCGATCGCCTGCTCGCTGACCATCGCGCAGGCCACAATCTTCGACTGAACTGACCCATGCAGGGTTCGCGAGAGCTCACGCGCCAGTTCTGCGACTGCCCGGCTTCGCGCCAGCGTCACCACTAGCTCTTGGTCGAGATCTTCCAGATAGGACCGCTCTACAGCAAGGCGCTGTTGGCGCCATGAACCGAAACCCGATGTTAAGAGGATCACGATCACGCCGGTAACAACCTGCGTCACTGCCCACGTGGCTGAAGCCGAGCCACTAACCACCGATTCGCGCCAGAGCACAAGGGGCACCACTTGAGCCTCCAAGACCAAAATCGCCAACAGAAAAATGCGGCCGTGCTTCGCAGGATGGCGACGCATCAAAGCATTCGCCGGCAGACTGACGACAAAGATCGCAATCACCGTCAAGGCCAACATTTCGAGGCCTACCGACACACCAAACAAATCGATCGTCTGCAGTGCGGTTCCGACGACATGAATTAGCGCTAGCGCGACGGGCCGCAACGGCTCGCGCCGCACGGTGTTGACAAGCACCTTCGTCCACGACACGCGGGGGTACTGCTTGGCCGCAGTCGCCCAAAGCCGAGCGCTCAGCGGACGCACCGTATCCTCGGCCAGGGTGCGCAAGGCAACGGCGATGTCGCCCGCGGGAGCCACCCCCGGCGTCTCAGCAAGCGCTTGCAGGCGAATATCAAGCTCGTGCTGAGCAGTCTCTAACTGGCGGTCGACGTCGCGCTGCAGTTCGATGCGGAGTTCCTCAATCAGGAGCGTCTGCTGGAGGCTCGCGAGCTCGCCGCTGACCTGCCGATCAATCAACGCACTACGTGTCCGCCGCGAACGATCTATCTCGTCAAGGAGAAGCGTCAGGGCAAAGCCAAACCAGCTGCCGATCAGAACGACGCCCACAATTCGAACGGGCAGGCTCTGGGTTACATCAAGCCCGAGCGCTGCCGCACCCAGCGCAAATGTCAGCGCAATCAGCACGCCCGTGATGGCCGTTGCAACGACCAACACTGGGAGCGAGATTGGCGTCGTGCGTCGATCGCGGTAGGGCGTCCAGCGGTCCAAAGCCACCAGAGTCAGACCAAACACGAGAGCCGCAACAAGGCAGACCACAAGCCACCGCGCTGCCTCGTTGAGCGATCGTGTCGCCGAGACCTCTCCTGCGAAAATCGACAACGTAAAACCAACCACGATCACCACGTAGCCCACCCGCGAGATCGCCCACCGGCCACCAAGCCGATCAGCAATCGAAGCGTTGGCCCTAGCGTTGGCGAGCATTGACCGCCCCGGTCAACCGAAAATAGACCTGGGCGATCATGACGCGCTGATTCTGTTCTTTCGTCGCTTTCAGATCGAAGTGCTTGATCAGTCGCGCAACGGCCTTCTCGACTGACGCCTCATTGATTTCCCGGCGTCGCGCAATCTCAGCGTTACTAAAGCCCGCCGCAATCAACCGCATCACCTCGACCTGCTGGTCGCTCAGTTCGGCAAGGATCGACCCGTTTGATTCCGTGAGGAAGATGGTTGCGTCAGTATGCGACTCAGGATTTGCGGCAAGACGAAGAGCGCGCTCCAAGACCTCAGGGTTTGTAATCGAACGCTTGACAAGGTAGACAGAACCCTCAGGAAGTGGCGGTAGGTTGTTGCCCATTAGCCGAGGCTCTTCGTACGTTGAGAGCATCACGATGCCGATCTTCGGATAGTCGCGCCGCAGGGTGCGCGCGAGGTCGATTCCCGTTGGCCCTTCACCGAGATCGAGATCGAGCACGGCGATTTCGGGCTCTTCCTGCTGCGCAGCCTGAATTGCGGCAGCGGCCGTCGCTGCGTCGCCGACGATGTTGCAGTTGAAGGCACGTAGCGTGCTGGTGAGCGTTACCCGTGTGAAGTCGTCGTCATCAACGATCAGGACTTTCAGCCGTTTCCGAGTAGCCCCCTCTCCTTCCTCATTGCTCACCGTGGTACCTCCAGTAACGACGTCCGCCCTATGACATTACGGGGCATTGAACCGCTCGGCAAGCGAAACGCACTGCGCGCAGGCGCCGGCTTCAGCTGAGCTTCGCGAGCGAATGTGCAAGCGCGTCGAGGACGGCCGCGACATCGTCATCACTCATTGCCGTATGCACCGGCAGAGCAAAGCCACGATCGACGATGTCCTCAGCGATGGGGGCCGACTGCCCGAGCTCGACAAGACTGCCGATGCGCGTCATTGCGTAGGAGAGGATGCCGGCACCGATGCCCTGAGCCTGCATGGCTGCGACAAACGCATCGCGATCGACGCCAGGCGGAACGACAGCACCAAAGGTCTGCTCGTTGACGGCCGCGCCAGCCGGGTGTTGCTGAAACTCGATGCCAAGCGCCGGCAGTGCAGAGCGGTAGGCCGTACAGATCTCTCGGCGGCGGGCGATCATGGCATCGAGGCGCCCAAGCTGGACGAGGCCGATCGCCGCCTGCATCTCCGTCAGGCGCGCATTCGGACCGGGCTCAACAAAGACGCCCGGCTTGCTCTGGCCATGGTTACGGAAGACGCGTAGGCGGTCGGCGAGTGCATCGTCGTCGGTGAGACACGCCCCACCCTCGCCCGTCGTCAAGACCTTACGCGGGTGGAACGAGAGGCAGGAGATGACGCCGAACGAGCCACAGGCCTGGCCATTGAGGGTGCTGCCAATCGCGCAGGCGGCGTCCTCGATGATTGGCAGCCCCGGCAGGGCAGCGGCGATGGCGGGCTGGTCGGCCGGTACGCCGAACTGGTCGATGGCAATCACAGCCGTCGTGTCGGCGTTGCGCGCCGCCGCGAGGCCAGACGCTTCGCCATTCCACGTGGCTTGATCGATATCGACAAGCCGCGGCGTTGCCCCGACCCAGGCGGCGACGTGTGCCGGGCTCGGCCACGACATCGCGGGCACCAAGACCTCACCACTATCGATGCCGAGCGCACGCAGCGCGAGCTCGAGCGCGACCGTGCCGTTGGCGACGGCGATCGCATGCTTGCGACCGCAACGCTCGGCCAACCCCTGCTCAAACTCCTCCACGAGCGCGCCCGAGATCAGCATGCCGCTCTCGAGTACACGCGTGACGGCGGCGATCTCCTCCGCTCCGAGCGCAGGTTTAGCAATCGGTACGCGAAGGCTCACAGAGATAGGATACCGGCGTCGACCAACGGCCTAGTCGTCGAGGTCGGCAATGTCGCCTGCCGCCGCCTCGAGTGGCGTATCCACACCCGGGCCTGGTTTGATCTCGGGCCGGCGACGAATACCCGCCACGAGGCCACGAACCTCGACCAGCTCAGCCCGGGTCAGGAAGCCCACCGCCACGTACCCGAGAGGAATTGCAGCCGCCACAACAAGACGGAGCGCCAACGGCCCAACGCCACTGTCGGGGATCACCAACGTTGCCACGAAGGCAAAGGCCAGCACCACCGGGATGCGCACGATCCGACCCCACGGGTACGGCACAGGAAAGACGCGGTGCTCACGCCAGATCATCAGCGCAAACATTGACCCGTAGGCGATGACCAGCGCCCAGCCAGCACCGGCGACGCCATACCGCGGCACGAGCACCAGCAATGCTCCGACCTCGATCAGCGCTGCCACCGCAACAACGACCCAGTTGAACTGGTTCTTCTTCTTGCGCCCCACGCCGATGGCCGCGATGAAGTAGCCGCCGTAGAGCGGACCTGCGATCGCGATCGGTGTGATCGCGGCCGTGGCGCCCCAGTATGGCTCAGTCGTGAGCAGCCGCAAGAACCACGGTGCAACGAGCGCGAGGGCGAGGGCGGCCCAACCCATAAAGGCGAGGTATGCGCCCAGCACGGCCGCGTACGTCTTCTTGGCCTCCTCATCGCTCTTGATCGAATACGCAAAGGCCGGCCACGCCAATTGAAAGGCGTTGACGAGCAGCAGCACCCCTGTGCCAATTCGAAAGCCTGCACCCAGCACGCCAAGCATGGCGGGGTTGCCGACTGCCAAGACAATCGGCCGGTTGATCAGCGTGACCGCCCACATCGCGGCCCCAGCGGGCATCAACGGCACGCCAAACTTGAGCATCTCCTTGAGCAGTGGCCGATCGATGCCAAAGCCCACCCACGAGCGCTGCTCAACGAGGACGCCAAACCAGACAATCAGCGAACCAAGATACGTCCCGAGGAGGAGCCCGAACGGGCCCATATCGAAAACGACAATGAAGAGATAGGTGAACCCGGCCGTGAGAATCAGATCGATGATCGTACGGACGCTGAATGCGAGCGGGCGCTCCTGCACGCGGAAGAGTGCGATCGTCAACTCGTAGTTGACCGTCACGTAGACGCCAAACGCCACTGCTAGTACGAGGTCGGGGCCGGCCCCTGGCGTCGTAAAGATGTGGTCGCCGACCCAGGGTGAAGCCACCGCCGTGAGGACCGCCCACACGAGCGTCGTGCCTTGGAGCGCCCAGAACGCAGTCCGAAAGACCCGACGTCGTGCAGCATCGTCATCACTATCGAAGAAGAAGCGAAAAAACGAGTTGACGAGGCCCAGCCGAGCCACGATCGCGACGGCGAGGACGACCCTCAACGCCAGTTCTGCGTCACCAAACTGTGAGGGCGTGAGGTGCCGCGTGTAGAGCGGCAACAGCACAATGCCCAGGAGCGTCGCGGCGATCGAGCCCGCGCCATAGATCGCAGACTGTTTTCCGATGCGCCCCAAATTGCGCGCGACACTCATCGCTGGCCCCGCCTCATCTCTACCCATGGTGCCACGCACACAGCGCGGAGGCGGACGCTAGTCGCGCTGGGAGTCGCGCGAATCGGACTTGTTCTTGTCGCCACCGTCATGTTTAGCGGGGGCAGCGACGACCGGAACAACCGGCGGAGCAGTGACAACGGGAGGCGTCGCGATCGTGCCTTTCGACGATTCAGACTGCTGCGGCTGCTGCGATTCGGGTTGCTTCGACTCGGGCAGCTTCGATTCCGGCTGCTTCGACTCCGACTGCTTTGACTCGGGCAGCTTCGATTCCGGCTGCTTCGACTCTGGCTGCTTACCCGCCGGCTGTTTCGATTCCGGTTGCTTCGACTCAGGCTGCTTCGATTCCGACTGCTTTGACTCGGGCAGCTTCGATTCCGGCTGCTTCGACTCAGGCTGCTTACCCGCCGGCTGCTTCGACTCAGGCTGCTTTGACTCGGGCGGCTTCGTTTCCGATTGCTTCGCCTCAGGCTGCTTTGACTCGGGCGGCTTCGTTTCCGATTGCTTCGCCTCAGGCTGCTTCGTCACCGGTTGAGTTGCCGGCGCATCACTCGAGGGCGGATTGGCAGGAGTCGCATCCACACTACCCGTGGCAGGACCGGCTGTGACGGCGCTTTGCGCTAGTGCGGATGCCGCAACAACTGCCGACCCACTACTAGCGACCTCGGCACCGACTCCGTTGCTCGCGGGCTGGTGAGCCGCGCCCACCTCCTGCTTTGCCGGCGGCGCAACGGTGGCCGAACCAACCGCGGTCTGGACTGACACCTTTGGTGGCGAGGAGGATTCGGGCGCCGACGCCGTGTTAGCGGGAGGTCGAATCACGTTACGTACGGCAGGAACACCACTGATCGCACCGCCCGTCACGACGGCTCCAATCGCAACCGCGGCCGCGATCTTGACGGCTGTGCCCGCGGCAAGCGACGAGGCAACCGTGGCTGCAGCGCCAGTCCCAGCCAAAGCGGCCGCCGTCGCACCCGCCGCAAAGCCAGGAATCGACTCGCCAATGCGCGAGGCGATCGAGTCGAGCGGCAGCATCCCACTCACCGCCAGCTCCTCTGGGGCTCGCAGGCGTCGCGCGGCTGTGCGACACGACCGGCAGGCCATGAGGTGCGCGCGCATTTTCGTCGATGCGGTACCTGCGACGAGTGCATCCCTGGTATCGGCACAGGTACTGGCGTCGGGCACATCGGCCACCCCCACCAACGACTTGCGCGCCCGATAGACCAGTGCGTCAACGCCTTGAGGTGTGGATTCGAGGATTGAGGCCGTCTCGATTGCGGACATCCCCAGCCATTCGCGCAGGACAAGTGCCTCGCGTTGCTGAGCTGGCAGCGTGCCAAGCAAGGCAACGGCCACGTCAAACTCGTCCCGACTCTCGCTCGCCTCTACGACCGACGCGCGTGGATCGGCATGCCACTCCTCGAGCGGCTCGTGTGATCCTCGACGCTTGGTCATCGCGATGCGCGTTAGGCACTCGTTGCGCAGAATGCGAAACAGCCACGCCCGCGGCTCGCGCACGTGCTCGCCTTCTGCCAGCACACGATGCGCCGACAGAAATGTCGCCTGGACCGCGTCCTCAGCATCCTCGAGCCGGCCAAGACGATGCCACGCGAATCGCAGGAGTTCGGCACCGTGTGCTCGATAGAGGGCAGCGGTACGAGCGCCCTCTTCAGAGCGAGACGACCGTTGAAGGGGTACGGCGATTGCCATGCCATAACTGTAGATGCGTTTTTAGCGAGAATCTGACGCGTTGTGCGCCTTAACCAAATGCATATAGAGCGAGAAATCGTCCACAACCCGCCTGTTTTCGGCATTTTGTGGATTGACAGATCAGTACATGCGTTGCAAGCCCACGCACAGTCCGCTCATTGCAACGACTGTAGCCACCCGGTACGATCTTCACCAAGGTCGCACCAAAAGAGAGAGTGAGAGTTAGATGATGAAGCGCATTATCGGATCGCTCGGAATCGCGGCTGTACTGCTCGCGGTACCAGCGATCGCAGGGGCCTCCGTGGCCTTCACCCAGATCGTCGCGCCGTACACCTTCGCGAGCCAACCGTCCAATCTGGCCATCTACGTGGCCAACAACGATGGCTCCGGCTCGCGCAAGCTCTCGGCAACTGGCAGTGAACCGGAAATCTCGCCCGACGGCACGACCATCGCCTATCTCAAGGATGTCAAGGTAAAGAAATCCGACTCCACGACGATCGATACGTACTATTTGCATTTCCTAACAATTGCGACCAACGCTGATTTCAATACAAAGCTTCAGTGCCAGCTCCCCACATGGGCACCAAATTCGTCCGCTGTGGCGTGCAACTTGGCTCCTTGGATGAGCGTCCTTACGGGCACGGGGGGGACGGGGCTCGTCACCGTGACACCGACCGGCAAGGTCACAACGATCTCCGAGGACACAGACACCGTCAGTGTCGCGTGGAACTCGGCAACATGGTCGCCCGACAGTTCGATGATCGCGTGGGAGTCGAATGTGTCGTCCTCCAAAGTCACAAACGGGTTCTCCGCGCCAAAGCTACGAGCGAAGAATGCTGATGGCACAGGCCCCCTGATCAAGCTCGGCAACAACGCGGCTACGGCGGTCTGGGGACCGAACCTGATCGCATATCGGGCCTTTACTGGCAGTGGCGATTCGCTGACGTCGCAGGTTTGGACCGTCAACCCGAAGATCCACAACAGCTCGACGGCCACGCAGGTGACGCACTGGACCCAGCCGAAGAATGGGATGGACTCTGGACCATCTCCCTCCCTCTGGACTCCGAATGGCAAGACCATCATTGGGGTCATCGCGGGGATGGATGACGATGCCACGAGCGTCAAGATCAATGCCACCACAGGCAAAATCACGCCCATTAGCGTGAATAACCAGTACTCGAATC
>Ga0194041_10001269_pt1 | contig 10637 bp, 8 predicted proteins | sample JunL449m_MetaG_FD_160082 | JGI IMG/M metagenome (GOLD analysis project Ga0194041, IMG submission 160082) | Anoxic zone freshwater microbial communities from boreal shield lake in IISD Experimental Lakes Area, Ontario, Canada - Jun2016-L442-9m | ecosystem: Environmental > Aquatic > Freshwater >...
GCGTTAGACGTGCTGCGTGGAATCGACCAGGCGTTCGGTCGCATCACGCATGCGGCCGAGACAGCAGACCGCCCGTATCACGTCGTCGTGCTCTCCGACCATGGCCAGAGCCAGGGCGCGACGTTTCTTTCGAAGTACGGCACCACCCTCCAAGAAATCGTTCATGGGGCCTGTGAGGCCGCCGTGATGGAGAACCCCTTCAGCTCGGATGAGGCCTGGGGACAATTGAGCGCAGCAGTCTCGGAGCTCGTGCTCCGTAAGGGATCCGTGCTCGAGCGCATCACGCACGGACACGACAGCGGTGACGCAATCGTGTTGGGGCCCGGCCACGAGTTGGCGAGCGATGAGGACACCGCGGACGTGCGCAACCTGATCAAGGTGTTGGCCTCTGGCAGCCTCGGCCTGATCTATCTCGACGCCGAGCCGGGCCGGCGCACGCTGGAGCAGATCAACGCGACCTTCCCGCACCTGATCCCTCGGCTCGTCAAGCACAAGGGAATCGGTTTCATCCTCGTGCTTTCCGAGCAGGATGGCCCACTCGCAATCGGTGCGCACGGCGTGCATCACCTCGAGAGCGGGCGCATCGAGGGCACCGACCCTCTGTTGCCCTTCGGTCCAAACGCCGCCCGCCACGTCCTGCGCACCAGCGGCTTTGCGCACGTCGCAGACATCATGATCAACGCCTCATTCGACGAGCAGACCTGCGAGATCGGCGCCTTTGAGGAGCTCGTCGGCTCGCACGGTGGCCTCGGCGGCGAGCAGATGCACCCGTTCGTCCTCTTCCCTTCCGAATTTCCTTGGCCCGAGGAGCCGGTCGTTAGCGCCGAGCACCTCCACCGTGTCCTCGTCGGCTGGCTGCATGATCTCGGCCACGACGTTGCGCGCGTCAAGCATCTCGAGCGGCTGCAGGAGGAAGCGGCCACTTCGTGAGTACGGGTGCGCATGTAGGCCGTGACCACCTGACGTGGATCGGCCATGGCACGGTGCTGATTGCGATGGGTGGTACGCGCGTGCTCGTCGATCCGATCCTGCGTCCGCGCGTGATGCACCTCAAGCGCTTTCATCCGATCCCAAAGCACGCGTTGCGTTCGCTCGACGCGATCATGATCACGCACCTGCACCACGATCATCTCGACCCACCATCGCTCGAGAGTCTCGGCAAGGACCTGCCGATCATCATGCCCGCGGGCTCCGCGCAGCTGTTGCGTCGTAAGCGCTTTACGCGCGTGATCGAAATCGGCGAAGGCGAGCGCATCCAGATCGGGGCGCTCAAGGCGACGGCCACGCACGCCGATCATCCCTCGAAGCGCGATCACCCACTGAGTGGGTCGGCCGATCCACTGGGGTTTCTCTTTGAGGGCTCAAAGCGCATCTACGTCGCGGGCGATACCGACCTGTTCGACGAGATGGAACTAATCGGCCCCGTCGACTACGCCTGCCTGCCGATCTCTGGCTGGGGGCCAGGCCTCGGGCCGGGCCACCTGGATCCAGAGCGCGCCGCCGAGGCTGCTCGTCGCCTGCAGGCTAAAGTTGCAATTCCGATCCACTGGGGCACCCTATGGCCGATCGGCCGCGGCCAGCCTCCCCACGAACCAGCCGACGAGTTTGTCGAACACTGCACCCGCGTGGCGCCAGACAGCGAGGCGCGGCTGATCGAGCCGGGCTCGACCGTCGAGTTCTAACCCGTAACAGCGCTCAGACGAGTCGCTGCAGCTCGATCTCGGTCAGACCCGGATCGGCATCGCGTAGCGCCTGCACCTGCTCGGGATGGCAGGTGAAGTACAGGACCTGATGTCGCGTTGCGAGATCGGCGATCACCGCCGCTGCTCCCGCGCGGCGCTCGGGGTCGAGGTGCGTGAGGACGTCGTCCATTAGGACCGGTAGCTCTGCCCCACCATCGTCGTGCAGTTCGTCGACGAGGCCAGCGCGTAGGCAGAGGTAGACGAGACCAACCGTACCCTCCGAGAGTTCGGTAAAGGGCGTCGCAGTCCCATCGGCAGCAATGATCTCAGAGCGTGCGCCCGCCTTCTCGCCATCGGGCATCCGGACCGAGATCCACGAACCGTTCGTCGCCGTCTCGATTTGCCGCGCCGCGCGCGCGAAGACGCCGGGCTGGTGCTCGGCGACGAAGCGATCGCGAGCGCTCTCGACGAGATCGTGAGCGAGCTGAAGCGTCAGCCACTGATCCGCCACCGTTCGCAGATCGGCCTCGGCGTCGGCAGCGGCCTGTGCGAGTGACGCGAGGTCGGAGGAATCCTCGGCATTGGCGAGGAGGGCGCGAGTGCCGCCGCGTGCCTCGAGCGCGGCCGCGTGTTCCTCGTTCGCAGCAGCGACCTGCTGCTCCAGCACCGTGCGCTGTGCGTCGGTGAGTTCTAGATCGAGCGCCTTTGCGGCGGCCACCAGTGCGTCATCGTCCAGCGACAGCTCGTCGACTCGTTGCTGAGCAAGTGCCTGCCGATCCTGCCACGCCTGCAGCTCGTTGCGGCCGGCCGCGGCCTGCGCGCGCTGCTCCTCTAGTTGATGCAGCGTACGATCGACCGTGTCGCGCAACTGGCCGAGTTCAGTCGGTGGCTCCACACCGCTGGCCGTCAGTGCAGCCGCGGCCCGCGCCGCGATTTCGGCTGCGGCAGCAGTCTCCGTCTCGGCGAGTGTCCCAGCCCGAGCCGCCGCCTGCTCGGCAGTCCGAATCGTCGCGAGCGTCGCCAAGATGTCGTCAAGTTGGTCGATGCGAAGCTCGCCCGAGAGACCGAGCCCGCCAAGTGCCCCGCGCCAGGCAACCCGCGCCTGCTCGGCCAGCGCCTCGGCCTGTTCGGCGGCTGGTCGATGCTGGTCGCTTGCCGTTGGTGTGCCCGGGGAGCGTCCCGTCCGAGAACTGCCAATCAGGCCACCAAGCACGGCCGCACCAACGGCGACGCCAAGGATGCCACCGAGGATCGTGGCGGTGATACTCATCGCCCAGCCGGCACCGATCGCGAGCAGGCTGATGACGATCAAGGCCGCACCAAGTCCGCGCCGTGGCGTCGCCGAGGGCTGCTCGACGACAACAGGGACGTGGGCAGCGATTGTGCGAGCGGCATCGCCAAGTCGGGTGGCCTCGCGCTCTGCCTCTCGGACGGTCTCGGCTGCTGTTCGCAGCGCGGCCTCGTCACCAAGTGCAGGCACTACAGCGGTTGTCGACAAGCCGAGGTGGCTTCGCCCGGCCTGCGCCCGTGCGCTCTCGTCGGCAGCATCGGTACGGAGTTGCTCGGCACGCCGTCGCGCCTCGACGGCCGTTGGCACATCGCCCAGCAGCGCCCGGAAGGTGCTCAACGTATCGGCGGTCGGCTCTTCCACAACCCCGTCGGCGGGTGCCTCAAGCGCACTGAGTGCCCGCAGTGCTTCGCGCAGTTCGAGCAACCGTTCGAGCCGTTGCAACTCGCGTGTGGAGACAACCAACTGTTCGTGTGCAGCGTCGACGCGCTGCTCGGCTTCGGCAATCGCATCGCTCGAACGCTCGACCGTGCCGGCCTCACGCTCGGCATCGCGCAACGCTCGCCGTGCGGCCGTGGCCTGCTTGAGCGCATGCGCATACGGCTGCTTCTCACCCTGTCGTAGGTAGAGCGCATCGGCCCGCTTCTGCAATCCCTCGAGCACAGGGGAAGCCCCCGCTCCGCCGCCGAGCACCGCCGAGGCGAGCACGCCAGCCCGCACCGACGGGTCGTCAAGCAACCCCATCCAGGCGAGATCTTTGGCATCGAAGGTCTGCACGCGATCGAACAGCTCGGCGCTCGCAATGCCAAGTGCGTGGGCAAAGGCAGCGTCGCCAACCGGCACGCCCTCGTGGTCCGTCACCGTCAGCGCCGAACCCGCTCGCTCGATCCGTAATCGACGACCGTCGTCGGTGACGATGTCGACGCGCCCAGAGCGCTGGCCGCCACCCTTTGGCTCGCGCCGCGGACCTTCGCCTTGCAGGCGCGGAAAGCCAAACAGCACACCGCGGATCAATTGCATGGTCGAGCTCTTGCCCGACTCGTTCGGGCCATGGATGACGGTGAGGCCCGGCTCGGGCTCGACCACACGTCCGGCAATGGCGCCGTAGGCGATCGCCTCAATCCGCGCGATTCTCATGCCGCACCGCCCTGCTCGAGCAGCAAACCAAGCGCGAGATCACGAGCGACTGCGAGCCGCGTTGCGGGGTCCTCTGCTGCCAGTCCGACGAGCGCACTGTCCGTAAACGATCCGGCGAGCGTTTCGAGCAGCTGCTCCGCTGCCGCCGGATCGGCCGCGAGCTCGTCGAACACGGCCAGCACTTCGGCTGCGAAGGCGTTTGACTGGCGCAAATCGTCGAGGTCGACAGCGGGGCCCGCAGTCGAGGCAATCCGTTCCCAGACGAGCTCGGCATCCTCCTGATCGTCCAGGGCCGTGCGCAGGCCAGCGAGATAGTCGTCGCGTACGAGCACCTCGTGGAGTGGCCCCTGGCCCTTCAACGTGACGCGCAAGAGTACGAGTCGACCTTCGGCTGCCGCCACGACAGCTGTGGCGCGATGGCGCAATTCGCGCTCGAGCGCAGCCTCGTCGTCCAGTTCGTCAATGGCGACATCAATCGCCTCGAAGCGCACGCGGTCCAACTCGACACGGCGATGGCCGAGCACGCGATCGCCCTCGAACTCGACCACAACGGCCCCGTGCGGTCCACGCTCGCCCGACTTTGGCGAACGGCCCTGCAACGTGCCGGCGTAGACGATCGGTGGCTCGGCGTTTTCTTCGGAGTAGGCATGGATGTGGCCCAGCGCCCAATAGTCCATCCGCGCGGCCACAAGATCGCCAACGCTGCAGGGGGCGTAGTGGCCGTGTCCTTCGCGCTCACCAAGCGAACAGTGCAAGACGCCGATGTGCAGGCCGGGTTCATCGCCGCGCTCGAACGCCAAGGCTAAGTTTTCTGTCACCTCACGCTTGCCGAACGACACGCCGTGGACTGTCACGGGCCCGGCGGGTCCGTCGAACGTCTCACTCGTCGGCACGTCCTTGCGGAAGACGGTCACACCCTCCAACCCCTGCAGCGGCGAGCGACCACTGAGCGGGTCGTGATTGCCGTGGATCGCAAAGACACGGATGCCGGCAGCGTGCAGGCGTTCGATGCCCCGCCGGACGCGCGAGCGCCCCCGTGGCGTGCCATCGGCACGATCAAAGAGGTCGCCAGCCAAAACCAGAAACGCTGCGTCCTCCTCGAGACAGCAGTCGATCAGCGCGTCCCAGGCGTCGAGCGACGCGTCACGCATTACATCGTCCAACCCCTCGCGCAGCGTCCCAATGCCCACGAAGGGACTATCGAGATGGAGGTCGGCGGCGTGGATGAAGCGATTGCTCATGCGGTGGGCTCAGGCGGGAGGCCTATGCGACTGTTGTCGCGAGCCTCCCGCCGAACCTTACGCATGCACCCGGCTTGCGCCGAAGAAAACTACGAGTTAGAGCCGGATTCGGCGAGCTGCTTGCCCGCCATTGCCGTTGCGATCAAGGCGATTCCGTCGAACAAGAGCTGGATGCCGACGAGCAGACCAATCGCCCAGGCGGCCGACGACGGCAGGTTGCCGATCACGAGTACGGCGATCAAGATCGAAAGCACGCCGTTGATGATCGTCCAACCGGAGTTCGGCACCTTGCCGCGCGACGCGATACCGGCGATCAGGCGCAGCACACCAATCATCAGGAAGAAGATCGCAAGAATCCACGTCAGCGTGATCGTGCCCGAGACGGGGTTGACGATCAGCCAGACGCCGGCAAAGACGTACAAGACGGCGAGGACCGCACTCCAGATGCGATGCCCGGTCGAGCCACGTGAGATTGCCTCTGCGACGTACGCCACGGCCCCAATCAGCAGCAGAATGCCGACGAGATACGTGATCGTCACGGAGGCCAGCGGCGGCACGATGATGGCGATCGCGCCGAGCACAACCGAGATGATGCCGGCCGTCAGCAGGAGCTTCCAGCTCTTTCCGAGCGCGGTCTTGATTTCCGGGGGGAGCCCCGGCATGGCAGTGGACATGGTGCCTCCGATAAATGACTACCCCACGAAGTACGCCTAGCGGCGAGTAAATCCTGCCGGCGCTAGGGTTTCATCATGCGCCATGTACCCGACACCCTCGCCCAAGACCGTGCACTCCTGCTCGTCGTCGACGTGCAGGAAAAGTTTCGAACGCACATCGCCGGCTGGGACGCCATGGTTGCTCACGTCGATGCGTTGATCAGAGGCTGCGTCGCGCTCGACGTGCCGATCATCGTCACCGAGCAGTACCCCAAGGGGCTCGGCCACACGATCGAAGAGCTCGCTGAGGGTCTGACCGGCGTCGAGCCAATCGAGAAGCGTGCGTTCTCGTCGCTCGGCGCACCCGAGGTCGTCGCGCAGCTCGACCAGTTTGGTCGCGACCAGGTCATCGTCTGTGGCATCGAGGCCCACGTCTGCGTGCAGCAATCCGTTGCCGACATCTTGCGAGGTGGTCGCCAGGCGCACGTTGCGCTCGACGCGATCGCCAGCCGCACGTCGTCGAGCCGCGAGGTAGGCGTGCGACGCATGCGCGCGGCCGGCATGGTGCCGAGCGGTGTCGAACTCGCCCTGTTCGAGATGATGGTCAGCGCCGACCACCCGCAGTTCAAAGCCATCTCCGGCCTCGTCCGCGACCTTCCCCAATCATTCTCCTGAGGAGCCCAACGTGAGCCTGACTCTGCACACCCACCCCTTCTCGTCGAATGGTCAGAAGGCGCAGTTGATGCTCGACACCGTGGGCCTCGACTATGCCGTGCGTGAGGTGCCATTCGAGGCCGAGCGCGCCGACTGGCACGTTGCCGTCAACCCGATGGGCGGCATCCCCGCGCTCGTCGATGGCGACTTCCACCTCGCCGAGTCGAACACGATCCTGCGCTACCTCGCCGACCGCGAAGGCCGTGACGACCTCTACCCGCGCGACCCAAAAGAGCGCGCCACGATTGATTGGATCCTCGACCTGTGGGCACTGGTCGTCCGCCCCGCACTGTTTTCGTATGAGTCCGCGCAGTACGGCATCGTGCTCGGAGTCGGCATGTTCGGCAAAGACGCTGCTCCCGAGGCCGAGGTGCAGGAGAAGTTCGACAGAGCCGTGCCGAAGCTCAATCAGGCCATGCAGATCCTCGACCCTGTCGGTCCGTGGGCCTGCCTTGGCCGCCGCACGATCGCCGATATCGCGGCCACGCCCGTGCTGCATCGCATCGTCCACGCACCGGTCGACCTGAGCCACGTGCCGCGTATGCAGACGTGGGCCGAAGCGTGCCTCTCCAGTCCCGAATGGCAGGCGCTGATCCCGACCTGCGGCGTGCCGACGCGCTAACTCAGCAAGTGCCGCCGGCCGGAGCGGCGAAGATCCGCTCGACCAACAGGTCGGCCCGCTCTGCGGCCTTCAACGCAAAGTCGCCCTGGCCTGAGGTGCGCACGATCGTCTGACCCTGTGGTCCAGGCGCCACACAGTTGGCAACGCCCTCGAGGTTCCAGTACGGCATCCAACGCACGCGCAAGAGATAGCGACCAGGGGCCGTCACCGTGCCCGTCAGCTGGTCGTGCCCCTGATTCGTAATCGTTGCGGTCCCGGGGCCTGTCATCAACGGTGTCGGGTCTGGCACCTCAAAAATCTGCCACGCGCCGGTCCTCTCTACGCGGGTCAGGCCCGATTGGCCCGACCGCAGCAACGCCGCTTCGGACGCAGCGCCCTGTGTATCGAGTGGAGTGTCGGGGAGCAAGACATAGCGGACGGCACGGGCTCGTAGCCACGCCCGATACTCAGCTGGCGTGATGTGCTTCTTATAGAGCAGTGGGTTCTCGGCAAGATCGACCTGGCGGTACCACCCACGCACGAGTGGAAAGCCCGCCTGCGGAATCCAGTACGCCTCCCACCGGCCCGACGTCTGTACCACTTCGACGCGATAGTCCGGCGTCTGATGCTGCTTCAAGAACGCAACTGCTGGCTGCCAAAACTGCGGCTGGGTCGGACGCGAGTCGGTGCGCGTCGCTGCGTCATAAAGATCGGGCAGGGCGCCGTACGCAAACGAGGCGACCAGCGCAACGGCGAGCAGCAGCCGCGGGCGCCAGGACGAAAGGCCCGCGACGATGACGACCATCGGAAACGCGAAGTAGCGCAGACGCGCGAGGTTGTCGCCAACGGGTGTGGGAATCGCAAAGAGAAGCAGCGATCCGACGGCCCAGACGATCATCAACCACATGATCAGATGCGCCTCGGGACGCCGCCGCGCGACGGCGACCCCGAGGATCGAGACGGCCAGCACGGCGATCAGATGCCCAACGAGAAACGGATAGACGCCGTCGGAAGGAAACAACCACCCGATCACCAGTTGCAGCACGACGAGGCCACTGAGCCATGCAGCCACGACGATCGTGCGCGGGTCGAGGCGGCGGTGTTCGAGCCAGACCGCAACGAGAATTAGCCCAAGGAACACGAACGCGAGCGGGCTCAGCCCAAGCGTGACCGCACCAAGCACCGCGCCAATCACGTGCCGATGGTTTTGCAGCGCAATCAGGCACAGCAGAAGACCTGCAGCTCCGACGGCATAGGCGTACCCGCCGGTAAACAATGGACCTAGCGCGAGCAGCGCAAAGGCACGCGAGCCCCACACCGCGCCGCTCCCCCAACGCTGAACGACCAGCACGGCGAAGGCGGCCGCAGAGCCCACGACCGCCAGCATCGCGAGTGTGACCGGGCCAACGATCTGCTCGGGCAGGTACACCAAGAGCGAATACGAGAGCAGCGGATAGTCGCCGCCGTACCAAAAGTTGTCCCACAAGACCGCGTCGCGCTGTACGAGCAGCGCGCGATAGAGGTGCGCCGAGGCATCATCCGGCAGCGGCGTCAGCGTCTTCAGCAACACCGCGCCAATCAGGCACAGCAGTGCTGCGATCACCGCCTCCCGCAGGATCAGCGGGACGCGCGCAAACAGGACGGAGGGAGACTCGGAGCGGGCGCTCATCAGTTAGAAGGTAGTCGGCAGACGGCGCCTCAGGGACGTCGTCACCGGATCATCACCCCTGAGTACTGACTGGACCGCCCTCTTCCTCTACGGCACGTCGCGCACCCGGACGGGCGAGGACGGCGTCGTACTGAGCCGCAACCTTCGCATCGGCCCACCAACCAGCAGCGCCAGGAAGTTCCGTCCCCCACGAAGACAGCATCGTGAGGTAGATGTCGGCGATCGAAAACGCGTTGCCCTGCAGGAACGGTCCGGCACCAAGCTTGCCGCTGATGTGATCGCGCAGAGCCGTCAACTCGTCGACGGCGTTGGCCTGGACGAGGTCTGCGCCGTTCGGGTCATTCGTATAGCGCGCAGGGTAGAAGAAGCGTAAGAAAGCAGGCTGGACCGTGTTGGTCAGGAACATCAGCCAGCGCATCGCCTCGGCGCGCTCGGCCGTGCCGACCGCCGGGATCAGACCCTTGTCCGCATGCAGGTCGGCGAGGTGCAAGCAGCAGGCAGCCGACTCGGTCAACACGAGATCGTCGACCTTCAGCGTCGGGACCTTGCCGAACGGACTCAGCTTGATGTAGTCCGCAGGGGCCGTCGGGACACCATCGTCGGTGCGCTCAACGAGCACGAATTCGTAGTCGATGCCAAGCTCCTCCAGCACCATGTGCGGAGCAGTCGTGGCCGTGCCGGGGATGCCGTAGAGAGTGATCATCAAAGCAGTCTAGCGGCGCCCGTGATCACGCACTCGGAAATGTCACAAAGGGGTCAGACCCTTATGTGACATCAGGTCCGGCCGGAGGCCGTCTGATGTCACATAAGGGTCTGACCCCTTTGTGACATCCGCCAGTCGTTCGACGAAAGGTCTAGAAGCCGTCTTTCGAGCGGCCGGGAATCCAGTCCGTGCCGGCCAGCGGCACACGGGCCATCGCGGCGGCCTCGATCGTCAACGCGACGAGATCCTCCGGCTCGAGGTTGTGCACGTCGCTCTTACCCGCAGCACGCGCCAGCGTCTGCGTCTCGAGCGTCATCGTCCTGAGGTAGTTGTTGAGGCGCCGCCCACCGAGTTCGGGGTCGAGCCGCTTCGACAATTCCGGATCCTGCGTCGAGATGCCCGCAGGGTCCTTGCCCTCATGCCAGTCGTCATAGAAGCCGGCAGCAGAACCGATCTTCGCGTAATCGTCGGCGTAGGCCGGATCGTTATCGCCGAGAGCGATCATCGCTGCGACACCAATCGAGACGGCATCGGCACCAAGCGCCAAGGCCTTCGCGACGTCGGCACCATTGCGAATACCACCCGACACGATCAGCTGCACCTCACGGTGCATGCCCATCTCTTGCAACGCCTCGACGGCCTCGCGGATACAGGCCAAGGTCGGCAGGCCGACGTGCTCGATAAAGACGTCCTGCGTGGCGGCGGTACCGCCCTGCATGCCGTCGAGCACGATCACATCGGCACCGGCCTTGACGGCCAACTGCGTGTCGTAGTACGGACGGCTCGCACCGATCTTGATGTAGATCGGCTTCTCCCAGTCGGTAATTTCGCGGATCTCCTCGATCTTGATCTCGAGGTCGTCCGGCCCCGTCCAGTCGGGGTGACGACAGGCGCTGCGCTGGTCGATGCCCTTCGGCAGGTTGCGCATCTCGGCAACACGATCCGAGAT
>Ga0194041_10001270_pt1 | contig 10633 bp, 10 predicted proteins | sample JunL449m_MetaG_FD_160082 | JGI IMG/M metagenome (GOLD analysis project Ga0194041, IMG submission 160082) | Anoxic zone freshwater microbial communities from boreal shield lake in IISD Experimental Lakes Area, Ontario, Canada - Jun2016-L442-9m | ecosystem: Environmental > Aquatic > Freshwater >...
GTGTATGCGTCTAGTGTTTCGGCTTATGGCACCGCCTACTCCGATGAATGGACATCACCAATCTATGCACCGATGGATGAAGACCACCCACTTGTTTATGAAGAGAGTTATGCACTTTCAAAAGAGGTAAATGAATTATCAGCGTTAATGTGGTCGCGTCGCTGTGATACCGCTTTTGTTGGAATGCGATTTCCTTGGACAAATACTCCCGAAAAAACTTTAGAACTTGCTAGGCGATTTCGCGCTGATGAAACTCTGCCACCGGATCCAAGATTTCCGGTTGGAATTGTTGCAAAAATTTTGTGGACATATTTAGATCTGCGCGATGCAGTTACGGCAATAGAAATAGTTTTAAAAAGCGAGACTAAGGGTGCTGAGGTTTATAACTTCTGCGCACCAGACACAATGAGTAATGAGAGCACCGAAACATTGATGCGAGAGTTCCACCCAACGACTGAGTTACAGGGCGATTTCACGGGCCATGTGGCGCCGATTTCCAGCCAGAAATTTGTCGATACATTCGGTTTTAGACCGGCCCATCTCATTGATCGAGCGGAAATTTAGCCCCTTAAAACCCGGCCGAAAGCCTGCCTAAAACCTACCTAAAAATGGGCTCAATACTGGAAGTCTAGGAAGTTCTATAACAGAAAAGTTACCTATTTCCACCGCATCTGCCTTGACTATAAAGCCTCCAGGTTTAAGGATTACCCCTAACGTGTAGCGAAGCTATGCGGACCTACTTCCGTAGAGAAATGGATAATGAATGCTACTAAAGAAAACTAAGCTAGCAATTGTTGCCTTGGTTTCAGTTGCCCTAATCGGTGCAACTGTCCCAGCATCACAAGCTGCTACTGATAAGAAGCTTGAAATCTTCACCTGGTGGGCATCTGGCGGCGAAGCTGCTGGACTCAAGGGAATGACAGATGTTTTCACAGCTGCAAACCCAAAGACACCTTTCATCAACGCATCAGTTGCTGGTGCAGCCGGCGTTAACGCTAAGGGTGTACTTGTATCACGTATGAAGGCGAAGAATCCGCCTGATACTTTCCAGTCTCATGCTGGCGCAGAATTAACTTCATATGTTAAGGCTGGCCAAGTTGAAGACTTAACATTCCTTTACAAGCAAGAAGGTTGGGACAAAGTATTCCCAGCTGATTTGCTAAAAACACTTACAGTAAACGGAAAGATTTACTCTGTTCCTGTAAACATCCACCGTGCCAACGTTCTATGGTGGAACCCAGCAACTGCCACAAAAGCTGGCGTAACAGCTGCCCCAAAGACAATGGAAGAATTCATTACAGACCTTGGTAAGGCCAAGAAGGCTGGAATTGATGGAATTGCTCTTGCCGGTAACGGTGACTGGGCGATTGCTCACCTTCTAGACGTTGTTCTACTCGGCACTCTTGGTGCTGATAAGTACAACGGTCTATGGAAGGGAACAACTCCTTGGACAGGTCCAGAAGTTGCTAAGGCAGTTAAGAACTTCTCAACAATCCTTTCTTACGGAAATTCAAGCAAGTCACTTGACTGGCCAGATGCTGGCAAGCTTGTGACTGGCGGAAAGGCACTGTTCTTCATCATGGGAGACTGGGCTTCTTCACAATGGCAGAGTGATGGTTTGAAGTTGGGTACCGATTACACATGGGCTACAGCTCCAAACTCAGTTGATAAGGCACCTGTTTACATGTGGCTTTCAGACTCATTCACACTTCCAGTTGGAGCCAAGGACCGCGATGCAGGCATTGCCTGGTTGAAGGTTTGCGGTTCGCTTAATGGTCAAGATGCATTCAACCCTAAGAAGGGTTCAATCGCAGTTCGTACGGACTCAGATCCAATGAAGTACGACAGCTACCTACAAGCAGCTATGAAAGAATGGAAGACAGACAAGCTAGTTGGTTCAACAGTTCACGGCGTGAACTGGAACAACGCAGCTATGGCTTCTTACAACACAGTTGTCGGCAAGTTCTACACAGGTGGAGCTAAAGACGCAGCTGGACTTATCAAGGGACTTGCAGCTATTCAGAAGAATGGCAAGTAATTTCCAAACTAAGTTGAAGTAAATTGCGTAAAAGTTTTGGCGGGGCATCGCCCCGCCAAAACTGCATTTTAAAATTAGATTTAAATAACGTTCAATGTAAATTAAGCACTTAAGTTAAAACCATTCTGTTGAAAGGTGGCTATTACGTGGCGTTAAAAACGAAGAAGCGCATTCAAAGCCCCTGGGGTGGCCTTGCCTTTGTTCTTCCTTCCATCTTGGCAATGGCGTTTTTCGTTTATGGGATGATCGGCTGGACTTTAAAGATTTCTTTCAGCCACCTGAACTCTTCTGATTCAACGGACAATAGTTTTTCAGGGCTAATGAATTACCGGAATTTGTTCGCGGATTCAGACTTTACCCACGCCTTCTCCAATCTTCTAAAGTTCACGGGTGTCTTCATAATCGGCACTTTGATTTCTGGCTTAATAATGGCTTTGCTTCTTGAAAAAGGAATCAAGGGCGAGGGTTTCTTCCGCTCGATCTATCTCTATCCAATGGCGATCTCATTTATTGCGATGGGAACTTCCTGGCGATGGTTGATGGATTCTTCTCGGGATAATCAGGGCACAGGTCTAAACCACATTTTCCATATGGCGCACTTAGATTTCCTGCAAAATGATTGGTACACCTCAGAGCGCGGAGCCATGTTTGCCATGGCCTTACCTGCAATCTGGCAAATGTCGGGATACGTGATGGCACTGTTCCTGGCGGGATTCCGCGGGATTCCAGATGACCTGCGCGAAGCAGCTCGGGTTGATGGTGCAAGTGAATACAAAATTTATCGTCATATTCTCTTTCCACAACTAAAACCAACTTTTCTAACTGTCCTAATCATTCTTGGGCACATCTCCATGAAGGTATTCGATCTAATTTATGGCATTGCCTCCAAGTCATATGTAACGAAGGTGCTAGCCATTTATATGTGGCAGGTGATTTTCGATGTTCAAGACTTTGCAAAAGGATCTGCTATTGCCATGATCATTTTGTTGTGCATTGCCGTAGTAGTAATTCCATATCTTGTTTACGTGAATAAAACAGAGGAGATGAAGTAATGAGTTCTCAGCTAGTAGATCGCGTAATGTCCAAAGACATAAAGCTTAACAAGAAGAGGAATTTAAACGGCAAAGAGCAATTTTTCTTAGTCTTTAGATACATAGCTCTGAGCATTCTCTTTGTCATTGCCGCCCTACCCATCTACATCATGGTTATCAACTCCGTTAAAGGAATCACGGGAGTTACACAATCAGCTGCCTTTGTTCCGCCAAGCCACCTAAATTTTTCGGCGTGGGGACCAATCTGGCAACAGATGAAGGTTCCAATGGGGAGAACGGCATTTTTCGTAATTCAATCCTCGTTAATTTCGGCGATTATTGGCTCAATTAACGGTTATGTTTTTGCTAAGTGGAAATTTAAAGGATCAACATTCATTTTCACTACGTTCCTATTTGGAATGTTTATCCCTTATCAGGCAATTATGATTCCACTGACTCAGTTCAATAACTGGGCACACCTAGGCAATACAATCTATGTTTTGGTTTTTGCCCACGTAATTTATGGAATTCCAATCTGTACCTTGATCTTCCGCAACTATTACGCGGGAATTCCTAACGAATTGATCGAAGCCGCTCGTGTTGATGGTGCCACCATGGTGAGAATTTTTAGAACGATCATCCTCCCACTTTCAATTCCCGGGTTTGTGGTTGTACTAATTTGGCAGTTCACTTCAGCCTGGAACGACTTTCTGTTCGCAATCTTCCTAACAGGTGGTTCGCCGAACCTAGCGGTAGCAACTACGGCGTTAAACTTTATTACGGGTTCAGGCAATCAGGTGTACTACGGAAATAACATGACAGCGTCGTTAATTGTCTCAATTCCAACTTTGTTGGTCTATATGTTCCTTGGTCGCTACTTCTTGCGCGGACTGCTATCTGGTTCACTCAAAGGTTAATCAAGGGTTAAAGCACTCCGTATTTTGCAAAGGCGGCCGAAGGGGACATTCCCTCTTTGACCGCCTTTCTAAATTGGTTCTCCCCAGAATTCTTTTCAATGACAAGTTCGACAACTTTCTCAATTGCAGCAACTGGAATAATTGTTACACCGTCGCTATCGCCAACGATTAAATCTCCTGGATTTATGGCAACGCCATCAATTTCACCGGCAACGTTGTGTCCAATCACTTCATAGCGACCATTGATATCAACTGGCAGAGTTCCAGTAGCAAATACTTTGAATCCCATCGCATCAGTGCGAGACAGATCGCGCGTTGGACCATCAGTGAGTGCACCAGCCACGCCTTTAAAAGCACAAGCCGTCGAGAGTAGTTCGCCCCAAAGCGCAGCAAGACCAGTTCGATTAGTTGGTGTTACATAAACCTGATCTTTACCTACGGCATCAAGCGCCTTCAATAGACCCACATAAGGTACTTCTGGAAAGTCGTTAACGATCTCTAACTTAACTGGAAAGGCATAGCCCATCATGATTCCAGAGCCAGAGACCATATTGATATCGCTATTTAGAACTTGCTTGCCATAGCCAAGTTTGTCTAAGCAATCTGATGCTAGAGCTGATGTGAATATCGTTCTTAGGTGATCTAGATCAAGTGTCATTACTTCCCCCAGTGTTCGGCAACTTTTGTCTTTAAGAAATCTGCACTCTCAATCATCTGGCTCATTCCATCCACGCCATCTTCAATCGAGATCCAACCATCAAAGCCCACAGCCTTTAGCGTTCTAAAGATTGCGTCATAATCATTTAATCCTTTACCGATAACACCATGCTTGAAGAAAGAAACATAACCTGCGGTTCCACCTTCCGCGCTTCGCAGATCAGCAATAGTCCCACTTGCTAAATAGCGATCACTGGCACCCAACGTTAGAACTCGGTGCTTTACCTTCTCTAAAAGCTCTAATGGTTCCTCGCCGGCAGCAATGGCATTTGATGGATCAAATTGCACACCAAACCTTGGTGAATCGATCCGGCCAACGAGATCAACAAAAACATCCATCATCTGTGCGAATTCTGGTTCGGTCCAGAAATCATCTTTGTAATGATTTTCGATTACAAGAATTATGTCGTTCTTTTCGGCTTCAACTAAACATTTTTCGATCGAATCAACGACATAACCCATGCCTTCTTCGCGAGTTATATCTTTGCGGCGCTGGCCGGATAAAACGCGGCAATATTTAGCGCCAAGTTCTGCACTCATTCGAATGCTATGGATCTCATGATTAACTTGGGCTTGACGTAATTCGGGATCTGGAATTGTGAAATCAGGGGAGCAGCAAAGCATTGGAATAACCATTCCAGTTGCTTCTACGTAAGCCCGAATCTTGGCCCAGTTTTTAGGATCTTTAAAGTCAGCGAAGTTGTTATACATTTCAAGGCCTTCAATTCCCATTTCTTGGGACATGTCGATCCACTTGTAGATGCTCATGCCATCTGGCTGAACTAAATCTTTAATCCAACCCTTTGGGAAGGCGGCGATCTGTGGCATTAATTCTTCTCCGGATTTCTTCCAATGAATGTGAATTGTTCTAAATCTAAAACTGTTGCAGTAAATGGAATTGATTCATCGCTAATCCAATAGATGCAACCAGCTGCTACTTGTTCTGGCGTACTCATCGTGCCAAAAGGAACATCAGATTTTGGTAGCGTATTCCACCAGCCATCGGGCATTCCTAGTTCGATCTTCATATTCTTTTCGCGATCGGTCAGGATCCAACCAGGATTTATCTGATTAATTCGTACGCCATTAACCCCATTGGCATTTGCTAAATTGCGAGTCATGGTGACCATTGCACCTTTACTCGTTGAATATGCCAGCAAATTTGCTTCACCAGCATGAGCATTAACTGAACCAATATTTAGGACCGCGCCCTTGTTCTTTTTCAACTCCGGGAAGCAGGCTTGGATTAGAAAGATCGGTGCGGTTAAGTTGATCTGCATTAGATTTTGATAATTCTCGTAAGTAATAGATTCAATATTTGATTTATCAAAGATTGCCGCACAGTTAACAAGTGAGTCAATCCGACCAAAGGCGGCTAGGCAATCAGCCACAATCTTCTTTGGCGATGTGGGATCTAGCAAATCAGCAATACTAAGCGCGGCCGCTGAACCAAGTTCGGCAATGAGAGCTTTTCCTTCAGCTTCAACAATGCCAGTGATGAGTACCTTGCCACCCTCTTTAGCAACGGCGCGTGCGATAGCGGCTCCGATTCCTGACGTTCCACCAGTAACAATTACAACCTTGTCTTTTAAGCGCATTTTTAGGCCGGCTTAATCACTGATTTAATGAACTCGCCAGAATGCATCTTCTTAAATGCCGTCTCCCATTGCTCGATAGGGAAAGTACCGCCAAGAACTGGAGTCAGATCCAGTTGTTTAGTCGAAAGCATTCGAAGTACGCGCTCCCACATTGGCCAGTTATGGCTGAAGGATCCTTCAAGGCGGACATTCTTTTGCACGAGGGGATCAAGTGAGAAGTTGAATGGTTGTGGTCCCCAACCAACTTTTGAAATCCAACCATTGGGCCGAACAATATCGAGTGCAATTTTTAGTGTGGCAGAGACTCCCGCGGCATCGACAACACCATCAGCGCCGAGTCCATCAACCGCCATCGCCCAATCTTTAACATCACCAATAATTACTTCACAGCCATATTTTTTAGCAACTTCTAGTCGAGTTCTATCTCGTTCTAAGCCAACAAGTGCAACTTCGGCGCCCGCCAGGCGAGCCATCGCGGCAGATAAAACTCCGATAGGACCAGGACCAAGAATCACAATTCGATCTCCGGGACGCACATGTCCTGGTGCGATTGTCGCACTGTAGGCAACCGAACATGGTTCAGTCATCGATGCGTGATCAAAAGAGACGTTATCTGGAATTTTATGCAGCAGGCGTTGTGGAACTTTTACGTAACGAGTCATCGCGCCATTTACGCCATAGCCAAAGCCTTTGCGGTTGGGATCTAAGTTATACAAACCTTGGCGCGACATCGGGCTGGACATATCGACAACTGCAGCGGTTTCACTTACGACGCGCTCGCCCTCTTTCCAAGCCGTTACATTCTTGCCGAGCTCAAATACATGTCCACCAAATTCGTGCCCAAGAACAACTGGATAGTTCACGGGCCAACTGTTGGAACCCTCCCACTGGTGGAGATCACTGCCGCAAACACTCGCTGCCTCAACTTGGATGATTACATCATCATCTCCAGCAACTGGACGATCAACTTCGCGAATTTCAACACTGTGGGGTTCGGAAGAGAAATTTACGACGCCAGCCGATTTCATTTATTTCATTCCTTTAACAGGCACATCGCCAAATCCATGGACCGCTTCACAGATTTTTCGAAGAACTTCTTCAACATTTCCAGCACCAGCGCTAAATGAATCTGCATCAATTGCTAGGGGAGCTCCAATAACAACTAGTGGTGCACCATAAGAAGGACATGCAATTGCTTGCTCAAGTGATAAGCCGCCAACTGCTTGAACTGGAACACTAACCGCAGCTACAACAGCTTTTAATTGATCCAGTGGATTAGGCATCCGATTTCCAGCTGCAGCAATTCCGCGGCGCTCGTCATAGCCAATGTGGTGAATAACCATGTCACAACCAAGATCTTCCAATAATTTGGCGCCAGCGACCATATCGGCGCAACCTAAATTATCGCCCATAACTTTTATCCCGTAATCTTTTCCAGCCTGCACAACACATTTAATGGTTTCTGGATGTGAACGAGCCATAACAACTACGTGAGTTGCCCCAGCCTTTGCCATCATCTCGGCTTCGAGATAGCCACCATCCATTGTCTTTAGGTCTGCAATGATCGGATGATTTGGAAATTCTTTTCGAAGCGCGCGAACACCATGGAGACCTTCTGCCAATATGAAAGGTGTTCCGGCTTCAAGCCAGTCGACGCCCGCTCGTACTGCGGTATGCGCCATTTCAAGTGCTTCATCAATGTCAATTAAATCAAGTGAAACTTGAACTATCGGCTTCATGCCCATCCATTCTTGTAGGTTGTTCCAAGTTTAGTCGAGAATGCCACGTTTTGACCCCTTCCAACTGGAGGTAATTAGTAATTAACTTCTCACAAGATGCCTGCGAATTTAGGAAGTTTCGCGGCCCTCGCCCACGGACCAGATGTATTAGATGTATTAGATGTATTAGATGTATTACATGTACTAAAAGCTTTGAAGCAATAGGATTAGCCGATGAAAGCCTTTGTAATTACTGCGCTCAATACTTTTGAAGTGCAGGATCTTGCACCCCCAATTGCTGGCCCGGGCGATGTCCTAATTGATATCGCACGTGTTGGAATTTGCGGAACAGATATGGAATTTTTTCATGGGTCCATGCCTTACCTCGCCAGCGGTCATGCAAAGTTTCCACTTCGAATCGGACACGAGTGGTGTGGAACTGTTATTGGAACTGGAAGTGGCGTTGATAAGTCACTACTGGGTAAGCGCGTAACCGGCGATGTAATGATGGGCTGCGGTAAGTGCAAACGTTGCTTGGATGGTCGGCAACACACTTGTGAAGATCGCTCTGAAGTCGGAATCCGAAATGGCTTTAATGGTGCACTTGCAGAACAATTTGTAATTCCAGCAAGGTTTTTACATCTACTCCCTGATTCAATCGACGATTCAATTGGTGCACTTGTTGAACCAGGTGCGAATTCGTGGCGAGTTATGGATGCTGCGCGAGCCGCTAAAGGTAAGCGAATTCTAATTTGGGGTACCGGCACTATCGGTCTACTCACCGCCCAATTTGCGATGGCTGAAGGTGCGATTGTGCACATGATTGGCCGCGAAGATGCCACAATCAAACTTGCGCTCGATATCGGAGTTGCAAGCGCTGGAAGAGATTTAGAAGTATTTGAAGGTGGCTACGACGCAATTGTTGATGCAACATTTGATGCCACAGTGCCACCAAAGATGGTTGATCTAGTCGAGCCAGGTGGTCGTTTAGTATTTATTGGAATTGATTCAAATCTAGCCGTTATCGATTCACGCAAGTTAGTTTTTAAGGATGTGACAGCGGTGGGAATACTTTCTGGATCACCAGGTCTTGCACCTTCTATCGAATATATATCTAGCGGCCGTGTCGATCCACGCCCAATCATTGGCGCAACTATTGGAATTTCTGAAGTCGGAAACGTCATGTCTGGTACACGTCCGAGCAATGCTGGTGCTGGTCCAAAAATTTTGGTTGATCCGAAACAATAACCATGCGTGCAATTTACTTCACAGAATTTAACGGCAAGTTAGAAGTTAAAGATCTTCCAGACCCGATTGCAAGTGATCGTGGTGTCGTTATCAAAGTCGAAGCCTCCGGACTCTGTCGAAGTGATTGGCACGGATACGTTGGGCATGACACCGACATCAAACTGCCACACGTGCCTGGTCATGAACTAGCCGGCACCATCGCATCAGTTGGCTCGGCGGTTAAGAAATTCAAAGTGGGCGATCGGGTCACAGTGCCATTCGTAAATGGTTGCGGCGACTGTGAATTTTGTTTACGTGGAGATGCTCAAGTGTGTCCAAAACAAACTCAACCTGGTTTCACGCATTGGGGCTCCTTTGCAGAACTAGTTGCCCTAGAAAATGCTGATTTCAATCTGATTAATCTTCCTGATGAAATTTCCTTCAGCACCGCAGCGGCTCTCGGTTGTCGCTTTGCAACGGCATATCGTGGATTAGCAAAGCGCGCGCAGGTAAAACCCGGGGAATGGGTTGCAGTCTTTGGTTGTGGCGGCGTTGGTTTGTCAGCAATCATGATTGCAAAGGCGCTTGGGGCGAAAGTGATAGCAGTAGATATTTCAGAACGTGCGCTAGATCAAGCCGGCAAGCTGGGCGCTGGACTTCTTATAAATTCCAAAGATGTTGATGCAATCGCTTCAATTCAAACTATGTGTGGCGGGGCTGATGTTGCGATTGATGCGTTAGGTTCACCAGAAACCACCCAGGCAGCCGTCATGTCGCTCAAGCGTCGGGGCCGCCACCTCCAACTTGGTTTGCTATTAACACCTACAGGGTTAACGCAAATGCCAATGGCACGCGTGATTGCTTGGGAATTAGATTTACTTGGAAGTCACGGTATGGCCGCCGTTGATTATCCAGAGATGCTTGAACTTGTTAAGAGCGGGGCACTTGCACCAGAGAAATTGCGTACAAATGAAATCGGATTAGCGATTGGAACAAAAGCCCTTCGAGAGATGGATTTATATAACACCCCAGGAATAACAATCATTAACCCACAACTTTAGTGGATTAGAAATCTGGTTATTTTATTTTGGGTAAATTCAAATTGAATTTAATCGAAATTTCACGGACCAAAATAACTACCGCGCCTGAAGCCAGAGCTGCTGTCAAAGTTGTCGCACTCAAACGATCTAGCGCTACATAAGTTAGCGCACCTGCCAGACAAGAAGTTCCAATGGTTTCTCGGTGGAGAAGTACTGGTTCAACTTGGCAGAGAACATCTCGTAGCAAACCACCCGTGACACCGCCCAGGACTCCCAGAACTAGCGCACCAACAAAATTTGCATGCAAACTCAATGCATAATTTGTACTCGAAACGGTAGCCACGGCC
>Ga0194041_10001271_pt1 | contig 10627 bp, 4 predicted proteins | sample JunL449m_MetaG_FD_160082 | JGI IMG/M metagenome (GOLD analysis project Ga0194041, IMG submission 160082) | Anoxic zone freshwater microbial communities from boreal shield lake in IISD Experimental Lakes Area, Ontario, Canada - Jun2016-L442-9m | ecosystem: Environmental > Aquatic > Freshwater >...
CAACTAATATTCGGCAGCGTCGAGCTCTGTCGTTGGTGCTTGTATCTGTAACGCAGGATTCTCAGGACCAGACGGAGGTGTGTGCTCGGTTTGTGTTGCCGGCAAGTACAAGACGAGTACCGGAAGTGTCGCGTGCACGGATTGTGGGGTAGCAACGTATTCGGCGACGGTGAGTGCAAGCGCGGCGTCGGTATGCTTGACCTGTCCTACAAACTCAAATTCGGCAGCGTCGAGCTCTGTCGTTGGTGCTTGTATCTGTAACGCAGGATTCTCAGGACCAGACGGAGGTGTGTGCTCGGGTTGTGTTGCCGGCAAGTACAAGACAAGTACCGGAAGTGTCGCGTGCACGGATTGCGGGGTAGCAACGTATTCGACGACGGCGAGTGCAAGCGCGGCGTCGGTATGCTTGGGTTGTCCTACAAACTCAAATTCACCGAGCTCTAGCTCGGTCCTTGTTGCTTGTACCTGCAACGCAGGATTCTCGGGACCAGATGGAGGTGTCTGCACGGGGTGTATTACCGGCAAGTACAAGACGAGCAGCGGGAGTGTCGCGTGCACGGACTGTGGTGCGGGTACTTATTCGGCGACGGTCAGCGCAAGCGCTTCGTCGACGTGCTTGGCGTGCCCTTCGAATGCAAATGCGCCGGTCTCGAGCACGGCCGCTGCTGCGTGCTCGTGTAACGTTGGGTATACAGGCGCGAACGGCGGGGCATGCACAGCATGCGTTGCCGGCAAGTACAAGGACGTGAGTGGATCGGCGGCCTGTTCCGACTGCTCTAGCGGCACGTACATGGCCAGCGTGGGTGCGACTGCCTGTCTGAATTGTACTGCCAATTCGACCTCGCCCAGCCTGAGCTCAGCCGCCGCTGCTTGCGTTTGCAACGCAGGGTATACGGGCGCAAACGGGGGCCCGTGCTCGGCGTGCGCCGCCGGCCAGTACAAGACGAGCAGCGGGAGTGTCGCGTGCACGGTTTGTGCAAGTGCGAAGTATTCCGCGACAGTAGGCGCAACCACTTGCGTGGGCTGTCCTGTCTACGCAAATGCGCCTACCTCGAGCTCGAGCATTGCTGTCTGCACTTGTAATTCAGGGTATACTGGTGCGAACGGTGGAACATGCTCCGCCTGTGTTGCCGGCAAGTACAAGACCGTGAGCGGCACGACGGGGTGTGTCGACTGCTCGGCCGGCACGTACTCGTTAACAGCGGCAGCGAATTCTGCTGGGACTTGTGTCGCGTGTCCTGCCAATTCGTACTCGGGTGCTGTCGGAGCGAACACCTCCGGAACGTGTTCCGCATGTCCCAGCAACTCAATTTCGCCATCCGCAAGTGTTTCAATCAATGATTGTGCCTGCAACACAGGGTACACGGGTGCCAACGGCGGCATGTGCGCGAGCTGTGCAGCCGACACGTACAAGGACACGACCGGCAATTCCAATTGTACTGTTTGTCCAGCCAATACACTGACGTTGGGGACCAACGCCAACTTGGACGCATGCGCATGTAAGGCCGGATATTCTGGGAAATATTATGCTAACCTAGCAAGGGCGTGTGGCGTATCCGAAAATTTGAAGTGTGACGTCACTTCTACAGCAGAGGCTTCGACGTTTCCTTCGGGTATTGGTTCCAAAAATCCACAGAACTTGAATGACGGTAGTGCTGACGCTTATTATACAGCCGCACTTGAACCTGGTCAACCAGCCTGGTTCAGGATAGATCTCGAGAAACAAAGGTCTCTATCGGGACTCAAATTGGCCTTGACGTACTGCAGTAATGCGGTGTGTCAGCTTTCTAACAATTGGTATTTTGCAATTGGAGATGGTACTGCTTGGAACTCTCAGGGCAATAATATATGTAAATCGCAAGTCACAAATCCGGTGGGGTATGTTTCGAGTACAACGTGGACAACAGTAACTTGTGACCAGGTGTACACTGGACGGTACTTGTACTTGTACCAGTACGGCGGGTATCTCTCATTTTCGGAGGTCCAACCATTCGTGTCTGGCAGTGTGTGTTCAGCCTGCTCCAAGGGTAAATACAAAATCATCCCAGGCACATCTGCGTGCTTGGACTGTCAGGCTAACTCTGACTGGAATAGTTCATCGTGTATTTGCGACGCCGGTTACACCGGCCCTGACGGCGGCGTCTGCTCGGCGTGCTTGGCGGGATCCTTCAAGGCGCAGACCGGCAGCGCGACGTGCTCGCCGTGTGCGAACAACACCTTTTCTGCGGAGACAGGCCGGAACGCGTCGTGCGTGCCGTGCCAGGCGAACGCGGTGTCTGCGGCCGGAAGCTCCTCGCAGGCGTCATGTTACTGCAAGACCGGGTATGCGCATGTGGCGGGCATGTCGACGTGCAAGATCTGCGACCCCGGGACGTGGAACAGCCAGCTCGGGCGCACGGCGTGCTCGAACTGCTCGGTCGGGCTGTATTCGGTGAACTACGGGGCGATCGGGAGCGAGACGTGCCTGCCGTGCCCGCTCGGGCAGTGGTCGCCGGAGGGCAGCCCGAACTGCAATGTGTGTCCCGCGAACTCGCGGGCGGCGGCGGGGAGCGGGCTGCTGACGAGCTGCGTCTGCGACGCGGGGTATACGGGGGCAGCTGGGAGCACGTGCGTGTCGTGTGCGGCGGGCACGTACAAAGCGGCGGCGGGGTCGGCCTCGTGTACCGCCTGTCCGGCGCTGACGTCGACGTCCGGGGCCGCTGTGAGTTTATCAGATTGCTGGTGCGTGACGGGGTACATCAAGGTATCCGGGGTGTGCGTGACGATGGTGCCCCGCGCCGTTGCGGTCACGGGTTCGCTGGCGGGAGTGAGTGTGAATTCGGGTAATTCGCAGATCGAAAATGCGACGCAGGCCCTGCGAGCGAGCGTTGCGTTGCGGTTGAATATCTCGATCGATTTGGTGCAAATTCAGCGCTCCTTGAATTCGACAGACGTTCGCGTTTCGATTTTCGGAGCATCCGAGACGGATCTGAACTTAGTCGAGGATCAACTTAGACGTGTGGGGATTGAGGGTCTCAATAACACACAGACGACCGTGCTGCAGGGCCAGATGGTGGCGGGTCAATTTGTGGAGTGCCCGGCCAACTACCGGGTGTACACGGCCGATACTGATCAAAACTTGGCGAGGTCGTGCGGTGCTTCCGGGAGTGAGTTCTGTCAGGCATCCAGCCGAACGTACTTTACTGGAGATGGTATTGCGTTTACTGCACAATTTGCGAACGATGGAGTGATAAGTGACGGGTTTGGAGACACTGCACAGGACAATCCAAATCATTTACGTTACATCAGTGTTCGGAGTGTGGGTCGGTACACTCAGACCGAATGGTGGCAGGTTGATCTATCAGGCCAGCGTGACGTCAAATCGGTTACTATCGTTGCCTGGGTACCAGGCGCCGTGCTTCTTCAACACTTCGATTTGCAGCTTTCGAATGACGGGATCACATTTACAAATTGTGCGACACAACAAGATGCGACAACACAGTATCCGTCGCCGTGGGGGCCCCCTTTCACAAGCACACACTCATGTGTCGGATCTGCAAGATATGTCAGATTATCAATGTCCATGCCAGATGACGAAATGCTGCAGTTACTTGAAGTGCAGGTGTACGGGACCGTGCCAGGGACGTGCAAATGCGCGCCGGGGTACATGTTGCAGTCCGACCTGAGCACGTGCGCGGGCTGTGCGGCGGGCAAGTACGGCGTTGCAGTAAGCGGGACTTCTTGCGCGGACTGCGCGGCGAACACGTACTCAGCGAACGCGAGCACGGCGTGCAGCGCCTGTCAGAATTTCTCGGTCTCCTCCGCCGGAAGCGCCTCCGCCGACGCGTGCAGCTGCATCGCCGGATATTGGCCCTCTGTCGCACTTGGACAGCGCGTGTGCCTGCCGTGCGCTGCCGGTTCGTACAAGAGCGCGGTCGGTAACTTCAACTGTTCTATTTGTTCACTGACCAACCTTGAGAATGAGGTGTGCTGCCCAGCACAGAGCACGATGCAGTTGACCCCGACTACATTCAGTGTGCTGTACGCACGTAGTCGGCCGAAATTTCATTACACTGGGTCGGACTGGGATAGTGTGAACAAGCGTTTTCTCGACGTCAGCGGGAACGGCAGGCATGCTCTCGGGACGAACGATATAGTCGCGGATCAATATTGCAATTATTATGCAGGTGCGGATGCAGCCACAGGATTTGTCCAGACGAGCATGTCGGGAGTCGCACCTTATCCATCAGTTTCTGTGCCAACTGTAGCATGTCCTAATGGTCAGTGCATGATTGCCTTGTACAGAGAGTCGGAGTGTGCAGGCGCTACGAACTACAAGTCGTCTGGGGTATTGCAAACTTTAAATGCGGGTCTCGGGTGGACCATGTGCACTGCAGCGCGAGTCGTCTTAGGTGGTCAAGATGGTCCAGGAATGTTTAGTGGGACTGGGGTTAGCACTCAATTTCTTGGGTGGGGCACCAATCAAGTAGGGTTATACTTGCGGTATATTGGAAACGTCGTTAACCCTCCTGTAGCATGGGACTTGACTCAATGGACTGTCGTGTGTGCGAAATCTGCAGCTGGACTCGATCCGAAAAAACAAGTAGTGGTGAACGGTGTTGGTTTGGCCAACAATCCACTGACCGCTATCTACAACATGAACGTGCAAATTGGAGACGCATCTGGCGCCTACGGTGTACAAAACCGGTGGTATATTGCACAGATCCTGGTGTGGGAGGGGGCACTGTCGGACGCCGACGTGCAGATCGCATCGGACACGTTGATGGCACATGTTCGCGAAGGTAGAGTCGTGCCAACCGGCTGTGGAACTGCAAGTGCCTTATCTTGTGGCGACAACCGTTGCATATGCAACCGGGGGTATACGGGCCCCGAAAATGGACCGTGTGGTGCTTGTGAAACGGGGAAGTACAAGAACACGACGACCACTGAGCCGTGTGGCGCGTGTGCTGCTGGGAGTTTCAGTGACGTGAATGGATCGACGGGGTGCGCGCCGTGTCCGGCGAACACATTTTTTGGGTCTACAGGCGCGCGACAGTGCACTGCCTGTCCGAATCTGACGCAGTCGGTCGTCGGGAGCAACGCGAGTGGTGCGTGTCAGTGCGCGCCGGGGTATACCGGTCCCGGGGGGCTGCAGCCGTGTACACCTTGCGTTGCTGGCACGTTCAAGAGCGTCGCGGGCTCAGGTGCTTGTACCGCTTGTCCAACACGCACGTTCTCGGGCGCTGTCGGCTCCAGCACAAGCGGGGGGTGCACGGCGTGTCATCCCAACGCCACGTCGGCGGCGGGGAGCCCGGCGCAGGAGTACTGCTACTGCGAGGCGGGTTTTGCGCAGGTCAACGGCACGGACTGGTGTGCGCTGTGCAATCCGGGGAAGTACAACACGCAGCTGGCACGCACCGCGTGCTCGAACTGCACGGTCGGGCTGTACGCGGCGGGCTACGGCGCGAAGGGGTTGGATAGTTGTTTCGCGTGTCCCGCCGGCCAGTGGTCGCCGGAGGGCAGCCCGGACTGCAAGATGTGCCCGGTAAATTCTGCCGCGCCGGCGCGGAGCGGGTCGAGCGCCACCTGCATTTGCAATCCCGGGTTTACAGGTCCGGACGGCGGCCCTTGTTTGCCCTGTGAGGCGGGGAAGTTCAAGGCTTTGAATGGAAGCGGCGCGTGTACAGCATGCGCGTTCGGCAGCGGCTCGGTGGGCGGACAGGCTGCGTGCACCTGCACGGAGCGCTTCGTCGCAAGCGGCGGCGGATGCGTGCCGAGGGACGCGATATATTTGACGGTTACTAACCCAATGGTTGATGTACTGAGATCATGTGGCGCTTCACAGACGGAGAGGTGTCAAACACTACCTTATATAGCCTCAGACGGTTCCATCATTACAAATGTTGGTTTAAATGCTTTCAATGATGGTAATTGGGACACTATGGGTGGCACAATGTGCCTAGATCATATCACTGGCAATCAGGACATCAACTGTCTGACTGTCGATTTGGAACGAGAACGATTTTTCGTGGTGTCGGTGGTAGTGATTTTCCAAGTGTGGTGGTATGAGAATTACTTTAAAAATCTGGATTATACCGTTCGAGTTGGGAACACAAATGTTGCTTACGTAAACGGACAAGCCTTCACACCCGGATCATGGAATACTCTTATGTGTCCCTCCAAAAAGCCGTCAGTGGACAGTGAACTGATAGGAAATTACAGGAAGTTCACACTTGGTTGCTCCAACGGACTGAGCGGCAGATACTTCACCTTGAACAAAAGCCCAGTGAATTACGTCACAAATGCTCCACACGAGGTGCAGGCTTTCGGCTATTTGACTGCGGACGGAGCACAATCGGCATATTACGCATGCAACAGCGGGTACACCGGACCGGCAGGCGGCCCGTGCACGGCTTGCGGGGTCGGCACGTACAAGGACACGGTCAGCACGGCGGCATGCACAGCGTGTCCGGCCAATGCGAGCTCGCCGTCTGCGAGCACGAACATCACGGCTTGTCTGTGCAATCCGAGATACACCGGCCCGAACGGCGGCCCGTGCGTCGCGTGTGCGGCTGGCACGTTCAAGAACGCGAACGGCAGTGCTGCGTGCGGCGTGTGTCCGGCAAATACGTATTCCGCAAGCGGCGCCTCGGTGTGCTCGGCGTGTGCGGTCGGGTTTCAGTCGCCGTCGGGCAGTCGCTTGGACTCAGACTGCTGTGATCCGAATACTACATATGTCAAAACTTTGTACTACACACTGGACAGCAACACGCAAGCTGCGCTGGGTTACTATTACTCGGTTCGCGTGTCGAGCACGCCACTGTTTGGTCTTCGGAGTATGACTTCGACGGAATTCAAAAAGTGGGGACCGTACCAAAATTTGCAGAGTCCGGTCCCAGCGACGGTGGCGCCCACGTACGTTTCGTCGGGCGGATACAATAATCAGGCGTACTTGAGTTTCAGGAAACCGGGCGGTGTAGTGCAGTACATGGACACGGACGAGGTGCCAATCACGTTTGAGAATGGGATGACGTTCGTGACAGTGGTCCGGTTTTTGGAGTATGTAGAGGGGGGTAATTATGTTTTCTATGGGTCATTTTTAAGCATGATGTTTGCTGACAAAAGTCTCGGGTTCGAGGTGTTTTTGTCGTATCGTGGGTATCCAGAATGGAATATTGGTCCACAGTTGTGTGTTGGCAGGGGCATTCATCAAGACGGGGGTGTACAGTCATGGCAAGCTGACGATAACGCCATATGTACTGGTGATGTTTATTCTTGTGCCGGTGGTTGTATTCCTTTAAATGAGTGGCTAACGGTTACATTTACATACGGTGGTAATGCGAATCAAGTGCACACGCTGAGGGTGACATACACACTACCAAGTGGGGTTGAGGTTGTGGTGGCCTCGAAGTCGCAGTTGGTGTCCGGTGGCTTGCAAAATACACCTACAATGGCACAGACGCTCAGCAGGATCAACTCGCCTACATACTATTGTGAGAACTCTGGAAATTGCTATGGAATCGCTGATTTCAGCAAGTTCGCGCTCGGGTACAGCACGAACTTTGGCTGTATGAATTCTGCATACGCACAGTTTGTGATGTCAGACGTCGCCATGGCGAATTGCAATCGTCCGGACTTCGATCTGGCCGGGCTCTACTTGCTACAAACTGTAGCGTCGAGCGCCGACATCGCAGTGATTTTGCAAGCCATCCGTACTGGTGCACAGATAGCGTACGACCAAACTGCAAGCTGCTCCTGCAACGCGGGTTTCGGCGGCACTGGCCGCAGCGACTGTTCGTCGTGTGCGACAGGAACGTACAAAAGCGTTGTCAAGAGCGCGGCGTGCTCGCTGTGCCCGGCGAACACGTACTCGACAGCGGTGCAGGCGACGTCGCTGGGAGCGTGCGTGGCGTGTCAGAGCAATTCGGAGTCCGGGACTGGCAGCACCGGCTGTCTGTGCAGTTTCGGATACACAGGAAATTACGTGAGTGATCAAAACTTGGCAAGGTCATGTGGCGCTTCCGGCAGTGAGTTCTGTCAGGCATCCAGCAGAACATTCTTTACTGGAGATGGTATTGCGTTTACTGCACAATTTGCAAACGATGGAGTGATAAGTGACGGGTTTGGAGACACTGCACAGGACAATCCAAATCATTTACGTTACATCAGTGTTCGGAGTGTGGGTCGGTACACTCAGACCGAATGGTGGCAGGTTGATCTATCAGGCCAGCGTGACGTCAAATCGGTTACTATCGTTGCCTGGGTACCAGGCGCCGTGCTTCTTCAACACTTCGATTTACAGCTTTCGACTGACGGGATCACATTTACAAATTGCGCGACAGATCAAGATGCCTGGTCACAATATCCCACACCTAAACAACCTCCTTTCATAAGCACACACTCATGTGTCGGCTCTGCAAGATATGTCAGATTATCAATGTCCATGCCAGATGACGAAATGCTGCAGTTACTTGAAGTGCAGGTGTACGGGACCGTGCCAGGGACGGTGTACGAGAGCTGTGTCGCGTGTCCGGCGGGCAAGTACAAGAGGGTCCTCGGCACGAGCGCGTGCATCGCGTGCCCTGCAAACACCGAAGCTGTGGCGGCTGGCATAACGGTGTGCTCGAGTCTGGCGGGCTTCAGCGGCCTCGGGTATGCGCTGGACGACGTGGCGCGGTCTTGTGGGGTTGGGCTGAACGAAACGTGCAAGACGCTGGCGAACGGCGCGACGACGAATGCGGTGGGTGTTGCAGACGGCGCGCTGGACGCAGATGTGAACACGTTCGTGAGCGTCGCGTTCAACCCGAACGTCGCGCGGTCGTGCGGCAGCACGGGGACGGCGGCGTGCGTGGCGAGCATCTCCCCCGTTTTCAGCGGAGCGTCGGTTTTGAACGGAGCGGCGAACGACGGGGACACGAACACGCAGGCGGGGTCTGACTACGAGACGGCACGGACGCCTTACATTCGGCCGTACTGGGGGGTCGATTTCGGACAGACCAAGTCGGTGGTTGCCGTGAAGATCCTGACAACGTCGCTCGCGTGGCAGTACCTCAAGGACTTCAAAATTGTAGTTGGCAATGCAGCAGACGCGCAGTCGCCGCTGAACGCGGTGTGTGCGGACTACCTGACCGGCGCGGGGTCGAGCTACGCGACGTTTGCGTGCGAGGACACTGTGAGCGGGCGGTATCTGTACATTGTCAACGGCCCGCACGCGCAGAACTACCTGACGCTGTCTGAAGTTGCAGTAGAATCGTTCAACTACACCGCGAATCCTGCACTAATGCTGCCGTGGTGGGCGGTGGACTTCGAGGTCGAGCGCGCGGTGGCGGGCGTGGTCATTCAAGCACAGGCGTCGGTTGCGGTGCAGGTGCGCGTGGGCGATTCGACGGACCCGCTGCAGAACGCGGTGTGTGCCAACAGCACGATAATCGCGGGAGTCAACAGCACGATCACGTGTGTGACAGCCATGACGGGCAAATACCTGTTCGTGATCGGCCCCGGCAACAGCGTGCTGACACTCAACGAAGTGCGCGTGCTCGGCGCAGCAGCGGCTCCGTGCTGCGCAGGCACGTACAAGTCGCTGGCCGGTAATGCGAACTGCACTGTCTGTCCGGCTTTGAGCACCTCGGTAGCGGGGGCTACAAGCGTCGGGCAGTGCTCTTGCAGAGCCGGGTACCTCGACGTCTGGAGCTAGGACGCGCAAAAAAAAAGCATTTGTTTCAATAATACATGTTATTAAATTCTTGATATAAACGCGCGTGGTGTGTGTGGCATGCGGCTTGTTAAATATGCGAAATTGCGTATATGTATCACAACATTATTATACATTGTACACGTTTCAGCAGAGTGTCCTGCAGGGCAGTACTCATCAGGATCTTGTCAAGATACCGCTTGGAATGGTGGTTATGGTCCTTGCTCGACGTATTATCCGGGAGGGGTAAATAATTATTATTGTATAGGTGACGGGGCATGTTTGCAATGCTGTGGGTGTAGTAATTATTGTACAACAAACGGTGGATCCTGCCCGTCTTGTCCTGTCAACACGTACAAAGATGTCGCGGGTGATCAGCAGTGTACAGCATGTCCAGCCGGATCAACCTCCGGGACAGGAGCAACAGCTTGTATCAGTGCGAGTCCGCCTTGCAACGCAGGGTATACAGGCCCGGCCGGCTCGTGCACCGCCTGCGCCACCGGCAAGTACAAAATCAACACGGGCAGTGCCGCGTGTACCGACTGCGGGGCTGGAAAATACTCCACAAGCACACAGGCAACGGTGGAGGGAACGTGTCAAGCATGTCCAAGCAATTCCAACTCGCCCAGTCCCAGCACAGCTCTCGTTGCCTGCACTTGCAACGCAGGGTTTACCGGTCCAGATGGAGGTTCGTGTACTGCTTGTGTCGCCGGCAAGTACAAAATCAATACAGGCAATGCTGCGTGCACCGACTGCGGGGCTGGAAAATACTCCACAAGCACACAGGCAACGGTGGAGGGAACGTGTCTGGCATGTCCTTCAAACTCGATTTCATACAGCGCAAGCTCAGCCGCTGGAGATTGTACCTGTAACGCAGGATTCACAGGACCGAACGGCGGTGTCTGCTCGGGTTGTGTTGCCGGCAAGTATAAGACAAGCACTGGTAGTGCTGCGTGC
>Ga0194041_10001272_pt1 | contig 10627 bp, 7 predicted proteins | sample JunL449m_MetaG_FD_160082 | JGI IMG/M metagenome (GOLD analysis project Ga0194041, IMG submission 160082) | Anoxic zone freshwater microbial communities from boreal shield lake in IISD Experimental Lakes Area, Ontario, Canada - Jun2016-L442-9m | ecosystem: Environmental > Aquatic > Freshwater >...
TGTAATCATTCCCTACCAGTTGTGGGCGGATCTGCAAAGGGGACAGTTTCACCACAACATGTTGTGGTCTTGAAAAAGACCACGGCTAGTGGATGGCCTGACCCCCTTGGAAATCCCTCCAGAGCTAGTGGATTCAAGGTTTTAAGCGGTTTTATACATTCGAAAAAATACGGAAGGCACAGCAATATGTCACTCGCACCAGAGCGTCTCACCATCGGCATCGGCCGCAAGTTCACCTCACCAGGCGTTCACCCATACGACCAAGTGGTCTGGGAAAAGCGCGATGCGCGCATCAACAACTGGAAGGACGGCACCATTGCGTTCGAACAACTCGGCGTCGAGTTTCCAGTTGGCTGGTCACTAAATGCAACCAACATCGTGACGCAGAAGTACTTCCGCGGAACGCCGGGAACGTCAGAGCGCGAGCACTCATTGCGTCAGGTCATCGACCGTGTTGCCAACACCATTTCCGACTGGGGCATCGAGGGTGGCTACTTCGCCGACACCGACGAAGCAGAAGCATTCCGCGACGAACTGAAGTTCATCTTGGTTACACAGCGCGCAGCATTCAACTCACCAGTGTGGTTCAACATTGGTGTGCCGGGCGTGCCACAACAGGCAAGCGCGTGCTTCATCCTTGCAACCGAAGACACCATGGACGGCATCTTGAATTGGTACCGCGAAGAAGGAATCATCTTCAAGGGTGGCTCGGGTGCAGGAATCAACTTGTCCAACATTCGTTCAAGTGCAGAACACTTGAAGGGTGGCGGAACTGCTTCGGGTCCTGTCAGCTTCATGCGTGGTGCAGACTCATCTGCAGGAACCATTAAGTCGGGCGGCAAAACACGTCGCGCAGCAAAAATGGTTGTGCTCAATGTCGATCACCCAGACGTTGAAGAATTCATCTGGTGCAAGACCCGTGAAGAGCAGAAGGCACGTGCATTGCGCGACGCCGGCTTCGACATGGACCTCGACGGAAAAGATTCATTCTCGGTTCAGTACCAGAACGCAAACAACTCAGTTCGCGTAAGCGATGAGTTCATGTACGCAGTGAAGGAAGACCGCGACTGGACATTCCGTGCAGTAAAAGACGGTTCACCAGTTCGCAACGTTCGTGCACGCGACTTGTGGCGCCAAATTGCCACCGCTTCGTGGGAATGCGCAGACCCTGGTTTGCAGTTCGACACCACCATCAACAAGTGGCACACCGCGCATGCAGCAGGTCGTATTAACGGCTCGAACCCATGCTCCGAATACATGCACATCGACAACTCGGCATGCAATCTTTCATCCATCAACTTGCTCAAGTTCTTGAGCGACGACGACATCTTCGACGTAGACGCATACCGTCACACCATCGAAGTCATGTTCACCGCACAAGAAATTCTTGTTGGTAACGCCGACTACCCAACGGAAAAGATTGGCGAAAACAGCCGCTTGTTCCGTCAGCTTGGTCTTGGTTACGCAAACATCGGTGCGTTGCTCATGGCGCTTGGTATGCCGTACGACTCCACAGGTGGACGCGCATGGGCAGGTGCACTTACCTCAATGATGACGGGCCATGCATACGCAACCAGCGCACGCATTGCCAGCCGCATGGGACCATTCGCAGGCTTCGCAGCCAACGAGCGCTACATGCTCAATGTGTTGCGCATGCACCGCGATGCAAACGCAGAAATTGACAACATCGATGTTGTGCAGCGCGACTTGGTCGACGCAGCAACACTCGCATGGGACAACGCAGTGCGCGACGGCGAAGAGTACGGCGTGCGTAACAGCCAGGCAACTGTGCTTGCACCAACCGGAACCATTGGCCTCATGATGGACTGCGATACCACGGGTATCGAGCCAGACCTTGGTCTCGTGAAGTTCAAGAAGCTCGTTGGCGGTGGCAACATGTCAATCGTTAACCAGACAGTGCCACGCGCGTTGAAGAACTTGGGCTACGAAGGTCCAGTTGTCGACCGCATCATTGCTTACATCGACGTAAACAAGACCATCGTTGGTTCACCAGACTTGAAGGCTGAACACCTGCCAGTGTTTGCTTGCTCAATGGGTGACAACACCATTCACTACGAAGGTCACGTACGCATGATGGCTGCAGCTCAGCCGTTCTTGTCGGGCGCAATCTCGAAGACCGTGAACATGCCAGAAGAAGCAACGATCGAAGAGATCGAAGCACTGCACATGATGTCGTGGGAACTTGGCATCAAGGCTGTTGCTATCTACCGCGACAACTGCAAAGTTGGTCAGCCACTTTCCACCGCCAAGAAAGACGGTGAAAAGGGAACCGCTGATGCAGCTGCAGGAGCAACGCAAGTTGTTGAGCGCGTTGTCGAGAAGATCGTCAACCAGCCAGTACGCCAGAAGTTGCCACGCTCACGTCGCGGACGCACCTTCGAATTCCGCGTTGCTGATTGCAAGGGCTTTGCAACAATCGGTGAATACGAAGACGGTCGCCCAGGCGAAGTGTTCCTCACCGTGTCGAAGCAAGGTTCAACACTTGCAGGCATCATGGACAGCTTCGCAAAGAGCGTGTCGTATGGCCTTCAGTACGGAGTGCCATTGCGCGCTTTCGTTGAAGCGTTCATCAACACCCGCTTCGAGCCAGCCGGCATGACCGATGACTCCGACATTCGTATGGCGTCATCCATCATCGACTACCTCTTCCGTCGCCTAGCAGTTGAATATCTATCGACTGACGAGCGTGCAGAACTTGGTATCTACACCCGTGAAGAGCGCATGCAGCCAACACTGCCAGGCGTTGAAGAGTCGGTTACCGACACTGCACAAGGCGTAGACGTCATCAGCGATCCGAAGACCATCCCATCGGTGCAAGATCTTGTTGCACAAATGGAAGCGTCGTCACATGCAGCAGTAACTCCAGCAAAAACTGGCGCAATCTGCTCATCATGTGGCTCAGCCAACATGCAGCGCGCAGGTGCGTGCTACGTATGTGGCGACTGCGGATCTTCGAGCGGCTGCTCCTGATCTAACGCTGCGAAGCACCATCTCATGACCAACGTTCGCGCAATGTTGGTTGGCAGTGTTGATGGTGTTTGGAAGCGACGCATTGAAACCCTCACCAGTGATTCACTTGGTGAGGGTGATGTGCTTATTGAGGTTGAGTATTCGTGCATCAACTACAAGGACGGGCTCGCGACTTCTGAAAAGGGAAAAGTTGCGCGCATTGATCCGCTGATTCCTGGCGTTGACCTTGCTGGAACTGTTGTTGAGTCAAATGATGCATCAATTGCTGTTGGCTCGAAAGTTATTGCACACGGCAATGACATTGGTGTTGCGCACAACGGCGGTTTTGCAACGATGGCTCGCGTGCCTGCGAAGTGGGTTATTCCAGTACCTGCAGGCCTGACCACCAAGACAGCCATGATGGTGGGCACTGCTGGCTTTACTGCGGCGTTGTCGGTAGATGCTCTTGAACGCGCTGGCTTGAAGACGGGAACTGGCCCAGTGCTCGTTACAGGAGCCACTGGCGGCGTTGGCTCGTACGCAGTGGGCATGTTGGCCGCGCGTGGATACGAAGTAGTTGCCAGCACAGGCAAAGCAAGTGAAGGCGAGTGGCTGAAGTCAATTGGCGCCACAGACATTATTGACCGCCGCGAAACATCGATAGAGCAAACGAAGCCGCTTGAAAAGGAACGTTGGGCTGGGGCAGTGGACTGTGTTGGCGGCAACACACTTGCATATGTTTTGCGCACTCTGAAATATGGCGCCTCGGTTGCGGCAAGTGGTCTTACCGGCGGCGCAAACTTGCCGACCACCGTTCTTCCGTTCATTTTGCGCGGCGTAAACCTGCTCGGTATCGACAGTGTGAACGGCTCGATGGATGACCGCAAGATGATGTGGACGCGCATTGCCACCGACTTGAAGCCAACATGGCTCGATACTCAAGAGTCAATCGTTGTTGGGCTCGACACGGTGGAGCCATATTTAGATGCAATTCTGAAGGGTCAAGTAAAGAGTCGCGTGCTCGTTGACCCGCGTATCTAGCTAGCCGTTAATGCGGCACGGCATGCGCTTAATGCCGTTAATGAAGTTGCTCTGCAAATAAGCAGGCTCTCCAGTAATTACCAAGTTTGGCAAGCGTCGACGAATCTCGTCGAACATCACTGCAATTTCGCGACGTGCCAAGTTTGCGCCTAAGCAGAAGTGTGGGCCGCCTGCACCGAAACCAACTTGGGCTGGTGCAAGTGTGCGAGCAATGTTGAACTGGTGTGGGTTCTCATAAATTTCTTCGTCGCGGTTACCCGAGTTGTACCACATCACCACTTTTTCGCCTTCTTTAATTTTCACGCCACGAATTTCGGTATCGCGTGTTGCAGTACGGCGGAAGTGAATTACTGGCGAAGCCCAACGAACAATTTCCTCAACAGCGCCTTTGGTCTTGCCTTCGAAGTCCGCGTACCACGCAGTTTTTTGGTCAGGGTGCTCTGTCAACTGCAACATGCCATGACTAATGGCATTGCGCGTTGTTTCATTGCCGGCAACAACGAGCAAAATAAAGAAGCTGCCAAACTCTTGCGAACTCATGCGGTCGCCATCAACAATTGAATGCATCATGACGCTTGTGAGGTCATCGGTTGGGTTGGCTAGGCGATCTTCGCCAAGTGCTTGTGCGTAAGCAAACATTTCGAGCGCCACAGTGATGAGGTTTTCTATAGTGCCACCGAAGTCTGGGTCGCCTGCACCAAGAATGACATTGGTCCATTCTAAAATTTTGCGTTCATCGCTTTCGGGAATGCCCATCATTTCGCAAATAATTTGCAGAGGGAATGGCGCGGCAATGTTGTCAACGAAATCGAATTCTTCATTTGATCCGTACTTTTCCAGCACCTTGTCCACGATGGACTTGGCTTTGTTCCTTACGTACTCTTCAATGCGAGTAATTTCCTTCGGCGTAAAACCCTTCGACACAATGGTGCGCAGGCGCACATGCTTTGGGTCGTCCATGCTGATCATGGAGCCGAAGAATTCATTCAACTCAACGGTGAGGTCGGCAATATTGGAGCCCTTGCCACTGCAGAACAACTCGGGGTTGCGGCTTACATGCCAAATGTCGTCGTGTTTGGTGAGTGCCCAGTAGCCAGGCCCAACAGGGAAGTTGGCTAGTGGAATTTCAGGGAAGAACTTCACAGGGGCTTCGCGGCGCAAAGTGGCAAACACCGACTCACGATGCTGGCGAGAACCCTTCCAAAATTCAGGGTCGGAAATGTTGATCGAATCCACTGCGACAGGGCTGAGTTCCATGCCGAAATGGTACCGTTGCTTCACTATTCACTACGGATCGAACGGAGTTCTCAATGTCCGAAGCAGTCATCGTCGCAACCGCCCGCAGCCCAATTGGTCGTGCCAATAAGGGTTCACTCATCGAACTTCGTCCAGACGACATGGCGGCACAGATTGTGCGCGCACTCATGGCCAAGGTTCCTCAGGTGAAGGCAACCGACATTGAAGACCTCATGCTCGGCATTGGTCAACCAGCTGGTGAAGGCGGTTTCAACATTGGACGTATGGTCGCAATTCTTGCTGGCCTCGACGATGTTCCTGGCGTAACCGTTAACCGTTACTGCTCGTCAAGCTTGCAGACCATTCGCATGGCTGCACACGCAATTAACGCTGGCGAAGGCGGTTGCTTCATTGCGGCTGGTGTTGAAACGGTAAGCCGTTACGCATCGGGCGCAAGCGACATGGCTCCGAACGCAATTTTCAAAGGCCCAGGCGGACGCACGAAGGAGCGCGCTGCAGGTGGTCAAGGAACATGGACGCCAGCAGCTGGTTTGCCAGACGCTTACATTGCCATGGGTCAGACAGCAGAAAACGTTCGTGAAATTGAAGGCGTTACTCGTGTAGAGATGGACGAATTCGCAGCACGTTCACAGCAACTTGCCGTGAAGAACCAGCAGAACGGTTTCTTCGATCGCGAAATTTCAGGCCTCACACTTCCAGACGGAACTGTTGTTACTAAAGACGACGGCCCACGCGATGGAACCACTGCCGAAGGTCTTTCACAGTTGAAGCCAGCGTTTCGCCCAGACGGACAAATCACTGCAGGTAACGCATGCCCATTGAACGACGGTGCAGCAGCAGTGTTGGTCATGAGCGCAACGAAGGCAAAGCAACTTGGACTCACCCCACTTGCACGAATCATTTCGTCAGGCGTGTCGGGCTTGAACCCAGAAATCATGGGACTCGGACCAATCGAAGCTTGCCGTCAAGCAATGAAGCGCGCAGGCATGACCATCAACGACATCGACCTTGTTGAAATTAACGAAGCATTTGCTGCCCAGGTAATTCCTTCAGCGAAGCACCTCGGTATCGACATGGACAAGTTGAACATTCATGGCGGCGGAATTGCACTTGGTCACCCATTCGGTATGACCGGCGCACGCATCATGACCACACTCATTAACGGATTGCAGACAACAGGAAAGACTGTTGGCATGGAGTCCATGTGTGTTGGTGGTGGCCAAGGAATGGCCATGATTGTTGAGCGTTTGAGCTGAACTAAGCCGATTGTTCTCGCCGGTTCAGTCGCCACAACATCAGTGCGGCTGAACCGGTAAGAACGCTCATCAGTAATCCCACTGCGCCGAATGCGGCGAGTGATCCGAACCATCCGTACAGCGATGGTGTGGTGAATGCAAGAAGCATTGACATGAGCAAGCCGGATGCTCCAGCAAGACCTTGCGCTGCAGATGCGCGACCAACAGGTGCGGCCTTCGCAACTGCAGCAGCAGAAGACGGATACATCATTGCTTGTGCAATGCCTTCGAAAACGTTGAGTACGACAACGGGAGCCAGCGAGCTGAATGCGCCATAGCCGGTTACGGCAGGAATAACCAGCAACATCATCCACATGGCAATGCGTTGTGGATCGTGTTTGTCGGCAAGCTTTCCGCCAAATGAAGAAAAGATAAAAAATGGGACGGTGTACAACGCGAATGAAATACCCACCATTGCGTTTCCACCACCAAGGTCGGTGAGGTAACGGTCCCACAGTGCATCGAAAATTCCAACTGGTGCCTGAATGGCCATGGCCACCAATACCGCAATACGCACTCGTGGATGCCGTAACAATTCAAAGCTGGGCTTACGAGAATCGGAAGAAATTGGAAGTACAGGAAACGATCTAAACGAAATGGTGAACATGGCGAGCAAGTTCACAGCGCCAAACAATGCAAACACTGCACGAATGCCAATTGGGTCGAGCAACAAACCACCAAACAACGGGCCAGCAACAAAGCCGAGCAACTCAACTGCGGCAAGTCGGCCCAGGCGTTCGCCGCGGCGCTCGGGGTCGACATGGGCAATGAGTGCGCGCACTGCAGGAAACACAAACCCAAACGAAGATCCGATTACTGCGCGAGCGATGATGAATTGTGGAAGCGAATTTCCCGTTGCCATGAGCAGCGAGCCGAATGCGCCAATCATCATTCCCGACATGATGAGTCGTTTCGTATGGCCACGATCGGCAAATGGTGCAACAAACAACTGCACGAGGAACCCGCTTAAGAAACCAGCGCCAGCGATTAAACCAAGACCAGAGTCTGCGAACTTGTACTTGTCTTGTAAGTCGCCAAGTGCAGCAAAAATAACCGAGTTAGAAGTAGCAACAGCAAACGAGCACGACATCAGCAATAACGCGTCGGAGCGATGGTTGCGTTCAATGAGCATGCGAAAGTTCCTAGCGACCGAGTTCGTTTAACACTGCTTGGCCAAACTCTGGCCAACACTGCATTGCCCACTCGTCGAACTCACGGTTGGTGAGTGCAAAGCACGTCACGTTGGCAACAGGGTCGTGCCAAATAAATGTTCCGCTTCCACCGAAGTGTCCAAACGTTGACGCGCTGTTGCGTGGCGCTGTCCAGTGCGGGTGTTTCGCGCCACGAATTTCTGGGCCAAGTCCCCACGGGCACGGCGAATATTTTCCAAGCCCTGGAACAACACCTTCAAGGTCGGGGAACTGCGGAGTGGTTGCCTCGATGTAAGTGCTGAGTGCAATCACTGTTGGTCGTCGTAGTTCTTGTGCGAACTTTGCCATGTCTTCAATGGTGCAATGAATGTCTGCTGCAGGGGAGCCAAGTAGTTGCGCGGTTGTCATGTTGAGTGGCGCGAACAATGCCTCTTGCAAGTACTGGGCAAAGCCCATGTCCACAAATTCGGAAACGTATTGAGCGGCCATGTTGTAGCCGGTATTCGAATACACACGCTTGCGCTCTGGGCTAATGATGCTCGCTTCGGTATCGAACCCGTAACCACCTGCGTGACACAGCAAGTGTCGAAGTGTGCAACCAGGTTGGCCCACTGGGTCGTCGAGTGAAATTGATCCATCTTCAACGGCAATCAGTGCCGCCCAAGCGGTCATCACTTTGGAAATTGAAGCTAAGCGAAACGAATGGTTGTGCTTGCCACGCGTAAACAAGTTGCCGTGATTGTCGATTACTCCGGCGGCTACGCCATCAACGGGCCACGAGTCAATAAGTTTTAATGACTCCAAAGATGCAGCGCCCACAGGCACTAATTATTGCTGCGAATCAGTTCTGCAACGCGGAATGCCAAGTCAATTGACTGACGGCCATTCAGGCGAGGGTCGCACACGGTTTCGTAGCGAGTATCGAGGTCATCGTTGCCAAGGCCTTCAGAGCCGCCCAAGCATTCAGTCACATTTTCGCCTGTGAGTTCGATGTGAATTCCACCTGGCCATGTGCCTTCAGCGCGGTGCGCCTTCACGAAGCCTGTGATTTCTTTAATAATGTCTTCGAGGTGACGTGTCTTGCGACCGTTTGGTGCACTATAGGTGTTGCCGTGCATTGGGTCGCATGCCCATACCACTGGGTGACCCGCGTCGCGAACTGCACGCAACAACGGACGCAATGCTTCTTCAACATCGTTTGCGCCCATGCGTGAAATGAGTGTGAGCCTGCCAGGAATACGAGCAGGGTTTAGCGTTTCGCATAACGAGAGCACATAGTCGACGTCGGTTGTTTTGCCGATCTTGCAACCGAGTGGGTTGCCAACACCGCGCAAGAATTCAACATGTGCGCCGTCTAGTTGACGAGTGCGCTCACCAATCCACAACATGTGAGCGCTGCAGTCATACCAACCACCGGTGAGGGAGTCTTGGCGGGTGAGTGCTTCTTCATAACCCAAAATGAGTGCTTCGTGACTGGTGTACACGTCTACTTGGTGTAATGCCGTGTTGGTTTCAGTATCAATGCCACATGCGCGCATGAACGCAAGTGCGCGCTCAATTTCGCTGGCAACATCTTCGTAACGCTTGCCTTCGGCGCTTTGTGCAACGAACTCTTGGTTCCATGCATGCACGCGGTTCAGGTCGGCGAAACCACCCTTGGTAAATGCGCGCACCAAGTTCAGCGTGCTTGCAGCTTGGTGATACGCCTGCACCAAACGATCAGGGTTAGGAATGCGAGCATCGGCGTTTGCGTCAGGACCATTCACCATGTGACCGCGGAACACCGGCAACTCAACACCATTTACGGTTTCGGTGTTATTCGAACGTGGCTTGGCGAACTGACCAGCAATGCGACCAACTTTTACAACAGGCACGCCCATTGAGTAGGTGAGCATGACGGCCATCTGCAAGATGACGCGCAACTTTTCGCGAATGTTTACCGCACTGAACTCTTCAAAGCTTTCTGCACAATCGCCAGCCTGCAACAAAAACGCATTGCCGCTTGCAACCTGACCAAGTGCGGTCTGTAACGAGCGTGCTTCGCCAGCAAACACCAACGGCGGGAATGCCGAAATTTGTTTGAGTGCGTTATCGAGCGCGCCAGTGTCTGGCCACTGTGGTTGTTGCACGGCAGGAAAGGTCTGCCACGATGAAGGAGTCCAGTTGTTGTTCATGATTGGGCTCTCAGTGTACGAATGAGGCGCCGCTAAACCCAGTGGGTTTAGACGGTCAGGAAATCGCCGGCGTCGTCACGCAACGAGTCAACTGCGCGGCTCACCAAACGGCGGGCTGCTTCAGCGGTTACGCCAAGCTCTTCGCCAACTTGGCGGAAGCTCTTGCGCTCACCGTCGTGCATGCCAAAGCGTGCTTCAACGGCGTAACGGGCGCGCTCATCGAGCGTGTTCAACAGGTCGTCCAAAAGGTCGGTGTCCACCATGGACATGACGGCTTCTTCTGGGCTGATGTCATCGTTTGGAACGAGGTCGCCAAGTGTTGCGTCGCCATCGTCACCAATGGTCTTGTCGAGCGAGACCGGGGTGGTGAGGCGGTGCAATTCGGCATTCATGGCATCCAGGCCTTCGGCATCGCCCGAGCCCTGACGAAGTGCTGCCCGCAAGGTTGCGGAGCGGTCACCAGGAATACGAATGAGGCTTGCCTTCTGGTCGAGCGCGCGGCCAATGGCCTGACGGATCCAGAACGTTGCGTAGGTGGAGAACTTAAAACCACGGCGCCAGTCAAACTTGTCTACTGCGTGCTCGAGGCCCAAGTTGCCCTCTTGAATGAGGTCGAGCAAGTCCATGCCCTGTGGCAATGGGTAACGACGGGCGATGGAGACCACCAATCGGAGGTTCGAGCGAATGAAGTGGTCCTTAGCCTTGGCAGCCGCACGAAGGTCGGCGCGAAGGGCAGCAC
>Ga0194041_10001276_pt1 | contig 10620 bp, 11 predicted proteins | sample JunL449m_MetaG_FD_160082 | JGI IMG/M metagenome (GOLD analysis project Ga0194041, IMG submission 160082) | Anoxic zone freshwater microbial communities from boreal shield lake in IISD Experimental Lakes Area, Ontario, Canada - Jun2016-L442-9m | ecosystem: Environmental > Aquatic > Freshwater >...
GGCTGCTGCTTCATTGACATCGTTGACCACGACATGAGCACCGTCGGCCGCAAGGCGGCGCGAGAAGGCAGCTCCCATGCCTGAGCCACCCCCGGTGACGACGACAATTTTTCCTTCAAGAGATCCTGTGTCCATAGGGCGACACTATTTCACTTTTACCCACACCCCTGAAACGAGATGCAATGGGCGGAAAACGAGATGACCAAGTCCCGACAAGAACTAAGGTGACATCCATGGAGAACCCCGCTGACCCCTCATCTAGCCCGGTTGTGGGTTCAAGTGAGCGCGTCTGGGGTTTGTGGACTTGGCCCAATCTCATCACGTTGATCCGACTGGGTTGCCTACCGATCTTTCTATGGTTGCTTCTCGGTCGTGACGACCGCGCCGCGGCAGCCTGGATCCTGCTGGGCCTTGGAGCCACCGATTGGGTCGATGGCTGGGTCGCTCGCCGTTTTCACCAGGTCAGCGAATTTGGCAAAATGTTTGACCCCACTGCTGACCGTTTGCTCTTTATCGTCGGCCTCATAGCCATCATGATCGATGGCTCGGCTCCGCTGTGGTTCTGCTTAATGGTTTTTGTCCGTGAAGTTTTGTTTGGCGGAACTGTTGCCATCCTCACTCTTTTCTTCAAAATGGAGCGCTTCGACGTGACCTACCTCGGCAAGTGGGCCACCTTCCTTCTGATGGGGGTGTTCCCAGCATTTGTTATGAGCGCTAGCGGTATTCGTTTCCACGAATTTTTTGCTGCGGCAGCGTGGGTCGCCGGTCCGATTGGATTGGCTTTGAGCTACTACACGGCATGGCTGTACCTTCCGACAATCCGCGCCAGCCTCCAGCGCAATCACTCCTAGAATTTCACTGATAATTTTGCCAACCATTCGCCTCTAGAATGTGCCTATGAACGTGCCTGGTGAACTCTTGTATTCCAAAGATCATGAGTGGGTGCAACTCACCGGAACAACTGCCCGCATCGGAATTACCGACTTTGCACAAGACGCTTTGGGGGACGTTGTTTTCGTGCAGGCTCCGACCGTTGGCACAAGCGTCAACTCAGGAGACTCCATCAGTGAGGTCGAATCAACAAAGTCAGTCTCTGATATCTACGCTCCAGTGACTGGAGTTGTCTCAAGTGCCAATGAAGCACTAGACGCCGATCCGAGTCTCATTAACTCCGACCCATACGGCAATGGTTGGATCTGTGAGATCGAAGTATCTTCCAACCTCAATACCTCCCATCTTTTGTCTGCTTCGGCATACTCCGAATTTGTGGCAGGCTGACGGTATGTCGGTGTTTTGTCAAAAGTGCGGTCATCGCAACGCCAGTGATTCCTACTTCTGTAGTTCATGTGGCTCAGCGCTCGAGATAGATGGTGACAAGACTGTCGTCATCGCCAAAGTTGATCAGTTGCAAGACGCACTCGGACCCGAAGATAACGCTTCAATTGATTTGAACACGTTGCCCAAGAGTTCAGCAACACTCATGGTTCGTTCAGGCCCACAGGCCGGCGAGCGATTTGTTCTTGATACGTCGATGACCCGCCTTGGCCGCCATCCCGACAGCGAAATATCACTTGACGATATTTCTGTTTCTCGACGCCATGCCGAGATTGAACGTCACGGTCAAGAATATGTTTTACGCGATTCAGGTTCGCTGAATGGCACGTACGTCAATCAACAACGCGTTGACTCAGTTGTGCTTCAGCAGGGCGACGAGATTTTGGTTGGGCGCTTTCGCTTAATATTTTTGGGACCGGTCGAGGCATCGTGACCCAGCGGACTTCTGCTGAACGTCCCTACCTTTCCATTGGTGAGGTACTCGGACTTCTTCTTGAGGAGTTTCCCGATATCACTATTTCTAAAATCCGTTTCCTCGAAAGCCAAGGATTGATTGTTCCTGAGCGTACGGCCTCGGGATACCGCAAGTTTTATGACGACGACGTTGAACGTCTGCGCTACATTCTCACCGAACAAAAAGATAAGTTCCTTCCGTTACGCGTCATCAAGGATCGCCTTGACACACCACCGACCGGAACTGAAAGACCCGAACCGCAACGTCGAGAGGCACGCGGCCTCAAAAATGTTGTGTCGGCCAGCGAAGTAGCCGAACGAGAAGAAGAATCAGAAGAAACAACTGCCGCTTCCGACATCCCCGTGACAAAAACGCATCCAGCATCGCGTGTCACCAAAGCAGTAGCCGCAACGAATGAGCGCCAGGCTCAGAATGCAACTCGTCGACCCGCCTTACCAGACCCATCAGATGCAGTTGGTCGTCCAGCCACTTACAGCCGCGCCGAATTGCTTGAACTTTCTCGCCTTGATGAAGCAACGTTAAAAGACCTCGAGGCTTTTCATCTTGTCACAGCTCGCCAAGTTGGCGCTCAAGGACTCTTTGACGAACACGACTTGGCTGTCGCCGAGGTTGCTCGTGGATTTGCCGATGCTGGTTTTGATGTTCGACACTTAAAATCTTGGAAGATCTCGGCCGAGCGTGAGGCTGGCTTATTCGAACAACGGGTGTTGCCGGTCTTACGCCGCCGTTCACCCGAGTCACGCCAAGAGTCCAATGAGCTTTTAGATGATCTCAGTGACCTAGGTGGTCGATTGCGGGCCATTTTGGTGGCCCGAGCGGTGTCACCACTTCGCGATTCACGTTAATCCGAATTCACAGGATCCCGCTGGGGGAGTACGCTCGCCGTATGGCCTCAAATGATCTCGCCCCCATGGAACTCGTCGGTGTGCGACGAGACATTGCTGGCAATATCCCGGTGTTATTTCTTCGCGAACGAAATGGCGAACGCCGCCTCTTGCCGATTTACATCGGCCAGCCCGAGGGCGCAAGTATTCAATGGGCTCTCGATGGACGCGAAACTACTCGACCGCTCTCACATGATTTGATCGTCAATATTTTTGGTGCCCTTGGAGCAGTTCTTGAAAAAGTTGTCATTACCGAAGTCAATGAAGGGATCTTCTTCGCCGAACTTCATGTGCAATCGCGAACTGGTCCAGTGGTGATTTCAAGCCGTCCATCAGACGCGATTGCCATCGCAGTCCGCTCCGGTTGCACGATTTATTGCCAGGGCGAAGTGCTTGATATCGCTGGCAAACTTGTGGCGCAAGGCGATGAATTCGACGGAGAAGAACTTGACGAATCCGACGATCTCGAGGACAGCTTAAAGGATGACCTCGCAACCGATGACCTCGTCGACGAATTCCGCGACTTCATTGACAGCATTAATCCCGAAGATTTCCAGCCCTAAGCAGGGACGACCTCTTTTCTTGACTTAACCCTCAAGCGTAAGTTGATGGTCGGCGATCTGCGCCGTACCCTGCGACAGATGAACTCGCAGGTCTCAACCTTTAGTGGTACCCAAGCCTGTGACATCGTCGGCATTACGTATCGTCAACTCGATTATTGGGCTCGCACTCAATTAGTACGTCCAGCGGTGCATGAGGCCACCGGAAGTGGAAGTCGTCGCCACTACAGCTACCGCAATTTACTTGAACTCCGCGTGGTCAAGAGTTTGCTTGATGCTGGCATCAAACTCGAATCGGTTCGCGAAGTTTTTAATTACCTCGGCCAAAACGAACAGGCCGATATCACATCGGCACATCTCGTCATCAACGGTTCTTCGGTCGTGTTGTGTACCGGAGAAGATCTCATTGACGTCGTTCGACGGGGCCAAGGTGTCTTAAACCTTCTTCCTCTCGCGCAGGTCAAGAATCAAGTTGACGGTCAATTAATCGCCTTGTACCCACATTTGATTGATCGTGAAATTGATCATGAAGCACGTGAACTTCGTAAGATCGGTTAATGCTGAAATATTCGCCACTAGATGCTGAACATCGAGCTCTAGACGCTCGAATGACTCCCTTTGGCGGCTGGGACATGCCCTTGCAGTACGCAGGAGGCACTTTGTCTGAGCATCTGGCCTGTCGCCACGATGCAGTGGTCTTTGATGTCTCTCACCTTGGCACAGTGCGCGTCGAAGGTCCGCACGCGTATGACACGCTGCAAAAATCTCTCACTAATGATCTGCAAAAGATCGCACCAGGTCGCGCCCAATACACGCACTTGCTTGATCCGAATGATGCTTCAGTACTTGACGACATCATCGTGTGGTGGATTGCCGACCAGGTTTTTGATGTCATGCCAAACGCATCAAATACTGCTGATGTCATTGCCGCGATTGGGGGAGTCGATACAACTGCTACTCGTGCGGTACTCGCCGTACAAGGCCCCCAGGCCCGTACAAAAGTGGCAACCTTCTTTCCTGAAGCTGCAGCAGTTGGCAAATTCAAGGTTGCCCAATGTTCGTGGAACGGCATCGCGTGCACGGTCGCCGGAACTGGATACACCGGCGAACAGGGAATTGAGATCGCTATTGAGAATGCTCATGCCGCTGCTTTATGGCAAGCACTCCTTCAGGCTGGCGTGCAACCATCGGGTTTAGGAGCTCGTGACACCTTGCGACTTGAAGCTGGATTACCGCTACATGGACACGAGCTAGGCCATGGAATCACGACATTGCAAGCCAATCTTGAATGGGTTGTGTCGTGGACCAAAGGCGAATTCATCGGCCGTTCAGCACTGGCTCGAGAAAAACAAGATGGAGTTGCATGCGTCTTACGAGGGATCGCAACCGAAGGACGCCGACCACCCCGTGCTGAATGCAACGTTGTTTCGCAAGGCAAAGTCATTGGTGCTGTCACCAGCGGAAATTTCTCGCCGATCCTCGAACACGGAATCGCTTTGGCACTCGTTGAACCGTCATCAAAAGTGGGAGACGTTGTCGCCATTGACGTCCGTGGCAGCCAGATTCCTGGACGAATTGTTGAACTGCCGTTTGTCGCGAAAAAATAAAGGTATTACTAGCTCAATAAAATTTAGTACTGGCTCAATCTTTAGCTAGTTGTTGGCTTCACGCCGAACATGCCACCCGCTGCTTCAGCGAATTGTGCGAGTGGCCCAAGTCGTCCCGCAAGGTCACCGAGCGTTGAGACAGCTTTAGTGACGTCAGCGGGCAACGTACCGATTTGATTCAGAACCCCATCAACTTTTTTCAAGGTTGATTTGGCTTGTTTCGCCGTCGCCAGCGCAAGGGGAACAATCTCGGCGGCTGGACCTTCGATCTCATCTAAGAGTGCATTCACTCGGTGCGCAACTTTGTTGAGCTCGGTTATGGTGTCATTGAACGTGCCGATTGACTGCACGATGTCACCAGTGACCTGCATGACAGTTTCAACCATTCGTCCAATCGCCATCACTGGACTCGCTCCGCCCAAAAGACCTAAGAGGTCGTTAATTCCGGGAATTGACGAGCCTGACGAAGATCCTGACGACGAGCTTGATGCATGACCTGATGCAGTGCTTGAAGAAGTATCTGCAGCCGGCTCAGACTTTGGCGCAGTTTTTTTAGTTGCCATAACCCTCAAACTATCTACACAACTTCACGTTGACGCATAGGCCTCAAGCGGAGCACAGGTACACACCAGATTGCGGTCACCGTAAGCCGCATCAATCCGACTGACGGGCGTGTGATAGCCGTATGAACCCGACAACGAGGGTGTTCCAGCCGATCGGGGATACGAACGATTCCAATCGCCAACGAGATCGGCAACTGTGTGAGGAGCATGGCGCAGGGGACTGTCCTCAACCGCTATCACTCCCGACGCAATCTGATCAATCTCCACGCGGATGGCCACCATCGCGTCACAGAATCGATCGAGTTCGGCCTTGGTCTCGCTCTCGGTGGGCTCAATCATCAAAGTTCCCGCAACTGGAAAACTCATCGTCGGCGCATGGAATCCGTGGTCCATCAAACGTTTAGCGACGTCATCCACCGTGACACCGAAATCCTTGGTAATACCCCGCACATCAATGATGCATTCATGAGCGATAAAGCCATGGGTTCCGGTGTACAAAACTGGGAAGTGTGCATCAAGTCGACGGGCAACATAGTTCGCATTTACGATGGCCATTTCGGTGGCCAGGCGAACTCCAGTTGCACCCATCAGCCTGATGTAGGCCCACGAGATTGGCAAAATGCTCGCTGATCCGAAATTGGCTGCCGATACCGGCCCAACTGCTTGTGATCCGATCGGAGCAAGTGGATCACCGGGCAAGAAGCCGGCGAGGTGCTGACGTACAGCTACCGGCCCGACGCCTGGTCCACCGCCGCCATGGGGAATGCAGAAAGTCTTGTGCAAGTTCAGGTGACTCACATCAGCACCAAAGACACCAGGTTGAGCTAACCCAACTAATGCATTCAAATTGGCACCGTCGACATACACCTGTCCGCCACCTTCGTGAATAATGCGACAGATGTCGGTAATTCCGTCTTCAAAGACTCCGTGAGTAGATGGGTACGTCACCATGATCGCGGCAAGTTTGTCTGCGGCAGCGTCAACCTTGGTTTGTAGATCAACCAAGTCAACGTTTCCACGCTCATCACATTGAACGACCACTACCGACATACCAGCCATCACAGCGCTCGCAGCATTTGTTCCATGAGCACTTGACGGAATCAGACAGACTGTGCGATCAAGATCACCGCGACTGCGGTGATAGCCACGAATCGCCAACAAACCTGCCAGTTCTCCCTGGCTTCCGGCATTTGGTTGCAAACTCACGGCGTCGTAACCCGTGACGGCAATCAACATCTCTTCAAGTTGCTTGATCAGATGCAAGTATCCCTGGATTTCATCATTTGGCGCGTACGGGTGCACATTGGCGAACTCGGGCCAGGTGACTGGTTCCATTTCAGTGGTGGCATTGAGTTTCATTGTGCACGAACCAAGCGGAATCATGGTGCGATCAAGAGCAAGATCTTTGTCGGCGAGTCGGCGTAAGTAGCGCAACATTTCATGTTCGGTCTGACATGACTGAAAGACTTTGGCAGTCAAGATTGCATCGGTTCGCAATAGCGCCAACGGGATCCCTAAATCAGGGGAATCAAATTTTTCTGGCGAACCCGAATCATCAACTCCGAAGGCGCGCAAGACATCTGAAACAAGATCAAGTGTGGTGGTCTCATCAAAGGTCAGGCCAACTGTCTGTTCATCAATGATGCGAAAATCTAAGTTGAGCGATCGCGCGAGGGCAACAACACCTTGTGCACCAGATGGAACTCGAAGTGAAATCGTGTCAAACCAAGTGTCATGAACTAGTTGATAACCATTGGCGCGAAGACCTTGGGCCGCCATCGTTGTCAACCTTTGAACGCGCTGGGCAATGCGTTGCAAGCCCACGGCTCCGTGCCAAGTTGCGTAAAAACCGGCGATGTTGGCCAATAATGCCTGGGCCGTACAGATATTGCTTGTCGCTTTCTCGCGACGAATATGTTGCTCACGTGTCTGCAAGGCCAAACGCAATGCGGGGCGACCTTCGGTATCAGTACTCACGCCGACTAGTCGCCCGGGCAAACTACGCGCATAGGCCTCAGTTGTTGCCATGAATGCAGCGTGGGGTCCACCGAATCCCATCGGAACACCAAATCGTTGTGCTGAGCCAACCGCGATGTCTGCGCCTAGTTGTGCAGGTGATGCCAACAGTACGCAGGCGAGTGGGTCAGTGACGACGACGGCAACAGCACCAGCAGCTTTCACCGATGCAATCTGTGTTGACCAATCAGTGACCGAGCCTGTTGACGTTGGATAAGAAAACAGTGCGCCGAAAAGATTTTCCGGTCGAAGATCCTCGGTTCCGCCAATGATGAGTTCAATACCCAGTGGTTCGGCGCGAGTCGCCATGACCGAAATCGTTTGCGGATGCGTATCGCGATGAATAAAGAAATTCTCCGACTTTGATTTACTGGCCCGTCGAGCCATCGTCATCGCTTCGGCAGCAGCCGTCGCCTCATCAAGAAGTGAGGCATTCGCAATCGGCAAACCGGTCAAGTCCGAAATCGTCGTTTGAAAATTCAGCAGTGATTCCAGGCGCCCCTGACTAATTTCTGGTTGGTACGGCGTATACGACGTGTACCACGAAGGGTTCTCAAGCACATTGCGGCGAATAACTGGGGGAGTAATAGTTCCGGTGTAACCCATACCAATCAAGCTGCGGCGAGGGCGATTCATCGACGCAATCTGTCGCAATTCGGCAGTTACTTCGGATTCGGTTAATGGGCTTTGAAGTGGCAGGTCAGTACGCAGACGAATAGCTTCGGGAACTGTCTTGTCGATGAGATCGGCTACCGATTCGACGCCGATGAGTTGCAGCATTTCAACTAGATCTGTCGAATTGAGAGTTCCAATATGACGACGAGAAAAACCGTCGCGATCAAAAAGTTCATCAAGTGAATGCGTCGACATGGAAGCTCCAAACAGGTCATGACAAAAGTCGTGTTGTGCTTCCCCCGCTGTCTCTCCACCGAGGTGGACCTGAGAGCTTCATTCAACACAAAGTTGAATTTTCCCCTTCGGTATGGCGTGCGAACACGACAAATTTCCAGCGTTGTCTCACCCGTCCGGTCCGTTGGCCTGAGAGATTCCGGGGAGGTTGCTCCTTCGGCGTTGCGATGCTGGCGGCACCGTAACTCTCCCGGTCGGGGTTAACGACACTTTGACCATAGTTCGTCACGAGCATTCACAGCGACAGGTCTGAAGGTTTTTGATGTGCCGAGCATCACCTATTTCAGGAGCGTTGGGCTTTGAGTTCTTCGTAATCAGCGATTGCCGTGAGTTGGGCGCCAAGCGTGGCATCAACCCATCGACTTCCAGCGCCAATGATCTTGTCGTAACTGGCCTGCGGGCCGATCAGTTGTCCAGTGAAGTGCGGCATCACTTGCTCGGCAAAGAGTTCATAACTGCGCAAGGTCTGATGCCAGTCAGCCATGTCGGCGCCCATGAAGAGATAGCAACCAAACCCGCCGGTCTTTTCTTGCAGCCGTTCGATTTGAGCAATCGCCATGTCGGGAGTACCGATCACCATGCGGCCCGATTCATTCGCTTGATCGATGAAGTCGTCGATATCAGTCGGCGGGGGAGGACCGTTTGGATCACCCAACGGAATGATGTGACCGAGGTAGTCCCAGATCCATTGCAATCCGTAGCGACAATTCTCGCGCGCCTTCTCCATGGTTTCAGCAATGTGCATCGGACCCATGAGCCGGGCTTTCGAACGATCGACAACATGACCATGGCGTTGCGCTTCGTCTTCCCAGACTTTGAGGTTGTAATCGAGCATCTGAAACGCAGCTGGTTCGGTCGCAGCAATGGAGATCAATCCCACGCCGTATTTACCAGCCAACTTTGAACCAGACGGCGAAACTGACGACGCGATCGCTATATCAAAATTGCTATAGGGCTTGATTTGCAACACCGCTTCATTGCAGGTGTACCAGTCGGTTTGTTCGGTGACAGTTTCACCACGGAATAAACGCATCATCACATCGAGCGACTGCTCCATACGAGGACGCTGGGTCAAAGGATCAATTCCCAACATATGCGCGTCCGACGTCAACTGTCCGGGGCCAGCACCGAACATCATGCGACCACGCGTGAGGTGATCGAGCATCACGATGCGATCAGCCAACATGAACGGGTGGTGGTAGGGGAGTGAATTCACTCCGGTGCCGAGCTTGATGTACTTGGTTCGCTCGGCAGCGGCGGCAATCATCACTTCAGGAGAAGCAATGAGTTCAGACCCGGCTGAGTGATGTTCACCAATCCAGGCTTCGTGATAGCCAAGTTCATCAAGGTGCTCAAGAAGTTTAAGGTCGCGTTGTAAAGCGAGAGTGGGGTTGACACCTGTCTTGTGCATGGGTGGCATGAAGATTCCGAAGCGAAGGCTCATGCCAAAGTACTAACACAACCAACTTCACTCGATCGTGCCGTACGAACCCATCGAGCCGGTCGTGCCAGCATCTCGAACCTTGGCGACGGCATGACCTAGATCGGCAATGAACTCATCGATCACTTGATGGTGAACCGCATTCACAGTGCAATGCAGTGAGTCGGGTGGACCTTGCTTGTCGACGTACCAACCGTGCTTTGCCAATTCGTCGGCGACTGCGAAAACATCAAAACCCTGAGCCCCGAACGCCAACAGCGTGCTATCGGGATAGGCCCGTAGTTGCAGGCCATCAATTGTTTGAATCGCATCAGCCAATTGCCGAGTCGTCGCTCGAGCCGACTGTGTGAGTTGCCGATAGCCGTCGTCTCCGAGATAGTTCATGACTGCCCAAGCCGCAGCCATTGGGCCACCGCTTTTGGTACCAAGAACACCGGAGGAACCGTACAAACCACCCAGCCAATTGTCGGTCATAAATGTTTGGTAAGAACGTAGTTGGCGATTGCGGTGAAGGATCACCGAAGCACCCTTGGACGTATAACCGTACTTGTGCAAATCAACCGAAATACTTGTCACCCCATCAACCCGAAAATCCCAAAGTGGTATGTTTTCTCCGAGTCGCTCAAGAAATGTCAGAGTGACACCGCCCATGCAAGCGTCAACGTGGCAGTTGATATTTCGCTCGCGCGCGAGCGCAGCGATGCCAACAATTGGATCAATAACTCCCTGCGGATATTGCGGCGCAGACCCAACAACCAGAACAGTGTTTTCATCGACAGATTGTCTCATCGCTTCAAGGTCGGCCCGAAAATCAGGGCGAGCGACAACAC
>Ga0194041_10001279_pt1 | contig 10614 bp, 11 predicted proteins | sample JunL449m_MetaG_FD_160082 | JGI IMG/M metagenome (GOLD analysis project Ga0194041, IMG submission 160082) | Anoxic zone freshwater microbial communities from boreal shield lake in IISD Experimental Lakes Area, Ontario, Canada - Jun2016-L442-9m | ecosystem: Environmental > Aquatic > Freshwater >...
GGTATTGCGAGCGCAGAGGTTGCCACCGAGCGTTGCCTGGCCGCGAATTTCGAAATCAGCGATGTGGGCGACGCAGGCGGCGATCGGGTCGGCCAATGCGGCGAGGTGGTTGAGTGGCGTCATGGCGCCGATCGTGAGGCGCCCACCGGTTTCGGAAATTCCGGCGAGTCCAGCGTGGTGCAGCATTAAGGCGCGAGCCGGGCGTGCGTCGCTGAGGCGAAGCATCGGGATCACGATCGTGCCCCCACCAACCACAGCGGTGTCGGCTCCTGTGCCGAACAATTCGACGGCTTCAGCAGCCGATGTTGGTATCAGTACCTCAGGTCCTTGGCTCATGTCTCCACCCGTTTTCGTGTGGGCGACAGACTGCCCACGGTCCCACGATCAGCGTGCAGAATGCAGACTACGGATTGGACTGACCATTTGCAAGTATGTTGGACGATTTGATCGCCTCGTCGAGCCAGCCACGGATGTCCTCGATGTGCGCTCGCATGGCTGCACCAGCCAAAACAGGGTCGCCCGATTCGATGCCGGTGATGATCAGTTCGTGCGCCGAGATTGTGCGTTCGAGAACGTCGGTACCAGCCATGATGCGTTGGCGCAGTGTCGAGCCGAGGTGCCAGACCGATTCGATCAACTCGATCAGGAGCTCGTTGTCTGCCAGCTCATGGATCGCGTGATGAAACTTACGGTCGGCCGCAAGGTTGCTGACGCCATCTTGATCGGTATGGATCGCATCGGCGAGGCGGTGGAGTCGCTTGATATCCGACTTGGTGGCGCGCGTTGCAGCCAGCTCTGTCGCGCCGACCTCGAGCATGCCGCGCACGTCCATCAGTGCGCTGGCCGAAGAGGCGTTGCGCTCGACGGCGTACAGCAGTGGGGTGGCGAGGCGTTCTGCGCTCAGGTCGGTGACGTACGTGCCAGACCCCTGGCGGGCCGAGAGCACACCCATCGACGTGAGCGCACGAATTGCCTCGCGCACGGTCGAGCGCGAGACGCTCAGTTGTGCGGCGAGCTCGCGTTCGACCGGCAGACGATCGCCGGCCTGAAGTCCGAGCGTCTCGATCATCGTCAGCAGGATGTCGGCGGTCGCCTTGGTGTTGGCGGAGCGTTGACCGGTGGCTGTGCCAATCCGGCCAGCAACCGAGCCGAGCACGTGGCCGGCGTCGTCCGCCGGTTTCGTCATAACATCTGCTCGTTGGACCATTGATCATAAAGATACAGCGTCGCCCGCAGATTCTCGGCACTCTGGGGGAACGTATCGGCGAGGACCCGTAAGGGCACGCGTTCTCGGCTGACGTGAGTCATGTCACGTTGCGTAAGTTCGACGAGGTTGCCACTCGGGTCGCGCACGTACATCTGGCCGCTGCCGTCAGGGAGCAGCGTGGCGGCGGCGAAGCCGGGCACATCGACGAGATACCCCTGCTCGATTGAGGCCAGAAACAACTCTTCGAAATTATCGATCTCGAAGGCAAGATGATGACGGTCGGGCGCAGGCTCGGAGGCCGGAAAAAGATGGACCTGACGTTGCCCGACGCGGAGCCACTCGACGCGTACGCTCATGATTGGCGTGGCGATGTGCTCGAGGCCGAGGAACTCCGTGTAGAACCGCAGCGACTCATCGAAATCTCGCGTGGAGATGCTGACGTGGTTGAGGTCGATGGCTGGCATAGGGGGACAAAAATCTAAATGGTCAGACCAACGATAGTCGGGCAGGCTCCGAATGTGAAGGACGCCGGCAATCGCGTTACACCTGACGCACGCCCCGTTGCAGCCGAGCGCGCGAGAGCGTCGCAACACAACCGATGTACGCCAGGGCGCAGAGCGGAAAGCAGAGGAGGACCAGGTTGAAGTTGCCGGTCATGTCCCGCAGCCCGCCGAGCAGCGATGGTGCAGTGGCGGTCGCGAGGTAGCCGAAGAACAGCATCATGCCCGCCACCGCTCCGACATCGACTGGGCGATCCGCAACGTCGAGTGGCAGGCTCATCGTCAACGTAAACATGGCGCCATTTGCCATGCCAGCGAAGAGCACCCAGGCGATCGCTCCAGCCGGCACCGTGGCCAACAGCAGCGTCGCGATTACCATCGTCGAGGCTGCGACGAGCAAGCCACGGCGGCGCGAGATGCGCTCCCCAATCAGGCCGACGGCAATCGTTGCGGGGACGGTACCGATGTTGAAGATCGCGGCCAGCCAACCGGTTGAGGCCTGTGAGTAGCCGAGCTCGACGTAGGCTGCCGGCAGCCAGGCCGTGAGGCCGTAATAGATGACACCCATCAGGGCGAACATCACGACGAAGACCCAGACCAACCGACTCCTGAGGGGAAAGCGCGGAAAGACACCTGGTGGTCGTTCGTGACGAGACGAGCGAGTCAGCAGCACCCAGCCGGTGGCGGCGAGGGCGCTGGCGAGCGAAAAGATCAGCAGCGTTGCGCGCCAGCCACCCAGCGAGTCTGCGATCGGCACAGCCAGCACGGCTGCAAACGCAGAGCCAACCTGGATCCCTGCGGTGTAGACGCTCGTTAGCAGCAGCGGGTGGTCGGCGAAGCGCTCCTTGACGGCCACGACCATCAGCGCATTGCCAAGCCCCATGCCGGCACCGAGCACAAAGGTGCAGAGCAGGATGCCTGTTGTGCCGTCCATCGCCACGCGGAGCACGCCGGCCGTCGCGATCAGCACCACTGCCACCGTGACGGCCTGCACGGCACCAATCCGACCAGCGAGCACGGGAGCAATCGGAGCAAACACGCCGAGGCAGAGCACGGGGATCGTGATCAGCAAGCCGGCAGCGGCATGAGACATGCCGAGCGACGCTTGGATATCGGGGATCAGTGGCCCGAGCCCGACGACCTGCGGACGCAGGGTCAGCGAGGCCAACAGCAGCCCAATCAGAAGTGGTAGTCGCTCGCCGATCCGTTGCGGCACTGCCGCGGTCCCAGTCATCGTCGACCTAGCGTTGCGGAACGATTTCGGCGCCTGTAGCAATCAGCGCTTGGAAGCGCTCGATTGTGTCGGCGACGCCAGCGTCGAGTGGGTAACGCTCGACGTCGCCGACGACGCGCGCAAAATCGGTCGAGTCGACGGCGGGGGGAAATGGCAACTGAACATCGTCGAGCGTCAATTCGGCGCCCGGCAGCACTGCGCGAATCGAGGTGATGATCTCGTCCATCGAGACCTCGTCGCCCGGCAGGTTGACGACGGTTGCGCCGTCATGGTCGCAGCGCGCGGCGGCGATAAAGGCGCGGGCAGCATCGCGGCCATGCTGGTAGACGGCGCGGCCTCCGAAGGGGATGTGGAACGCCTCGCCGCGGGCGGCAGCGAGCATTGCAGAGGTCGGCGACGACGTCACGCCTTGGTCACGGCCAACGCCATAGACGACGTAGGGGCGCAGCCCAATCGACGAGAGTCCACGATCGGCGTGGTACACCGCAGCCGAGTCTTCGTTGGCGCGTTTGTAGACGCCATAGAGCGTGTGCGGCTTGCCCTGCGGATCGGCGGCAGCCGTGCCATCAACCGTCGGTTCGTCCTCGCCACCGTAGGCTGCGACCGAGCTCGCGTAGGCGAAGGTGCTGTCGCCGAGATACTCGACAGCCGCCTCCATCAGGGCGATCGAACCAACGACGTTGACGCTGGCGCCACCGATTGGGTCGGCCTTGCAGAACGGCACCTGGAGGGCAGCGAGGTGGACGAGGTGGGTCGGCTGGTGCTTGGCAAAGCAGGCCATCACGGCGGCCGGGTTGGTGATATCGAGCGGGTCGCGGGTCAGGCCGGCAGGATCGGCACCAACGAGGTTGCGTAGGCGATGATCCGACGTACCGAGATCGGCGATCACGACCTCCGCGCCTTCTGCGAGCAACTCGTGTGCGGCCCACGCGCCGATGCAGCCGAGGCCGCCAGTGATGAGAAAGCGCTCTGTCATACGCGGAGCATGGCAGACTCACAAAATTGGTGCGACCAATCTTCGGCTGCTAGGACTGTCCTCGTTGTTTTGCCTCCAAAGCTCTGGGTGTTTATCTTCCAGGTTTTTGGGTTGGGTGCGTCGGGGTCTCAGGGTCGATCGGGTCTGGGTGTCGTAGCGGGACGCTCGTACCAGTGCGTCCCGCAGGCTCAGTGGCAGAACACGTGGTTGTGTTGCAGGCGGACATTCTGGGCCCGGGCCCAGAATGTCCGCCTGCGTCCCAGATTGTGAAACCGCCCCTCGAAGGGCCACTGCTCGCCTCAGTGTGACGAATACGTATTCCGCACGCGCGTGTCACGCAGAACGAACGTCGCCTTCTTCACACGACAGAACACCTAGTCGGATAGATAGCCACCATCGACCGGTAGCGTCGCGCCGGTGATAAAGCGCGCGGCGTCCGAGCAGAGAAAGAGCGCGGCGCCCACCAAGTCGTCGGGGGTGCCCCACCGTTTCATCGGCGTGCGATCCATGATCATCCGCGTGCGCTCGGGGTCGGCACGCAGTGCATCCGTTAGAGGCGTGTCGATCCAGCCGGGAGCGATCGCATTGACGCGTACTCCCTCGGCTGCCCAGGCTGCGGCGAGCGACTGTACGAGTTGCTTAACGCCGCCCTTGCTGGCCGAGTAGCCGGGCACGAGCGGGCCGGCAGCCCAGGTCAGAATGCTGGCAATGCCAATCGCCGCGCCACCGCTCTCGACGAGCTTTGGCTTGCAGGCCACGAGCGTGCGCATCGTGCCCGTCAGGTTGACTGCCACGACCTCGGCGAAAACCTCGGGGTCGTACTCCTCGATGCGCTTGATCAGACCTGCGCACGTGACGACCGCGTCGATCCGGTCACAGCCTGCAGCGATCTGGTCGAGTGCGGCCTGGTCGGTCACATTTGCCTCGACCACCGTCACACCCGGATAGGGCGTGGCGCGGTCGGCATCGAGACCGATGGCCGTAACGGTCGCCCCGGCGTCGGCAAAGCCGCGAGCGAGACCAGCGCCAATGCCGCTGGTGCCACCGGTGATCACCGCATGGCGGCCGCTGTAGTCGAACGAGGCGATCGTCATCGGATGAACTGGTCGACGTAGTCCGCACCAAGGCCCACGGCCTCGTAGTGCTTGCGGCACATCTCGATCTTCGTGAAGACGTCTTCGAAGCCTGTCGTCTTGCCCCACGGATCGACGTAGATCATCGCGGCGGTGACGGTAAAGAGCGTGATCATCTCGGTTTCGCCCTCAGGCACGACGAGCGTGTGTGTCTCGCCTGGCGGCTCATAGAGAAATGCGCCTGGCTCGGCCATCCAATCGTGCTCAAGGTAGTGCCAGCGACCCTTGATGACGTAGCCGGTGACTGGCATTGGGTGGCGATGGCGGCTGACGATGCCCGTGCGGCGGACGCGCAGCAGGTTGCACCAGTAGCCCTGCGAGGCGTGCAGGAGCAACGGTCGAAAGTGCAGGCCCTCGGCCTGAGGCACCCAGACCCGCTCGTCGTCGGGCAGGACAGATGGCACCAGCACCTCGTCGGCGGCCTCGGCGGGAAACGGCAGCTGATACGGCATGCGCGACGTGTCGAGTTCGCGCTGGTCGAGCACGCTCGGGGTGGGGACAGTCTCCATGGCTACTCCTTGTCGACGTCGAGTACGCGGCGTCGGGTGCGGTCGGTGTGGTGTTCGGCGGCGCGGCGCGCCGGCTTGGGGCCTTCGTGGATGGCGGCGAGCAGTTCGGCGTGCCAGCCGCCCGTCTTCAACATGTCGTCTTTCGGCATCATCCAGAGCGACTGGCGAATGATTGGCGTGATGCGCGCACGCAGATTCTGCAGCAGTTCTTCGAGCGTCGGCGATTCGGCGAGGTGCCAGAGCGCCGCGTGGAACGCATCGTCAAGTGCAAACAGCGTCTGTCGGTCACCGCGTCGCGCGGCTCGGTTCATGGCATCAGGAATGCTGGTGATCAGTGCGAGCGTGCTTGCAGAGAGCGGCGATGGTTCGGCGCCCGAGCAGAGCTGTGCGGCTGCGCGCGCGGCGGCCTCGCCTTCGAGGAGGGCGCGCAGGGCCGAGATGTCTTCGATCTCTTCCGGCTCCAGACGACGCACGCGGACTCCTCGGCGGGGTAGGCGTTCGATCCAACCCTCCTGAGCCAAACGGGCAAAAGCGTCTCGTACGGCGATCGAGCTGATGCCAAGATCGCTCGCGATGGTGCGCTCGACGATTCGCTCGCCGGGCGCGATGCGTCCGCTGCGGATCGCGCTGCGGATGTGTTCGGCGGCCTCAGCTGTGACGCCTGCTTCGCGTGCCATCGGGGCATTCATGCGCTCGATCATATATCAAATAGCATTTGTTGTCGAATCGCCAGCCAGCCACGTTCGTCCACGACAGTGGGGTGGGGGCTACTGGACGGTGATGCGCAAGACCACGGTCTTAAACAGCGTCTTTCCGTTGGCTGAGTAGTACCCGAGCAGCGCGCTTGTCTTTCCGCGTCCACGACCAGTGATGTAGACGCTGGTACGGCCGGCGAGTCCGTTGACGGCCTCATCGTTTTCGGGGAGTTTTTGGAGCGGCAACGCGATCGCGATGGCTGCTCGCGGTTTGCGAAGCCAGACCCAGTGCCAGCGCTTGAGGTCGTTGCTCATCAGCCGCAACCCCTTCGTCTCGCCAACATCGGCCTCGAGCGTTCGAGGGAGCCCGACCTCTGGCTTGGCGGCAGCCAGTGCCGTGGCGGGGCCACCGGCGAGGGCCAGAGCAAGCACGCACCACGCGAGCAGGTGTCGAATAACCATCCTCCGACGATAGCGCGCTTCGCGCTCTCTGTTTTATTCGTAAGGTGGTCAACAGCAGGTAAAGGGAGTAAGTAGTTGCCCTATCTTTTGGGCATGACTCGTACCATCAAACTCTTCTCGTTGCTGTCCATCCTTGTCCTGCTCGGCGTGGGCTTTGCCGCCTGTGGTGGCTCCAGTTCGAGCAGTTCCTCTGCTGATGAGGCGATGGCTGCCGCGGCGACTGAAGCAGCAGCACCAGCACTGACCGAGTACGAGCAGTTTGCCGTCGACTTCATCAACGATCCAACGAACGGCTTTGCGCCTGGCTATCTGAGTCTGACGGGCAATGCTGCACCCGACGTGCCTGCCGACATCCAGTGCATGGTCACCACGTCGGGCACCGATGACACTCAGGTGCAGGTGATGTTGTGGTCGGGTACGGGAGCGGGCTATTCCGTCGTCATTGTCCTGACCAACGGCCTGGAAATCATGAACTCGAGCACGAGCTCGTACGGCACGTTGTTTGGTGACACGGCCACGTCGGAGGAAGAGTTTCCACCGCCGACAACCGGGACGCCGTGCATCGTTGCGAGCGACTGGACGATCACTGTCTAGTTGTTGCGCCTCGTAGGCTCAGTGCATGAGAGGCGCGGGTAGTCGCGACCATTGGACCACGACTACGATGCGCGGATGGGAGCGACTGAAATTGACGGTCAAGCAACTCGCGCAGTCGCGGCGCTGCGTCGCATCCAGCAGGCGATAGCCGGTGCAGTACGCACGCCCGATGGGCTGATTGAGCATTTGCTGATGGCGTTGATCGCCGAGGGGCACGTGCTCATCGAGGACGTCCCTGGCGTTGGCAAGACAACGCTGGCACGCGCATTGGCGCGCACGGTGGGCCTGGAATTCTCGCGGATTCAATGCACGCCAGACCTGCTGCCTGGCGATATCACTGGCGTCCAGATCTTCGACCAGAGTGAGAATCTCTTTCGCTTTCGACCCGGCCCGATCTTCGCGAACTTAGTTCTTGTCGACGAGACAAACCGCGCCTCGCCAAAGACGCAGGCTGCACTGTTGGAGGCGATGCAGGAGCGACAGGTCACGGTCGATTCCGAAACCCACATCCTGCCGCTGCCGTTTATGGTCATCGCCACGCAAAATCCGATCGAGTTCGAGGGGACCTTCCCCCTGCCAGAGGCCCAACTGGATCGGTTCGCGATGCTCCTACGGATGGGCTATCCCGAGCGGTCCGACGAGGTTCGACTCTTGACCGAGCAGGCTGCCGGCGATCCCGTCTCACTGCTCGAACCAGTCGCCTCGGTCGCTGAAATCCAGGAGGGCATCGCGGTCGCGCGGGCGTTGCATGTCGAGCCGGTCGTCAACGAGTACGCCGTCTCGATCCTTCAACGCACGCGCGAGGACGAACGGCTGATGCTCGGTGCCAGCCCGCGCGCGGGTGTTGTGTTGATGCGCGTGGCGCGGGCGCGGGCGTTGCTCGATGGGCGCCTGTTCGTGACGCCCGAGGATGTCAAGGCGGTTGCCGTGCCGGTGCTCGCGCACCGGGTGTTGCTGGCGAGTGCAGTTCGGACGGGCGATGCCGACGCTGCAGGAATCGTTGGCGAGCTCGTGGCCCGCACTCCGGCACCGATGTAGCCATGTTGACGCGACGCGGATGGGTCGGGCTCGGCGGGGGGCTCTGCACCTATGGCGTCGCCTGGGGCTTCGGCGCTGGTGTCTTAGTGCCGCTCGCACTCGCGCTGATTGTCGGGCCGCTGGCGATGCTTGTGGCATCGCGACGGCATCGCGATGAAAGCCTGCAGCTGTCCGTCAGTGTCACGCCGCAGCGCCCGATCGAAGGCGTTGGCTTCGGTGTCGCCGTCGGACTCGAGGGCAAGACGCCGCGTCATGGCGAGGCGCAGTTGAGTGTCGGGCAGCATCGGGTGACGGTACCTTTGGTGCGCCGCGCGAAGCTGGGTGCGTCCGGGTCGTTCGTGTCGCCCGCACTGCCCCGTGGTGTCTTCTCGATTCGGTCGGCAGAGCTCGAGGCGGGCGATGTGTTCGGGTTTACGGAGTCACCACGCACGGTCACGGGCAGTTTCGACGTCGTGGTCTGGCCGCGCTGGGCCGAGCGAACCGAGCGGGTTGCGGGTTCGGGCGGCGATGGTGATCGTGCGCTTCGGCCACGGCCTGCCCGCCAGTTTGGCTACGACCTGCATGGCATTCGGGAGCATCAGGACGGCGAGTCGCTGCGTCGGGTGGACTGGAAATCGTCGGCACGCACGGGACGGCTGATGGTCCGCGAGTTGGAAGATGCCAGTCGAGTAGAGCGGACGATCATCGTCGATCTCGACGCCGCCACGGGCGCGCAGGGGGATGCCTGCCTCGATCAACTGCTCCGGGCCGCTGCGACTGCCGTTCGTAGCGCAGTCGACGATCGGCAGCAGGCCTCGCTCGTCTTGTTGGATACGAATAGCCGGCGGTTGGCCCTTGATGGAAGCGCACCGTCGTGGTTTGCTGCGATGGATGCGTTGGCCGTGGTTCGCGCAGACCGAACGCTCCCACTTGCCTCGGTCTTGTCGCGCGACCGGAGGCTCGCGAGTGGTGGTGCCCTGACAATCATCACGGCCTCTGCGGCACCAGAACTGGTGGCGCTGTTGCGAGCAGAGGCAGCGCACACTCCCGTTCGGGTTGTGCATGTCACCGACGATCCCAGTGCTGATTGGTCGTCGCTGGTCGCGGTCGGTGGCCTGGTTCACGTGCTGCCAGTCGCTGCACCGATCACACAGCTTGTGGAGCTGGCATGAGCGGCGGCCTGCTGGCACGTTGCTGTGTGCCGACGCTGCTGTACCTGCTCTGCGCAGTATCTGTCTGTGGCTATCTGAGGCTTCTGCTGGTGCCGGCCGCGAGTTGGCGCGAGGTCTTCGTCGTGATCCTGCTCGTCGGGGTTCTTGGCTGGGGGTTGAGAGCGCTTCGTTCGCGGGTCCTTCGCGGCTGCGGGTTCGTGGGAGTCGTGCTCGGAATGCTGGCGCTCGTGATCGGCCTGCGCGGCGCTGCCTGGCCATGGCGTCCTGGCTATTGGGACCAGAGTCTCGAGGTGCTTCGTCAGGCTGCGGCGGCTTGGGTGCGGGTGATCTTTCCGGCCGATGCGGCTGCCGAGCCCGATGCGGTGACGATGGTGCGGCTGATCACGGTTGGACTCTTGCTGGTTTGCGCGAGCACACTGATTGCGTTTCGGGTGCCGTTACTGGCCGTGATGGCGGTCGCTGGTGCCGCAACGATCTCGACGCTGTTTCTTCATCTCGAGCCAGTCTGGTTGCACGCCGCGGCACTGTGTCTATTGGCGCTCATCGTGCTTGGTGCCGGTCGCGTTAACCAGAGCAAACAACGAATGCGGGTGGTGCTTGGGGTTGCTGGCGCACTCACGCTGGTGACGGTTGGGCTGGCGTTCTTTCCTGGCTTGTCGCCGGACGGCCGCTTCTCCTGGCAGCACTGGGCCTTTGACGAGCCGGAGCCGGTCAACGTCGGGTTTGTGTGGCAGCAGAACCTCAAGGCGATCAACTTCGGCGATAAGGTCGTGCCGGTACTCGAGGTCAACGACCCGACGGCCGGGTATCTGCGTGTCGGCAGCCTCGAGGTGTTTGATGGCATTTACTGGCAACCGGCACAGCGACCGGTCACGAAAACCCGGGCTACGACGGTGCGGCTTCCCACGACGTTGTTGGCGTCAGCGTTGCAGGCAAAGCCACTAGCGACACGCGAGATCGAGGTGCGCAACCTCGCGTTGGCCACGCAAGATCTGCCACTGCCGGCAGACAGCGTTGCGTTCAGTGGACTGCCGATCAGCATGCGCCCAGTCACGTTGGCCAGTGGTGGTAGCGTCGTGCTAGCTGCACCACTTCCTCTCGGCTCGACCTACACC
>Ga0194041_10001285_pt1 | contig 10584 bp, 6 predicted proteins | sample JunL449m_MetaG_FD_160082 | JGI IMG/M metagenome (GOLD analysis project Ga0194041, IMG submission 160082) | Anoxic zone freshwater microbial communities from boreal shield lake in IISD Experimental Lakes Area, Ontario, Canada - Jun2016-L442-9m | ecosystem: Environmental > Aquatic > Freshwater >...
TATCTATTCTATCTGGAAATACCCCAGAGCGATTTAATCTCTGTTTTCCGCCTATCGCACTTGGAGGTGGATTCCTTACGAGACTTCTTCTTGTCTACGGAGAAAGAAGTGGCAGGAAAATTACTAGACCTCCTCCCCCACCTAAAGAAGTGGGAGCCTCTTTGGTTGCCTTTCTTAGAGAAGTCAGAACAAGAAATACAGGCGAGTTAGATACTACTCCCCGTGCATATGACCTCTTGGATGCAATCTACAAAGAAGAGCCTGTTCTATCTGATATTCGTTTCCGAGGTTACATCAACAGAAGAGGAACTCAGTTACTTAAGATCAGTGTTATCCTTGCAGTATGTAAGTTTCATAATGAGATACATGAGGAAGATATCCTCCAAGCAAATACTATACTTACTCATGCAGAGATGCTAATGCCGAAAGCTATGGGTGAGTTTGGTAAGAGTAAGGATAGTGATATAGTAAACAAGGTTATGGATATCTTGAATGCTACTCATAAACCACTTACTGGTTTGCAGCTTTGGGGACTACTAAATGGCCCCTCACTAATGCAAGCCCAGAAGAATCTCGCCGATTTACTTAATGGACTTTTGGCGGCGAACAAGATACAGTTGGTGAACATCCCTGGAGTTGGTAGTGGCTTCTTACCTAAGAAAGCTCCGGTGCCAGAACCGAAGTATGTAGACTGGAAATTCTTAACAGATGAAGAAAGGAGTTCACTCTAGTGAGTAGTAGTTTTGAAATTGGAGATAGGGTCAGAGTAGCTCGCCCTAGCCCAAGAGATGGTATAAAGAATCCTCCCACTGTAGGTTCTTTAGGCACAGTTGTCAATATTCGTTGGGGATTGCTGGGTATCAGATTAGTAAATGGAACTGAATGGGGATTCTACCCTTCAGAAGTAGATAGGATAGTTGAAGATGTCAAACAGTAGTAACAAGAAGAACAGTGATGGAGGTATGGATACTCCTGTACCTCACGTTAACATTCACCAACCTCCAGCTTCTTTAATAGCCCTCCGGCAGGAACTACAGAAACATCCAGATATCTGTGCAGCTTGTGCAGTTCCTGAGGTGTATACCTTTGAGGAGGCTCTAGCTATCATAGCAATGAAGTTAGATATTGCTCTTGATGGTGCCTACGATGTGGGACCACTTTGTGAGGTCTTACTATCCGCTCTCTGGAACAGAGGAAGATTCGCTACTAATCCTCACCTGAGGGATAGTAGGCTGGTGGATGTGGAGATGTTAGAGAAAGAAGGTGAGATTGAGCTGGTGCAGAGAGATAGGAATGTGCAGACGATCGTGCCCGAAGATGCTATAGTAACAGAGAGTAATACTAACAAGAAGAAGGTGATACACTGATGAACATACACTTTATCTCTGGTCTACCAAGGTCAGGCGGTAGTTTGCTGTCGGCCTTACTACAGCAAAATCTGACGCTGCACAGTAGATTCGTTAGTCCACTCTATCATATTATAGCAGATATGGAAAGGAGTATGAGCCCACTTTATGATACATCTGGAGATTTGATAGAAGAAGAGAAACTGAATATGATGCGGGCAGTATTCTCTGCCTACTACGCCAGAAATCATGGCCAAATTAAGTTTGATTCCAGTCAGTACTGGACAGGTAAGCAAGCTCTTCTGGGAAGGTTATTTCCAGATTCTGTGATGATCTGTGTAGTGAGAGATTTAGTAGATATACTTAATTCCTTCGAACATCTCTACCAGAAATACCCTCTTTACTTGTCCAAGTTCTACGGCTTCAATCCTCATACTACCATTGCCAGCAGAGCATCTTTTCTCTGTAGTAGTGATGGGCCTGTGGGTAAGGCATGGGATGGGTTGAGTGAGCTATATCACTCTGCAAGAGAGAAAAAGAGCATTCTTTTCTTGGAGTATAGTGATGTAGTAAGGTTTCCAATGATAGCACTTAATAAAATTCACACTAAAATAAATGCTCCTATGTGGGAATATTCTGATAACTTGGATGCTCACCTCCCAGATACTGCATACGAATACCGTGTAAACATGCCTAACCTTCTCTTCGTTGGCCACAAAGTAAAGGCAGTATCAAGAAAATTGATACTGCCCCCGGACTTAGTAAAGCAATACTCTGGAAGAGAGTTCTGGCGAGGTCCTACCTCATCCCTAGCGGTAAAGTACTTCCAGGAGGCTGGCTCGGATTTGGTGTAGCAACAGAAGTGCTAGGAGTCTGCATAGGTAAAGGAGGCGGAGTAGCTGCCTGAGGTGTTGCAGAAGGTAATGGAACACCTCCCATAAGAGTCTGTAAGTATACTGCCCTAGGGTTATGGAAGTTTTCCATAACCCTATTTGCTGTTGGAACATTGGCTCCTTTGAGCTGGCTTAGGAACCAACTGTTAAAGTTAGTCTGAGTTCCACCTGCCTTGACATAATCTGCCATGACATTAACAGCAATATCTGGTGCTAACTCATGGCCTGCATAGAGAGAAGTCTTAACTGCTTGTCCCAACTCTTCTAAGCGAACGTGATCACGTGTCTTAAGAGCATTACTCCTATAAAGAGCATCCATAGCAACACTCTCATCTAGTGGCTTTGCTCCTAGTATGCGGCTCATATCTGCTATACTAGACATTTCTGATAGTCCCGCGACACGAGATATCATATCACCTTTAGCAGTTGTAGAGTAGCCCTGGAACATTTCTGCTAGTCCAGTAAGAGGTCTAGATAGTCCATTGTGCTCTGCTGCTAAGAGCAGCGATGCTGGCACACTTCCACCTTTAGTTGTGAGATTATTCTCCAACTCCATAAGATTCTGGTAAATACGAATGCCGGCGCTGACAGAGGGGAAGTTAAGAGGGTTCACTGGTAGAATAGTTGCCCGCCTAGGATTGAGATCTCCACGACTGTAGAGGCTAGTACCTAAGAGGCCACTCAAACCACCATAGAGAAGGTACTCTGAGTTCTCTTTACCTAAGAGGTTAGCGGCGCCAGAATAGAGATCAGAACCTTCCGGGTTGTTATGACGATCAGCAATGATTTGGTTCAGAAAGTGGAAGCCAGGAAGACTACTGAGCCCAAAGATGGAACTCTGCATACCCGCTCCAATAGCAAGAGCTTTGTAGTTACCATCTCCAATGTGGCGGAGCAATTGCTGCATAAGATTCATCTGATAGGATTGAAAGAGTCCAACTGCCTGACCTATCGGACCTTGAAAGATACCAGCTCTTTGACCCGCAGCTTGGTTACCAAGCACCCTGCCAGTAAAGGTGCCAATAGTATCTAAGAGATCTTGACCAGTGTGTCCCATAGCTTCTCCTAGTTGCCTACCAACATCAGAAGATACAAAGTGGATGAACTGGTTAGTGAACTTAGTTCCTGTTAACTTCTCCGCAGCTTGAGTTGCCTTGTCAATTTTCTGTGCCCATCCCTCTTTACTAAGAGAGCCATTAGGCATAGAAAGTTCATTTATCATCTGGCGATGAACTGCGAGTTCGTCTCTAGTAAGACCAGTAGCGGTGGAATAGAGTTTCTGAAGTGTCTCACTGTCGGCGCCAAAATAGTTCCTTACTGCCGAGTAGAGAACTCTAGAGAAACCTGGTACTTGCTGAGTAGTTCCTGGTACCGTGACAGATAGTAACTTCTGAAGTTCGGGCGCCGAAGCAGCATATTCCATCGCTGTCATGATAGGCATCGTTACTGCGTGGATAAGCTGCTGGAAAGTATCCAGCCGGATGATGGTAGCTCCTAGGACAGTATTAGCAGTAGCTACGAACTTAGAAAAGATTTTCTGCTCTGGGAGAGCATTAGCGAGTCCTCCATAGTACTTATCTTTCGCTAGTGAAGTAAGAACATCTCCATATGGATTTCCTAATCCCATCTTCTTACTGACCTTAGCAGCGTCCTCGATAGATAAGAGACCTTTCTGACTAGCGCCAAACGCATCCTTAACTGCGTTGAATGCACGATCAGCTAGACTGTCAAGTTTCTCAGCCGCCAGTCCCCACATCGGATAACTATCCCGAGCACTCACACCAAGAGCAGTTCGTATGTAAGAGTTGTAGGGATTATCAGCAGAGCGTTTCATGAATGGAGTGATAGCACCAAAACGACTGGTACCAGTCTGATCCCATCTATCACCCATAGCTCTTAGTTGATCAAAGGTAGCTGCATTATGCATCTCGATATGATCATTCAGCAGCAAACCTTCCTGCCTCATATGCCAATCTACGAGATCATTGATAATGTTCTGCGCCCGACTCTCTGGAACTACGTTGTTCAAGATACCTTTCCGGGCCATCTCTTCCTGAACTTTATTATTCATAAAGTTCCGATTGAATTGATACTCCCCTTCCGCTTTCTTAAAGCTAGCAATATCTGCTTTTGTAAAAGCATCATACTCAGGACCTAGCTGGGAAATCTTAACCTGTAAGTCTTCAGCCGAGCGTGCTACAATAACATGAGCACCACTCTCTCCCATAGCATATCCTTCCCGGTGGCGAACATATGCCATGAATTGGAACTTGTTTCCATCTAGTGGCGGATGGTAGATACGCATAGATGGATACTCACCTTTACTCACTCCTTGTGCAGAGTTCCAATCTGCTCGGAGAGAGTTCCTTTGCTCATTAAGAGCCATACTACTCTTCTCTAGAGAGATAAGATCATCAGAGAAAGTGTAGTAATTCTTAAGTGCCTTGCCATTGGTGAATACTCCAGACTGGAAACCAGGAGGCAGATAGTTAGCATTGAATTCTCTGATACCCCTTTCATCCGCTTTAGCAAGAGCTCCTTCTAGTACAATTGTATTCTTAGGTAAGCGATTTAAGTATGCCTCCTCGTCTGTCAGCAGAGAATAATGCTCGCCAGTGCTCTTTACTACAGCATCCCAGTTTCCATACTCAGCAGCTAGTTCTGGCTTCTGGCGGAGACGGTTAACATCTGCGGAGAGAGTACCTTCTACGGTTGCTTTTCTAGCTTCCATAAGTTCCGAACGAACCCTGCCAACTCTCTCCACTTGCTGGGAAAGAGTATTGTAGTTAGCATTAGCGTTTGCTAGGAATGAATTGCCCGCACCCCCAAGGTCTGCATCCTGAGCGGTTTTTGTTAGTTTGAGAGCCTTATAGTAACTCTCTGCCCGGGCGGGATCAGGAGCCATCTTACCTAAGTAAGAAGCTACTTGGTTCGCGTTGATGTCTGCCGCCAACTTCATTCGATAGTTTGTCGCCTGCATACCACGAAGGAGATTGCCTTCACTATTCTTGGTAGTACCGATGTCATACGCCAGACGCACATGCTGTATCTTAGCACTATCCTTAGCAGGTCGAATGAGTTCATTAGGATCAAGAGTGTTAAAGTTCTTAGTCATTCCCTTCTCGGGAGCATTAAGGTAATGACTAATCTCGTCAGCATTCTTTCCATCTGCCAAGAGGTCAGCATACATACTGTGTTTCGTATCAGCGATGTGCTGAAGTAAGTCCTCAGCCTTCATATAATCTAGCTTTCTCCCATCTGTGAAAGAGAGATCAAACTTCCCATGATCGACACCAGCAACTTTTTCTTTATATAACTTCTCCAGCATTGGCAAGTCGTTAGGAGCAAAGCTATCTCCTTTCTTGATACTTCTCATATCTGCCCATACATATCGAGCGTTAGCTTCAAGAGGAGACATATCAGAGGGAGAAAAATCTCTTCCGATGGACTGAGGAAAGAGTTTATTTTTAACACGCAGACCACGACCTTCTAGTTTAGGAGGAGCAAAGTCTCCTACTACTGGGAGGATAGTCTCATCTGTAATAGCCCCTGTCTTAAGGTTCAGAACCTGCCCAACAGAATTGAGTGGTTTACTACCAGGAGGAAGATTACCAGTTCGGGAGTAGATTTCCTCTTCAGCTACAGTGAGACCTCGACTCATTCCTGGTTTAGGAACTTCTTTGAACACAGAAGAGTTCTCATTGATATGCACACCACCATTAGCATCGACATAGATATCTATACCTTTTTTGTGGGCATCCATTGCTCCAGCAAATTTAGCGATCTTAGTATCTGGCTCTCCTGGTTTGAGACCTGGCAAGGTAATGACATCTGTGGCGCGCCCAATCTCTGGTAGTTGATTGGGGTTTTTTAGTACGTAAGCTTTGCTTAGTTTCACAGATGGTGTAGTATCAAAGGCGGAGTGCGGAATCCAGAGGTCATCATGTGTTGAGTGTTCAACAGTTCCCTGTCGGGCGTCGAGCTTGTTAGGAATGTAGAAAGCATCTTCTGCTTTGGTTACTACTGACACGTCTCCGTGCCGCCCAAGCTTGCTTAGTTGGCCGAGGTTGTTGATAAGAGTTTCGCTATCTATTGCTCCTGATTTCCTACCTTCTTCCAGGAAGTCACGGAAAGCTCCTGCTAATTCAACATTTCTATTAGCTACTTTGATCAGTTCATCCTGAATCATACGAGAAGTAGTTCCTCTCGTAATAAGATTCTTAGCCTCTTCCAAACGAGTAGTAGGTGTAGGAAGTGCATCCATAGCTTCATATAATTTGACTATTCTGTCTCCAGGAGTTAAATTACCTAATCCTTGTGCGCCAAATTTTTCCTGGAATTTAGAACCTATATCAGAAAGCTGTATACCTTTCTTAATCTTATAGTAAGTCCCTGCTCCTTCTAACACACCACCGATAGCACCAAAAGCGAGGGCACTATCTTTGATGTCAGAGATATCATCAAAGAGTGTGTTGCTGTTGGTAAGAGGACTAGCGTGCATAGTTGCTAGTGTAGCTGTCTCATACACAGCTCCCTGAAGTGCTTGATCAGCAGCTCCTGCTAAGATACCTTTGATGGTATTTCCTCGGGACAGACCAAAGAGACTTTGGCCGGTGCCATTCGCCAACATCTCAGCATCCGCTGATGCTATAGCAGTTTTCTGTATACCAGAGAAAAGTCCAGTAGTCATCTGAACTGTTTCACCAAAGCGACCAAGTTGGGCAACTTTGAGAAGTTTAATAGCTCCTAATCCTGGCGCCAGAGAGCCGATAGCAAGAGCGAGTCCTTCCACAGGGCCTGCATGTTCTTTATAGTATGCAGTAGTATCACTGTCGGGGCCAAAAACATCTTCTAGTTTGCTTTCTTGGAAGTCGCCGCCGGCAAAGTTACCCAGCTGAACTGCTGTATTATAGAAGGAGTTAAGTATAGCAGCTCCAGTTAGTGGGATGCCTTTGGATACTATATCTGTTGCGGTATCAAGAAGGCTCTTACTACCCGCACCTTGGGCGGCCAGACCAGCTCCAATAGCAAAGTTAGTCTGCCTCTCCAGAATAGAAGATGGCTCAGTAGTTTGCTCAGGGGAAGTAGGAGGAACGAGATCACTCATTGTAGCATATCCTTCGCGTCCTTAGTCATTTCTGCAGTTTTCAGTCCGCTCACTTGAAGTCGAAGTTTAGTCAGGAGATCCGTAGTATCTAAAGCATTAACTTTAGCACCGGAATTAGATATCATAGGCCGGGAAAGGTTATAGTGCAGATTGAAGTCTTTAGGTTGAGGAACATTGAACACTCCATAACCATATCCCTCTCCTACAGAATCTCTCCACTTAGTTGCGAAATCCTGGAAGTACCTAACAGCATCATTCTCTGAGAGTTTTCCATCCAAGACAAGTCGCGCAGTTTGATTCATCAAGGTGGTGCCATCTAATTGCCTGCCAACTGGATTACCAGAACCATCCACGGATAGTGGTGTAAGAGACTGAATGATAGGATTATTCTTGAATGCTGGATTCTCCAGTATTCCACCTATCGTAGGAAGAGTAAAGTATCTATTACTATGACTCCATCCATCATTACTTTCTTCCTGAAGTTTCTGTTGCATAGCTCCTGTAATCATATCTCTTTTAGCTTCAGGAGTTAGCTTACTGAAGGTCATAGGATCCTTAGCAATTTTTCTTTCCACCTCTTCAGTAGCATCTCGAAGAGTTTGAGCTAAGTTATTTGCAGTTACTTGATGCCCGGCTGGCAGTTTGTTGAGTGGTAGTCCTGAATTAGTAATCAACCTAGAAACATCTGCAGCAGTCTGTGCAAAGGTTCCTGTAGCTGCTAGATTACTAGCCATCTCTGTTCTAGCGTTCACGACTCCTGAAGCAAGACCTTTCACAGTTGTCATGGGTGTAGTACTACCAAAACGCTCCATCATCTTATTAAGACTAGCTAGAGCATCTGCATCAGCTTGATTATTACGTAAAGCAGTAGCTGTGCGTTCCTTCAAGTCAGCTATAAGAGCGTCAGTCTTAGCGGAAGATTCGTTTTTAGCTGCCGCGTAGTAGTTAAGCTGCTCAGTTTGTAGATTCAATCTACCAGCACCTAGAGCAATTTCCTGCTCTTGTAGTTTAATAATACCAGGAAATAAAGCAGCATCCTGCCGTTGCTGCGCCAATCTACCAGGAAGCAGAGCAGCTTCCCTAGCATCTGCCTGCTTCCGTAGAGCTGAATCAGCTTGATTAACTCCAAGGTTCCAGGCCCCTAACTTCATATTCTGTGCCTCTCTAAGAGGGTCGATACCAAGAGCATTTGCGGCCGCAAGCGTCTGCTTATACTTCTCAACAGCCATATCTGCAGTGTTAGGATTGTTGACAACTCCATCTACAACTGTGCGTATTCCAAGTGCTATGCTCTGTGCGGAGAGAGTATCCACAGCTTGTTTAGTATATCCCACTTCTTCAGATACTCTAGCTTTCTCCCAAGGAATGTTGATGAAGTGATTTACAATCCAGTCACCTGGGCTGCTTAGGAAGTCAACCTTATTCATATCAGTGATACGATTAAGTCGTGTAACAGCTTCAGCAGAATGCTCTTGGATAGCTTTGTTCTGAGCTATTACTGCAGGAGACCCAGGTTCCATGCCAAGCTGAATTACTTGTTTCTGATCTTGTACATTCTTAGCTGCAGCAGCTAGATCACTCAACAAACCTGCATTCGCCGCTGCACGCCCACTTTCACCAGTAGCAGAACTTTTTAACTCTCCCAGCTTTTGAGCAGTATCTGCCATACTAGCAGGAGATGAGGTGGCAGCGCGAGTTGCTGCTACACCTGCATTGAAGAATGCACTTGAGTTAGCAGCAGCTTCTGCAACAGATGAGGCTAACTTACTATAGACATCCTTGTCTGCGCCCTTAGCAGCTTCAGCAATCGCTTGTGGATTACCAGCGGGACCTCCAAGTACTTGCTGCAGCATAGAAGTAACAGGAGCTACAACAGCGGAGGAAGTATCCTCTGGTTTTTTCTCAATGGTATCACTCATTGTTCGTGCCCCCTACTTCTCGCTACTAGCCGCAAGTGCTTAGTTTGATGCCAATCTTAGCACACAGCTTAGTGATGGAGAAATCAACCCAGCAGTAGAGACCAGGAAAGAACACAGCAGTAGCAATTACCCACTTGCTCATCTTACCTTGCCAGGTGCTTTCTACTCCCCGCACTCCTTGATCAGCGCAAATCTGCATAGTACGAGAGATGAATAGGTATGTGATCATCTTACTACGGAGAGATTGGGGGTGCGCCTTTAGGTGGTTAAGTAAGAAGGTAGCTAGTATATGATATCCTTTCCTAGCAGAGATCGGATAGTTTTGAAATTCCCGGGCAGCAATCATGTAGTAACGATAGGGCAGGATACCTATCTCATTGAGGTAGGTACAGATGATGGACATACTAGACTTAGCTGTAGACTTCTGATCGCTTTTAGTATCCTGCTGTGTAGTACCCTTCACAATAGCTTCTGAATGTGTTTCTTGATCAGATGTAGTTGTCTGTGTAGAAGTAGCAGCTGCTACCTGACCAAGTGTCTGACCTGCAATCTGCTCCTGTTGAGACTTGTAATTAAGAATAGCTCCAGTTGCATCTGCAGCTGCCCGAGAAATGATGTCATTATTCTGACTAACAGTAGAAGAATTGTCATAAGCTCCAGACTGCTGTTGCTTACCAAAGATACCCATCACAGCATCTTTAGCATTCTGAATTACTCCATTGAACAGAGAGTTCAGAGTAGTTTGGTTAGTGCTATTATCTAAAGCTGTGTTAGCTAGTTTCTTAAGAGCTGCTAAAGTTTCAGGATCAATGCTATTCTGAACGCTACTAACAGAATGATTACTAGCGTTCAAAGTAGTAGTTTGATCTACAGAAGTAAGACTACTACTATTACCAGATGTGTTCGTATTGGTAGTGTTGGGAATCATAGCCTTAGCTAAGCCAGCTACTGCCTGAATCGCTGCTGAATAACCAAAACCAGCCATGAGAATTACTCCTTAAGGGAGAAAGAGAGATAGAGACAGATTAAGAGGGATTACGAAAGTGAGAGATTAGGAAACCTAGTCCAAGAACCGCTGTGATAGCTGCTGCTACCTTGCCAGAAAAGAAAAGAATATTTCCTAAGGTATAGAAACTGCGATGCATAAATCTGGCACCTGTCTTTATAGTGTGCAAGATAACTAAAGCTTCCTGTATATCATTTTTTATCTCATCCACCTTCTTTTCTACAGCGGAGATCCTTTCAATATGTGTAGTAGTTACTTCTGTAAGTATCTTAGCAGCTGCACAATTTTCTAGTTCTAATCCTATCGAATGATC
>Ga0194041_10001287_pt1 | contig 10579 bp, 13 predicted proteins | sample JunL449m_MetaG_FD_160082 | JGI IMG/M metagenome (GOLD analysis project Ga0194041, IMG submission 160082) | Anoxic zone freshwater microbial communities from boreal shield lake in IISD Experimental Lakes Area, Ontario, Canada - Jun2016-L442-9m | ecosystem: Environmental > Aquatic > Freshwater >...
GGAGTGAAGAGCGTGACTGCCACTTCGAGCAGTGGAAAGAGAGCGACACTCTCAGGTGAAATATTTCGATCACGTTTAGATTTACCCTCGACTTTCATAAATCGTCCTGTGGTGTCGCTCAGTGCAGCTGACGACACATTGCTTTCAATTGTTGCAGGAAAGATAAGTTTTCCGACGGCGAAGAGCGCTGTTTTGACCACCATTGACACCGAAACAGTTGAGGCTATGACCGCAGCGCCATTAGCTTTTCAGGTCAAAGCACCCATCTTCCTCTCAGCTGGTTCTGAGTTAGACACCAGGGTCGCCACGGAATTAATTCGTCGTAAAATTAGCAAAGTGTATGTGGTGGGTAGCGATTCACAATTCAGTGCTAAGTACTTTCAAGACTTAAAGAAACGGAAGATTACGGTTGTCCGTCTCGGAGGTGTGAATCGCTATGCAGTGGCCGAGTCGGTAGCCACAGTGATGAATGGTGCTCCGATAGTGGTGAGCAATCAAGATGCCTCAGCTCTGATGCCACTGGCAGGTGCGTTAGCCAGCGCTGGTCGGCCGCTGCTCTGGACGGCCCAAGGAGTGTTACCGCGTCAAACGGCTCGTGCACTCGCACGCTCCAAGGAGATGCCTTCACTCATCGGGATTGCTGATCACTACGACGATTCTCTCATGGCGCAGTTCACCCGTGAATTTGAAGATCTCCGTTCTCTTGATGAAGATGGTTTCGCTGCCACCGTGGAAGATCTTGCTACATCCAACGGGAGGGTCGCGGCGATGGCCGATGCAGATGCTGGAGCATTCGGTCTCTTCGTGCGGCAGATATCCCTTGGGTTGCTTCGCGATTATCTTGATACCCACCCAGCAACGCTGATTATTTATGGTATCCGCTTGAGTTCTGCAGATGTAATGCAAGTGCACGCACTTTCGTAGTGCTATTGAAGCGTTACAGTAAGTGTCGAAACTTTATTTGAGTTTTTACTCTTTATGCCATAACGATCCCACTCAATTTGATTCCAACGAAGTTGAGTCACTCCCAATTCGGATGCATGAGTCATGAACCAAATCGCTAAGTGAGTGCGTTGCCGAGAGGTAATGCGTATCACTCGACCGATATGTTTGGCATCGACCCTTCCCCATTCTTTGCTCGCGCGCTCAATGACGTCGGCGGCGGGGGTGTGAACCTGGGTTCCGAATTTATGGAAACGACACGTGATGAGTGATGGGTCATTGAGCGCTTGCGTGAGGGCCAGTGCCCTTCCTTCCCATTTTTCGTAGGCACTTCCAGCAGCTGATCGCTGAACCTCTTGTGCAGCCTGCGCAAGCGGAAGTTTCTCCCAATCAGGGATATTTATTAGCGCACTGTAAAAGCGACTGGTAGCTCGGGTGGGATCCAAAATAGATTCACGATCGCCCCATCCTTGTGAGGGGCGTTGCTGGAAGATTCCTAGCGAATCTCGATCGCCATAATCGAGGTTACGCAATTTTGATTCCTGTTGTGCTGCGGTGAAAGCAACCGTGATGGCACGTTCAGGAATGCCGCGTCTATAAGCAACAGCTGCGATTGTGGCCGCATTCGCACTCTGTTCAGTATCAAGAGTGAGCTCTTCAGCTTCGGTAGTTATGGTGCAGCCAGGGAGCACGAGCGCATCGTGTACGCGGGCGTACCCCCACTTCCCAAGCAGGATAAGGAGCACCCCGGTAAGTACGAGGGCAATGAGTTTGCGCACCTTCAATCGTTGCTGTGAAGCACAGAGTTAAGACCGCCCCAATTCCCACTTCGAGGTAATGCCTCAAGGGAGCCATCTATGGAGTTTCGACGAAAGAGCATGCCATGAGCTCCCGAGAGCTCGCGAGCTTTCACAATGGTGCCATCTGGTAAACGAATTTTGGATGCGGCGGTGATGTACGCACCAGCTTCGACAATACATTCATCGCCCAAGGAAATTCCGATTCCAGCGTTTGCACCGATAAGTGAACCCTTACCAACGGAGATTACTTCTTTCCCGCCGCCACTAAGAGTTCCCATAATTGATGCGCCACCACCGATATCGCTCCCATCGCCGACAACCACGCCAGCAGAAATTCGACCTTCCACCATAGATGCGCCGAGAGTGCCGGCATTGAAATTCACAAAACCTTCATGCATCACCGTGGTGCCACTAGCCAGGTGCGCACCGAGGCGAACTCGATCGGCATCGGCAATGCGGACTCCGCTTGGAATCACATAATCAACCATGCGTGGAAATTTATCTACGCCATAAACGTGCACGGAACCTTGCGCCTTAAGCGAGATGCGTACTTCGTCGAAATCTTCTACGGCGCAAGGTCCGGCCGATGTCCACACTACGTTTGGTAGTAATCCGAAGAGTCCCTCGAGATTAATGGAGTGCGGCGTGACGAGGCGGTGTGAGAGGAGGTGTAAACGTAAATAGACATCTGCAACATCACTCGGTGGCGCCTGCAGATCAATATCGCAGGTGACAATCTCGGTGCTCACGCGGCGGCCCTCATCTCGAGTGACCAATGGAGCGAGGTCGACCGGGCGGAGATCACCAAGCGATGGTGCCGGGAAGAAGGCGTCGAGGATCTTGCCGCTGACGTGTCGGGTGACCAGGCCGGTGGCCCGCGCCCGCGAGGGGGTGCTAGATGTGCTGCTCATGTCCGATACCGTACCCGTGTGCTTGATCTTCATGCGGATTTAGCCGACCTCACGGCGGCGCTAATTGATATTCCCAGCGTTTCGGGGGAGGAAACGGCGCTGGCCGACGCGATCGAAGAGGCCCTGCGCGATCAAGCCCCCCACCTCACCATCATCCGAGATGGTAATTCCATCGTTGCCCGCACTGAACTCGGACGCCCATCTCGCGTCGTGCTGGCTGGTCACATCGACACCGTTCCGATCGCAGATAACGTGCCTAGCTTTGTAGAAGGGGAGCGGCTTTACGGATGTGGCTCCACTGACATGAAGAGTGGCGTGGCGATCCAACTCCATCTTGCGGTGACCCTTACCGATCCACGCACTGATCTCACCTTTTTCTTTTATGAGTGTGAAGAAGTAGAGGCAGCCAGAAATGGTCTTGCGCGAATTGCAAAGAACTCACCGGAGCAGCTCACAGCTGACTTTGCGATTTTATTAGAACCCACCAGCGGTCTCGTGGAAGGCGGTTGTCAGGGAACCATGCGAGCCGAAGTCACGGTGCGCGGAGTGCGCGCACATTCAGCTCGCGCATGGCTGGGAGAGAATGCCATCCACGAAGCACACGAAATTCTCACTGCACTTGCCGGATATGAAGCTGAGCGGGTGATGGTTGATGGACTTGAATACCGTGAAGGATTGCAAGCGGTGGCGATCAAGGGTGGAGTTGCCGGTAATGTGATACCAGACGAACTTGTTTTGACAGTAAATTATCGATTCGCCCCGTCCAAGAGCGAAGCTGATGCCGAAAGATTTCTCCGTCGCTTTTTTGATGGATATGCATTGAACATTGTTGACCGCGCGCCAGGTGCTTTGCCAGGTCTAAATGTTCCGATAGCACAGGATTTTATTGCCGCTGTTGGCGAACCTCCAGCGCCTAAATTTGGTTGGACAGATGTCGCTCGCTTTTCCGCACTTGGCATCCCGGCAGTGAATTTCGGTCCAGGAAATCCGGCACTTGCACATACGGAAGATGAGAATGTAGATATCGCGCTCATCTACGAAGGCGCTTCGACGCTCTTGAAGTGGCTTTCATGACCGAGTACAACGTCTGTGTCTATTGTTCCTCTTCGCTCGACATAGATGAGAAATATATTGATTTAGCCAGAGAAGTAGGGCTTGAGATTGCTAATCGTGGCTGGGGGCTGGTCTCCGGCGGCGGAAATATTTCTATGATGGGAGCAGTAGCGCAAGGCGCACGCGCGGGTGGTGGGCATACTCTTGGCATCATTCCGCGAGCGCTCATGGAACGTGAAGTAGGTGATCAAGACTCCGATGAATTGATCATTGTGGACGATATGCGTATTCGCAAAGGGTTAATGGAAACTCATTCACAGGCATTCCTCGCGTTACCTGGCGGTATTGGAACGCTTGAAGAACTCTTTGAAATTTGGGTCGGTAGATATCTGTCCTTCCACTCTCAACCCGTAGTAGTACTGGACCCATATGATGATTTTGCATTCTTGCACCAACAAATTGATCATCTGGCGAAGAAAGGTTTTATCAAGTCAGGCCAACGAGAAATCATCAAGTGGGCGAAGTCAGTAGATGAGGCTCTTGATGCATGCGAAAGGCAGTCCGACTCATGTGGGGATTAACAAATGGCGAGTGGATTGTGGGCGCACTGCTGGTGTTCGCCGCACTGCTCTGGGTGTGCACTGCGCCGCGCGCGCTGGGCTTCAAAGCAGCGCCACAAATAACTCGTGAAATCGAGATTGTGATCGACATTGATGCTTCACCTGCTCGGGTGTGGGATGCCATTGTCGATTGGGAGAGTCAGAGTGCATGGATGGCGCTGACACAAGTCTGGGTCGAACCGGGGGCACCTCGCGCGGGTGTGGGCGCCCGCATCGAAGCTTTCACCGGTCTGCGGGCTCGAAATGCTTCATCAAGTGGGCTCCCGCTCATTGGTTTTCTTGACACCATGACGGTGACCCGTTGGGAAGCGCCTACGAGATGCGATGTGCTCCATACTGGCCGCGTTGTCAGAGGAACCGGAACCTTCATCGTGGAGCCGCGAGCTGGCGGCGCGCGCTTTCGTTGGAGTGAAGTAGTTGAAGTGCCCGGGGGTTACTTAGGGGCCGCTCTCTGGCCATTTGCCCGACTGGGCTTGTACGGCAGCGTTAAATTCTCATTAAAGGCTTTGGCTCGATCCCTTCAAAGTTGACCCATTCACGCGCTCAAGCCCGGTACCGTCAGAGGCGTGAATGAGCAAAATTCCCTGGGCCCACTCCTCGGTGCCCCCGAATTGCTCGCTCGCCTGCCCCAGGAGGAGCAGATCTTGATCACGCTCCACTACATCAAAGGCCAGAGTTTGGAGGAGATCGCCCTACTTCTCGGCGTTCCAGCTCGCTCTGTGGAGGTTATTCTGCGCCAGGGCAGGAGTAGATTGCTCGGCTTTTTGGGGATCTCAGAGGGTTCCTGAAGCGCAGTGAACGCCTCAGACCTGCACCTATAAGCGTGGAAACGAGCAGATTTTGGTCTCCGGGCGCCTCCTCTGGGATACTTGAGCAAGGGCAAAGCCCCCACCGGAACCCCCACCGGATCCCCAATCCCGAGGAGTGATGTATGGCCGCCATGAAGCCGCGGACTGGAAACGGTCCGATGGAAGTCACTAAAGAGGGTCGCGGATTGGTCATGCGAGTCCCACTCGAAGGTGGCGGTCGTCTGGTAGTAGAGCTCAATGGCGCAGAAGCCCAAGAATTAGGCGACGCTTTACTCGCAGCAGTTCTCCTCGTTAAGAAGTAGACCATGCCGCCACGGCTGGTCATTTCTGTATCGCGCACCACCGAAATACGAATCCTTACCGTTCTTGCCGGCGACTCTCTCGATTCTCACTTCTCTTCCTACACTCTCGATCGTGACATCTCAGTTGACTTCCCTGATTTCAAAGGTGCAGCTGGTGAAGTCGGTGAAGTTTCTGCCACTTCAGCGCAAGGCGTGCGCTGTCGATTAATTTTGGTGGGACTCGGATCGGCAGAAGCTGCCGAGGTGCGCAAAGCCGGCGCAGCCGCGGGTCGTCGTGTGCGCGGCAAAGCGAGTGTCGTTTCGCTTCATATCGCGCTGACTCACGCAGGTGCATTCCTCACTTCGCTCTCGATAGCTACCTACGCATTCAATGACCTAAAGTCCCTTTCGGATGGTACTAAGCAATTAGAAACGATTGAAATTGCCACAAAGACGAAGTGGAGCAAGTTAGCTCATACGCAAGCAGTCATCGACGGTATTTTCCTGGCTCGAGATTTAGTGCACACTCCGGCGAATATTAAGAGCCCGGCATGGTTGGCTGCGCAATCAGTGTTAGTTGCCACAGCGAATGGTTTAAAGAGTCGCGTTCGTGAAGAACGAGAACTTGAGAAAGAAGGTTTTGGAGGAATTCTTGCGGTCGGAAAATCTTCACGCGATCGTGGTCCTCGATTTATTGAATTAAGTTATGCGCCCCGTGGGAGCGCTAAGTGGCCGCATGTTGTTTTAATTGGTAAAGGAATTGTCTTCGATACCGGCGGAATATCACTGAAGCGTCCATACGACATCATGATTGCAATGAAGAGCGATATGGCTGGGGTGGCTGGCATTATTGGCACGATGTCGACTCTCGGAGTCACCGAACCCAGAGTTCGCGTGACCGCGCTTCTCGCATGTGCCGAGAACACGATTTCTGGCACCGCTCAACGTCCTTCCGACGTCATCACGCACTTTGGTGGCACCACGGTCGAAGTAAAAGACACTGACGCTGAGGGAAGATTGGTCTTGGCAGATGCGCTCGCCTACGCCGCGGCGATGTTGAAACCAGATGTGATCATTGATATGGCAACACTGACGGGCGCAGCTACCTTGGGATTGGGTCGACAATATGCGGCTCTCTATTCCAATGATGATGAGCTCGCGCTTGAGCTGGAAACCGCAGGATTAGTTTCGGGGGATCGTGCCTGGCGGATGCCCCTTATCGAGGATTATCGTGAATCTTTGCGGAGTGAGATCGCTGATCTCAGCAATATTTCTTCAGGTGGGGTGGGGGCTGGTTCCATTACGGCTGCGCTCTTCCTCCAGCACTTTGTGGGTGACTATCGCTGGGCTCATCTAGATATTGCAGGTAGCGGCAGGTCTGAAGTCGATGCCGGTGAAAACATCAAGGGCGGCACTGGCTACGGGGTTCGCCTCCTCACGGAATGGTTGGTTCGTCAATGAATAGTGTGGATGCGTTCATCGAAAATTTTCGAAGTGAAGACGATGCTTTAACTGCTGCTCGCGCTCGCGCAGTAGAGGTGGGAAGTAATGAGCCCACAGCTGCCGTGGGTGCACTATCGGCCTTCTTCGCGGAATTAATTGATGCGAGAAACGTGGTCGAAGCGCGCACTGGAGTAGGCCTTACAGCGTTGTGGTTGCTACGCGGATTAGATAAAGATGCAGTACTTACGAGTATCGACGCGGAAGCTGAGCACATTCGCATGGCGCGTGAATCTCTTGCGGAGTACCCCACTTCGCAAATCCGGTTGATCTCTGGTGATCCACTTGAGCTCCTGGGTAGGTTGACTGACGGCGCCTATGACATGGTTTCCCTGCGCCTTGATGCACGTGATCTTGCGGCCGCCATTGAGGAGTCTCATCGCCTTCTTCGGGCTGGCGGCATTCTCTTTATTTCCAATGCGCTGGGAGATGGGAAAGTCCCCGATCCTGCGCAGCGGGACGAAGTGACCATCGCAATTCGTGAGGCCGGACGCCACTTAAGGAGCGAGGATCAGCGCTGGCGCACCACTCTCGTCCCCGTGGGCGACGGTGTGCTGGTGGCCTTCCGCCTCTGATCTCCAGGGAGTTCTCACATTTGACTCAGCAAGATCTAAGGAGTGTAAGTCATAATCAATGCTGTCTGAAAATCGAAAGAGGGCGTGATGAATCAAGTGCCAGGTGACGAGGCTCCGTGGTGGAGCCAGCCTCTGCCCACTTCAAGCCCTCAAGCTATGTCGACAACTCCGCTCTCTCCCGCAAGACCTCAACTTCCCATTCGCCTCTTGCTCATCATGACGCTGGTTGCTGGAGTAATCGGTGGAGGCGTCGGATACTCCGCGGCTCGTTACTCCGACGCTCATTCCACGCCTGATGCGCGTGCGCCATTTACGAATGCTACTGACGGTCAAGCGTTAACAACTTCTACCGCGACGATTGAACGCGCTCCAGGATCAATTGCTGGGATTGCAGCGCGGGTCTTGCCATCGGTAGTTTCTATTTCGACCACCTCGAGCGCTGGTTCCGGAACTGGTTCTGGATTTATTATTCGTTCGGACGGATACATTCTTACGAATAATCACGTGGTCGCTGACGCCGCAGATGGCGCTGGAAAGATTGCGGTGCAATTTAATGGAGGGAAGAGCGTTGCGGCTGAAATAGTTGGGCGCGATGCCACTTACGACTTGGCAGTTATTAAAGTAAATATGAAAAATCTCAAGGCACTGGTGCTCGGCGATAGCGATAAAGTCGTGGTAGGCGATTCGGTTATTGCAATCGGTTCTCCGCTTGGCCTCACCGGTACGGTAACCACAGGCGTGGTGAGTGCGAAGGATCGTCCAGTAAGTGCTGGAGGAGGCTCGGACGCACAGAACTCATTTATCAATGCGATTCAAACCGACGCTGCTATCAATCCTGGAAATTCTGGTGGACCGCTTGTAGATGTTACTGGTGCTGTTGTTGGTATTAATTCGGCTATTGCGTCGATGAGTTCTTCGAGAGGGCAATCCGGCTCCATTGGCTTGGGTTTTGCAATTCCGATCAATCAAGCAAAGCGAACTGCTGAACAATTAATCGCCACCGGAAAATCATCTCATCCGATTTTAGGTGTCTCACTTGATATGCAATTCGCTGGACCTGGTGCGCGTATTTCTACCGTCCCTGGCGCGGTGGTGACCAGTGGTCCAGCAGCTGAGGCCGGTCTTCTCTCTGGTGATCTCATCTTGTCAATCGACGGACGCACTGTGGCAAATGCAGAAGAACTCATTGTGGCAATTCGCTCGCATGCTCCGGGAGACAAAGTAAGGATTTCCTACATGCGCGCAAAGAAAATCATTGAGGTCACAGTTACCTTGGTGGCTGCTCCCGCAAATTAACGCGCCTTACACCTCGATGGTGCGTCCGAACTTGCTGCCCTCTGCTCGTTTCATCAGCAAGCCAGCAAGTGCGGCATCCTGAATGCCAATTCCTACACTGTTATAGATCCATAAGTCATCGCTTGAGGTACGGCGGAATCCGGCATTTAACTTTTCTCCAAAACTAATCAGGGTTGTGGGGTCGAGTGTGCCTGCGGCGATCGCCTCTACCAGCGGACCTGCCTGTCGAATTGAAGTTTCTACATCATCTACTGCGATGGCAGCAGCGGCGTGCACCACATCTTGTCCATATTCGCATCGCCCGGGACCGAATGATCCAATGCTGACAAGTAGCTGGGTCTTTGCGAGCCAAGTTGCCTCTAAGAGTGGCGTAGTGGAATTAGTCGCTGTAATCACGACGTCGGCGCCTTCGACCGCCTCACGTGCGCTTTTTGCGAGCGTGAATTCTAAGTTGTGTGACTTCGCAAAGTTTACGAGAGTGTGGGCGCGTTCTGGATTTCTTGCAAAAGTTCGAAATATCGCTGATGGAAAGAGCTCGTTGAGAAACTCCATGTGCGAGATTATTTGTGGTCCACTTCCTATGAAGGCAATGGTTTTTGGCGCGGCTACGGTGAAGGTCTCTACCGCGATGGCGCTGGCGGCTGCGGTTCGCATGAGAGTTACTGATTCGCCGTCGATGATGGTGTGCAATTCACCGGTCTTCTCATCTGAAACCAAAATAGTTGCATGGATAGCGGGTTTGCCGATCTTGGCGTTGGTCGGGTTGATACTTCCCATTTTGACGACCGCAGGTTGCCCTGTACCGGCGCGCGCGAGGTAGGCAAAGGCCACACTCTCGTGATCTCCCGGAAGGAGGGCACGGGGCGCAAGGTGGGCTTCCCCGCGATACATGGCGGCAAAGACCTCCCGTTGGGTCTGTAACACGTCCTCAAGGCTCACGAGCGCGTGCACGTCGGCGGCTGAGAGGAAGTGCAGGGCCACAAGAACTCCTTCGTTAGTCGGGCACAGCTAGTAGGAGAGGCAACGCTCAGATGTCCTAACCTTACCGATCAGGATTAGGCTGGTCACATGTTCGATATCGGCGGGGGAGAGCTCTTTGGGCTTGGGGTAATTGCCGTGTTGCTCTTTGGCCCAGATCGACTCCCGAATATGGCGCGTGAGGCGGCATCCTTTTTGCGCAAAGTGCGTGAATTCACCTCGCAGACAACGGCCCAAATCAAAGATGAAACGGGTTCAGATTTGATTCGCGACATTGGTGAAGTAACTCGGCAGATTCGTTCTCCACGGCGAGCAATCGTGGATTCGCTTCTTAGCCCCGGTGATTCATCGGGTTCGACTGCATCAGTAATTAAGCCGCACTTTGATCCTGAAACTCCTTGACGATTTACCTGATGATTTTTAACAAAGAGAAAAGGCGATAATGACAACCGAGTTATACGCAGATATCACGCGCGCTCTGAGCGGTGTGAGTGATCCAGAACTTCGCCGACCTCTTACTGAGTTGGACATGGTCGAAAGCGTGGTGGTCGACGAAGCGGGTGTAGCAACCATTGGGATTCGCCTCACGATTTCTGGATGTCCGATGAAGGATCGACTTACGGCTGATGTAACTGCAGCAGTAGCTCCTCTTGCTGGAATCTCCAAAGTCAATCTCACGTTCACTGTTATGAATGATGAGCAACGGGCCAAAGTAAAATCTCTCTTGCGAGGCGGTGCTGAAGAACGGTTCATTCCATTCGCAGCGCCAGGTTCGCTCACCAAAGTCATTGGTATTGCCTCAGGTAAAGGTGGA